>Ga0208269_100322_pt1 | contig 26442 bp, 20 predicted proteins | sample LakWasMe88_LOW11_2_FD_183912 | JGI IMG/M metagenome (GOLD analysis project Ga0208269, IMG submission 183912) | Freshwater sediment methanotrophic microbial communities from Lake Washington under simulated oxygen tension - Sediment Metagenome... | ecosystem: Environmental > Aquatic > Freshwater >...
AGCGGCCTTCTTGGCAGGAGCAGCAGCCTTCTTGGCAGGTGCAGCGGCCTTGGCAGGAGCAGCAGCCTTCTTGGCGGGTGCAGCGGCCTTGGCAGGAGCAGCAGCCTTCTTGGCGGGCGCAACGGCCTTCTTCGCAGGAGCAGCAGCCTTCTTGGCGGGGGCCGCGGCCTTGGCAGGAGCAGCGGCCTTCTTGGCAGGTGCTGCAGCCTTCTTGGCTGGGGCGGCGGCCTTCTTGGCGGGCGCAGCCGCCTTCTTTGCAGGTGCAGCGGCCTTCTTGGCGGCCGGTTTCTTCGCAGTTGCCATCATTTTCTCCTTGGTCGGATTGCAATGAACACTTGGCGCTCGCATGTCGGCGTCAAGCGATCCAGGTCTCTGGGCCATTGCCCACAGGTCTGAATGGGGGCGCGCAACGCCACGACCGGCTCAAAGGCCGCTGCGTGGTCGGTGGGCATGAATGGGGTGGCCATGGCGTTGCGTTGATCAGTCCCAGGAGAGAGCGCCACCCGACTGATACTCGATCACGCGGGTTTCGAAGAAGTTGCGCTCTTTCTTCAGGTCGATCATTTCGCTCATCCAGGGGAAGGGGTTCTCTTCATTGGGGAAGAGGGCCTCGAGCCCGATCTGGGTGGCACGGCGATTGGCGATGTAGCGCAGGTAGCCCTTGAACATCGAGGCGTTCAGACCCAGCACGCCGCGCGGCATGGTGTCTTCGGCGTAGGCGTACTCGAGTTCGACGGCCTTCATGAACAAGGCCTTGATCTCGTTCTTGAAGTCGGCGGTCCAGAGGTGGGGGTTCTCGAGCTTGAGCTGGTTGATCAGGTCGATGCCGAAGTTGCAGTGCATGGACTCGTCGCGCAGGATGTACTGGTACTGCTCGGCCGCACCCGTCATCTTGTTTTGCCGGCCCAGGGCCAGGATCTGGGTGAAGCCCACGTAGAAGAACAGGCCTTCCATGAGGCAGGCAAACACGATCAGCGACTTCAGCAGGGTCTGGTCGGTCTCGACGGTGCCGGTCTTGAATTCGGGGTTCATGATCGCGTCGATGAACGGGATCAGGAATTCGTCCTTGTCGCGGATCGACTTCACCTCGTTGTAGGCGTTGAAGATCTCGCTTTCGTCCAGACCCAGCGACTCCACGATGTACTGGTAGGCATGGGTGTGGATGGCTTCCTCGAAGGCCTGGCGCAGCAGGAACTGGCGGCACTCGGGGGCGGTGATGTGACGGTAGGTGCCCAGCACGATGTTGTTGGCGGCCAGCGAGTCGGCGGTCACGAAGAAGCCGAGGTTGCGCTTGATGATGCGACGCTCATCTTCGGTCAGGCCATTGGGGTCTTTCCAGAGCGCGATGTCGCGGGTCATGTTGACCTCTTGCGGCATCCAGTGGTTGGCGCAGGTGGCGAGGTATTTTTCCCAGGCCCACTTGTACTTGAAAGGCACCAGCTGGTTGACGTCGGTCTGACCGTTGATGATGCGCTTGTCGGCTGCGTTGACGCGGCGCTTGGCGCCTGCGGCGACCTCTGTGGCCGAGGTGGATGCAGTGCCGAATTCAGTGAGAGACGCGGCCTCGGCCGTGCGGCTGTTTTGCAGTTCGCCGGCGAGTGAATTTTGCGATGAGGGCTTGACTTCTTCGTCCCAGGTCAACATAAGTTTTCCAATGTCCGGATTATGAAAGCAGCCATGCAAATTGGAAAGTACCCGATGGGCGTGGCTGCCTTGTTTGTGAGAGGTTTGTTGTTCTGTCGCATCGACGTTGCGGCCCTTGCATGACGCTGCTGCTTCTTGTCGAAACAGCCCGGGTCATGCGTGGCATCCGTGGCGTCGAAGAAGCCCCTGACTCTCGAAGCAGGGGCTTCATCCAAAGCCTTACTGGCAGGCCTCGCAGCCCGGGTCGTCGATGGCGCAGAACTTGATGTCCGTGGCCGGAATCGCCTCGGCCTGGGCACGGGCTGCAGCGGCTGCCGCTTCCAGTGCGCTCGGCTTGGCGGCGGCCATCGCTGCACCCGTTTCGCTGCCCGAAGACACCGAGTTCATGCGGCCTGCGGCCACGGTCGATTTTTCGGCGTGGGTGGCGCCCACGGTGCGCAGGTAATAGGTGGTCTTGAGGCCACGCAACCAGGCCAGCTTGTAGGTGTCGTCGAGCTTCTTGCCCGAGGCACCGGCCATGTAGATGTTCAGCGACTGGGCCTGATCGATCCACTTCTGGCGGCGTGCTGCGGCTTCGACCAGCCAGGTGGTCTCCACCTCGAAGGCGGTCGAGTACAGGGCCTTGATCTCTTGCGGCACGCGGTCGATCGGACGCAGCGAACCATCGAAGTGCTTCAGGTCCATCACCATCACGTCGTCCCACAGGCCCAGGCGCTTGAGGTCACGCACCAGGTAGCCGTTGATGACGGTGAACTCACCCGACAGGTTGGACTTGACCGAGAGGTTGCCGAAGCAGGGCTCGATCGAGGCATCCACGCCGATGATGTTGGAGATGGTGGCGGTCGGCGCAATGGCCACGCAGTTGGAGTTGCGCATGCCGTCGGCCGCGATCTTCTTGCGCAGGGCGTCCCAGTCCAGGGTGGCCGAGCGGTCCACTTCGATGTAGCCGCCGCGGGCCTTTTCGAGCATGTCGATGGTGTCGAAGGGCAGGATGCCGCGGTCCCACAGCGAGCCTGGGTAGCTCGAGTACTTGCCACGCTCCTTGGCCAGCTCGGACGAGGCCCAGTAGGCGTAGTAGCAGATCGCTTCCATCGACCGGTCAGCGAACTCGACGGCGGCTTGCGAGGCGTAGGGGATGCGCAACTCGTACAGGCTGTCCTGGAAGCCCATCAGGCCCAGGCCCACCGGACGGTGGCGCAGGTTCGAGTCACGGGCCTTCTTGACCGCGTAGTAGTTGATGTCGATGACGTTGTCGAGCATGCGCATGGCCACCTTGATGGTGCGCTTGAGCTTCTCGTGATCGAGCTTGCCGTCGGTGATGTGTTGCAGCAGGTTGACCGAGCCCAGGTTGCACACCGCGGTTTCGGTGTCGCTGGTGTTGAGCGTGATCTCGGTGCACAGGTTGGACGAGTGCACCACACCCACGTGCTGCTGCGGCGAGCGCACGTTGCAGGCGTCCTTGAAGGTGATCCAGGGGTGGCCGGTCTCGAACAGCATGGTCAGCATCTTGCGCCACAGGTCGGTGGCCTGCAGGGTGCGGCTGGGCTTGATTTCGCCACGGGCAGCCTTCTCTTCGTAGGCCACGTAGGCGCGTTCGAAGTCGGCGCCGAACAGGTCGTGCAGGTCGGGCACGGTGGAGGGCGAGAACAGGGTCCAGGTGCCCTTTTCCATCACGCGGCGCATGAACAGATCGGGGATCCAGTTGGCCGTGTTCATGTCGTGGGTGCGGCGGCGGTCATCGCCGGTGTTCTTGCGCAGCTCCAGGAACTCTTCGATGTCGAGGTGCCAGGTTTCCAGGTAGGTGCAGACCGCGCCCTTGCGCTTGCCACCCTGGTTCACGGCCACGGCGGTGTCGTTCACCACCTTCAGGAAGGGCACCACGCCTTGCGATTCGCCATTCGTACCCTTGATGTGCGAGCCCAGGGCACGCACGCGGGTCCAGTCATTGCCCAGGCCGCCGGCAAACTTCGACAGCAGGGCGTTTTCCTTGATGGATTCGTAGATGCCGTCCAGATCGTCGGGCACCGTGGTCAGGTAGCAGCTCGACAGTTGCGAGCGCAGCGTGCCGCTGTTGAACAGCGTCGGGGTGCTCGACATGAAGTCGAAGGACGACAGCACTTCGTAGAACTCGATGGCGCGGGCTTCGCGGTCGGTCTCGTTGAGTGCCAGGCCCATGGCCACGCGCATGAAGAAAGCCTGCGGCAGTTCGATGCGGGTCTTGCGCACGTGCAGGAAGTAACGGTCGTACAGGGTCTGCAGGCCCAGGTAGTCGAACTGCAGATCACGTTCGGCCTTCAGGGCGGCGCCGAGGCGGACCAGGTCGTAGCTCAGCAGCTTTTCATCGAGCAGTTCGTTGTCCACGCCCTTCTGGATGAACTTCGGAAAGTACTCGGCGTAGCTGCTGGCCATTTCGGCCGGGCTGACTTCGCGACCCAGCACTTCCTTGGCAATCGTGTGCAGCAGCAGGCGGGCGGTAGCGTAGGTGTAGTCGGGGTCTTTCTCGATCAGGGTACGGGCGGCCAGGATCGACGCCTTGTAGACCTCTTCCATGGGCACGCCGTCGTACAGGTTGCGCATGGTCTCGGCAAAGATCGGCTCGGGCTTGACGTCGGCGCTCAGGCCTTGGCAGGCGGCGACGACCAGCGAGCGCAGGTAGGCCTCGTTGAGGGCGATGCGCTGGCCGTTCTCGGTCACGTGCAGGGTGGGCACCGGAGGCTTGGCCTGTTCGACCTGGTGGGCGCGTTCTTGCGCGCGACGCTCACGGTACAGCACGTAGGCGCGGGCCACTTCGTGGTGGCTGCCGCGCATCAGGCCCAGTTCGACCTGGTCTTGAACGTCTTCGATCGGGAAGGTGCCGCCGCCCGGACGCGAACGCACCAGCGCCCGCACCACGCCCTGGGTCAGGGCATCGACCACATCACGCACGCTGGCCGAGGCCGCGCCCTGGGTGCCATGCACGGCCAGGAAGGCCTTCATCATGGCCACGGCAATCTTTTGCGGCTCAAACGGCACGACCGCGCCGTTGCGACGGATGATCTGGTAGTGCGCCAACACACTGGGCACACCGGATTCGGCGGTTTCGGGGGGGGAGACGGTGCTGTTCGAGGCCGAGGCCGGGGCGTTCGTTGCAACTTGCATGGATTCCTCTTCTTGAACTGTTTTCAGGGGAGACGGCACGGCTCGGATGGGAGCGTGCGGGTGATGGGGTGGTTCGGTCGAACCGATCGTTACACACTATATCTGGGGTCTTGGGTGAATTCAAGACACTACCTGTAGTGTATCAAGCCCAAAGATTGGCGAAGGCGAAGGGGCTTTATTTCACTTTGTGATGACTGCAAGAAGGGCGGCTTCAAAAGCCGCACCAGGACTGCACTCCAGGGAGGCGAGCCGCTTGTTTTCTGGCTTTGCCGGGCGTTTCAGGCCGCAAGGCCGCATGGTGTCTGCGGCTGCTTGCGAGGTCTGAGCTGCAACAGAGGCCGCAAAAAAATCAGGACTGCGGCAAATGCGCCACGGCCATAGGGAAAAATCCTGAGGGCCAGCCCAACTGGACGATCAAGCCGGGCCAGTCAAAACCGGCACCAGGATCGTTCTTGCGACCTGGCGCAATGTGCTCATGACCCGCCACATGGGCGATGGGGTAATGGCACCGCAGTGCCCGGCACAGCCCGATCAGGGTCGCGTATTGTGCCACCGTGAAAGTGCTTCCTTCGAGACCTTCGAGTTCTATGCCGATCGAATCGTCATTGCAGTTGTCACGCCCTCGGTAATGAGAGCGGCCTGCGTGCCAAGCCCGGTCATTGCAATCCACGAACTGCCAAAGTTCGCCATCGCGCCGGATGTAGAAGTGGGCTGACACCTCCAGCCCGCGGATCTGCCCGAAGTAAGGGTGGGCATCCCAGTCCAGCTGGTTGGTGAACAGCTGCTGTACTTCGTCGCCACCGTACTGACCCGGCGGCAGGCTGATCGAGTGCAGCACGATCAGGTCGATGCAGGCCTGCTCGGGACGCGGGCCGAAGTTGGGCGAGGCCAGAGCCCTGGCGGGCGTGTACCAGCCACCCTGCCACAGCGGCAGCTTGGGGTCAGTTGGCTTCATGGCTCTCGCTGTCTTGCGGGATCGGGATGTTCAGGCGTTCGATGCGGTAGCGGATCTGGCGCAGGCTCAGGCCCAGGCGAGCCGCGGTGGCGGTGCGGTTGAACTGGTTGTCTTCGAGGGCCTGCATCAGGATGGAGCGCTCCTGCTCATCGAGGTAGGCCTGCAGGTCGAAGGGCAGGGGGTTGGGGAGCTCAGGCGTGGCGCATCCCGTCGTGGGTGCGGGCCGCGGCGTGTTGCCGGACTCCGGTGGCAGGGCTTCTGCGTTTGGGGGCAGGGCGGCTGATTCCTGGGCGGCTGCGGGGCTGATGGCCGGGGACTCGGCCTCGCAGGGTTGGGCACTGCCGTTGAGCCACAGCGCCTGGTCCATGGCCAGTTCGTCACCCTCGCTCAAGGCCACGGCGCGGTGCAGCAGGTTTTCGAGTTCGCGCACATTGCCCGCCAGCGGCAGGGCATACAAGGGAGCCATGGCCTGCTCGCTCAGGCGCGGCACGGCCAGGCCCGACTCGCGTGCAATGCGGTCGAGCAGGGCCTGGCAGAGCAGGGGCAGGTCTTCGCGGCGCTCGCGCAGCGGCGGCACCACCACCTCGATCACGTTGAGTCGGTAGTACAGGTCTTGACGGAAACGCCCGGCCAGCACGTCGGCGGCCAGGTCTTTGTGCGTGGCGCTGACGATGCGCACGTCCACGGGCACCTCCTGGGTCGAGCCCAGGGGGCGGATGCTGCGCTCCTGGATGGCGCGCAGCAGCTTGGATTGCATGGCCAAGGGCAGGTCGCCGATCTCGTCGAGGAACAGGGTGCCGCCACTGGCGGCCTGGAAGTAGCCTTCGCGGTCTTGCTGCGCACCGGTGTAGGAGCCCTTGCGGGCACCGAAGAACTCGGCTTCGAGCAGGTTTTCTGGAATGGCGCCACAGTTCACCGCCACCAGCGGGCCATGACCGCGCTGGCTGCAGGCGTGCAAGGCCCGCGCCACCAGCTCTTTGCCGGTGCCGGACTCGCCGCGCACCAGCACCGGCGCCATGCCGCGCGCCACTTTCGCGACGCGTTGCTTGACGGCCTGCAGGGCCTCGGACTGGCCGACCAGCCGGTCCAGTGCCTGCAGGCCGATGGCGGGCGTGCCCAGGCCGGTCTCGGCGGCATGGGGCATTTCGCGGGCGGCAATCACCAGGGTCTCCCGGCTGCCTTGCACGGCCGAGGCCACCACGGTGCGGAATTGCTTGAGATCGACCGGCTTGGTCAGGTAGTCGAAGGCACCCGCCTTCAGGGCCTCGACCGCGTTCTCGGCCGAGCCATAGGCCGTCATGACCACGCAGCGCTCCGGGCGTTGGCGGGTCCGCAGTTGCTTGAGCAGGTCCAGGCCCAGCCCGTCGGGCAGGCGCATGTCGGTGATCACCGCATCGAAGCTGCGTTCATCCAGGCAGGCCCGGGCCTCGGCCAGGCTGCCGGCGGCCTCGACCCGGTAGCCCTCGCGCAGCAGTGTGAGTTCGTACAGGGTGCGCAGATCGGGCTCGTCATCCACGACGAGGATGTGGGCCGGTGCCGGCAGGGAGTGGTTGGAGGGGCTGGACATGGTCAGCTGGGCATTGTGTCAAACGCGAGCTGGGGCTGTCCATCGCCCGATGCGGCCGTCATGAAGTCGAGCACGAAGGCGTTGCCATCCCGCCTGCCACGGGCGGTGGCGGCTGGTGTGCGCTGGTAGGCGATGTGGGCTCCGTGGCGCTCGCAAAGCTGGCGGCAGATGTACAGGCCCAGCCCGGAAGACCGGCTTTCGGACGAGAAGAAGGGTTCAAACAGGTGGCGTTCCACGCTGGGCTCCATGGGGGCCCCGTCGCTCCACACCATCAGGCTGGGCGCCTGGCCTGCCAGGTGCCGGGTCGACACCTGCAGCGAATCGGCGTGCAGACCCTGGTAGCGCAGGGCGTTGTCCAGCAGATTGTCCAGCACCCGGCGCAGGTGCTCGGGGTCGAAGCTGACCTGCACCTGGCCGGCCTGCAGATCCAGTTGCAGGTGGCGATGGGCCGGATCGCGCTGGCACCACTCGCGGCAGCAGGCGGCCACACTGGCGTCCAGGGGCATGGCCGTGCCCGGGTCCGCCCCAGGCTGATGCTCGACCCGGGCGATGTCCAGTACCTCTTCGACAATGCGGGCCAGCCGCTGCGCGTTGTGCTGCACCATCTGCACCAGCCGCCGCTGGCCTGGGTCCTGCACGTCTTCTTCCAGCAGGGCATTGGCCTGGGTGATGGCGGCCAGCGGGTTGCGGATCTCGTGCGCCATGGCGGCCGAGACCCGGCCCATGGCCGCCAGTTTCTCGGTGCGCAGCCGGGCCTCCAACTCGCGCAGGTCGTGCACGAACATGACGCACAGATTGCCGGTGGGCTGCTGGCCGCTGCGGGTCAGCCGCGTGCGCACATGCACCTGGGCGGTGCTTTGGGCATCCAGCCGCAGCTCGGTGTCTTGCACCTGGGCCTGGGCTTGGCCAAAGGTGGCGCGGGCCAGATTCAGCAGGGGTTGCCATTGCGGGTGGGCGCCCAACCAGAAGCCCGGGGCGGTCTGGGCTGCCGCCGACCCCAGCAAGGCGCGCGCCGCCGGGTTCAGGGCGCACACCACCTCGCGGGCGTCGATCACCAGCACCCCGTCGCGCAGGTGGTCGATCACCAGGGTGTTGACCTGGGCCTGGACCTGGGCGGCCAGCCGGCTGCTGTTGGAGATGCGTTCTTCGCGCGCCAGGCGCTGCGCCAACTGGTGCACCAGCAGGCCCACCACAAAGTAACCGCATCCCGTGATGCCGGCCTGCATGAGCGGGGCAGCCGGGTCGTTGCCGGTCAGCAGGTGCAGGCTCCAGGTCTGCACCAGCAGCAGCAGGGTGCCGGCCGCCGCGCTTGACAGCGTCAGCAGACGCGAGCCCAGGGTGGCGGCCATCAGCACCGGCATCACCACCAGGGGGGCGTAATTCAGGCTGCCGGTCTGCAGCCATTGCAGGGCCGAGAAGACCAGCAGGTCCAACCCGATGGTGGGCAACCACTGCGCTCCCATTTCGGGGTTGGGAGGTTGTTTTGTGGCTTGCCAACGGGTCAGCAGCGTCAGGCCGAAATACACCCCGCCCAGGCTCATCACCCAGGCGTTGATCGGCTGGGTCAGCAGGTTGCTCAGGCCCTGCAGCATCAGCAGCGCCAGGGCGAGCATCAGCCGGGCGGTCAGAAACCCGTGCCACAGCCGGGAGGGGGTTTCTGGCGGTGCCAGCAGTTCGGACGATTCGGGGTCGAGTGCGCTGAACCAGGACGGCGGCGCGTCGTCCGTGCTCATGCCTGGCGGCCACTCTGGCGGTGGGCCGCGCTGCAGTAGAAGGGTTCGCTGCCGCCGGGGCCGTCGGCCAGCGCTTCGCTGCGTGGCAGGTGCAGGCCGCAATGGGCGCAGGCCACCATGTCCTGCGGTGGCTTGATGATGCTCTTGCGTGGGGCAGCCGGGGGGGCGGGCGGTGTGGGTCTGGCCTCGCGGGCCTCGCGGGATTCGGCCATGCGGCCCTGGCGCCAGAGCCAGTACACGCCCAGCGCGATGGCGATGATCAGCAGGTATTTGCTCATGCCCCACCCCGGCTCAGCAGCACTTCCATCACGAAGCGCGAGCCCACATAGGCCAGCAGCAACAGGCCTGAGCCGATGTACAGGATGCGCAGGGCCCGGCGACCCCGCCAGCCGAAGCGTGAGCGACCCAGCAGCAGCACGGCAAAGGTCAACCAAGACAGCACCGAGAACACGGTCTTGTGGTTCCAGCGCCAGGCCTGGCCATACAGCACTTCGCCAAACAGCCAGCCTGCCAGCAGGGTGGCGGTCAGCAGCACAAAGCCGGCGGCCACGAAGCGGAAGGTGAGGCGTTCCAGGGTCAGCAGCGGCACCCCGCTGTGGGGATCGGCCGCCTGCCGGATGCGGTGTTCGGCCCGGGTCATGAGCCAGGCGTGTACCACCGCGGCCGAGAACATGCCGTAGGACGCAATGCCCAGGGCCCAGTGCAAAGGCAGCCAGGGCGAGGCGCTGACGTGCAGGGTCTGCCCCGGAAACACCAGCGACAGCAGCACGGTGAAGGCCCCGAGCCCGGCCAGCGCCCAGCGCGCCTGGAGTTGCGGAAACAGCCGGCTTTCGATGGCATACACCGTCAGCACCAGCCAGGCCGTGACGGACAGGGCCGGCGCAAAGCCGAATCGGGGCGGCTCGCCGGCCAGCCCCAGCATCAACACGCCGGCGTGCAGCAACCAGGCCAGCAGCAGGGCGAAACGCACGCCGCGCGGCGCGATGCGCGAGGCGGCGGCTGCGGGCACGGCATAGGCCGCGGCGGCTGCCAGGCCCAGCAGCACCATACCGGTGGACTCACTGGATAAAATCATGGATCACAGTTTAGCGTCTTGCACATGGGTGCCCGGCGCGCTGCCCGCCGTCTTTGCCAGGCGCAAGCCCTGCAGGCCCAGCCCGCTCAACCCTCTCGGAACATCAAACATGGCCTCCGCCCTTACCGACAAACTTTCGCGCCTCGTCAAGCAGATGAGCGGCCAGGCGCGCATCACCGAGTCCAACGTGGCCGACATGCTGCGCGAGGTCCGCATGGCGCTGCTCGAGGCCGACGTGGCCCTGCCGGTGGTGCGTGACTTCATTGCCCGCGTCAAGGAAAAGGCCCTGGGCCAGGACGTGCTGGGCTCGCTCAAGCCCGGCCAGGCCCTGGTGGGCATCGTCAACCGCGAGCTGGCCGCCACCATGGGCGAAGGCATCGCCGACATCAACCTGGCCACCCAGCCCCCGGCCGTCATCCTGATGGCGGGCCTGCAGGGGGCGGGCAAGACCACCACCACCGCCAAGCTGGCCAAGCACCTGATCGAAAAGCGCAAGAAGAAGGTGCTGACCGTGTCGGGTGACGTCTACCGCCCCGCCGCCATCGAGCAGCTCAAGACCGTCACGGCCCAGGCCGGTGCCGAGTGGTTCCCCAGCAGCCCGGATCAAAAGCCTCTGGACATCGCTTACGCGGCCCTCGATTACGCCAAGAAGCACTACTTTGACGTGCTGCTGGTCGACACCGCCGGCCGCCTCGCCATCGACGAGGTGCTGATGCGCGAGATCCAAGAGCTGCACGCCGCCCTCAAGCCAGTCGAAACCCTGTTCGTGGTTGACGCCATGCAGGGCCAGGACGCGGTCAACACCGCCAAGGCCTTCAAGGAGGCCCTGCCGCTCACCGGCATCGTGCTGACCAAGCTCGACGGTGATTCACGCGGTGGTGCGGCCTTGTCGGTGCGTCAGGTCACCGGGGCGCCGATCAAGTTTGCCGGCGTGTCCGAAAAAATCGATGGCCTGGAAGTGTTCGATGCCGAGCGCCACGCCGGCCGCATCCTGGGCATGGGCGACATCGTGGCCCTGGTCGAGCAGGTCACGGCCGGGGTCGACCTGGAGGCCGCCCAGAAGCTGGCCGCCAAGGTCAAGAGCGGCGACGGCTTCGACCTGAATGATTTCCTGTCCCAGATCCAGCAAATGAAGCAGATGGGGGGCTTGTCCAGCCTCATGGACAAGCTGCCGGCCCAGCTCACCGCCAAGGCGGGCCAGATGGACATGGACAAGGCCGAGCGCGACATCCGCCGCAAGGAAGGCATCATCTGCAGCATGACCGCCCTGGAGCGCCGCAAGCCCGAGCTGATCAAGGCCACACGCAAGCGCCGCATCGCCAACGGGGCCGGCGTTCAGGTGCAGGAAGTGAACCGCCTGCTCAACGAGTTCGAGCAGATGCAGACCATGATGAAGAAGATGAAGGGCGGCGGCCTCATGAAGATGATGAAGCGCATGGGCGGCATGAAGGGCATGAAAGGCATGCCCGGCATGCCGTTCTGAGGCACCGCGGCGCCCCGCGTGGGCGCCTTGACGGTCTGTCTGTGTTCAGGGCTGGGCTCAGGCGCTTTCGCGCACCAGCACTTCGCCGCGCAGCGAGTGCGGCAGGGCCTGGGTGATCTTCACGTCGATCATCTGGCCGATCAGGCGCTGCGGGTTCGGGCCTGCCGGGAAGTTCACGGCCCGGTTGCACTCGGTGCGGCCCATCAGCTCAGGGTTCTCGGCGCTCGACTTGCGCGAGGGGCCTTCCACCAGGATGCGCTGCACCGTGCCGAAACGGGTTTCGCTGATGCGCTTCATGTTGTCTTCGATGGTGGCCTGCACCTGTTGCAGGCGCTTGAGCTTGACCTCGTGCGGGGTGTCGTCGGGCAGGTTGGCCGCCGGCGTGCCCGGGCGGGGGCTGAAGATGAAGCTGAACGAGTTGTCAAAGCCCACGTCGTCGATCAGCTTCATCATCTTGCTGAAGTCGTCGTCGGTCTCGCCCGGAAAGCCCACGATGAAATCGCTGCTCATGGCCATGTCGGGGCGGATGGCGCGCAGCTTGCGCACCGTGCTCTTGTATTCCATGGCGGTGTAGCCCCGCTTCATGGCCATCAGGATGCGGTCGCTGCCGTGCTGCACCGGCAGGTGCAGGTGGCTGACCAGCTTGGGCACCTTGTCGTACACATCGATCAGGCGCTGGGTGAATTCGTTGGGGTGGCTGGTGGTGTAGCGGATGCGCTCAATGCCGGGAATGTCGGCGATGTACTCGATCAGCAGCGCAAAGTCGGCGATCTCGGCGGTGTCGCCCATGGGGCCTCGGTAGGCGTTCACGTTCTGACCCAGCAGGGTGACCTCGCGCACGCCCTGGTCGGCCAGGCCGGCCACCTCGACCAGCACGTCCTCGAAGGGGCGGCTCATCTCTTCACCGCGGGTGTAGGGCACCACGCAGTAGCTGCAGTACTTGCTGCAGCCTTCCATGATCGACACAAAGGCCGAGGCGCCCTCGACGCGGGCCGGTGGCAGATGGTCGAACTTCTCGATCTCGGGAAAGCTGATGTCCACCTGGGGGCGCTCCAGGCGCGCGCGGGCCTTCAGCATCTCGGGCAGGCGGTGCAGGGTTTGCGGGCCGAACACCACGTCCACATAGGGCGCCCGCTTGATGATCTCGGCGCCTTCCTGGCTGGCCACACAGCCGCCCACGCCGATCAGCACGCCCTTTTTCTTCAGGTGCTGCACCCGGCCCAGGTCGGAGAACACCTTCTCCTGGGCCTTTTCACGCACCGAGCAGGTGTTGAACAGGATCAGGTCGGCCTCGTCCACATTCTGGGTGGGCTCGTAGCCCTGGGCGGCATTCAGCACATCGGCCATCTTGTCCGAGTCGTACTCGTTCATCTGGCAGCCAAAGGTTTTGATGAAGACTTTTTTGCTCATGGCAGTTCTCGTTCGTGGGGGTGGGCCGGCAGACCGTCATGGTTTGGCAGGCCTCAAAAAAGCGGTGTGCGCAGCGGCGCCGTCAGGCGGGGCGGGTTCAGAACGCCAAGGCGTTCTTATTTGACCGGGACCGTGACGATGATGTTGGTGGTCGGCGCCGCCGAGGCCCGCTTGAGCGCGGCCTCTTCGGCGGTCAGGATCCACACCTCGTGTACCAGCTGGTGCGTGTCGCGGGTGTAGTTCACTGTCAGGCTCTGGTTGACCAGCGAGCCCGACAGCACCATCAGGTTGTTGGCATTCCGGATGCGCGCGCCCGGCGAGAGCCGGGTCTGCACGCCGTCCATGGTCACGATCGGGGGCTGGGTCACCACCAGCGTGCCGCGCAGCGCGGAGGCTGGAAACTCGCGCACTTCTGCATGGGCCACGGCGGCCAACAGGCTTGCCAGCACGGCCCAGCGGGGGGCGGTATGTAAAAAAATGTTCAGGCAGCGGTTCATGGTGTATATCCAGAGGCTGTGAGGCATGGCGTCAGAAGGCCTGAGCCACGGGCAGGGGATGCTGGCTGCGTGGGCAGCCCGTCCGGGCGCGATTGTGCCAGAGCCCGGGCGACACTGAAAAATACACCGCCTTCAGCGGCGTTGCCTTTTGGGGCGTGCTCATGTGGGTAAGCTATCGGGTGGCACCGGCGCGGTGGCGCATGCCTTGCAAGGATTGAGAAAAATGATTGATGGATTGATTTGTGGCCGACTGCATGGTGCACCTGAGTCGCGCATCGACCGGCACAACCAGCCTTTTGCGGTGGCACGGGTGCGGGCCTCTGCCAGCGAAGGCGAGAACCTGTTCGTGAACGTGATCGCCTTCGACACCGAGGTGGTGGATGGCCTGCTGGCCTTGGGCGATGGTGATTCGGTGGCCCTGTCGGGCAGCCTGACGCCACGGGTCTGGACCGACAAGCAAGGCAATCACCGACCTTCTCTCGACATGGTGGCCCATCAGGTGGTGACGGCCTACCACGTGCAGCGCCGCCGTGCCCTCGCGGCCGGCCACGACGACCCCCTGTTTCACGACCACGCCGAGCGCTGAAACCCCCATGCGCGTTGGCACCCATCCCCCAGCACGAGGCCTTTGCCATGGTTCATGAGTCCCGGCTCGATGGTGAGCTGCGCCAATTGCTGGCCGACTGCCGTGTGGCCGCCCTGGGCACCTGCACCGACACGGGGGAGCCCTTTGTGTCCATGGTGCCTTTTGCCCTGGTCGCAGGCGGGCCCTGGGTGGTGCTGCACGTGAGTGCGCTGGCGGCCCACACGCGCCATCTGCAGGCCCGCCCTGCGGTGTCTTTGCTGATCACGCAGGCCGAGGTGGCTGGCGCGCCGGTGCACGATCTGCAGCGCCTCACACTGCAGGCCGAGGCCCAGGTGCTGCAGCCTGACGGCCCCGACCACGCCGACTGGCAGAGCTGCCGTGCGGCCTACCTGAGCCGCTTTCCCGAGGCGGCCCCCATGACCGAACTGGGCGATTTCCGCTTTGTGCGCCTCATGCCCACGCGGGGCCGCCACATCGCCGGCTTTGGTGCGGCGCGCACGCTGGAGCCCGAGCAACTGCTGCCACTGCTGCGCCCGCTGAGCAGCAGCTACGAGGCCGACGCCGGCCTGCGCCGCCTGCAGGCCCTGTTGCAAACCCTGCCCACACCCCGCCCGCCAAGGCTGATCAGCCTGTTGCAACTGGGGTCGCAGCGGTGCCAGGTGCTGGTGGGGGATGGCGAGCAGGCGCCGCAGACGCTTGAATTGCCTGTGGGCACGCTCAGCCTGCCTGAACGCCTGTGGCGCCATGACCCGCCCCGTCCCGCCGAGCTCGAAGCCGCAATTGCCGAGGTCGAGGATGAACTGATGCGCCTGGTGCCGCGCCTGCCGGTGGGCACGGCCTTGCACGGTGCCGACTCCCTGCTGCGCCAGATCGTCGAGCAGGCCGGCGGTGGCAACACCCTGAGCCTGGACGCGCTGGAGCGCCTGTTCAACCGCGTCTGCGCGGTCTCTGAAGGGCGGCCGGCCATTGCCGAGGGCTTGCCCGAAGGCCAGGCCTTTGTGGCCGGGGTGCTGATCCTGCGGGAGTTCATGCACCACCTGTCTTTCGATGCCCTCACGCTGGTCTGAGCAGCTGTTGCGCCACAAAGGCCTGCACGGCGGCGATGAGCGCCTCGGGTTGGTCGCGGTGCGGTGAGTGGCCGCAGCCGGGCAGCTCCAGCAACTGCGTCTGCGGGGCCTGGCGCGCAATGCCCCGGATCTGCTCCAGCGTGCCGTATTCGTCGTCCAGCCCTTGCACGGCCAGCACCGGGCAGCGGATGTCGGCGAGCTCGGGCGTGATGTTCCAGTCGCGGAATGCCGGGTCCAGCCAGATATGGTTCCAGCCCCAGAAGGCCGAGTCCGGGTCGTCGTGGTAGCGGGCCAGGCCGGCCCGCAGGGGGCCGCTTTCGTAGGCCTGGCGGGCCACTTCGATGCTGCGCACCGAGATGTCTTCCACCAGGATGTGGGGCGCCAGCACGATGGCCCCGCTCAAGCTGGGGGATGCACCGGAGGCGTGCAGCAAGGCGATCGAGCCCCCGTCGCTGTGACCGAACAGCCACAGCGGCGGCGCCTCAGGGCCGCTCAGGCCCAGGGCCTGCAGCAGGGCTGGCAGCAGCTCACGGGCCTGCCGGTGCATGAAGTCGGGGCCCCAGGTCTCCGAGGCCGGCCGCGGTGTCGAGCGCCCATAGCCCGGGCGCGAATACACCAGGCCGCGCCAGCCCAGGGCCTGGCACAGGCGCTGCGGAAAGTCCTTCCACATCGCCACCGAGCCCAGGCCCTCGTGCAGGAACACCATCACCGGGGCGGTGCTCAGCTCGGGGAGGATCCAGGCCATCTCGATCTCGACCGGGTGCCCGTTCCAGGCCAGGGACACATGCTGCACGCTCATGGGCGCGAGGCTTCCAGCTCGCGCAGCTTGAAGCGCTGGATCTTGCCGGTGGCGGTCTTGGGCAGCTCGTCCACGAACTCGATCTGGCGTGGGTATTTGTAGGGGGCCAGGCGCTCCTTCACAAAGGCCTTGAGCAACTCTTCGCTGCAACTCTGACCGGGTTTGAGCACCACAAAGGCCTTGGTCTTGGTCAGGCCCTCGGCGTCGGCCACGCCGATCACCGCAGCCTCCAGCACCGCCGCGTGCTGCACCAAGGTGGCTTCGACCTCGAAGGGCGACACATAGATGCCGCTGACCTTGAGCATGTCGTCGCTGCGCCCGGCATAGGTGTAGGTGCCGTCGGCGTTGTGCAGGTATTTGTCGCCGCTCTTGGTCCAGCCGCCCTGGAAGGTCTCGCGCGTCTTCTCGCGGTTGTTCCAGTACATCAGGGCCGACGAGGGGCCGCGCACATACAGGTCGCCCGGCTCGCCATCGGCCACCGGCAGGCCGTCTTCGCCGCGCAGTTCGATGTCGTAACCCGGCACCGGGGTGCCGGTGGTGCCATAGCGCACCGCGCCCACCCGGTTGGACAGGTAGATGTGCAGCATCTCGGTGGAGCCGATGCCGTCGATGATCTCCACCCCGAAATGGCGCGTGAAGCGTTCGCCGATGTCCGCCGGCAGGGCCTCGCCCGCCGACGAGCACAGGCGCAGCGCCACCTGCTCACGCGAAGGCAGCCTGGGCGAGCTCAGCATGCCGGCAAAACCGGTCGGGGCACCGAAGAACACCGTGGGCCGCTGCTCGGTCCAGCGCTGGAAGGTGGCATCGGGCGTGGGCCGCTCGGCCATCAGCACCGTGGTGGCGCCCACGCTGAGCGGGAAGCTCAGCGCATTGCCCAGCCCGTAGGCAAAGAACAGCTTGGCCGCCGAGAAGCAGATGTCGTCTTCGCGCAGGCCCAGGATCGGGCCGCCATACAGCTCGGCCGTCCAGTACGGGTTGCCCTGCAGGTGCACCGTGCCCTTGGGGCGCCCGGTGGAGCCGGAGGAATACAGCCAGAAGCCCGGGTCGTCAGGCCCGGTGGCCGCGGGGGCGGCGTGGGCCTCGCCCTGGGCCAGAAAGGTTTCGAAGTCGAGCACGCCCTCGGCCAGGGGGCCGGTGGGGCGCGAGGCGACGACGCGTCGCACCTCGTGCTCGCCGCGGGTCATGGCCGATTGCAGCACCGGCAGCAGGGCGGCCGACACCAGCACGGCGCTGGCGCGGCTGTGCTCGAGCATGTAGGCGTAGTCGTCGGCGGTCAGCAGGGTGTTCACCGCCACCGGCACGATGCCGGCGTGCATGGCCCCCAGAAAGGCCACCGGCCAGTCGTTGCAGTCGTGCATCAGCAGCAACACGCGCTCTTCACGGCGCACACCGCTGGCCAGCAGGGCCGAGCCCAGGCGGCGGATGCGCTGCGCCAGCTCGCCATAGCTCAGCTGGCCCTGGTCGTCGATGTAGGCGGTCTTGGCGCTGCGCCCCGCGTTGCGCTCGATCAGGTGCTGGGCGAAGTTGAAGCTGGCTCCAGGCGGGGCCACATTGGCAACCGGGGCGGTGGGGGTGTTCATGTCTGTCTCCTGTCTGATTTGTCGGGGTTCACAGCCCTTGCAGCACGCTGGTCGAGGCCTGCAGGGCGCTGCGGCGGTGGTAGAAGCCCAGGGCGCGCAGGCCACCCAGTTCCTCGCCGCCGCCAGCGCGGCCCGGGCCGCCATGCAGCGACTGGGGCATCACATTGCCGTGGCCGGTGTGCAGGCTGCCCACCTCGGGCGAGATCACGTGCACACGGCCATGGCTGTCGGCCAGCTCGAGCGCCGCCGCTTGCAGTGCCTGCTCGTCGCTGCCATACACCGAGGCCACCAGCGAGCCTTCGCCGCGGCGCACCAGGGCGAGGGCGTGGTCCAGGTCACGGTAGGGCAGCAGGGTGGCCACCGGGCCGAAGACCTCGGTGTCGTGGAACACCTCCCGCTCTGCATCGCGACTGCCCAGCAGGGTCGGGCCCAGGCAGCAGGCCACGGCCGGGTCCGCATCGACCAGCGGGTGGCTGGCGCCGTCGTGCAAGGTGCGGGCCTGTTGCTGCAACCGGGCCAGGCCGGCTTGCACGGTCTCGAATTGGGCGCGGCTCACCAAGGCCCCCATGCGCACCGATTCGTTGCGCGGGTTGCCCACGGTGGTGCGGGCCAGGCGTGCGCAGATGGCCTGGGCGGCGGCCTCGTAGTGTTCCTGGGGCACGAAGATGCGGCGGATGGCGGTGCACTTCTGGCCCGATTTGACGGTCATCTCGCGCGCCACCTCCTTGGCCAGCAGCTCAAAGGTTTCGCTGCCGGCGTCCACACCGGGCAGCAACAGGGCCGAGTTGACGCTGTCGGCCTCGATGTTGCAACGCACCGAGCGCCGCGCCACGGCCGGGTGCGAGCGGATCAGCTCGGCCGTGTCGGCCGAGCCGGTGAAGCTGACCAGGTCAAACGGCGTGAGCGCATCCAGCAGGCCGGCCGAGCTGCCGCACACCACCGACAGCGACCCGGTTGGGAAGATGCCCGCGTTCACCACGTCCTGCACCATGCGCTGGGTCAGCCAGGCGGTCGAGGTGCCCGGTTTCACCACCACCGGCACACCCGACAGCAGGGCCGGAGCCGCCTTCTCCCACAAGCCCCAGCTGGGGAAGTTGAAGGCATTGATGAACAGCGCCACGCCGCGTGCCGGGCTCAGCACGTGCTGGCTTTGGAACAGGGGGTCCTTGCCCAGGCGGGTGGCCTCGCCATCGAGCAGATGGCGCCGGTCTCCCAGGCTTTCGCCCAGCCGCGCGTAGTGACCGAGGGTGAAGATGCCGCCGTCGATGTCGACGGCCGAGTCGTTCTTGACCGTGCCGCTGTTGGCCGTGGCGATCTCGTAGTACGTGTCGCGGTTCGCCTGCAACACCTTCACGGCCGCGGCCAGCAAGGCGGCGCGTTGGGCATAGCCCAGCGCCCGCAGGGCGGGGCCGGCGTGCTCGCGGGCGAAGGCAAAGCCGGCGCGCAGGTCCAGCCCGGTGGCGTCCACGCGTACCAGCTCGGTGCCCAGCACCGGGTCGAACAAGGCGGTGCCCGCGCCGCGGCCGGCAATCCATTGGCCACCCAGGTGGTTGTGCAGCAATTCGGGGGTGCTCATCAGGCGGCTTCTTTCGTGCGGGTGAATTCGATGCGGCCTTCGGGCAGCAGGTACAGCACCAGGGCGCGCCCGGGCCTCACGGTGGGGCGGTGGGCGCTGCCCGGGGGGTAGACCAGCCAGCCGGCCGGGTGGCCGTCAAACTGCGCCTCGCCTTCGAGGGGCATGATCAGGTCGATCTCACCCAGCGGGTGGCTGTGGTGCGGGCCGGCAATGTCGTGCATGTCGACCACATCGACCGAGAAGCCATGCAGGTCTTCGGCCGGCTTGAAGACGCGGCCATAGCGGATGCCGCCGCCCTCGCGCTCGCACAGCCAGCCCTGTTCCACGCCGGTCAGGCAGAGTTGCTTCAGGGTCAGGAAGGTGGGGCTGTCGGCCCCATGCTCTGTGTTGAGCCAGGTGCCGAGGTCGCTGTCCAGGGGGCGCCCGGCCAAATGGGCCGTGATGTCGGCGCTGAGCCGGGCCAGGGTTTGACGGAACGCATTTTGTGCCACAGTCGGGCCTCCGTTTGACATGCAGGCTTGCATCGGCAAGTCTGGTGAAGTATTGTGCATGTCGTGAAGGCTAATGCTCGCCTAAGGTGGCGTCAAGCACTATAGTTCATAAATCAGGGTTTACCCATATCATCAAGATGCAAGATTCGATCACCCCGGTGGCACCCACGGTGGCAGCAGGCCCTGAGGCCGCCGGCGAAGAGCGCCACGCCTCGCTGGTGGCCTTGGGCGAGCGCGTGCGCAGCCTGCGCGCGCGCCGCGGCATGACGCGCAAGGCCGTGGCGCTGGCGGCCGACGTGTCCGAGCGCCACCTGGCCAACCTGGAGTACGGCACGGGCAATGCTTCTTTTCTGGTGCTGCAGCAGGTGGCCGGGGCGCTGCAGTGCTCCATGGCCGAATTGATTGGCGACATCACCGCGTCATCGCCCGAGTGGCTGCTGATCCGCGAGTTGCTCGAGCACCGCGACGAGGCCACGCTGCGCCGCGTGCGCGTGGCCATTGGCGAGTTGCTGGGCAACGGCAGTGTCAGTGGCCACACGCCGGGCGCGGCCTGGCCGCGGGTGGCCCTGGTGGGCCTGCGCGGCGCGGGCAAATCCACACTGGGCCAGATGCTGGCCGACGACCTCGAATACCCCTTTGTCGAGCTGAGCCGTGAGATCGAGAAGTTTGCCGGCTGCAGCATCTCCGAAATCCAGGGCCTGTATGGCATGAATGCCTACCGCCGCTATGAGCGCCGGGCCCTCGAAGAGGCCATCCAGATCTACCCTGAGGTGGTGATCGCCACCCCGGGGGGTCTGGTGTCCGATGCGGCCACCTTCAACCTGCTGCTGTCGCACTGCACCACCGTGTGGCTGCAGGCCGAGCCTGAAGACCACATGCAGCGCGTGGCCGAGCAGGGCGACCTGCGCCCCATGGCGGCCAGTGCCGAGGCCATGAACGACCTGCGCCAGATCCTGGCGGGGCGCTCGGCCTTCTACTCCAAGGCCGACCTGCGCCTGAACACCAGCTCGCAGCCTCTGCAAGACACCTTCAAGCTCTTGCGCACCCAGGTCCGGGAGGCCCTGAAATTGCCGGTGTGAGGGGTGGGTGATCCGCCGATAGGAAATTTACTGCATCTTGCTTGACGCACTTTAATGCATGAACTAACATGCAGTCAGTTTCGCAAGAATGCATTATTTTTCCACCGACGGAGACACACCATGAGCACCGCGCCCCGCGTCGATTACCAGACCCACCCCAGCCAGTACAAACACTGGAAACTGAGTTTTGACGGCGCCATCGCCACCCTGACGGCCGACTTCGACGAAAACGGTGGCTTGGCACCGGGTTACAAGCTCAAGCTCAACAGCTACGACCTGGGCGTGGACATCGAGCTCAACGATGCCATCAACCGCATCCGCTTCGAGCACCCCGAGGTGCGCACCGTGGTGGTCACCAGCGCCAAGGAGAAGGTGTTCTGCTCGGGCGCCAACATCTTCATGCTGGGCGTCTCCAGCCACGGCTGGAAGGTGAACTTCTGCAAGTTCACCAACGAAACCCGCAACGGCCTGGAAGACTCCTCTGCCCACAGCGGCCTGAAGTTCCTGGCTGCCGTGAACGGCGCCTGCGCCGGCGGCGGCTACGAGCTGGCCCTGGCCTGCGACGAGATCATCCTGGTGGACGACCGCTCCAGCGCCGTCAGCCTGCCCGAAGTGCCCCTGCTGGGCGTGCTGCCCGGCACCGGCGGCCTGACCCGCGTCACCGACAAGCGCCATGTGCGCCACGACCTGGCCGACATCTTCTGCACCACCACCGAAGGCGTGCGCGGCCAGAAGGCCAAGGACTGGCGCCTGGTCGACGACATCGCCAAGCCCGCCGTGTTCGCCCAGAAGGTGCGCGAGCGCGCCGAACAGCTGGCTGCACAGAGCGATCGCCCGGCCGATGGCCGCGGTGTGGCGCTGGTGGCCCTGCAGCGCCGCATCGAGGCCGATGCCCTGCATTACGACCACGTCAGCGTGAACATCGACCGCAGCAAGCGCACCGCCACCTTCGTGGTCAAGGCCCCCACCGGTGCCCAGCCTTCCGACGTGGCCGGCATCGAGGCCGCTGGTGCAGCCTGGTACCCGCTGGCCCTGGCGCGTCAGCTGGAAGACGCCATCCTGTCCATGCGCACCAATGAGCTGGACATCGGCACCTGGCTGATCACCACGCAGGGCGACGCCGCCGCCGTGCTGGCCATGGACGCCGTCTTGAGCGCCCACGCCAGCCATTGGCTGGTGCGCGAGACCATCGGCCTGCTGCGTCGCACCTTCAGCCGCCTGGATGTGTCCAGCCGCAGCCTGTTTGCCCTGATCGAGCCCGGCTCGTGCTTTGCGGGCAGCTTTCTGGAGCTGGCCCTGGCCTGCGACCGCAGCTACCACCTGGCCCTGCCCGACGACGAAGACCAGGCACCGAAGATCACCGTGGGCGAGGCCAACTTCGGCCTGTACCCCATGGTCACCGGCCAGAGCCGCCTGGGCCGCCGCTTCTATGACGAAGCCGCCCCGATGGAGGCCGTGCGCGCTGCCGCCGGCCGCGCCCTGGATGCCGACGCCGCCTTCGCCCTGGGCCTGGTCACCAGTAACCCCGACGACATCGACTGGGCCGACGAGGTGCGCATCGCCATCGAAGAGCGCGTGGCCATGTCGCCCGATGCCCTGACCGGCATGGAAGCCAACCTGCGTTTCAACGGCCCCGAGAACATGTTCACCCGCATCTTCGGCCGCCTCACCGCGTGGCAGAACTGGATCTTCCAGCGCCCCAACGCGGTCGGCGAATACGGTGCGCTCAAGGTCTACGGCAAAGGCAATAAGGCCGCCTTCGACTGGAATCGGGTTTGAGGGGATGTCTGCCGGCTGCGCCCACCGATCTGGCCTTTGTGCGCCTCGCCGTACGGGTGTACGGCTGCGGTGCTCAAGGCCACCTCGGTGCGCTCGCGGCGGCAGCCACACCCCTCACACCCTGTGAGTTTTTTGGATGACTGATTGACTGACTGACCACTTACCTGGAGACAAGCATGTCCACGATCGACTACAGCGAAAAGATCCCCAACAACGTCAACCTGGCCGAAGACCGCACCCTGAAGCGGGCGCTGGAGCAGTGGCAGCCCAACTACCTGGACTGGTGGAACGACATGGGCCCGGACGGCAGCCATGGTTTTGACGTGTACCTGCGCACCGCGGTCAGCGTCGATCCGCAAGGTTGGGCGCAGTTCGGCCACGTCAAGATGCCCGACTACCGCTGGGGCATCTTCCTCAACCCGGCCGAGCAGGACCGCAAGATCCATTTCGGCGACCACAAGGGCGAGAACGCCTGGCAGGACGTGCCTGGTGAGTACCGTGCCAACCTGCGCCGCATCATCGTCACCCAGGGTGACACCGAGCCGGCCTCGGTCGAGCAGCAGCGCCACCTGGGCCTGACCGCGCCCAGCCAGTACGACCTGCGCAACCTGTTTCAGGTCAACGTCGAAGAGGGCCGTCACCTGTGGGCCATGGTCTACCTGCTGCACAAGTACTTCGGCCGCGACGGCCGCGAGGAAGGCGAGGCCCTGCTGGAACGCCGCAGCGGCCAGCAGGACAACCCCCGCATCCTGCAGGCCTTCAACGAGCCCACGCCCGATTGGCTGAGCTTCTTCATGTTCACCTACTTCACCGACCGCGACGGCAAGTTCCAGCTGTGCGCCCTGGCCGAGTCGAGCTTCGACCCGCTGGCCCGAACCACCAAGTTCATGCTGACCGAGGAAGCCCACCACATGTTCGTGGGCGAGTCGGGCGTGAGCCGCGTGATCCAGCGCACCTGCCAGGTCATGAACGAGCTCAAGACCGACGACCCGGCCAAGCTGCGCGCTGCCGGCGTGATCGATCTGCCCACCCTGCAGCGCTACCTGAACTTCCACTTCAGCGTGACCATCGACCTGTTCGGTGCCGACGAGTCGAGCAATGCCGCCACCTTCTACAGCACCGGCCTCAAGGGCCGTTTCGAGGAAGGCAAGCGCACCGATGACCACCAGCTGCGTGGCCAGAGCTACAAGGTGCTGAACGTGCAGAACGGCCAGCTCGTCGAGAAGGAAGTGCCGATGCTCAACGCCCTCAACGAAGTGCTGCGCGACGACTACATCAAGGACTCGATCGGCGGTGTGGAGCGTTGGAACAAGGTGATCGAGAAGAACGGCATCCCGTTCCGCCTGACCGTGCCGCACAAGGCCTTCCACCGCAACATCGGCTCCCTGGCCGGCGTGAAGGTGTCGCCCGATGGCCGCGTGGTGTCCGAAGCCGAATGGCAAGCCAAGAAGAACGACTGGCTGCCCAGTGCCGAAGACCGCGCCTTTGTGGCCAGCCTGATGGGCCGTGTCACCGACACCGGCAAGTTTGCCAACTGGATCGCCCCGCCGGTCATGGGCATCAACCGCCAGCCGGTGGATTTTGAGTACGTCCGCTTCAACTGAGCGCGCCCTGACCCTGAGGGATTGTGAAAAGGGGGCTTGTCAGCCCCCTTTTTCGCACCCAGTATCCTGATCCTCCCCACGCCCATAACAAGTCGAGACAGCCATGGACATGAGCGAACCCCAAGTCATCCGGCAGCATCTGATCGACCCTGAGATCTGCATCCGCTGCAACACCTGCGAGGCCACCTGCCCGGTGGGGGCCATCACCCACGACTCGCGCAATTACGTGGTCGACGCCGACAAGTGCAATCTGTGCATGGCCTGCGTGCCGCCGTGCCCCACCGGCTCGATCGACAACTGGCGCAACATGCCGCGGGCGCTGGCCTACACGGTCGAAGCCCAGTTGGGCTGGGACAACCTGCCCGACGAACTCAGTGCCGAACAACTGGCTGCGGCTGGTGCTGCGGCCGTGCCGGCTGAGGCCCCCGCCGTCAGCACCGCACCCGCCGGGCCAGGTGAGGGCGAACGTTTCAACAGCGCCCAATATGGCGCCACCCTGCCGCCCTGGTCGGCCGCCCATGCCTACACCAACCTCTATGGCCCCAAGGCGCCCGAGAAGTTCATCACCGCCACCGTGGCCGGCAATGTGCGCGTCACCGAGGTGGGCACCGACTACGACACCCACCACGTGGTGCTCGACTTCGGCCAGCTGCCGTTTCCGGTGCTGGAGGGCCAGTCGATCGGCGTGATCCCGCCCGGCACCGACGCCCAGGGCCGACCGCACCATGCCCGCCAGTACTCGATTGCCAGCCCGCGCAACGGCGAGCGCCCCGGCTACAACAACCTCTCGCTGACCATCAAGCGCGTGCTCGAAGACCACCAGGGCCAGCCTGTGCGGGGCGTGGCCAGCAACTACATGTGCGACCTGCAGGTGGGTGACAAGGTGCAGGTGATCGGGCCGTTTGGCGCCAGCTTCCTGATGCCCAACCACCCGCGCTCCAACATCGTCATGATCTGCACCGGCACTGGCAGCGCCCCCATGCGCGCCATGACCGAGTGGCGGCGCCGGCTGCGCCAGTCGGGCAAGTTCGAGGGCGGCAAGCTGATGCTGTTCTTTGGTGCCCGCACGCCCGAAGAGCTGCCTTACTTCGGCCCGCTGCAGAACCTGCCGAAGGACTTCATCGACATCAACTTTGCCTTCTCGCGCCAGCCCGGGGCCCCCAAGCGCTATGTGCAAGACCTGATCCGCGAGCGCGCTGCCGACCTGGCGCCCTTGCTGGCCGACCCCGACACCTGCTTCTTCGTCTGCGGCCTCAAGGCCATGGAGGAGGGGGTGGTGCTGGCCCTGCGCGACGTGGCCCAGCAGGCCGGCCTGAGCTGGGACAGCGTGGGCCCGGCGCTGCGCCAGGGTGGCCGTCTGCACCTCGAAACCTATTGATCGGCCGCTGAGCTCCGTCCCCGCCCACCGCACGTTGCGGTGGGGCGCACTGACACTTCACTGGCAGGTGACGCGGTCGCGTCCGCCCTTCTTGGAGGCATACAGCGCGGCATCGGCGCGGGCGATCAGCGAGTGGGCATCGTCGCCCTGGCGCAGGGTCGCGATGCCACTCGAGATGGTGACGGTCAGCACCACTTCTTGCGTCGATCGGTTGCGCAGCTTCATGGCTTTGGTGCGGGCACGGATGGTTTCGGCGATCTGCGTGGCCTCGGCACGGCTGGTGTTGGGCAGCACGATGGCAAATTCCTCGCCGCCGTAGCGGGCCACGGCGTGGCTCGGCCGGGTCACCGAGGTGCGCAGGATCTCGCCCAGGCCCTGGATCACACGGTCGCCCATCAGGTGGCCATGGGTGTCGTTCACGCGCTTGAAGTGGTCGATGTCCAGCATCACCAGGCAGTGGCTCTCCCCCGAATCAGGGGCCTGGCTCAGCAAAGCCTGCAGGCGCTGGTCAAAACCCTTGCGATTGAGCAGGCCCGTCAGGGGGTCCAGCATGGCCTCTTCACGCGTGCGTTCCAGGTCCTGGCGCAATCGCTTGATCTCGTCCTGGCTCTGGTTCACGCGCACCTGCAGGGTGTCGACGGCCGCCTTCATCTCCAGGGTGCCTTCCAGCGCGCGCGCCACCTGCGTGCTCAGGGGGCTGTCCTCGGTGGCCGTCAGCGCTTCGTTCAATTCCGTCAGCTGTTGCCCGAAGGTACCAGCCTGTTGACCCGTGGCGGCGGCCGAATCTGCCATGCTGCGCATCAGGCGCTGCATTTCATTGGCAATCAACTCCATCTGCTCGGTGTCGGCTGGCGTGATGTGGTCGCGGTACAGGCGCAGCATCATCTCGTCGTCCATGGCCAGGCCCTTGCTCAGGCATTGGCTCATGTCGGCATTCAGCTTGGGGTTGATGCCGGCGGCATTCTCGTACCACACCGTGAACGTGATGGGGTTGAAGGCGG
>Ga0208269_100325_pt1 | contig 26073 bp, 17 predicted proteins | sample LakWasMe88_LOW11_2_FD_183912 | JGI IMG/M metagenome (GOLD analysis project Ga0208269, IMG submission 183912) | Freshwater sediment methanotrophic microbial communities from Lake Washington under simulated oxygen tension - Sediment Metagenome... | ecosystem: Environmental > Aquatic > Freshwater >...
ATCAGGGTTTCCTTGCCGGCGGCCACCAGGGGGTCGCAGCCCAGGATCAGGTCGGCCGCGGCCATGCCCACCCGGGTGGTGCGGATGTCGTCCTGGCGCTCGCCGATCAGGACATGGCTCCAGGTGGCGCCGCCCTTCTGGGCCAGACCAGCCGCGTCCTGGGTGACGATGCCCTTGCCCTCCAGATGGGCGGCCACGCCCAGCAGTTGCCCGATGGTGATGACCCCGGTGCCCCCCACCCCGGCCACCACGATGCCCCACACGCCACCGTGCTCAGGCGTCAGGGTGGGCAGCGTGGGCTGGGGCAGCTGGGCCAGTTCGAACGGCGACGGGGCCTGGCCCTTGGCCTTTTTCTTGAGCTGCCCGCCCTCCACCGTGATCAGGCTGGGGCAGAAGCCCTTGAGGCAGGAGGTGTCCTTGTTGCAGCTGCTCTGGTTGATGGTGCGCTTGCGACCGAACTCGGTCTCCAGCGGCTCCACGCTCAGGCAGTTGGACTGCACGCCGCAGTCGCCACAACCTTCGCAGACCAGCTCGTTGATGACCACGCGCTTGGCCGGATCGACCAGGCTGCCGCGCTTGCGGCGCCGGCGCTTCTCGGTGGCGCAGGTCTGGTCGTAGATGATGACGGTGGTGCCGCTGAGCTCGCGGAACTCGCGTTGCACCGCGTCCAGGGTGTCGCGGTGCTGGATGGCGATGCCCGCGGGCAGGCCCTGCACGCTCTCGTACTTCTCGGGCTCGTCGGTGACGATGGTGATCTTCTGCGCCCCTTCGGCGCGCATGCTCTGGGCGATCTGGACCACCGAGTGGCCCTCGGGGCGCTCGCCCACCTGCTGGCCGCCGGTCATGGCCACCGCATCGTTGTAGAGGATCTTGTAGGTGATGTTGACGCCGGCCGCGATGCTCTGGCGCACCGCCAGCAGGCCGCTGTGGAAGTAGGTGCCGTCGCCCAGGTTGGCGAACACATGCTTTTCGGTGCTGAAGGGCTGCTGGCCCGTCCAGGGCACGCCCTCGCCGCCCATCTGGGTGAAGCCGACGGTGGCGCGGTCCATCCAGGTGGCCATGAAGTGGCAGCCGATGCCGGCCATGGCGCGCGAGCCCTCGGGCACCACGGTGCTGGTGTTGTGCGGGCAGCCCGAGCAAAACCAGGGCTGGCGGTCGGCGCCCTTGACGCCGGCCACCTCGATCACGTTCAAGGCACTTTGCTTGGCCTCCAGGATGGCCAGTTGGGCGTCGATGCGTGCCGTCAGGTCGGCGCCGGCGGGCAGCAGGCCCAGGCGGCGCAGGCGCTTGGCGATGGCGCGGGCGATCAGGGCCGGGGTCAGGTCGGCATTGGCGCGCAGCAAGGTGTTGGCCGTGGGATTGGGGCGGGCCCACTCACCGCCGCTGAAATCACCCTCGCCCTCGTCGAACTTGCCCACCACATTGGGGCGCACATCGGGCCGCCAGTTGTACAGCTCTTCCTTCAGCTGGTACTCGATGACCTGGCGCTTTTCCTCGACCACCAGGATCTCCTGCAGGCCGGTGGCGAATTCACGCGTGAGCTGCGCCTCCAGCGGCCACACCACGCCCACCTTGTGCAGGCGGATGCCGAGCGCACGGCAGGCGTTGTCGTCCAGCCCCAGGTCCAGCAGGGCCTGGCGGGTGTCGTTCCAGGCCTTGCCGCTGGCCATGATGCCCAGGCGGTCGTTGGGTCCCTGCACGGCGGTGTAGTTGAGGCGGTTGGCGCGGATGTAGGCCAGAGCGGCATACCACTTGGTGTCGAACAGGCGCGCTTCCTGGTCCAGGGCATGGTCGGGCCAGCGGATGTGCACGCCGCCCGGGGGCATCTCGAAGTCGGTGGGGATCTGGATCTGCACGCGATCGGGGTCGATCATGGCGGTGGCGCTCGACTCGACGATCTCCTGGATGGTCTTCAGGCCCGACCAGACGCCGGCGTATCGGCTCAGGGCAAAGGCATGCAGGCCCAGGTCCAGGATCTCCTGCACCGTGGACGGGAAGAACACCGGAAAGCCACAGGCCTTGAAGATGTGGTCGCTCTGGTGGGCGGCGGTGGAGCTTTTCGAGATGTGGTCGTCACCGGCCACGGCGATCACCCCCCCCCAGGGCGTGGTGCCCGCCATGTTGGCGTGCTTGAAGACATCGGAGCAGCGGTCCACCCCCGGGCCCTTGCCGTACCAGATGCCAAACACGCCGTCGAACTTCTGCGTGCCGGCGGGGGCAAAACCCAGTTGCTGGGTGCCCCACAGCGCGGTGGCGGCCAGCTCTTCATTGACCCCCGGCTGGAACACGATGTTCTGCGCCGTCAGGTAGGGGCTGGCCTTGACCAGGGCCTGGTCGTACCCCCCCAGGGGCGAGCCCCGGTAGCCACTGATGAAGCCCGCCGTGTTCTTGCCCATCTGGGCATCGCGCAGGCGCTGCAGCATGGGCAGCTTGACCAGGGCCTGCACCCCGCTCATGAAGGCCCGACCGTAGTCCAGGCTGTATTTGTCATCCAGCGTCACGGTTTCGAGCGCACGGCGGATGTGTTCGGGCAAAGGGGCATTCATGGCTTGTCTCCTGGCGGGCCGACTCGGGCGGCCCTGGGCGGGAATTTGTCAGTGGGTGACAGGCGGTAATAAACGCGACCGCCGGCTCGGGAAAGTGTATGCGGCCTGCCCTGATAAGTCTTTGCGAATAGTGCCCAGGAAAGGCCTTGAAAATTCAATATCTTTCTAAATATCGCCATAAAAGAAAGATCATTTCAAAATCAGAAAAGAGTCAGCAATCTACAAAATGATGAAGACGCTCCTGGATTCACCGAATACCAACACACGGGCCAAGGCTGTCACAAGGCTTTCATGAAGAAGTTACAAATTTGAAGACTTTGTAAAGACCCCTTGCGGAGTACCTCATGAAATCCTGGTTGATCGCGTCCACCCTGGCGGTGGCCACCCTGACGGCCTGCGGCGGCAGCAGCAGCACCCCGCCCAAGAACGTGCTGTTCTTTCTCGGCGACGGCATGGGTCTGACCACCCTGACCGCTGCCCGCATCTACGCGGCCGGCGAAGACGGCAGCCTGACCATCGACACCCTGCCCGAAAGCGCCTTCGTCAAGACCTACTCGGCCGATGCCCAGGTCACCGACAGCGCCCCCTCGATGTCGGCCTACATGACCGGCGTGAAGATGAACAACGAAGTCATCTCGATGAGCCCGGACACCTCGGCCTACAACAAGACCAGCTTTGCCGACTACGTGTCGGGTGCCGACAGCACCTGCCCCACCAGCGGCAATGGCAGCAGCGTGCCCACGCTGCTGGAGATCGCCAAGTCCAAGGGCCTGGCCACCGGTGTGGTCACCACCACCCGCATCACCCACGCCACCCCGGCCGCCACCTACTCGCACATCTGCCACCGCGACGGCGAAAACGCCATCGCCGCCCAGATGGTGCCCGGCGGCAGCGGCTTCAACACCGCGCTGGGTGACGGCGTGGACGTGGTCTTCGGTGGCGGCCTGCGCCACTTCCAGCCCAAGGGCAGCACCGGCAGCAGCCGCAGCGACAGCCGCGACCTGGTGGCCGAGATGAAGAAGGCCGGCTACAACTTTGCCGGCTCGCGCACCGAGTTCAACGCGCTGCCCGCCAGCGGCAAGCTGCTGGGCCTGTTCACGTCCAGCCACATGTCCTACGACCTGGACCGCGACAGCAGCAAGGAACCCAGCCTGGCCGAGATGACCACCCGCGCCATCGACCAGCTCAAGAGCAATCAGAACGGCATGTTCCTGATGGTGGAAGGCGGCCGCATCGACCATGCGCTGCACGAGACCACCGCCCGCAAGGCCTTGCAGGACACCGTGGCCTTCGACAACGCCATCAAGGCCGCCATCGACAAGATGCAGGCCCTGGACCCGGGCCTGAAGAACACGCTGATCGTCGTCACCGCCGACCACGACCACACCCTGGTGCTCAACGGCTACGCCGCCCGCACCGGCAAGACCTCGGACAGCAACCCCGGCGTGCTGGGCCTGCTGCGCAGCTATGTGGACGGCCTGCTGTCCAAGGACACCGGCGGCAACCCCTTCACCATCATCGGCTTCGGCAACGGTGAGAACCGCCAGGCCACCCGCACCGCGCTCACCGACGCCCAGGTGTTCGACAAGACCTACCACCAGGAAGCCACCATCCCGGTGGCCGCCGGCAGCGAGACCCACGGCGGCGCCGACGTGTTCCTGGGCGCCATCGGCAAGGGCGCCGAAAGCTTCACCGGCGTGATCGAGAACACCGCCGTGTTCGGCCTGATCCGCAACGCCATGGGCCTCTGATGAGCGCCGCCACACACCCCAGATCTGGAAACACTGCCATGAACCCGTTGAACCTCTCCCTGCCCCGTGGCCCGCGCTTTGCCCATCGCCTGCTGGCCCTCACCCTGGGCGCCCTGTGCGCCGGCCAGGCCTTCGCCGCCGGTGAAGCCAAGAACGTGATCTTCTTCCTCGGTGACGGCATGGGCCCGGTCACCGTCACCGCCAGCCGCATCTACAAATACGGCGAGTCGGGCCAGTTGACCATGGAAACCCTGCCACGCACCGCCCGCATCAAGACCTACTCGCTGGACGCCCAGACCACCGACAGCGCCCCCTCGATGGCGGCCTACATGACCGGTGTGAAGATGCGCAACGAAGTGCTGTCGATGGACGGCAACACCCAGGCCATCAAGCCCGGCGCCGACACCAGCGTGAGCCCCAGCGTGAGCAACGCCATCAACAACTGCCCGGCCACCGGCAACGGCGCCAGCGTGCCCACCCTGCTGGAACAGGCCATTGCCGCCGGCAAGGCCACCGGTGTGGTGACCACCGCCCGCCTGACCCACGCCACCCCGGCCGCCACCTACTCGCACATCTGCCACCGCGATGCCGAGTACCACATCTCGCGCCAGGCCGTGCCCGGTGGCGCCGGCTTCAACACCGCGCTGGGCAAGGGCGTGGACGTGATGCTGGGCGGCATCAGCTACTTCTGGCGCCCCTTCAACGCCAGCACCACGCCCAAGGGCCGCCCCGACGGGCGCGACCTGGTGGCCGAGATGCAAGGCCAGGGCTACACCTTCGTGAACGACCTCGCCAGCCTCAACGCAGCCCCCAACGGCCGCCTGCTGGGCCTGTTTGATCAGGCCCTGTCGCAAGGCCACATGTCCTATGAACTGGACCGCGACCCGGCCAAGGAGCCCAGCCTGGCCCAGATGGCCACCAAGGCGGTGGACGTGCTGTCGAAAAACAGCAACGGCTACTTCCTGATGGTCGAAGGCGGTCGCATCGACCACGCCCTGCACGGCACCAATGCCAAGCGTGCCCTGGCCGACACCATCGCCTTCGACGACGCCATCAAGGCCGTGCTGGCCAAGGTCGACCTGAGCAACACCCTGGTGGTGGTGACGGCCGACCACGACCACACCATGGCCTTCAACGGCTACTCGCACAAGGGCAACGACATCCTGGGCAAGAGCACCAACAACCGCACCAAGCAGACCGCCCTGGCGGCCGACGGCAAGCCCTACACCACCCTGGTGTTCGGCAACGGTGGCGGCCCGCGCAAGTCGGTGCGTGACGACCTGAGCAACGTTGACACCTCGGGCAACAAGGACTACCTGCAGGAAGTGGGCGTGCAACTGGGCAGCGCCGGCTCGGAAACCCACGGCGGCGGCGACGTGATGCTGTTTGCCACCGGCGCCGGCAAGGCCCCGTTCAAGGGCACGCTGGACAACACCCGTGTGAACACCCTGGTGCGCCAGGCCTTCGGCTTCTGATGCGCACGAACACCGCATCGCGCCGCCACCTGCTGCAGGCCGCACTGGCCTGCGGCCTGGCTGCGGCAGCGCCCTGGGCGACGGCCCAGAGCACGCCACAAGGTGGGGCCCAGGGTGGGGCCCAGGCCGTCGGCTCCGGCCCCAGCCTGGACCTGCTGGTGCGCCACACCAGCGTGTCGCTGGGGGCCGATGGCGTCAAGCGCACCGCCGAGTTCAGCGAGCGCGTGCACCGCCGCCCGCAGATGGTGTGGATCGAACGTGTGATCCCGCCGCACGCCCACTCGGACGAAGAGCACGCCAAGGGCCACAAGGCCCACAAGCACCTGGACGTGGCCGCCGCGGCACGCTGGGTCACCCGCGACGAGCGCGGCGAGCCGCGCCTGCGCCTGGTGTCGGCCGAAGACAAGGTGGTGATCGACATCGCCCGCACCGACTACGGCAACGTGGGCTTCGATGGCTCCTGGCCCGCCGCCTGGCACCTGATCGATCCGGCCGTGCTGCAGCAACTCAAGGCCGCCGCACCGGTGGGCGACACCACCACCTACACGCGCCAGGAGGCCAACAACCGCCTGACCGTGGTCTGGAACCACAAGCTGATGGTGCCGGTGAGCGTGGAGTCCAGCGGGCCCCAGGGCTCGCGCAAGACCGTGGTTCAGGCCATCCCGGCCCCCGCCACCCCGCCCTGGACGCGGCTGGACGGCTACGGCAAGAAGGATTACTCCGACTACCTCGACTGAGCCCCTGGATTCAGCCCCCGAAGGCCGGCGCCCTGCGCCGGCCTTTCTTTTTGTTTGTCGGCTATGCTGCGGCCCTCACCCCCGACCGATCGACCTTTTCGCCCCCTCAGCCCGTGGACTCCCTCGACAAATTCGACATCGCCATCCTGAACGAACTGCAATCGGATGCCCGGGTGACCAATGCCGAGCTCGCGCAGCGCGTGGGCCTGTCGGCGGCCCCCTGCTGGCGCCGCGTGCGGGCGCTCGAAGAGGCGGGTTTCATCAAGGGATACCGGGCCGAGATCGACCGGCAGAAAATCGGCCTGGGCGTGCTGGCCTTTGTGCGGCTGGACGCCGAGCGCAACACCGGTGACGCCACCAAAAAGCTCGAAGACGCGATCCGCCAGTTGCCCGAGGTGATCAGCTGCCACTACATCAGCGGCACCGGCACCTTCGAGCTGCAGGTGGTGGCCCAAGACCTGGACAGCTTCTCGCGCTTTGCGCTGAAAAGCCTGATCAACCTGCCCAATGTGAAAGACCTGCACACCAGCTTCTCGCTGGGTGAGGTCAAGGCCAGCAGTGCCCTGCCCCTGGGGCACCTGAAGCCGACCGGCGGCAAGGCCGCCCCCCCGCGCTGACCGGCCCGGGTGGGCCTGATCAGCAGGCCCGCCGAACCGACCAGACCTACCAAACCTGCCAATCAGGCCTTGGGCGTGAAGCCGGTCAGGTAGCCGACCGAAGCGCCAAAGCGGTCCTTGTAGTTGGCGCGCACCAGCGGATCGAGCGTCTCCTTGACCTTGTCGTGCAGCGGCTTTTCCCAGTCGCCCGGGTGCTGGAAGTTGCTCATGACATAGGTCCAGCCATTGATCTCGTCCACTGCATGCAGGCCGGTCGACTCGGCCCCCGAGGGGCACGACAGGATGCGCGTGAGCTGCTTCGTGTCGACGTGGTAGGCCCACAGGAAGTTGTTCACGTGCATGCCGCTGTCCTCTCCGATGAACAGGGTGCGCAGCTTCTCGGAGAACTTGATGTTGTCGGGGTTGGCGATGTGGTCGGCGTGCGCCAGGTTGCCCAGCGCATCGGGGGTCTTCAGGTCCACGCCCACCAGGGCGGCTGGCGGCTCCATGTGGGTGGACACCCATTCGCTGTCGATGGCCTGGCCGCTGCTGTCCTTCTGGCCGCCTTGCAGCACGTGCTCGTACACTGCGCCGGCCTTGGGGCCCTGCACCCGGATGCCGCCCGAGCCATCGAGCATGCTGGTCTGGATGTAGGACATGGCCGAGTAGGCGCGCTTGTCCTTGGCATTGACCGTGGTGCCCTCCATCTTGGTGAAGCCCAGGCTGCCGCCCACCAGGGCGGCGTAGCGGTGGGTTTCGAGGAAGGCGGCGGCCTTCTCCATGCCGGGCTTGAGCTTGACCCAGTTGAACTTGCCGTTGAACGGGATGCGGGTGTAGCTGGCATCGGCCGGGTCGCTGGTCTTGACGTCCATGATGTCGCCGGGGCGGATGCCGCCGTCCACCAGGGCGCGGATCTCGGCGCTGGTCGCATGGCCCAGGCGGATCCAGCCGATGTCACCTGCACCCGCGCCCACGCCGGAGGTCTGCTTCCAGCTGGCCGCGTACAGGGTGCCGGCCGAGAGGTCGCGCGCCCGGTCGGCCACAAACATGAACAGGCCGCCGTTGGTGGCGTCGTCGCCCATCAGCGCGGTGCGCTCGTCGGGCATCACCTGCACCAGCTCGTGCGAGATGCGGCCCATGCAGTAATGCTTGGCGATGCGGCCCGTGCCGTCCGGCAGCACCGTCACCTCGGGCAGGTGGCCATAGTGGTAGGGGTTGGCCTTGGCGGCGTCGCCATACAGGTTCTGGCTGAAGGCCTTGAACTGGGCGTTGCTGGCCAGGGCAAAGGCATCGGGTTCGTACTCTTCGCTGGACAGGTGCGTGTTCCAGGGCGACAGGCTGGCGCCGCAGGTGATCCACAGGCCTTGCACCGAGGAGGTGTCCACGTTGTGGTACTTGACCACGCTGAGCGCGCCGGTGGCGGGGTTCTGGTCCAGCGTGATCACCGCGATCGGCGAGGGCAGCTGGCCGTAGGTGGCGGCACCGGCCTGGTTGCGCGTGGCGTACTCGAACTGCACCACGGCAAACACCGTGTTGCCCTTGACCCCTGCCACCTGGGCTTTGGGCAGGGTCAGCAGCGAGGAGCCATCGGGGCAGTCAGAGTAGAAATGGCGCTCGCGCCCGGGCACCGAGCGGTCCAGGATGGGCTGGTTGCGGATGTCGTAGTAGCCGCCGGCCAGCACCTGACCGCCTTGACCATCAGGCAGCATCTCGCCTGTCATGAAAAAGGGCTGGTAGGCCAGGGCCTGGGTGCGCTGGCTGCCATCGGCCAGGGTCACGCTAAGGGCCGACTGCACCGTGGTGCTGGCCATGGCCTGGGGGTTGGCCAGCGTGGGCGCCGCCATGCCTTCAAAACGCACCGAGCGAAAGGCCGCGGGGCGCGCAGCCGGGGCGCTGGCGCAACCTGCCAGCCCCCCCAGGGGGAACAGGGGCGCAGCGGCCAGGGCACGCAGCACATGACGACGAGAAAGGCCGGCAACATCAGCAGACATGGGAAGACTTTCCTAGAGCATGGGGGAATGAAAACACACCACCGGAGCACGGCAGACGAACAGCCCCGGCGAAGCCGGCGAGCTTAGGCAAGGACCATGACAGCTTCATGACCTGGGCCGGGTCGCAGCCCTGCCACCCGGCGCCGTGGCCTCGGAAAGTACAGCGACCCGATCGCACGAGAAGCCAGAGCGGCCTCTCGCTTGTTCAGGGGCTTGTTTTTGAATACATTGAACCTACCGAAAAAATGCGAGCAAGAACGGCCATGCCTCCAACACACACCACGATGACTGTCCAGTTGAACGAAGCCCTGAGCGACTTCGTGGCAGCCCACGTGAGCGAGTCAGGCACCTATGACAACGTCAGCGAGTATGTGCGAGACCTGATCCGGCGCGACAAGGAGCGGTCGGAACAGCTGGCTTTCGAGCGGCTCCAGGCTGAATTGGCTCACGCCTTCGCGGCGCCCGAATCCTCGTACCGGCCACTGACGGCGGCCGAAGTGATTGCGCGTAACAAGGTCTGAACGTGGCGCAGGTGCGCATACAGGAGGCTGCCGCCTTCCGGCTGGACAACATCTACCGCTACACCCGGGATCGCTGGGGCGTGCAACAGGCCGACCGCTACATCACGGACCTCTTTGCCGCATTCGATCGCATCGCATCCCATGGCACGGCATCTCGCCCTATTCCGGCCACCTTCGGTGTTGAAGGTTATTTCTTTCGCCACGAGCGGCACTTTGTCTATTGGCGGCATCTGTCTGACGGCGCGATAGGTATCGTGACGATCCTGCACGAGCGCATGCACCAGATCGACCGTTTGCGCGAAGATTTTGGCCTGGGTACCCCCTGAAGCAGGCACATCAACAGCCTGCAGCCCCGAAGACTGCAGGCCTGCGCGGGTGCCTCAGCGTGGCCACAGCGCCCACAGGCGCAGCGGCTGCTTGAGGCGGCCGGCCAGCTCGCCTGCATCCGCCCCCCAGCCGGCAAAGTAGTCGGCCCGCACCGCGCCGATGATGGCGCTGCCCGTGTCCTGCGCCAGCACCAGGCGCTGCAGCTGGGCCGTGGGCCCGCTGGAGGCCAGCCACATCGGCGTGCCGTAGGGGATGTTCTGCCGGTCCACCGCGATCGAGCGGCCCGGCGTCAGCTCCACCCCCTGGGCGCCACGCGGGCCCTGGCTGGCGTCGCTGCTGGACAGCGCCTCTTCGCGGAAGAACACATAGCGCGGGTTGCTCCACAACAGCTCGTTGGTGCGCTGCGGGTTCTGCGCCAGCCACTGGCGGATGCCGGGCCAGGTGGCGTCGCGGGTCTGGCCTTGGTCGAGCAGCCAACGGCCCACGCTCTTGTAGGGCTGGTCGTTGGTGCCGGCAAAGGCCAGGCGCACCAGGCGTTGCGAGCCATCGGGCTCGGTGATGCGCAGGCGGCCCGAGCCCTGGATGTGCAGCACCAGGGCCTCCACCGGGTCGGCGATCCAGGCGATCTCGCGCCCGCGCAGCGCGGCCTGGGCCTCGGGCAGGGTGTCGATCTCCTGGCGCGTGTACCAGGGCCGGCGCTGGTTGAGGGTGGCAGGGGCACGGTACAGGGCCACGTTGTAGCCGTTGCCGGGCAGGCGGCTGGCCGGGATCACGGGCTCGTAGTAGCTGGTCAGCAGGCCCTCGGCCTGGCCGTCCAGGCTCTCCACCCGGTAGGGTTGCAGGCGGCGCACCAGCCAGCCCAGCTGCTCTTCGGGCGTGGCGATGCTGAGCTGGCGCACCTCGCCGCACAGCGGGGCAAACACAGGTCCAGGGCGCTCGCAGCTCTTGATCCAGGCGTTCCAGGCGTCGAACAGCGGGTCTTGCCCCAGGCCAGGCAGCTCGGCCCAGCGCACCGGCACCCAGCGGCTGTTGCCCTGCACGCGCGGCGGGGGCAGGGGGCGGCTTTCGTCTTCGCTCAGCGTCCAACCCGGCAGGGGGGCAGCGGGTTCGCCGGGCGTGGCCGGGGGGGGGGCGGGGGCCGTCGGGCTGCTGGGGGGTGGGCTCGCGCACGAGGCCAGCATTCCTACAATGACGGCCATCACCGCCTTCCACAGGAGTCTTTTCATCATGGGTCTGATTTTGCTTGAAGCCCTGCTGGCCTTGCTGGTGCTGGTGGCGATTGTCTGGTGGACCATGTTTTCAGGCCGCCGCGGTGGCGAACCGGCGCGTGCCGAGAGCGTGGAAGCCGAAAAACCACACGAAAAATAGCACTTTGGGCGCGGCGCAGTCCCGCAATTGCGCTTACAACGCAGGTTCGCCGTCCGTTTCAGGGCGGTCTGTAGATTGGCCGGACATCGGTCTGTTGGATCCAGGAGAGAACCCATCATGCGCAAGAACACCCCATCCTCATTGATTCTGATCCCCGTGCTGGCCGTCGGCCTGCTGAGCGGCTGTGCCGACATGAGCGAAAACCAGCGCCGCACGGGCACCGGCGCCGGCATCGGCGCCCTGGCCGGCGCGGTGCTGAGCTCGGCCACCGGCGGCAACGCCGGCACCGGGGCCGTGGTGGGGGCCGGCATCGGTGCCCTGGGCACCTACATCTGGTCGCGCCACATGGACGAGCAAAAGCGCGCCATGGAGCAGGCCACGCAAGGCACGGGCGTGTCGGTGGTGCAGACCGCAGACAACCAGCTCAAGCTGGACATCCCGAGCGACATCTCGTTCGACACCGGCAGCGCGGTGGTCAAGCCCAACCTGCGCCCCATCCTGGACCGCTTTGCCGAGGGCCTGCGCAACAACCCGCGCGCCGAGGTGCGCATCGTGGGCCACACCGACAGCACCGGCAGCGATGCCGTCAACAACCCCTTGTCGCAAGACCGTGCCGCCAGCACGCGCGACTACCTGGTGGCCCGAGGCGTGCCCTTCGACCGCTTCATGGTCGAGGGCCGGGGTTCGCATCAGCCGGTGGCCAGCAATGACACCGCGGATGGGCGGGCGCGGAATCGGCGGGTGGAGATTTTTGTGGGTGAGAAGGGGTAACTTTTCATCCTGCGGATGAGGCGGGCTGCATCTGGATGATGTGCCTTGTTCACTGGGTTGTGGTCTTGTTGCGCCGCTGCGCTCTGTTCCTTCTGCTCTTCTTTTGAGGACGGAGGCCGGGATTGCGCCCCGGCGGGCGCCTCACTTTCTTTGTCTCGCCAAAGAAAGTAAGCAAAGAAAGGCGACCCGACGTGCACGCCCTGCTGCGCAGGGTCCGCTGCGCTGCTCAACTTGGGCGGGGTCTCGCTAAACTCGCTGCGCTCAAACAGACGCGAGCCCTTTATCCGCCCAAGTCTGCGCTGCTCGCCGTGCCCGACGGGAGGTGGGGAGCGGGAACCAACGGCTGCTGCTGCGCAGCGACGCCGTGTTATTTCAATCGGAGGGCTCGGCTGCTTCGCAGCGCGGATGGGCACATGGGCGCTCTGCCCAAGACCACCAACACAGGTACACCAGCGCTGCTAAATGCACAGACGCAACTGCGCTCGTCAGTGCGCTCGCAAGCTCGCCCGCACCCGATCCCGCTTGTCCCGTGGGGCAGGGCCGAGCAGCGGAGTGACAGGTGGATAAGGGCTCGCGTCTGTTTGAGCGCAGCGAGTTTAGCGAGACCCCACCTGGCGCGAGCAGCGCAGGGAACCACGAAGTGGCCCTGACTTCGGGTCGCCTTTCTTTGCTTACTTTCTTTGGCGAAGCAAAGAAAGTGAGGCGGCCGCCGGGCCGCAATCCCGGCCTCCGCCCTCAAACAAGGAACAGAACGACCAGAGCGCAGCGGCACCAAAGCGCCTTCGCAAGCTCGCCCGCACCCGATCCCGCTTGCCCCGTGGGGCAGGGCCGAGCAGCGGAGTGCCAGGGGGATCAGGCCCCGCGTCTGTTTGAGCGCAGCGAGTTTAGCGGGGCCCCACCTGGCGCGAGCAGCGCAGGGAACCACGAAGTGGCCCTGACTTCGGGTCGCCTTTCTTTGGGGTACTTTTCTTTGGCGAGACAAAGAAAAGTGCCTCGGCCGCCGGGACGCCCCCCCGGCCTCCGCCCTTCAACGAAGAGCAGCAGGAACAGAGCGAAGCGGCGCCACCAGACCCAGTCCAGTGGCCAAGCCACCTCACCCCAAACTCCTCAACAAATTAGCCAACTCAACCGCCGACTTGACATTCATCTTGTCAAACACCCGCGACCGGTGCACCTCCACCGTCCGCACACTGATGTCCAGCTGATCCGCAATCAGCTTGTTCGGCAGCCCCTCGACCACGAGGCGCATCACATCCCGCTCGCGCTCGGTCAGCTCCGTCAAACGCACCTGCAAACCCCGGTGCTGCCGATGCTGCGCCAGCACCTCGGCCGAGCGCTGCAAGGCCTGCTCGATGCGGTCGACCAGGGCGTTGTCAGAGAAGGGTTTTTCGCAGAAATCGAAAGCCCCGCGCTTGACCGCATCCACCGCCGTGGGCACATCGGCATGGCCGGTCAGGAAGATCACCGGCATGGCCGCCTGCAGGCCGCGCTCGATCAACTGGTCGAACAGGGCCAGCCCGCTCATGCCGGGCATGCGCACATCGAGCAGCAGACAGCAGGGGTGGTTGGGGGCCGGGCGCGAGCGCAGGGCGGCGTCGAACTGCTCGGCGCTTTCGAATACCTCGCTGAGCAGGTGGCGCGAGCGCAGCAGCCAGGCCAGCGCGTCGCGCACACCGGCGTCGTCATCCACAATGAAAACGGTGGCGTCGGGCGAGGGTTCCATGGAGTCGGTTCGTCAGGTCGAAAAAGAAAACAATTAACCAGCCGGGTTCAAACCGCTGCCGCAACCGCAGCCTCGGGCAAAGGGCCTTTTTTCACCGGCAGGGTGAAGCTGAAGATGGTACCCCTTGGCGCCTGGCCCTCGAAGCCCAGGTAACCCCCGTGTTGCTCAACCACGGTGCGGCACAGGCTCAGGCCCAGGCCCATGCCCTCGGCCTTGGTGGTGAAGAAGGGGGTGAACAGCTGCTCGCCCACCTCTTTCGGGATGCCCGGCCCGTGGTCGATCACGCGCCACTCCAGCCAGCCGCTGGATTCGTTCGAGGCCGCCTTGCGCGCCTCGATGCGCAGCACCCGTTGGGCCAGATCGCAGGGCTCCATGGCCTGCATGCCGTTGCGCGCCAGGTTCAGCAGCACCTGCTCGACCATGGTGCGGTCGCACAGCACCTCGGGCAGGCCGGGCTCGATGTCGGTGATCACGCGCACACCGAGCTTGCGCGCTTGCAGCGTCACCAGGGGCATGATGGCTTCGAGCAGGGCCCGGGCGGCCACCGGCTCGCGGGCCTGATCGCGCCGCCGAACAAAATCGTGCACGCTCTTGATCACCCGGCCGGCGCGCTCGGCCTGCTCGGCGATGCGGCGCAGAGCCATGTCCAGGTCGGGCGGCGCGCTGGCGCCCTGGTGGCGCAGCAGGTTCATCGAGCCGGTGGCGTAGCTGGAGATGGCGGCCAAGGGCTGGTTGAGCTCGTGGCTGAGCAGCGAGGCCATTTCGCCCACCGTGGCCAGGCGGGCGGTGGCCTGCAGGCGCTCTTGCGAGGCGCGCGACAGCTCTTCGATGCGGCGCTGCTCGCTGATGTCGAGAAAGGCGCTCATCCAGCCGGTCTGCAGGCCCTGGGCGTTGATCAGGGGCGCCTCGATCACCAGCACCGGAAAGCGCGTGCCGTCCTTGCGCATGAAGACCGACTCGAAGCCCTCGCGCGGCGGCACATTGCCCGCCAGCCGGATGGCCTGGCGCTGCTCGTACTCGGTCACCCGGTCGGGCGGCCAGTAGGGGGCGGGCACGCCGTGGCCCAGCAGCTCCTCGGCGCTGAAGCCCACCATCTGGCAAAAGGCCGGGTTCACATAGGTGATGTGGCCTTGCAGGTCGCGCGCGCGCAAGCCGGTGACCAGGGAGTCTTCCATGGCCTTGCGAAAGGCCAGGGCATCGGCCAGATCACGCTCGGCCGCCAGGCGCCGGCGCGTGTCCTTGGCCAGCAGCACCAGCACCGAGACCAGGGCAATCGACATGGCCGTGACCAGCGCCGTCATCACATTGGGGAACAGGCTGGGCGCACTGTGCCAGCTGTCCAGGCGCAGCACCAGGGTGTTGCCCGGCAGGTCCAGCAGTTGCTGGGCGGTGAACATGCGCACCCCGCGCCGCGCCGAGCCGTGCAGGGCCAGGCGCGTGCCGTCGGCCTCGGTGAAGGAGATCTCCTGGCTGCGCGCCAGCTGGCGGCCCACCAGGTTGGCCAGCACCTCCTGCAAGGCGTAGCTGGCCACCGCGTAGCCCGCGATCCGCCCCGAGTTGATCAGGGGCAGGCACATCTCGATCACCTCCAGGCCCAGGCCATCCGAGCTGGGGACGAAGTACGAGCTGGAATAGGCCGGTCCGTTGAAGCGCCGCGCATTGGCGCAGGCCAGCGACACATCGGTCTGGGCCCGGTCGCGGCCTCCCTGGCCGTCCACAGCACTGCGTCCGAAGAGGTTGCCGCGGTAAGGCGTGTCCACATGGGCCAGGGTGCGCAAGCTGGCGTCGCGCCACTCGATGCGCATGAGCTCGCGGTGCTGGCGCAGCATCTCGGCGGCATCGATGGCCCAGGAGTTGGGGCTGGGGTTGCTGGACTGCAGCGCCTGCAGGCTTTGCACATTGCGCGTCAGGCCGCCGCGGATGTCGCTCAGCGCGTCTGAAGTGTCGCGCTCCAGGCGGCTTTGCACCTGGCTGGCCTCGTAGCGGCCGGCCAGGTAGACCATGATGCCCAGCATCACCAGCACCAGCGCGGCCAGCAACAGCCACAGCGTCCAGCGCCGCCAGCCCAGGGGCAACAGGCGGGCCTGCCAACCGCGGGTCCGCAAAGGCCCGGAGGGCGAAGCGAGCTCGGCCGCGCTCACAGCACGCGGTGGCCCAGGGCGGGCAGTTGCTGTCGCCAGGTGGCCAGCTGCTCGCGGTCCAGCTCACCCAGCACCACGCCCTCGCCCTCGGGCTGGCAGGCCATCACCTGACCCCAGGGGTTGACCAGCATCGAATGGCCCCAGGTGCGGCGACCGTTCTCGTGCTCGCCGCCCTGGGCCGGCGCCAGCACATAGGCCAGGTTCTCGACGGCCCGGGCGCGCAGCAGCAGCTCCCAGTGCGCCTCGCCGGTGGTGGCGGTGAAGGCGCTGGGCACCAGCAGCAGATCGGCGCCCTGCGCGGCGTAGGCGCGGTACAGCTCGGGAAAGCGCAGGTCGTAGCAGACCGACAGGCCGATGCGCCAGCGGCTGCCATCGCGCGAGGGCAGGTCGAAGCACACCGGCTCGCTGCCGGCCTCCAGCACGCGCGATTCGTCGTAGCGCTCGCGCCCGTTGTCAAAGCAGAACAGGTGGATCTTGTCGTAACGGGCCACCTGCTCGCCGGTGGGCGACCAGACCAGGCTGCTGTTGCGCACGCGCTCGGGCTGGCCGGTGGACAACGGCAGCGTGCCGCCCACGATCCACAGGCCCAGGGTGCGCGCCTGCCGGGCCAGAAAGTCCTGGATCGGGCCCTGGCCCGGGGCCTCCTGCACGGCCAGCTTGTCGGTGTCGCGCCGGCCCAGCAGGCAAAAATACTCGGGCAGCACGGCCAGCTCGGCCCCGGCTTCGGCGGCCTGGGCCAGCAGGTGGCCGGCACGGGCCAGGTTGACCTCGACCGTGGTGGCGGAGACCATCTGAAGGGCGGCGACTTTCATGGTTTGACTCCTACGGGGACCGGGGCATTGACGGGGGCACTGGCCGGGCCATTGTCGCGCGGGTTGTGCGTCTGGCGCACGATGCGCGGGTCGGTCCAGGTGCCATCGATGTGGAACTCCTGCGTGGCGGCTTCCATCAGGGGCTTGCGCAGGAACAGCTGAGCCAGGAAGGTGCCCAGGCCGATGGCCGGGTTGATGGCCGTGGCCACCAGCGAGGCGGTGCCGGCGTTCACCTCGGGCACCACCACCACCTTGAGGTCTTGCGTCTCGCGGGCCAGGTCGGCCTTGCCCTCCATCAGCACCGCGGCATTGACGCCCTTCATCTGCAGGTTGTTGGTGCTGGCAATGCCCTGCTCGATGCGGGCGTCGCCGCGCACCAGGTCAAAGGCAAAGCCCTGGCTGAACACGTCACGGAAGTCCAGCGTCAGACGCCGTGGCAGGGCCTGCAGGCTGAGCACGCCCAGCAGCTTGGCCAGGCCCGGGTCGGCCTTCAAAAACTGGCCGCCTTCAATCTGGATGCTGAGTTGACCGGCCATGCTGGGGTAGTCGAGCGTGAGCGGCGAGCCCATCCAGGCCACCTGGCCCTCCAGCGGCCCATGGCCCTGGCGCACCACGCCGGGCATGCCCAGGCGGGTCAGCAACTGGCCGGCGTCGCGGATGTCGAAGCGGAAGTTCATCACCGTGCGGCGGCGCTCGGACAGCAGCCTCGGCCCGGTGGTGGGCAGGGGCAGGCTGGCCCAGTTGCCCGTGGCCGTGAGCGTGGCCTCGGGGGTGAGGATGTTGAACTTGTTCAGGCGCCACTCGCGCTGCGCGCCTTCGCCGCCCCGGTTCACGGCCTCGATCTCGACGCGGCCCAGGCGCTTGCCGCGCAGCTCGAAATCATCGACCACGATGTCGAGCGCGGGGATGCTGGTGGGCTGCTCGTCGAGCAGGGCCTCGACCTCGCTCTGGTTGCTTTGCGCGAGCTTGAGGCGTGACAGGCGGGCAAACAGGCGGCCGGCGCCCACGCCGCCGGGCGGCCGGTACTCGAGGTAGCCATTGAGCTCGGTGGCATCCAGGTTGGCGCGCCACACCAGGCCCTCGCGCGAGCCCCCGACCACCACCTGGTGCAGGGTGCGGCCGTCGAACACCAGGGCGTCGGCACGCACGGCCAGCGCAGTGGGCAGGTAGCTTTGAGCGCTGGCCTCGCTGCCCGACGACGCCGCCGCCCCCGTGGACCGGGCCGGGCCGCCGGCACGGGTGAGCGCATGCTCCCAGGCGTCGAGATCGACCAGGGGCAGGTGCACGCTGGCCATCACGCCGCTGTCGGGCAGAGGGGCCGATTCGCCCGGCCCCAGCCCGACCGCGATGCTGCCCTGCAGCACGCGGGCCTGGGCGCCCGCGATGTCGCGCACGTAATGGATCTGCACCTGGCGACCCAGCTCGACCAGCAGCTGGTCGCGCAGCGGCCCCTGGACCTGTGCCTCGCGCAGCAGGCTGTTGTCAAAGCGCAGCGGCATCACGGCGTCGGCCGTCTTGCCCAGCGGGGCGGGCAGGTTCAGGGCCAGGCCCTGCAGGCTGCTTTGCACCTGGATCTCGGGCTGGCCCCGGCGCATGCCCAACACCAGGGAGTAGGGGGCGCTGCCCGTGGCCTGGGCCGCCAAACCGGCCACAAAGCCCAGTTCACCGGCCTGGCGCAGGCCCTCGGCACTGAAGGTACCGTTGGCGCGCAGCTGCAACACCGGGTCGGGGGGCTGGGTGCCGGCCGGCGGCGGACGCAGGCCGCCTTCCAGTCGCACGTCCCCCCCCAGGGCCCGCGCCTGCACCCCATTGAGCTGGAAGCCGGTGTCGGAAAACGCCACACTGCCCCGCAGGCGCGACAACTGGGGCGCCTGCGGCACCACCCGCAAGTCGTTGTTGCCCGTGAAGCTGACGCTGCCCTGCACCTTGCTGCGCTCGATCTGGGCGATCGGCAGCGCCAGCTTGAGCTTCACTTCGGCCGCCCCGGTGGCCACGGCCTGGGCCAGGGCCTGGTTGGTGATGCGGCTCAGCGGCGAGCTGTTGACGATGCCCAAGGCATCGGCCAGCGGCCCGCGCACGGTGGCGTCCACGCCGACCACGGTGTGCATCAGATCGGGGATGTCGGCCTCCACGCGCACCACCTGCAGATCGGGCAGGCCGGCGAACTGGGCGGTGGCGCCCTTCACGTGCATGCTCTGGCGGTCGAAGATCAGCTCGCCATTGAGGCGCGCCAGGGCCGGCCAGGGCGCGGCGCCGGCCGGCATCAGGCTTTTGGGCACATAGGCCAGGCCGGCGTCGCGCACCTGGGCACTGATGCGGAACTCGCCCTGGCGCGGGTTGGCAAAGGGCAGGTCGCGCAGATCGCCCTTGACGCGGAACTGGGTGCGGCCGATGCGCCCGGTGGTCACGGCCTCGCGCACGTAGTCGCGCACATCCTTGGGCAGGCCGCGCGGCAGGTAGCGGTGCACCCGCGTGGCATCGGCCTCGCTGAGGCTGGCCGTGAGGTCCAGCACCCCGGGGCCGCGGCCCCGGCCCAGCGTCTTGCCCGGCTCGGCGCTGCGCCACTGGAGCCGCCCCTCGCCGCGCAGGTCGGCATTGGCAAAGCGCAGATCGGCCACCTGCAGCGCCAGTTGCTCGCCTTGTTGCTGCCACTGCAGTTGGGCCTGCAACTGGTCCACCGGTAGCAGGGCTTCGTCAAACACCTCAGGTAACTCGACCTGGCCGTTGTCGATCCTGACCGAGGCCTTGCCCCCCGCCTGAGTGAGGTCGAAATCAAGGTCCAGACCGGCCACTCCGGGCAGCGAATGGTGTGCGGCCAGCGCCAGGCCGCTGGCCCGGCCCTTCAGGTTGAAGCGCTCTGGGGCATCGACCGGGCCCTGCCACTGGGCCTGCAGCGACTCCACCAGCCCCCGCGGCGCCTGGCCCTTGAGCAGGCGATGCGCCGCCTCCCCCAGGGGCAGGCGGTTGGCGATCTGGCTCAGGGCGGCCAGGTCCAGACGGTCGGCCCGCAGTTCGCCCTTGGCGCTCTGACTTGGGCCAGGCTGGGTGTAGCTGACAAAGGCATTGCCGCCGGGCCAGCGCAAACCGTCGGCGGTCAGAAACTGCAGGCCCGTGGTCGAGGCATCGAAACCGCCCGCCAGTCGGTGCCCCCCCAGGCGCCCCTGTACCGATTGGAGTGCCAGCGGCTCCAGATCGGGGGCAAATTGCACGTTCACGTCCGACAACGCCACATCGGCCACCGCGCCGGTGAACTGGCCCTTGGCCACGTCGGCCCACACGCGCAGGGCCCCCTGGCCACTGGCCACGTCAAAGCCCAGGTCGATCTGACGCCGCAAGCGGGCCACGTCGACGCGGTCAAAGCTGCCGAACAACTGCCCGTTCCAGTCGCGCCAGCGGCCACGGTGCACGCTCAGCAGCGGCTGACGGAACTGGCCCATCAGCGTGAAACGCTCGCCCCAATCGGGCGGCGGCGTGCCGTCCAGCCGCATCAGGTGGCGGCGCGGGCTGTTGCGCAGCACCACGTTGACATCGGACAGGCTCAAGGTTTCGGCGCCACGCAGTTCGTCGCTCCAGTGCACGATGCCCGAGGCCACCACCAGTTCGGCCTGGGAAAAGACCCAGTCGCTGATGCGGTCATCGCCCGGGCTGGCGGGGTCGATCTCCAGGCCGGCAATGCGCAGCCGGCCCTCCTGGGTGCGGCGGATCTCCAGCTCGGGGCGTTCGATGTAGAGCTGCTGGAAACCCAGGTTCCAGAGCGAGCGCGGCGAGAGCGCCGCCACCACGCGCGGCAGGATCAGCGCCTCGCGCCCTTCGCGGTCGGACAGCACCACGTCTTCGAGCTCGAAGGTGGGGATCAGGCCCTCGCTGCGCGCGCTGATGTGGCCAATGCGCACAGGTAGCCCCATGGCGCGGCTGGCCTGGCGTTCCAGTGCGGGACGGAACTCTGCGATTCGGGGCACAATCCAGCCGTGCAGCGCCCCCCAGGACGCTGCCAGGATGAGCCAGAAGGCCAGCAACGCCCCCAGGGCCCAGCGCGTCAGGGCTGAAAACAGCTTCAGCCCTCGCGAGGGAATGGGTTTCGGGTCGTTCATGGCGCTTGTTGATATGTGGCAGGAATTATGACCCGCAGCGGAAACACGGTTTTTTGCGCACCCCGTGAAGTTTTGTTAATGAATTGCATGCCAGCCGGGCATCCCCCCGTCTGATCCGAGGGCCCATGAGCACACAGCCACTCTCTACCCAGTCCCGCCTGGTGCAGCGCCTGCACCGGCGCTACGCCGATCTGCTGCCCCTGCTGCCCCCGGGGCCACCCACCCATGCCACGATGCGCGAGGCGCTGCAGGCCCTGCGCCAGCGCTCGCTGGACACCGGCGCCGCCCTGCGGGTGCTGCGGCAGTTGGTGATGGAGCGCCTGGTGGTGCTCGACTGCGACCAACAGGCCAGCCTGGCCACCATCACCCGCGGCGTCACCGAACTGGCCGAGCTGGCCCTGGACGTGGCCTGCACCGAGGTGCAGGCCGAACTCGACAGCCGGCACGGCGCCCCCTTGGGCCCCGAGGGCCAACGCGCCGAGCTGTGGGTGATCGGCATGGGCAAGCTGGGCGCACGCGAGCTCAATGTGTCCAGCGACATCGACCTGATCTACGTCTACGACCACGATGGCGAGACGGCCGGCATGCCCGATGGGCGCGGCCGCCTGTCCAACCACGAGTATTTCGGTCGCGCGGTGAAGATGATCTTCGCCCTGGTCGGCGACACCACCGAGCATGGCTTTGTGTTCCGCGTCGACCTGGCGCTGCGCCCCAATGGCAACTCGGGCCCGGCGGCGGTGTCGCTGTCGGCGCTGGAGGAGTACTTTCAGGTGCAGGGCCGCGAGTGGGAGCGCTTTGCCTGGCTCAAGAGCCGGGTCATCGCCCCGCGCAGTTGCCTGGCCGGCACCGGCGTGCAGGCCCTGCGCGGCGTGGTGCTGCCCTTTGTGTTCCGGCGCTACCTCGACTACAGCGTGTTCGAGGCCCTGCGCATCCTGCACCGCCAGATCCGAGAGCATGCCGCGCGGCGCAGCGCCGGCCACCCGGCGCGCGCCAACGACGTGAAGCTGTCGCGCGGCGGCATCCGCGAGATCGAGTTCACCGTGCAATTGCTGCAGGTGGTGCGCGGCGGCCAATACCCCGAGCTGCGCTGCCGCCCCACACTCGAGGCCCTGCAGCGCCTGGCCCATGCCGGCCTGATGCCCACCGAGACCGCCACCGCCCTGGCGAACGCCTACACCTTCCTGCGCCGGGTCGAGCACCGCATCCAGTTCCTGGACGACCAGCAGACCCACCTGCTGCCCACCCAGGACGAAGACCTGAACTGGATCGCCCACAGCCTGGGTTTTGCCGACTGCTGCCCCTTTCTGCACGAGCTGGACGCCCACCGCGAGCTGGTGGCACAAGAGTTCGACACCCTGCTGGGCCAGAGCGAAGAGCGCAAAACCTGCCGCGGCGGCAGCTGCGGCGCCAAGGCCGGCGCGGTGCCGGCCGACATCGAGGGCCTGCTCGAAAAACTGCCGCCCGCCCTGCGCGAGCGGGTGCAGGAGTGGCAAAGCCACCCGCGCGTGCAGGCGCTGCGTGAAGACGCGCGCGCCCGCCTGATCCGACTGATCCAGCGCAGTGCGCTGTGGGTGCGCGAAGGCCGCGTGAGCGAAACCGCGGCGGTGCAGCTGATCAACTGGCTGGAGCCCCTGCTGCGACGTGAAAGCTACCTGGCCATGCTGCTGGAGCGCCCGGCCGTGCACGAGCGCCTGATGCACCTGCTGGGCGCCGCCCGCTGGCCGGCCCGCTACCTGCTGCAGCACCCGGGCGTGATCGACGAGCTGGCCAGCGACGCGATGCTGTCCGAGCGCTTCTCGGCAGCCGACCTCAAGGACGAGCTGGCCCGGCGTGTGGGCTCGCTGCGCTCGACCGGTGAAGACGACGACGAAACCCTGCTCAACCTGCTGCGCCGGGCCCACCATGCCGAGGTGTTCCGCACCCTGGCACGCGATGTGGAAGGCCGCCTCAGTGTCGAGCAGGTGGCCGATGACCTGAGCTCGCTGGCCGACACCCTGCTGCAGATCACCGTGCGCTGGTGCTGGGAGCGGCTGAAGAACCGCCACCGCACCGATGCCGACCTGCCGCAGTTCGCCATCATCGGCTACGGCAAGCTGGGCGGCAAAGAGCTGGGCTACGGCAGCGATCTGGACATCGTGTTCGTCTACGAAGACGAGGACGAGCGCGCCTCCGAGGTGTACTCGGCCTTTGTGCGCAAGCTGATCAACTGGCTGACCGTGAAGACGGCCGAGGGCGACCTGTTCGAGATCGACACCGCATTGCGCCCCAACGGCAACTCGGGCCTGCTGGTGACCAGCTTCCAGGCCTATGCCAACTACCAGCAGCAGCGCGGCAGCAACACCGCCTGGACCTGGGAACACCAGGCCATGACGCGGGCCCGCTTCGTGCTGGGCAGCCCGGGCCTGCAGGCCCGCTTCGATGCCGTGCGCGAAGCCGTGATCACCGCACCGCGCGACGCGGCCGCGCTGCGCGACGAGATCGTGAGCATGCGCAACCGGGTGCGGGGCGCCCACACGGTGCGCGGCGGGCGCTTTGACGTCAAGTACAGCCAGGGCGGCATGGTGGATGCCGAGTTCGCGGTGCAATACCTGGTGCTGGCCCAATCGGCCAGCCACCCGGAGCTGCGCGACAACGTGGGCAACATCGCCCTGCTGCAGCGCGCCGAGGCCTGCGGCCTGCTGCCCGCCGGGGTGGGCGAGCGCGCCGCCGCGGCCTACCGCGAGCTGCGCCGCATCCAGCACAAGGCACGCCTCAACGAAGAACCCACCCAGGTCGAACCGGAGCAGGTGGCGGCCGAGCGCGACGCCATCATGGCACTGAGTGCGGCGGTGCTGGGCGGCTGAACCCGCCCGGGCGTCCATGCGGGCGCGGGTTCAGGATCCGGCTCAGGCCTCGGCCGCGATCTGGCGCAGCGCCTGCACGAACACCGCCGGCGGCTGGCCGCCCTGGATCAGGTGGCGGTCGTTCACGATCACGGCCGGCACGGAGTGGATGCCCGCGCCCTGGTACAGCTGCTCTTGCGCCCGCACCTCGGTGGCAAATTCGTCGCTGGCCAGAATGGCCCGGGCGCGCTCCGCATCCAGGCCCACGCGGGCGGCCAGGCTCACCAGCAGCTCGCGGTCGGACGGGTTCTGTCCCTGGCTGAAATAGGCTTCGAACAAGGCTTTCTTGAGCGCCAGCTGGCGCCCCGGGCCCTCGGCCTCGGCCCAGTGCAGCAGGCGGTGCGCATCGAAGGTGTTGTAGATGCGGGCCCGCGCCGCCATGTCAAAACGAAAGCCCACCGACTCGCCGCGCTGGCGGATCGCCTCGCGGTTGGCCGCGCTCTGCTCGGGCGAGGCGCCGTACTTCTCGGCCAGGTGCTCGGCGATGTCCTGCCCTTCGGGGCCCATGTTCGGGTTCAGCTCAAAGGGCTGGAAGTGCAGCTCGGCCTGCACGCTGCCCTGCAACTCGTCCAGGGCCTGCTGCAGGCCATTGAGGCCGATGGCACACCAGGGGCAGGACACATCGGACACGAAATCGATCTTCAGGGTGGCGGGAACGGTGGCGGTGGTGGTGCTCATGGCGCAGCTTGGGGTTCGGGAGGATGGCCGCATGGTAGGGGATTCGCCGCCATCGTGTCTGCGTTAAGCTTTTGCCCCCATGCCCCAAACCCTCAGTGCCCCCGCCCACAGCGAACTGCTGATCAAGAAAAGCCGCTTCATCGGCTGCGTCCAGCCCATGAGCGACCGGGCCGCCGCCCAGGCCGTGGTGCAGCAATTGCGCCAGCAGCACCCGGGGGCGGCCCATGTGTGCTGGGCCTTGCTGGCGGGCGGTCAATCGGCGGCGGTGGACGATGGCGAGCCCGGCGGCACCGCCGGCCGGCCCATGCTGGACGTGCTGCGCCACCAGGACCTCGAAGGCGTGCTGGCCACCGTGGTGCGCTATTACGGCGGCGTGAAGCTCGGCGCCGGTGGCCTGGTGCGCGCCTACACCGATGCGGTGGCCCAGGCCCTGCTGCAGGCACCCAAGGTGGCGCTGCAGAAGATGCGGGCGCTGGCCTGCAGCGTGCCCTATGCGCTCGAAGGCAGCGTGCGGCGCGAGCTGGAGCAACACCAGGCCCTGTTGGGCGAGGTGCAGCACGGCAGCGTGGTGACCCTGCATTTCAGCCTGCCCGAGGCGGCCAGCGCCGCGCTGGTGGCGCGCCTCAACGAACTGGGCCAGGGCCGCCTGGCCTGGGTCCCGGACTGAACCTGAAGCCTGCCCCCCGGGCGCCGGCACTGTGCTCAAATCCGCCGCCATGACACCCGCATTTGTTCTGTCCGGCCGCGCCCTGCTGGCCGCGCTGCCCCTGGCCCTGGCGGCCTGTGCCGCGCCCCCGGCCATGCCGCCTCTGCCGGCCAGCGCCCCCGAGCGCTGGAGCGCGCCGCTGCCGCACGGCGGCCAGACCCAGGCCTTGGCCGACTGGTGGGGGCAATGGAAGGACCCGGTGCTGCCGCGCCTGATCGAACAGGCCCAGGCCCTGAGCCCGGGGCTGGCCAGCGCCCAGGCACGGCTGGTCGAGGCGCGCACCCAGCGCGTGGAGGCGGCGGCCAAGCTGCAACCCCTGCTCAGCGGCAACGCCAGCGTGAGCCGCGGCTACTCCACCGCCCTGGGCAGCGTGGCCACCATCGCCTCGGCCGGCCCGCAGTTGAGCTGGGAGGCCGATCTGTTCGGCATGAACCGGGCGGCACTGGCCGCCAGCGAGGCCCGGCTGCAAGGCGCCCGCGCCCAGTGGCATGAGGCCCGTGTGAGCGTGGCGGCCGAGGTGGCCAGTCAGTACGTTCAATGGCGCCAATGCGGGGCGCAGGCGCGCTTGGCCGCCGCCGATGCGCGCTCGCGCGAGGCCAGCGCCGACTGGCTGGGGCAAGCCACCCGCGCCGGCCTGCAATCGGCCAGCACCCTCAGCCTGGCGCAGGCCAGCGCGGCCGAGGGCCGACAACGCTGGCGCCAGCAGCAGACCCAGTGTGAGGTGCAGGTGCGGGCCCTGGTGGCGCTGACCAGCCAGCCCCCCGGCTTCTTTGACAGCCTGCAAGACAGCGAGCCCCCGGCCCCGCCCGACGCCCTGTTCAGCCTGGACAGCCTGCCCGCCCGGGTGCTGGAGCAACGCCCCGACGTGGTCCAGGCCACGCGCCAGCTGGCCGCCAACTGGGCCGAGGTGCAGCAGGCCGACGCCGCCGGCTACCCGCAGCTGAGCCTGCAGGGCTC
>Ga0208269_100326_pt1 | contig 26032 bp, 22 predicted proteins | sample LakWasMe88_LOW11_2_FD_183912 | JGI IMG/M metagenome (GOLD analysis project Ga0208269, IMG submission 183912) | Freshwater sediment methanotrophic microbial communities from Lake Washington under simulated oxygen tension - Sediment Metagenome... | ecosystem: Environmental > Aquatic > Freshwater >...
CACGCCCTCGGCCTCGCAGGCGAACATCGGGCCGGTGCGGCCGAAGCCGGTGATCACCTCGTCGACCACGAACAGGATGTCGAGCTCGCGGGCGGCCTCGCGCATGGCCTTCAGCCAGCCCACGGGCGGCACGATCACCCCGCCCGAGCCCTGGATCGGCTCGCAGAAAAAGGCCGCCACCTGCTCGGCGCCCAACTCAGCCACCTTGGCGCGCAGCGCCGCCACCGAGGCGGCGATCAGGGCCTGGTCATCGGTACTCGGCGCCTGGCGGTAGGGGTTGGGCGAGGCGATGTAATGTTGCGTGGGCAGGGGCAGATCGAAGCCGCGGTGGAAGGCGGGCAGGGCGGTCAGGCCGGCGCCGGTGGAAGAAGAGCCGTGGTAGCCGCGCTCCAGCGCGATGAAGTGCTTCTTGCCGGGCCGGCCGATGGCGTTGTAGTACTGCACGATGAAGCGCACCGCCGCATCGACCGACTCCGAGCCCCCCAGGGTCAGGTAGACATGGTTGAGCGAGGGGGGCGTGAGCTGCACCAGCTTTTCGGCCAGCAGGATCGCGGGCTCGCTGCTGAAGTGGAAGTAGCCCGTGGCGTAGGGCAGGCGGCGCATCTGCTCGGCCGCGGCCTGCACCACGCTCTCTTGGCCATAGCCCACATTCACACACCACAGGCCGGCAAAGGCGTCGAGCAGGCGGTGGCCCTGGGCATCGGTCAGCCACGAGCCCTGGCCCGAGCTCAGCACGGTGGGGCCGCGTTGTTCGTGGGTGCGCCAGGCCGACACGGGGTGGATCAGATGGGCGCGGTCGATGGCATCGAGCGAGGCCAGGGTGGGCAGGTCAGAGCGTTGGTTCATGGCGGCTTCCGTGATGGGTTCTCGGGGCTGGGTGCTGTCTAAAAACAGGTCGTCAATGCCTGAAAGCTTAGGCCGCAGCGGGCTTGCCGTGATGCTGCTTTGGGGGCTTGTGGCGGTGCAGGCTGCGGTTGTTGCGCGCCTGGCAGCAGATCCTGCGGAGCCCTGGCGCGGCCGCGGGCTCAGTAGCCGCGCTGGCGGTCCACCAGGCCCAGCAGCGGCGCGCCGCGGGCGTGGCGCTGCAGGTTGTCCAGCACCACTTCGGCGGCGCTCAGGGGCTGCGTCATGCTGGCAATGTGGGGCGTCAGGCGGATGTGGGGGTGGTGCCAGAACGGGTGGCCCGCAGGCAGCGGTTCGGGGTCGGTCACGTCCAGGCAGGCCTCGGCCAGTTGCCCGCTGGCCAGCGCGGCCAGCAGGTCGGCCTCGACCAGTTGCGGGCCCCGGCCGACCTGCACCAGGCTGGCGCCCTGGGGCAACTGGGCAAACAAGGCGGCGTTGAGCAGACCCTGCGTGGCCTCGGTCAGGGGCAGCAGGCAGATCAGGATCTCGGTGCGTGCGAGAAAGGCCGGCAGGCCCTCGGGCCCGGCGTGGCAAGGCACGCCTTCGATCTCGTGGGGGGTGCGGCTCCAGCCGGCGCAGTCGAAGCCCAGGCTGCGCAGCTGCTGCAGCACCGCCGTGCCCAGCGAGCCCAGGCCGAGCACCCCGACGCGGCGCTCGGCCGCCGTGCGCACCTGCAGGGGCTGCCAGCACTGCTCACGTTGCTGGCGCCGGTAGCGGGGCATGTCGCGGTGCAGGTCGAGCACCGCATGGGTCACATACTCGACCATGCCCTGCACGATGCCGGGCTCCACCATGCGCACCACCGGCAGGGCCGGCGGCAACACGCTGAAGTCGAACTGGTCGACCCCGGCGCCAGACGAGAACAGCAACTCCAGATTGGGGAACTGGTGCGCCAGGTCGGGCGGCGGCACCCAGGCAGCCAGGTAGCGCACCCGCTCGGCGTCGCCGATGTCGGGCCAGATCCGGAAGTCGATGTGGGGGGCCTGCCGGTTGAACACCTCGGCCCACAGGCGGCCGCGCACCGGGTCGGATTTGTACAGAAAGATCGGGTTGGAGGTCATGGGCGGGGTTCCGGTTTCAGCCAAGGGCCTGGGTGACCACGCCAAACAGGCGCACGCCGCCTTGCGGGCTGGGCGCCAGGTGGCCGCGCACCATGGTGGTGGGGGCGTCGACGCGGGGCAGGCCCAGCTCTTCGAGCCACTCGCCCAGGCCGCTGTCGAAGTCGATGTCCAGGCGCGTGAAATGACCGGCATTGAGGCCCACCAGGTGGGCGATCAGCGCCTTGGCGCCCTCGGCATCGGGGGCCACCACCGGGCCGATGTGCTGGCCACGGCCAAAGCGCCGCAGCATCGCGAAGCCGATGGCCTGGGTGTCGTCGTCCAGCACCACGCAGGCCTTGGCGTCGGCCAGCAACTCTTCGATCAGGCCGGGGCGGGGCATGCCGCGTGCGGTGGCATCCAGGGCTTGCAGCCGGCTCAGGTCGTTGGCGCCGGCAGGGCGCAGGCGCACCCCGGGGGCCAGCGAGATCAGGGGCGTGGGCTGGGCCATGCCCTGGTGCTGGCGCAGCTCACCGGTGCGCACAAAGCCCAGGCGCTCATACAGGCCGCGGCCTTCGGCGGTGGCGTGCAGCAGCACGGTGCGGCCGCCCAGGGATGCCAGCAACTGGCTCATCAGGCGCTGACCGATGCGCCGGCCCTGGCAGGCCGGTGCCACGATCACCAGGCCGATGGTGGCGTGCTCAGGGCCCCAGCACCAGCACAGGGCGGTGCCGACCAACTCGCCATCGCGCAAGGCGACCAGACCCTGACCGTGGGCCAGCGCCTGGGCCCAGTCGGCCGGGCGGTGTGGCCAGCGCAGCTGGGCTGACAAAGCCTGTGCCGCATCCAGGTCGGCGGCGGTCATGGGGCGGAAGATCACACCATCGTCTTCACTGGTGTGGGGCAATTGGGATGGCATAGGGAAATCTCTCTTGCGAACGGTGTATTTCGCAGTGATCTTGAACGACTAGGCCCGGCCGCGCCAGGGCTTGGCGAGGCGTTTTTTCAACTTGCAAGCTTCCCCTGTTGCGGGGGGGCGTTTTGCAATTCGCTGCCGCCCAGGCCGCGCTTACGAACACAAATGCTGAGCCTTGTTCCCTAGCATGAAGCGTTGATTCCGTCGCTGTTGCGACCCCTTCTTCCGCTTTGTGAAAGTTGCTCCATGTCTTCATTCGATCCCCAGACCGTGGCCGTGCCGGCAGGCCATTTCATTGGCGGCCGCCTCGTGGCCGGGCCACCCGCGCTGCAGGTGCGCCGCCCCTCGGACGGCCAGGTCCATGCCGATCTGCCACTGGCCGATGCGACCCTGGTCGATGAAGCGGTGCAGAACGCCTGGCAGGCCTGGCGCAACACCGACTGGGCGCGCCGGGCCCCGCGCGAGCGCGCCCGGGTACTGCGCCGCTGGGCCGATCTGATCGAACAGTCGGTGGCCACGCTGGCCCCGTTGGAGTCGGTCTGCTCGACCCGCCCCTGGCGGGATGCCACGGCCTGGGATGTGCCCTTCACGGCCGAGGGGCTGCGCTTCTTTGCCGAATACGCCGACAAGCTGGGCGGCGAGGTGGCGGCCACCCAGCACGATCACCTGGGCATGGTGGTGGCCGAGCCCTACGGTGTGGTGGGCGCCATCACGCCCTGGAATTTTCCGCTGGTGATGATGTCCTGGAAGGTGGGTGCTGCGCTGGCGGCCGGCAATGCGGTGGTGCTCAAGCCCTCCGAACTCACACCCTACTCAGCCGTGCGCCTGGCCGAACTGGCGGTGCAGGCCGGTGTGCCGCCAGGCCTGTTCAATGTGGCGCAGGGCGACGGGCGCACCACGGGTGAGGCGCTGACGCGCCACCCCCGCATCGCCAAGATGACCTTCACTGGCTCGACCCGCACTGGCGCCGCCATCATGGCCAGTTGCGCCCTGAACGGCCCCAAGCCCGTGACCCTGGAGCTGGGCGGCAAAAGCCCGCAGCTGGTGTTTGACGATGCCCCGGGGATCGACCGGCTGGCCGGCGTGATCGCGGGGGCCATCACCGGCAACGCCGGGCAGGTGTGTGTGGCGGGCTCGCGCCTGATCGTGCAGCGGCGCCTGGCCGAGCCCCTGGTCGAGCGCATCGCGCAACGCTTTGCCGCGTTGCGCCCCGGCGCCACCTGGGACCCCCAGGCCAGCTTGCCCCCCATCATCTCGGCGCCCCAGGCGGCGCGCATCGTCGACATCATCGAGCGCGCCCGCGCGGCGGGTGCCCAGCTGCGTTGTGGCGGCGGTCTGTTCGACGGCGGTCCGGGCGGTGCCTACTGCCAGCCCACCTTGCTCGAAGGGGTGGACGCCAGCAACCCGGCGGTGCAGGAAGAGATCTTCGGCCCCGTGCTCACCGTGCAGACCTTCGACGACGAAGAGGAGGGCCTGGCCCTGGCTGCCCACCCGCACTATGGCTTGGCGGCCGGGGTGCACACCGCCGACATCGGCCGGGCCTTGCGCTCCATGCGGGCGCTGAGCGCGGGCACCGTGTGGATCAACCGCTATGGCCGCAGCAGCGACTTTGTGATCCCCACCGGGGGCTATCACCAGTCGGGCATCGGCAAGGACCTGGGGCGCCAGGCGGTGGAGGCCAACCTGCGCTTCAAAAGCGTGCTCATCGACCTGGCCGCGACTCACTGAGGTGCATGGCCGCACGGCGCCGGTGCGCACCGCATGGGATGCCGCAGCCGCCCCTTCAAACCGCAGCAAGCGCGTGTGCAGGGCCTCATTTCCATACGCCGCCGGCGGCGCTGCATGCTTCAATCAAACCGTCATCAACCTGTCGCAAAGACACCCCGGAGCGCCTGCAGGGCAGGCCCTCCGACCGCTTCTTGAAGGATCTGAAACCATGGCACTGCGTCCCAAGTACATCACCTTCGATTGCTACGGCACCCTCACCCGCTTCCGCATGGGCGAGATGACCCGTGAGCTGTTCGCCGACCAGATTCCGGCCGACCGCATGGAGGCCTTCGTGGCCGACTTCACCGCCTACCGTTTCGACGAGGTGCTGGGCGCCTGGCAGCCCTACGAGGTGGTGCTCAAGAACGCGGTGCGGCGCCTGTGCAAGAAGTGGAAGATCCAGTACCTGGACAGCATTGCGCAGCAGTACTACGACGCCGTGCCCACCTGGGGCCCGCACGCCGATGTGGCCGCCGGCCTGTCGAAGATCGCCCATGAGATTCCGTTGGTGATCCTGTCCAACGCGGCCGACGCGCAGATCCAGCACAACGTGGCCATGCTGGGGGCGCCGTTCCACCGCGTGTACACCGCCCAGCAGGCCCAGGCCTACAAGCCGCGCCTGACCGCGTTCGAGTACATGCTCGATTCGCTGGGCTGCAACCCTGAAGACGTGCTGCACGTGTCGTCCAGCCTGCGCTATGACCTGATGTCGGCCGACGACCTGGGCATCGTCAACAAGGTGTTCGTCAACCGGGGCCATGGCCCGGGCAACCCGGCCTACCGCTACGTCGAGATTGCCGACATCGGCGGCCTGCCGGGCGTCGTGGGTCTGTGAACCGCACCCCAGCCTGAACGGACCCAGCCATGAAGCTCGAATCCTATTGGACCGACTCGGCGCCCGCCCCGGGCGAGGCCACGCCTGCGCTGCCGGCCCAGGTCGATGTGGCCATCGTCGGTGGCGGCTTCACCGGCCTGTCGGCCGCACTGGCCCTGGCGCGGCGCGGTGCCCGGGTGGCCGTGCTGGAGGCGGGCGAGCGTGTGGCCGCCGAGGCCTCGGGCCGCAACGGCGGGCACGTGAACAACGGCCTGGCGGTTGACTATGCCGAGGTGGCGGCCCGGGTGGGCGTGGAGCAGGCCCGTGCCTGGTACCGCGCCTACGACGACGCGGTGGACACCGTGGCGCGCGTGGTGCGCGACGAGGCCATCGACTGTGATTTTCTGCGCCACGGCAAGCTCAAGCTGGCCACCCGGTCGAACCAGATGGAGGCCCTGCAGCGCAGTGCCCAGCGCCTGGTGGCCGACGGGGTCGACCCCGAGGTGCGCATCCTGAGCGCGGCCGAGGTTCGCGACGAGGTGCAGAGCGATCGTTTCCAGGGTGGCCTGCTCTACCCGCGCAGTGCCCAGATGCACATGGGCCGGTTTGCCCTGGGGCTGGCTGCGGCCGCCCAGCGCCAGGGGGCTCAGATCCACACCGGCACCGAGGTGCAGCGGCTGGAGCGCCTGAAGGGGCAGCAACACCGCCTGCACACCTCGCGTGGCAGCCTGCAGGCCGACCAGGTGTTGCTGGCCACCGGTGCCAGCCGCCACGGCGGCTACGGCAGCTTTGGCTGGCTGCGCCGGCGCATCGTCCCCGTGGGCAGCTTCATCGTGGTCACCGAGCCCCTGGGGGCCGAGCGGGCCCAGGCCTTGCTGGCGGCGCGGCGCACCTATGTGACGATTGCCAACATCCACCATTACTTCCGGCTCACAGCCGACCACCGGCTGGTTTTTGGCGGGCGCGCCAAGTTCGCCATCTCCAGCCCGCAGCAGGACCGGCAAAGCGGCGAGATCCTGCGGGCCGGCCTGGCCCAGATCTTTCCGCAACTGGCTTCGGTGCGGCTCGATTATTGCTGGGGTGGTCTGGTCGACATGACGCAAGACCGCCTGCCCCAGGCCGGCGAGCGCGACGGCCTGTTCTACGCCATGGGCTACAGCGGCCACGGCACCCAGATGGCGGTGCACATGGGCGAGTGCATGGCGGCCGTGATGGGCGGCGAGCCCCAGGCCAACCCTTGGCTGGGGCGTTCCTGGCCCGCCATCCCCGGCCATTTCGGGCCGCCGTGGTTCTTGCCTGCGGTGGGCCTTTACTACCAGCTCAAGGACAGGCTGGCCTGAGCCCGCCCGTCACTGCGAGCCCCTGATTTCCTTTCACAACACCGAGTTCTTCAACCCCCACGTCTTCCAGGAGCACTGCACCATGAGCGACAGCCACAACCAGTTCAAGCAACTTGTCGGTCCCGGCGAAAGCCTTCGCGTGATGGATTCGTTGCGCCGCGGCGCCAGCCGGCGCGATGTTCTGTCCATGCTGCTGGCCGGCGGCATGCAGGCCACCCTGGCGGGCAGCCTGGCCGGCATGGCCGTGACGGCCCATGCGCAGACGCCACGCCGCGGCGGGCGCATTCGCGTGGCGGCCGCCACGGCAGCCGCCTCCGACACCCTGGACCCGGCCAAGCAGTCCAACCAGACCGACTACTCGCGCGGCAACATGCTGTACAACGGCCTGTTTGTGCTCGACGGCAGCCTGACGCCCCAGCCCGCGCTGGCCGAGTCGTATGCCACCAAAGACGCCAAGACCTGGGTCTTCACCCTGCGCAAGGGCGTGAGCTTCCATGACGGCAAGGCCCTGGCCCCGGCCGACGTGGTGTTCTCGGTGATGCGCCACAAGGACCCGGCCACCGCCTCCAAGGCCAAGGCCCTGGCCGACCAGATCGAAAGCGTGAAGGCCACCGGCCCCAACGAGGTGACCGTGGTGCTGACGGCCCCCAACGCCGACCTGCCCGTCATCCTGGGCACCTTCCACTTCCACATCGTCAAGGACGGCACCACCGACTTCAATGCCGGCATCGGCACCGGCCCCTTCAAGCTCAAGGAGTTCAAGCCCGGCGTGCGCTCGGTGGTGGTGCGCAATGAGGCCTACTGGAAGCCCGGCAAGCCCTACCTCGACGAGATCGAGTTCGTGGGCATCGGCGATGAAAGCGCCCGTGTCAACGCCTTGCTCTCCGGCGGGCTGGACCTGATCGCTTCGGTGGACCCGCGTTCGGTCGCCCGCGTCAAGAGCACGCCAGGCTATGGCATCTTCACCACCCAGTCGGGCCAGTATTCGGACCTGATCATGCGCCGCGACCTGGGCCCGGGCACCAACCCCGACTTTGCCCTGGCCATGAAGCACCTGTTCGACCGCGAACTGATGAGGAAGACCATCGCGCTGGACCATGCCGTGATCGCCAACGACCAGCCCATCGATCCGACCAACCGCTTCTATTTTGCCGGCCTGCCCCAGCGCCCCTTCGATCTGGACAAGGCCAAGTTCCACCTGCAGAAGTCGGGCGTGACGGGCAAGGTGCCGGTGGTGGCCTCACCCGCAGCCATGTACTCGGTGGAGACCTCGCTGCTGCTGCAGCAAAGCGCCCAGCGCATCGGGCTGGAGCTGGAGGTCAAGCGCATGCCGGCCGACGGCTATTGGTCCAACCACTGGCTCAACAGCCCGGTGGGCTTTGGCAACGTCAACCCGCGCCCCAGTGCCGACGTGTTGCTGACCCAGTTCTTCCAATCGGATGCCGCCTGGAACGAGTCGCGCTGGAAGAACCCCAAGTTCGACCAGTTGCTGCTGGCTTCACGCGCCGAGACCGACTTTGGCAAGCGCAAGCAGATGTATGCCGACATGCAGACCCTGATCCACCAGGAGGCCGGCATCGGCATCCCGCTGTTCCTGGCCAGCATCGACGGCCACAGCAGCAAGCTCAAGGGCCTGTCGCCGATCCCGCTGGGCGGCCTGATGGGCTACTCGTTTGCCGAGAACGTCTGGCTGGACGCATGAGTCGCGCCTGCCCGCAGTCTTTGGAGGCGCAGCCATGAACGCCCTGATCCTCAAGCTTCTGGCCCGCCGGGTGGCCCTGTCGCTGCTGTCGCTGCTGGCCGTGTCGGTGCTGGTGTTTGCCATCACCGCCGTGCTGCCGGGCGACGCCGCGCAGGAGCAACTGGGCCAGGAGGCCACCCCCGAGGCCCTGGCCGCGCTGCGGGCTCAGATGGGCCTGGACGTGCCGGGCCCTGAGCGCTACGTCAAGTGGCTGTGGGGGGCAGTGCGCGGCGATCTGGGCACCTCGGCCACCACCCGCATGCCGGTGGGCGAGCTGGTGGGCAGCCGCCTGCCCAACTCGCTGCTGCTGGCCGCGGTGACCGCGCTGTTCTCGGTGCCCATTGCCCTCTCGCTGGGCATCGTCTGCGCGGTGTGGCGCGGCTCCTGGCTGGACCGCGTGGCCTCCACCGGCGCGGTGGCCGTGGTGTCGGTGCCCGAGTTCCTGGTGGCCACGCTGGCGGTGCTGGTGTTTGCCGTCAAGCTGCACTGGCTGCCGGCGCTGTCGTATGTGAGTGACATCGAATCGCTGGGCCAGATGCTGCGCGCCTTTGCCATGCCGGTGCTGAGCCTGTGCTGCGTGATCATTGCGCAGATGATGCGCATGACCCGCGCCGCCGTGATCGACCAGCTGGATGCGCCCTACATCGAGATGGTGCGGCTCAAGGGGGCTTCGGCAGCCCGCCTGGTGCTGCTGCATGCGCTGCCCAATGCCGTGGGCCCGATTGCCAATGCGGTGGCGCTCAGCCTGTCCTACCTGCTGGGCGGGGTGATCATCGTCGAGACCATCTTCAACTACCCCGGCATTGCCAAGTTGATGGTCGATGGGGTGTCGCAGCGCGACATGCCCCTGGTGCAGGCCTGCGCCATGATCTTCTGCTCGGGCTACCTCCTGCTGGTGACCCTGGCCGACGTGTGCGGCATCGTCGCCAACCCGCGTCTGCGTCACCGTTGAAAGGGTTCTTCCATGGCCTTTGAATCCGCCTCTGTTCCCCCTGCCGCGACGCCGGCCTCGCTCGTGTCGCCTGCGGCCCCCCGCTCGCGCCGCTGGCCCCATTGGCGCTTGGGTTTTCGCTTTTCGGGCCTGCTGGGCGTGGTCGTGCTGGCCTGGTGGCTGCTGGCTGCCTTGCTGGGGCCGCACCTGCTGCCGCGCGAGCTGCTGGGCTCGGGCTCGGCCGAGGTCTTTGGCCCCATGAGCGCCAGCCATTGGCTGGGCACCGACTACCTGGGCCGCGACATGCTGGTGCGGGTGGTCGATGGCGCCCGCTACACCGTGGGCCTGGCCTTGCTGGCCACCTTGCTGGCCAGCAGTTGCGGCACCTTGCTGGCGCTGCTGGCCGCGGCCAGCGGCGGTGTGGTGGATGCGCTGCTCAGCCGCGTGCTGGACACGCTCACCGCCATCCCGAGCAAGATGTTTGCCTTGATCATGGTGGCCGGCTTTGGCTCATCGGCAGCCATGCTGGTGGCGACGGCGGCGGTGATCTATGTGCCCGGGGCCTTCCGCATCGCCCGCTCGCTGGCCGTGAACATCAACGAGCTGGACTACGTGACCGTGGCGCGCACCCGTGGCGAGGGCAAGGTCTACATCATGCTGCACGAGATCCTGCCCAACATCCTGGGGCCGATGCTGGCCGATCTGGGCCTGCGCTTCGTCTACGTGGTGCTGCTGCTGGCCGGGCTCAGTTTTCTGGGCCTGGGCATCCAGCCCCCGGCTGCCGACTGGGGGTCGCTGGTGCGCGAGAACATCGGCGCCCTGCACAACGCAGGTGCCGCGGTGATTGCCCCGGCCCTGGCCATTGCCAGCCTGACGATTGCCGTCAACCTGGTCATCGACAACTTGCCCGGGCGTGCCGCCCGTGAACGGGGAGCACGCTGATGGGCGCTTCAGTGACCGTGCAGGGCCTGTGCATCACCGCCGGTGAGCAGACCCTGGTCCACCCTTTGAGCTTTGCCATCGAGCCCGGTGAGGTGCTGGCCTTGATCGGCGAGTCCGGTTCGGGCAAGACCACCACCGCGCTGGCCCTGATGGGCTATGCCCGGCCGGGCTGCCGGATCAGCGGTGGCAGCGTGCGCATCGGCGATCAAGACGTGCTCAGCCTGAGCCCGGCTGAGCAGCGTGCCCTGCGCGGCCGCCGGGTGGCCTACATCGCGCAAAGCGCGGCGGCCTCCTTCAACCCCTCGCGCACCCTGATGGACCAGGTGGTCGAGCCGGCCCTGATCCACCAGACCCTGGGCCGGGCTGAGGCCGAGGCCAAGGCGGTGCAGCTGTTTCGCGAGCTGGCCTTGCCCGAGCCCGAGACCATCGGATCGCGCTACCCGCACCAGGTGTCGGGCGGGCAGTTGCAGCGCCTGATGGCGGCCATGGCCCTGATCACCGACCCCGATCTGGTGATCCTGGACGAGCCCACCACCGCGCTGGATGTGACCACCCAGATCGAGGTGCTGCGCGCCTTCCGCCGGGTGGTGCGTGAACGTCGCGCCACCGCGGTGTACGTGAGCCACGACCTGGCCGTGGTGGCCCAGATGGCCGACCACATCCTGGTGCTGCGCCATGGCGAGCTGCAGGAGATCAACCCCACCGGGCGCATCCTGGCCACGCCCGACAGCGACTACACCCGCAGCCTGTTGGCGGCGGCGCGCCCGGCCCCCCGCGAGGGCGGACCGCAGGCCGGCCAGAGCGAGCTGCTGCTGGACGTGCGTGGCCTGAGCGCAGGGTATGGCCCCAAGAATGCCCAAGGCCAGCCGGCCAAGCTGATCCTGCAGGACATCAACTTCAAGCTCTACCGGGGGCAGGCGATCGGCGTGATTGGCGAGTCGGGCTCAGGCAAGACCACGCTGGCGCGTGCCGTGGCCGGTCTGATCGAGCCCTGCGCCGGGGTGGTGCTGTTTGACAACCGCGAGCTCAAGCCCGCGCTGGCCCAGCGCGAACGCGAGGAGCTGCGCCGCATCCAGATCGTGTTCCAGATGGCCGACACCGCGCTCAACCCGGCGCAGACCATCGAGCGCATCCTGGCGCGGCCGCTGCAGTTCTACAAGGGCCTCAGCGGCGCCGCTTTGCAAAAGCGCATCTGCGAACTGCTCGACCTGGTGCGCCTGCCGCGCACCGTGGCCGGGCGTCTGCCCGGTGGCCTGTCGGGCGGGCAGAAGCAGCGCGTCAACCTGGCCCGGGCGCTGGCGGCCGACCCCGACCTGATCCTGTGCGACGAGGTGACCTCGGCCCTGGACACCGTGGTGGGCGCTGCCGTGCTCGACCTGATGGCTGATCTGCGCCGTGACCTGGGGGTGTCTTACCTGTTCATCAGCCACGACCTGCACACCGTGCGCGCGGTGTGCGACGAGATCCTGGTCATGCAGCACGGTCGGCAACTGGCCCAGGTGGCCCGGGCCGATTTTGATCGCGGGCCGCACCATCCTTATTACGAATTGCTGGCCCGTTCGGTGCCTGAGTTGCGCCAGGGCTGGCTTGACGAACAAGACCCTGGGGCCCGGGCCCCGCAACCCTTGAAAGGATTTGCATGACACCGACGTTCCGCATCGCCCTGATCGCCGGAGACGGCATTGGCAAAGAGGTGATGCCTGAGGGCCTGCGGGTGGTGCTGGCCGCGGCCGAGCGCTTTGGCTTTGCCCTGGAATGCCACACCTTCGAGTGGGCCAGCTGTGACTACTACGCGCAGCACGGCCAGATGATGCCCGACGACTGGAAGGCGCAGCTCAAGGGCATGGACGCCATCTACTTCGGTGCCGTCGGCTGGCCGGCCACGGTGCCCGACCATGTGTCGCTCTGGGGTTCGCTGCTGCAGTTCCGGCGCGAGTTTGACCAGTACGTGAACCTGCGCCCGGTGCGCCTGTTCGAAGGCGTGCCCTGCCCCTTGGCGGGGCGCCGCCCCGGCGACATCGACTACCTGGTGGTGCGTGAGAACACCGAGGGCGAATACACCGCCCTGGGCGGCGTCATGTACCCGGGCACCGAACGCGAGGTGGTGGTGCAGGAGTCGGTGTTCTCGCGCAAGGGGGCCGACCGCCTGCTGCGCTACGCCTTCGAGCTGGCCCGCCAGCGCCCGCGCCATCACCTGACCCTGGCCACCAAGTCGAACGGCATTGCCATCAGCATGCCCTGGTGGGATGGGCGCGCCGATGCCGTGCACGCCGACTACCCCGAGGTGACGCTGGACAAGCAGCACATCGACATCCTCAGTGCCCGCTTCGTGTTGCAGCCCGGGCGCTTCGACGTGGTGGCGGCCACCAACCTGTTCGGCGACATCCTGTCTGACCTGGGGCCGGCCACCACCGGCACTATCGGGCTGGCGCCCTCGGCCAACCTCAATCCCGAGCGCTGCTTTCCGTCGCTGTTCGAGCCGGTGCATGGCTCGGCCCCCGACATCTACGGCCGCAACATCGCCAACCCCATCGCCATGATCTGGTCGGGCGCCTTGATGCTCGACTTTCTGACCCGGGGCGAGGGCATGGGCCGGGCCGCCCATGACGCCATCCTGGCCGCCATCGAGACCGTGCTGCGCGAGGGCCCGCGCACCCCCGACCTGGGCGGCACGGCCAGCACCACCGAACTGGGGCAGGCCATTGCCGCCCTGGTGGCCACCTCGGCCTGACGAGGCGGCCTGTCCTGTTTCATCCGACTCTTTTGCCATGACCCTGAACCTTGAACTGCAACGCGCCGACCTGCTGCCCGCCCGCCATTACCTGGGCGGCGAATGGTGCGAGGCCCGCGATGGCCGCCGCCTGGCTGTCACCGACCCAGCCACCGACCAGGTGTTTGCCGACGTGCCCGATGGCGGTGCTGACGATGCCCGCCAGGCCGTGGAGGCCGCCCACGCGGCCTTTGCCAGCTGGCGCCAGGTGCCGGCCAAGCGCCGCGCCCAGATCCTCAAGCGCTGGAACGACCTGGTGCTGGCCCACGAAGACGACCTGGGCCGCCTGATCAGCCGCGAGCAGGGCAAGCCGCTGGCCGAAGGCCGCGGCGAGGTGCAGTACGCTGCCAGTTACATCGAGTGGTTTGCCGAAGAAGCCACCCGCGCCGGTGGCGAGGTGATCCCGGCCCCGGTGCCGGGCCGTCGCATGCTGGCCGTGCAGGAGCCGGTGGGCGTGATCGCCGCCATCACGCCGTGGAACTTTCCGGCCGCCATGATCGCGCGCAAGATCGCCCCCGCGCTGGCGGCGGGCTGCACCGTGGTGTGCAAGCCGGCCGAAGACACCCCCCTGACCTCGCTGGCCCTGGTGCGCCTGGCCGAGGAGGCCGGGGTGCCGCCTGGGGTGCTGAACATCGTCACGGCCTCACGCGAGCGCACCCCCGAGGTGGTCGACGTGTGGCTGGACGATCCGCGCGTGCGCAAGATCACCTTCACTGGCTCGACCCCGGTCGGCAAGCACCTGGCCCGGCGCTCGGCCGACACGCTCAAGAAGCTGTCGCTGGAGCTGGGCGGCAATGCGCCCTTCATCGTGTTTGACGACGCCGACCTGCCCGCCGCGGTGGAGGGCCTGATGGCGGCCAAGTTCCGCAACGGGGGCCAGACCTGCGTCTGCCCCAACCGGGTGTATGTGCAGGCCGGTGTGCACGATCGCTTCGTGGCCCTGCTGGCCGAGCGCGTGGGGGCCCTGGTGCTGGGCCCGGCCACCGACGCGGCTGCCCAGATCGGCCCCATGATCAACGCCCGGGCCGTCGACAAGATCGAACGCCATGTGCAGGACGCGCTGGCCCGCGGGGCCCGCCTGGTGGTGGGCGGCCAGCGGGTGCGCAATGAGCGCTGCAGTGGCCCGCACTACTTTGCCCCCACCGTGCTGGTCGACGTGCGCCCCGACATGGCCTGTGCCTGCGAAGAGACCTTTGGCCCCGTGGCCCCCATTACCCGCTTCGAGACCGAGGCCGAGGTGCTGGCCGAGGCCAACGCCACCCCTTTTGGCCTGGCTGCCTATTTCTACTCGGCCGATGTGAAGCGCATCTGGCGCCTGGCCGATGCGCTGGAGTCGGGCATCGTGGGCATCAACGAAGGCGCACTGGCCGCCGAGGCCGCGCCGTTCGGGGGTGTCAAGGACTCCGGCTATGGCCGCGAGGGCTCGGTGCACGGCCTGGGCGAATACATGCACTGGAAGTACCTGTGCCAGGGCAACCTGGCTTGAGTTGATGGCCGGTGCCTGAAGGGCCTGGCCCGGTCGTCAATACCGGTAGGTCAGCGCCAGCAGGCCCGTGTCCCGGTGCCCATGCCCTGCCAGCGGGCTGTTGATCAGGCTGCGGTCTGCAAACACGCGGCGCAGGTACAGGTTCAGCACCCAGGGCCCGTTCACGGGCAGCTCGATCAGGCCGCCCACATAGGGGTTCAGGGCCGCACCGGGCTGGTAGGCGCGGCCAGCCGCGGCCGCATCGGCCGCCGTGGTGCCCAGGTAGTAGCGGGTGTAGGCCGATGACTGCCGCTCCAGCCCCAGCTCGGGGTACAGCGTGAGGCGGCCCAGCGGCAGCTCGGCCAGGTAGCGCGCCTGCAGCAGCGTGCCGCCCGAGGCGCCGAAGTCGTGCAGCACATTCAGGCCGAAGGCGCCCACCGGCGTGATCTGCAGCGTGCCCAGCCCCAGCGGCACCGGGTCTTTGCGCCTTGACCAGCCGCCACCCTGGTAGCCATCGCTGCGCACCTGTCCCAGCAGTTCCAGGTGGCCCAGGCCCAGCGGCAGGGTCTTGACCCCGAAGGTATCGATGCGGCCAAACAGCCGCCCCTTTTCAAAGTTCAGGTAGGGCACCGCGCTGGTCCGGGCCTGCACGCCCTGGATGCTGCTGGCGCCCCGCAGCACACCAAGGCCGACATCGCCGCTGAAGGCCTCGAGGTCGGGGGCTTCAGCCGCCCCTTCCGCGTGGACTGGCGCAGGTGAGAGCCCTGTCAGGCCAAGCGTCAGTGCAGCGATCAAGACACACAGGGCGTGCGCGGCTTTTGCGGGTGGGTGGGCAGGCATGTTTGAACAGCGAGGCCACGCCGTGGGTCGCTTGGTTTTGTGGAGCGGGCAGTGTAACCAGCGCTTGAACCAAGCGGCTGGCATATCGCTGCCCTGGCTCGGGCTCAATCCAGTGTGATGCCCAGGGCCTTGATCAGCGGCTGCCACTTCTTGCGCTCGCTGTCGATCAGGCGGTTCATGTCGGCGGCGTCGGCCGGGCGGGCTTCCCAGCCTGCGTCGAACAGCTTCTGGCGCACGCCGGCATCGGCCATGGCCTTTTGCAGTTCGGTGCCCAGGCGGGCGCCGATCTCCTTGGGGGTGGCCGAGGGCAGCACCAGGCCTTGCCAGGTGTAGGCCTCGACCGCGGGGTGGCCCAGCTCGCGGGCGGTGATCAGCTGCGGCAGCTGGGGGATGCGCTCGCCCGACAGGGCCAGCAGGGGCACCACCTTGCCGGCCTTGACGGCGCTGATGCCGCTGGGCAGGTCCAGCATCATCAGCGGCACCTGATTGCCCATGACGTCTTGCAGGGCCGGAGCGCCGCCTTTGTAGGGCACGTGCAGCATCTTCACGCCGAACTCGCGCTGGAACAACTCCAGCGCCAGGTGGTGCGGGCTGCCCTGGCCGGCGGTGGCAATGCTCAGCTCGCCGGGGCTGCGCTGCAGCGCAGCCAGCAAGGCCTTGGCGTCGGCCAGGCCAGCTTGGGGCGAGGCCACGATCAACAAGGGCGAGCGGCCCATCATGCCCACGGTGCCGAAGTCTTTGTCGGCCGAGTAGGGCAGCTTTTTGTAGAGCACGGGGTTGTACACCAGCACGCCGTTGTCGGCCGACAGCATGGTGTAGCCATCGGCTGGCGAGTGGGCCACGTTGTCGGCCGCGATGGAGGCGCCGGCACCGGGGCGGTTGTCCACCAGGATGGGCTGGCCCAGCTGGCGCGACAACTGGGCGCCCACGGTGCGGGCCAGAAAATCGGTGCCCCCGCCGGCGGGGTAGCCCACCACCCAGCGGATGGGCTTGCTGGGGTAGCTGCTGGGCTGGGCCTGGGCCTGCCCCAAGGCCAGCAGGCTGGCGGCTGCCAGCGAGAAAGTGGTGAAAAGTCTCCGGGTTGTCGTCATGGTGTCTCTTTTAGGGTGAAGGGTGGTTGGCAGGGGAGAAGGAAAGGGGGACAGCGGCACCAGCCGCCGGCGTCAAGCCATGCAGAGGTACTTGGTCTGTACGTACTCCTCCAGGCCCTGGCGGGCGCCTTCGCGGCCATAGCCCGACTGCTTGACGCCGCCAAAGGGCGCCACCGCGGTCGAGATCAGGCCCGAGTTGATGCCCACCATGCCGTACTGCAGGGCGGCGCCCACACGCCAGGTGCGGGCCGAGTCGCGGGTGTAGAAGTAGGCGGCCAGGCCGAACTCGGTGTCGTTGGCCTGCTGCAGGGCTTCGGCCTCGGTGTGGAAGCGGAACAGCGGGGCCACCGGCCCGAAGATCTCTTCTTGCGCCAGGCGCATGGCCGTGCCCACGCCGGTCAGGATGGTGGGCTCGTAGAAGGTGCCGCCCAGGGCATGGCGCTGGCCCCCAGTCAGTACCCGGGCGCCCCCGGCCACCGCATCGGCCACCAGCTCTTCGACCTTGGCCAGGGCGGGCTCGTCGATCAGCGGACCTTGGCCCACGTCGGCGTCCAGCCCGTTGCCCACCTTGAGCGCGCGCACGGCGGCGGCCAGCTTGGCGGCAAAGGCGTCGTACACGCTGTCGTGCACCAGAAAGCGGTTGGCGCACACACAGGTCTGGCCGGTGTTGCGGTACTTGGAGGCCAGGGCCCCGATCACCGCCTGGTCCAGGTCGGCGTCTTCAAACACGATGAAGGGCGCATTGCCGCCCAGCTCCAGCGACAGCTTCTTGAGCGTGGGCGCGCACTGGGCTGCCAGCAGCCGGCCCACCTCGGTCGAGCCCGTGAAGGTCAGCTTGCGCACCAGCGGGCTGGCGGTCAGCTCGGCCCCAATCACACGGGCACCGCCCGTGAGCACGCTGAACACCCCCGCCGGCACCCCGGCGCGCTGGGCCAGCTCGGCCATGGCCAGGGCACTCAGCGGGGTCTGGGTGGCGGGCTTGACGATGATGCTGCAACCCGCGGCCAGGGCCGGGGCCACCTTGCGCGTGATCATGGCGGCCGGAAAGTTCCAGGGCGTGATCGCAGCGCACACGCCCACCGGCTCGCGCGTGACCAGAATGCGCTTGTCCGGCCAGGGCGAGGGGATGATCTCGCCGTACACACGCCGGGCTTCTTCGGCAAACCATTCGATGTAAGACGCTGCGTAGCCGATCTCGCCGCGCGCCTCGCTCAGGGGCTTGCCTTGCTCGCTGGTCATCAGCAGGGCCAGGTCGTCCTGGTGCTGCAGCATCAGCTCGAACCAGCGGCGCAGAATGCGGGCGCGGTCTTCGGCCGTGCGCTCTTTCCAGAGCAGGTAGGCGGCCTGGGCCGATTCGATGGCCTCGCGGGTCTGGTCGGCACCCACGTCGGGGATGTGGGCGATCAGCTCGCCTGTGGCCGGGTTGTGCACGGGCAGCGTGGCACCGTTGCGGGCGGCCACCCAGTGGCCGTTGATGAGGTTGGCCTGCTTCAGCAGGCTGGGGTCTTGCAGGGTCAGCATGGTGGGTTGGTTCAGTAGGGGCTGCTGCCGGTGGGGGCTGCGGTTGGGGCCGGCTCGGTGGCGGGCTTGTAGCTGCGGGCCAGGGCGGTGGCGGCACCCACCAGCAAGGTGGTGTCCACGCCCACGGCCACAAATTGCGCGCCGGCGGCCAGGTAGTGGCGGGCCTGCACCGGGTCGGCCATCAGGATGCCGGCGGCCTTGCCGGCGGCGCGCACGGTGGCAATGCCCTCGGTGATGGCCTGTTGCACGGCAGGGTGGTTGGCCTGGCCGCGGTAGCCCATCGAGGCCGACAGGTCGGCCGGGCCGAAAAACACGCCGTCCACCCCGTCCACCTGGGCGATCTCGGCCAGGTGGCTCAGGGCTTCGGTGGTTTCGGCCTGCACCAGCAGACACATCTCGTCGTCGGCCAGGTGCACGTATTGGGGCACCTGATTCCAGCGTGAGGCGCGGGCCAGGGCGGCGCCCATGCCGCGCACCCCGGCCGGGGCGTAGCGCATGGCGCGCACCATCTGGCGTGCCTGCTCGGCACGGTCGATCATGGGCACCAGCAGGGTCTGGGCACCCACATCGAGGTACTGCTTGACCAGGGCGGTGCGGCCTTCCACCGGGCGCACCACCGGGTGCACGGGGTAGGGCGCCACGGCGCGCAGCTGCGACAGCACGGTGCGCACATCGTTGGGGCCGTGCTCGGCATCGAGCAGCAGCCAATCAAAACCGCAGCCGGCCAGGGCCTCGGCCACGTTGTCGTCGGCCAGGCCGACCCACAGGCCGATCTGGGTCTGGCCCTGCTGCAGGGCGCGTTTGAACAGGTTGGGGCTGAGCGTTGGCATCGTTGGCCTCACACGAAACGGAAGGACACCGAGCCCAGCGGCCCGTAGTCGGCATGGAAGGCATCGCCCGCCGCCGCCGGCGTGGGTCGGGTGAACGAGCCTGCCAGCACCACATCGCCCGCGTTGAGCTGCTCGCCGTGTGGCGCGATCTTGTTGGCCAGCCAGGCCACGCCGGTGGCGGGGTGGTTCAGCACGGCGGCGGCCAGGCCGGTCTCTTCGATCACGCCGTTCTTGTGCAACAGGGCGCCCACCCAGCGCAGGTCGATGTCCAGCGGTTTGACCGGGCGGCCACCCAGCACCACACCGGCATTGGCGGCAAAGTCGGAGATGGTGTCGAACACCTTGCGCGGGGCCCGGGTGTCGCGGTCGAACTGCTCGATGCGGGCATCGATGATCTCGATGGCGGGCACCACGTAGTCGGTGGCCGACAGCACCTCGAACAGGGTCACTTCGGGGCCTTTCAGGGGCTTGCCGAGGATGAAGGCCAGCTCCACCTCCACCCGCGGCGCGATGAAGCGCGCCGCAGGGATGTCGGTGCCGTTGTCAAAGAACATGTCGTCCATCAAGGGCGCGTAGTCGGGCTCGGTGATCTGGCTGGCCATCTGCATGGCGCGCGAGGTCAGGCCGATCTTGCGGCCCTTGATGCGGCGGCCATCGGCCAGCTCAAGCTTGACCCACTCGCGCTGGATGGCGTAGCCGTCGGCGATCGTCATCTCGGGGTGGCGGGCTGAGAAGTGGCGCAGCGGGGTGCGCGCCTTGCGGGCGTGGTAAAGCTCCTGGGCCAGGGCTTCCAGGGTGGTTGGGGGCAGCATGGTGGGTGGGGTCCTGTGCTCTTGTTGTGATGGCGTGGCCGTGTTCAGGCCGCGAGGGGCTGAACCGGAAAGATGGCGTTGATCTGGCCCGTGCCCGAACTCGGGAAGAACGGGGTCACCACCTCGACACCGGAGCTGTAGGCGTCCCAGCCCAGGGCGCCCAGCAGCATGGCGGTGTCGTGCATGAAGCCCTCGCCGTGGCCTTTGTCGGCGTACTCGGGCAGCAGGGCGCAGAAGGTCTTCCAGTCGCCCTTTTTCCACATCTCGACCACGTGGTGGTCGAACTCCTCGAGGTAGGGGCTCCACATCTTGTGCATGTACTCTTCGGCCACACCGTTCTGGGCAAAGCGGTGGCTCAGCGAGCCGCTGGCAAAAAAGGCCACCTTGCCGTCGTAGTCACGCTCTACCGCCTCGCGCAGGGCGCGGCCCAGGCGGGCGCTGTCGGCCAGGTTGTGCACCGTGCACAGCGCGGACACCGACACCACCTTGAAGTGGCGGTCGGGGTTCATGTAGCGCATCGGCACCAGGGTGCCGTACTCCAGGTTCAGCGTGGTGTCCGAGTGGGCACGGGTGGGCACGCCGGCTGCCGTGGCGGCCCGGGCCAGCAGATCACCCAGGGCCGGGTTGCCGTCGTACTCGTACGGCATGTTCTTGATGAAGTGCGGCAGTTCGTTGCTGGTGTAGATGCCTTTGAAGTGCGCCGCGTTGTTGATGTGGTAGCCCGAGTTGACCAGCCAGTGGGTGTCGAACACCACAATGGTGTCCACGCCCAGCGCGCGGCAGCGGCGCCCGATTTCGAGGTGGCCATCGATGGCGGCCTGACGGCAGCCCTTGTGCGGGCCGTCCAGCTCGCTGAGGTACATCGAGGGGACGTGGGTGATCTTGGCGGCAAGCGCGAGTTGGCCCATGGTTGACTCCTTTGGTTGTGTCTTGTGTCGGGGCGATGGAGGGGTGAGCGGGGGCTCAGATTCCCCAGTGCGGGATGTGGTGGTTGCCAAGGGACACGGCCACGTTCTTCGGTTCGCAGAAGACTTCGTAGCTCCAGGTGCCGCCCTCGCGCCCGGTGCCGCTGGCCTTGGTGCCGCCAAAGGGCTGGCGCAGGTCGCGCACGTTCTGGCTGTTCACAAAGCACATGCCGGCCTCGATGGCGGCGGCCATGCGGTGGGCGCGGCCCAGGTTCTCGGTCCACACGTAGCTGGACAGCCCGTACTGCGTGTCGTTGGCGATGCGGATGGCGTCGGCCTCGTCCTCGAAGGGGATCAGGCAGGCCACGGGGCCGAAGATCTCGTCCTGGGCGATCTTCATGCGGTTGTCCACGTCGGCGAACACGGTGGGCCACACGTAGTTGCCGCGCTGCACGCGCTCGGGCAACTCTGCCGCGTAGGCGGGGCGGTCCAGGCCGCCGCACAAGAGCGTGGCGCCTTCCTTGGGGCCCAGCTCGATGTAGCTGCGCACCTTGGCCAGGTGGGCCTGGCTGATCATGGGGCCGACGATGGTCTTCTCGTCCAGCGGGTCGCCCACGGTGATGCGGCGGGCGCGCTCGGCAAACCTGGCGGCAAAGTCGGCGTAGATCGACTTTTGCACCAGGATGCGGCTGCCGGCGGTGCAGCGCTCGCCGTTGTTGCTGAAGATCATGAACACGGCGGCGTCGAGGGCGCGGTCCAGGTCGGCGTCGGCAAAGATCACGAAGGGGCTCTTGCCGCCGAGTTCCATGCTGAACTTTTTGAGGCCCGCGCTTTGCACGATGCGGTTGCCGGTGGCGGTGGAGCCGGTGAAGCTGATGGCGCGCACATCGGGGTGGCTGCACAGGGGTTCGCCGGCCTGCTTGCCGTAGCCGTGCACGATGTTGAGCACGCCGGCGGGGATGCCGGCCTCCAGGGCCAGCTCGCCCAGGCGGGCGGCCGACAGGGGCGAGAGCTCGCTCATCTTGAGCACGGCGGTGTTGCCGAAGGCCAGGCAGGGGGCCACCTTCCAGGTGGCGGTCATGAAGGGCACGTTCCAGGGGCTGATGAGGGCGCACACGCCCACGGGGTGGAACAGGGTGTAGTTGAGGTGGGTGGGGGTGGGGTAGGTGTGGCCGTCCACGCGGGTGCACATCTCGGCGAAGTAGCTGAAGTTGTCGGCCGCGCGGGGCACGAGCTGCTTGCCGGTCTGCGAGATGACCTGGCCGCAGTCGTTGGTCTCGGTCTGGGCGATCTCGGGCACGTGGCGGGCGATGAGTTCGCCGAGCTTGCGCATCAGCTTGGCGCGCTCGGTGGCGGGCAGGCCGGCCCATTTCGGGAAGGCCTCTTTGGCGGCGGCCACGGCGGCCTGGACCTCGGCCTCGCCGCCCGAGGCGACCTCGGCGAGCACCTCCTGGGTGGCGGGGTTGATGGTTTCAAAGTAGTCGCTGCTGGCGACCGACTGGCCGTTGATGAGGTGCTGGACTTGTTGCATGGTGTCTCAACCTTGTCGAATGAAGTTGTGGAGCTCGCCGATGGCTTCGATGGCCGTCACGATCTCGGCGCCCGGGGGGCAGTCGACCACCCCGTCGGGTGTGCCGGTCAGGATCAGGTCGCCGGGCGAGAGCGTCATGAAGGCGCTGAAGTACTCGATCAGAAAGGGCACGTCGAACACCATGTCTCGCGTGTTGCCGCGCTGGGTGATCTGCCCGTTCACCGTGGTCTGCAGGGCCAGGTTCATGGGGCCGCCGGGGCGGGCGTGGATGTCGGCGGCGTCCACCAGCCAGGGGCCCAGTGGGGTGCAGGTGTCGCGGTTCTTCACGCGCAGGTTGGGGCGGTACCAGTTCTCCAGGTAGTCGCGGATCGCGTAGTCGTTGGCCACGGTGTAGCCCTGCACGTACTCGTAGGCCTGCTCGCGCTTCACATGGCGCGCCGTGCGCCCGATCACCACCGCCAGCTCGCATTCGTAGTGCATGTAGCGCGCGTCGGCGGGCCGCAGGGTGTGCTCGCGGTGGCCGATCAGGCTGGCCTCGCCCTTGAGGAACACCAGGGGTTCCTCGGGTGCTTTGAATTCCAGCTCTTTGGCGTGGTCGGCGTAGTTCAGGCCCAGCGCAAAAATGCTGCGCGCGCGCGGCACCGGTGCCAGCGGCGGTAGCCAGCGCACCGCCTCGAAGGGCACGCGTTGGCCATCGTCCAGGCGCAGGGCACCGTCATCTTCCACCGCGTGCAGCGGGCCGCGTTCGGGCTCGTGGTTGAGCAGGATGCGGGCGTGCTTCATGCCAGGGCCTCCGTGACGATGTGGTGGCTCAGGGGCGCAAAGCCCGGGGCGGTGAGCGTGACGGTGTCACCCGGCTGCAGCAGGGGGCGCTGGCCGTCGGGGCCCACGTCGCAGCCCAGCATCAGCACATCGCCGGGGCGCAGGGTCATGAAGGCGTTCACTTCGGCCAGCAAGGTGGCGGGTGAGCGCATCAGCTGCGACAAGTCCACCGTCTGGCGCAGGGCGCCGTTCACATGGACTTGCAGCTGCAGCGTGGCCAGATCGGCGAGGGAGGTCAGTGGCACCGTCTGCCGGGGCGTGCCCAGAAAACCGTCGCGGCAGCGGAACTTCACCGGAGGGCGAAAGTAGCTCGCATGCGGCAGGCTGAAATCGTTGAGCAGAGCGCAGGCCACCGGGCCGTGCTCGCCCATCACCAGGCCGATCGTGGCGCCGGCCTCCACCCCTGGCACCCCAGTCATTCCAGTCAATACGTTTGGCACCGCCACCGTGCCGCCGTCGGGGTTCCCGGTGTTGGCGGTCTTCACATACAGCACCGGGGCTTGCGGTGGGGCCTTGTACGGGGCCTCGTGCATGCGCGGCTTCCAGCGTTCGTATTCGTTTCGGAAGTTCAGCAGCACGCCGTAGACGGTGCCGGCGGGTTGCCAGGGGGCGGCGCTCATGGTTGCTCCAGTTCGATCAGGGTGTCGAGCAGTTGGTAGAGCTGCAGCAGCTTGTCTTTGCCCAGGGTCTGCTCCATCCACTGGTAATGGGCCTCGATGGTGAAAGACAGCGTCTCCACCAGGCGCAGCCCCTTGTCGGTGGCCTGCACCACGGTGCGGCGGGCGTCCTGCGGGTCGCGCTGGCGCTGGATCAGGCCGTCGCGTTCCATGCGGGCCAGCACACCGGTCAGGCTGGGGCCCAGGATGAAGGCCTCGCGCGCCACCCGCCCGGTCTCGACCACCCCGTGCTCGCCCAGCACGCGCAGCACCCGCCATTGCTGGTCCGACAGGCCATGCTGGCGCAGGTTGGGCCGCGTGTGGCCCATCACCGCTTCGCGCGCCTGCAACAGCAGACGCGGCAGGTTGCGGTGGGCAAAGGGCTGGACCGGGGGCGGGGGCAGGACGGGGGGCTGGGGTGGGGTGCTCATTTATTTAACATGTTAAATGTTTGAGGCGTGGCTCAAGCGAGGGAAAACCCGCGAGACGCTACCGGTTGATCCGGCGCGAAGGGATTCCTTGGGGCGCTTTTGCGGGATGGCGTGCTGGCTCATGTCCCTATCGCCCTATGCGCTGGATCGGCGGGCTTTGCGGCCGATGGATGCATGGCCGCTGAAGACCTGTGCCTGATATGGTGCAACCATTGCACTATTCCAAGACCATGCCTACACTTGTGCGGCTCGCCAGTTGCAACGTCACGATGTATGCAGCCGACCACCAGCCACCTCATTTCCATGTGCGTGCCCGAGATGGGCGTGAAGCGTTGGTCGTGATTTCTACCTTGGCGATTTTTTCAGGCCAGTTGGGCACGCGAGAACTGGCTGAAGCCCTGGACTGGGCTGCGGCCCATCGGGCCCTGTTGCTGGCGCGCTGGAAGGAGTTGAACCCTTGACCCATCGACATTTCACTCTGGAGAACGTGCAGGTGATGCCACCGCATGGCCTGCGGCTGCACTATGCCGACGGGGAGATCCTGACGGTGAATCTGGAGCCGCTGATCCGCAAGCATCCCAGCCTTGCGCCCCTGATGGACCCCCGTGTCTTTGCCTCCGCCAGCCTCGGCGATTGGGGGGGCAGTGTGATCTGGCTCCAGGACGATGAACTCGAGTTGGCGGCTGACAATCTTCGGGCCCGGGCGCTTGAACAGGCCGGCGAGGCATCGCACGAATTCATCATCCAGTGGATGGAGCGCCATTGCTTGACGCTGGACCAGGCTGCGCAGGCCCTGGGCCTGTCACGCCGCATGCTGGCTTACTACCGCAGTGGCGCCAGGCCGGTGCCCCGTCATGTGGCCCTGGCCTGCCTGGGGTTTGCTGCGCAGGCTGCGTCGTCTGCCGATTCGGCATTTGCATTTGCGGTTTGACGGTGCCGCAGCAAGGCCCCAGTTCAGGGTTCCCGCCATTGTCCTGACCTGCCCTTATAGTGGCCGCCTGTCATCCAAAGCCCCCTCCCCATGTCCCGAGAAAAAACCATCTACACCTGCACCGAATGCGGTGGCACCAGTGCCAAGTGGCTGGGCAAGTGCCCGCAGTGCAATGCCTGGAACACCCTGGTCGAGTCGGTGGCCGAGGGTTCGGGGGCGGCCAGCAAGAACCGGCTCAGCACGCCCTCCTATTCGGGTTACGCCGGGCTGGCCCAGGCGGTCACGCCGCTGTCGGCGATCGAGGCCACCGAGGTGGCGCGCACGCCCAGCGGGCTGGAGGAACTGGACCGGGTGCTGGGCGGCGGCATTGTCGAAGGCGGGGTGGTGCTGATCGGGGGGGATCCGGGCATCGGCAAGTCGACCCTGCTGCTGCAGGCGCTCGATGCACTGCAGCGCAGCGGGCTGGAGACCCTGTACGTGACCGGCGAGGAAAGTGGGGCCCAGGTGGCGCTGCGCTCGCGCCGCCTGGGGCTGGACAACAGCCAGGTCAAGGTGATGGCCGAGATCCAGCTCGAAAAAATCCTGGCCACCATCGAGGCACGCCAGCCCGCGGTGGCGGTGATCGACTCGATTCAGACCATCTACAGCGACCAACTCAGTTCGGCGCCGGGCTCGGTGGCCCAGGTGCGCGAGTGTTCGGCCCACCTGACGCGGCTGGCCAAGGGCACGGGCATTGCCATCGTGTTGATCGGCCACGTCACCAAAGAGGGCGCGCTGGCCGGCCCGCGCGTGCTGGAGCACATGGTGGACACGGTGCTGTACTTCGAGGGCGACACCCACTCCACCCACCGCCTGGTGCGCGCCATCAAGAACCGCTTCGGGGCGGTCAACGAAATCGGCGTGTTCGCCATGACCGAGCGCGGCCTCAAGGGGGTGAGCAACCCCAGCGCCATCTTCCTGTCTCAGCACAGCCAGCCGGTGCCCGGCAGCTGCGTGCTGGTCACGCTGGAGGGCACGCGCCCGCTGCTGGTCGAGA
>Ga0208269_100331_pt1 | contig 25656 bp, 16 predicted proteins | sample LakWasMe88_LOW11_2_FD_183912 | JGI IMG/M metagenome (GOLD analysis project Ga0208269, IMG submission 183912) | Freshwater sediment methanotrophic microbial communities from Lake Washington under simulated oxygen tension - Sediment Metagenome... | ecosystem: Environmental > Aquatic > Freshwater >...
CGAGCCCCATCCGGTAAATGCCGAAGGCGCCAAGAAAGCGCCAGTCCTCGAGCGGATCGATGCGGCTGCGCAACAGCTGATCGAGCAGATTTTGCGAGGTTTTGTCGCCGAAACCGAGGCCTTGCAAGTGCTCTAAATCCAGTTGATAGATTTGATAGACCGAACGGATGCCGGCCGCATGCAGCTTTTCGATCGTCTTCTCGCCGAAGCCGTCGATGTTGCGGAGCGTCCTGAAAAAATGTTCGATCGTGTTTTCGATTTGCGCGGGGCATTGCACGGTATTCGGGCAATACAGATAATCGCTGTCCCAGACCAGTTCGCTGCCGCAGCTTGGACAGGTGCTCGGAATCTGCGGGGTCATCGGGGTGATCACGCGCTCTATCTTCGGAATCACCAGACCCGAGCGGGTCAATTCGATCACGGTGCCCGCGCCGATGCCCATTTCTCTGACCATCTTGTAATGATGCGCGGTCGCCCGCGAGATGACCGCGCCGCTCAGCTTGGTCGGCTCCAGCTCGGCGACCGGATTGACCCGGCCCGAGCGCGAGGTTTGCGGCGTCACGCGCAAGACGGTCACGATCGCGGTCTCGACATTGCTCTTATAGGCGATCTGCCAGCGATGATGGTGGCGGGTCGCGCCCATCTGCTTTTTGATCTCGGCAGCGGTGACTTCGAAGATCACGCCATCCACATCGTAATCGACCTTGGCCGGCACCGCATCGATGATGGCCTCGAAGCGCTCCAGAATCTCCTGGGCCGAACCCTGCCAATCCGGCAGTTGCGCGAACGGGAAGAACACCGCGGCCTGGTTTTGTATCGCCGCCAGCGCGTGCTCTTCGAGTTCTTTTTCCTTGATGATGCTGGCCTGGAAATTACGCGCGTTTTCGAAAAAGTCGGCCAGATGCGTATTGAAATAGCGTTGGCTGACCACGATCTCGCCGGCACCCTGCCCGCGCTTGCCGTCGCCGCCGACGACCAGGCCGCGCTCGAACACCCGGCTGATATCGGTGCCCTTGCGGCCGTCGCCGCGGGTGTAGAGCGCGAGTCCGTCGTCATAGGCCGCGTAGCCGTCGAGTTTCGGCGTCGCGCGAAAGATCAGCTTGGAAAATTCCAGGTCCAGTTCCTCGGCCGCTTTTTCGATCCGCTGCAGCCATTTTTCGATGCCGTCTTTCGAATAAGTCTTTTCGGTCGACAGCATCATCTCGGGCAGCGCGACCGTCTTGCCGGTAAACGCTTTTTCGGGCTCGACCGTTTCCAGATAGGGATGATGTGGATGGCGTTTCTTGAGTTCCGCGAGAAACACGAAATCGTACTGAGCATCCGAAATGATCGGCTCGCCGCGCCGGTAAAAGTCGTTGCAGACCGTTAAAAACTCGAGCAATTCGTCGTCGGACAGTTTGGCGGGCTCAGCCTCTTCGGCGATTTTGGCGATGGCGGCGGGAGGGGATTTTTTCGTAATCAAGGCTTACAAACTCTGGCGAATCAACGCTACGGTCCTTTCGCTCAATGGCTTGTGTTCATGATCGAGCACGGTGCCGTCGAGTTCGGTCGCCATGAACACGACCGTCTGCACGAAATCATCGAACACCGATACCGGATCATCCAGTTCGCCGGGCTGCATGAAAAACACGATGCCGGGACAATAATAGGTCTCCAGATCGTGTTCCGGAAAGGTTCCGGGCCGCACCATGCTCGCGACGCCGAAATCGACCAGGCGTTTCGCATCGAGCCGCTCGTAGATTTTCAGGTTGCCATATTCGAGGCCGACGATGTCGAATGCATGCGCAAGATCGAGCCCGTTGAAGCCTTCATCCTGATTCGCGACCAGCGAGAACTGGATGATGCTCGGCGCGACAAAGCGCGGTTCCGGTTCGAAATCCTCATCATCGTCATCTTTATACTCGCTATCCGAGACTTGATAGCGTCCCGCTTTACCGGCCTCGTCCCCATGCGCCGCAGCGGGGGCGAAGTCATCCGAGTAGTCCTCGTCCTCGCCGAACGCAGGGAGAAAATCATCCTCGTCAATCAGCGCTTTCGCGTGGCGGTCGGAGGTCGGCTGGATTTCGTCATCGAAATCCTCCAGACTGCGCCGGTGCTTGGTGTTTCTGACGAACGCCCACGCCAGCATGCCGGTAATGATGATCAGACCGGTTGCAATGATCACAATTCTTAATAATTCTTTATCCATCAGGTTTCCGCCAGGCTGACTGCTTCTTCTAAATCGACCGCGACCATCCGGGACACGCCCGGCTCTTTCATCGTGACGCCGGCCAGTTGGTGCGCGATTTCCATTGTGGCCTTGTTATGCGAAATATATAAAAACTGCACTGCGGACGACATTTCCTCGACCATTTTCGAAAAGCGGCCGACATTCGCATCATCGAGCGGCGCATCGACCTCGTCGAGCAAACAGAAAGGCGCCGGATTCAGATCGAAAATCGAAAACACCAGCGCGACCGCGGTCAGCGCCTTTTCACCGCCGGACAGCAAATGAATCGAGCTGTTGCGCTTGCCGGGCGGGCGCGCGATGATGTTCACTCCCGATTCGAGCAAATCCTGGTCGCTGAGTTCCAGGTAGGCCTGGCCGCCGCCGAACAACTTCGGAAATTTTTCCTGCAAGCCGCCGTTTATTTTATCGAAAGTTTCCTTAAAGCGCAGCCGGCTTTCCTTGTCTATTTTACTGATTGCAAGCTCCAGTGTCTCTAGCGCTTCAATCAGATCGGCATGCTGCGCATTCAGGAAGCTCATCCGTTCGGTCTGCGTCTTGAACTCCTCGATCGCGGTCAGATTGATCGCGCCGAGGCGCTCGATCTGCTGGGTCAGCTCATCGACTTTTTTCTTCCAGACCGGTTCTTCCGCGGCTTCCGGCAAATTTTTCAGCACCTCGGCCGCATCGGCTTCGATCTCGCTCAACTGTTCGTTGACGGTCTGCTGACGCACCCGGCTTTCCTGCAATTCGTAACGAATCTTGTCGAGCATTTCCTTGCGTTTTTCGAGCGCGTGTTGCAGGCGAACTTGCTCCTGTGACGCCCTGGAGATGTCCGCTTCGATCTGCTCCTGCAATTCGCGCTGCGCTTTCAATTGTCTGTCGAGGCGCTCGCGGTCGAGCGTCAACTCCTGCAATTGCAGCTTTTCTTCGTCGAGCGGCTGCAAGGTCTCTTGCTGCTTTTTCTCCAGCTCGGCCTTGCGTTCGAGCAATTGCCGGTATTGCAGTTCCAGGCGTTCGATCTGTTTCGCCGTATGGTTTTCGGAAGCCAGCAACGACTCAATCTGGGATTTGAGCGTAAAGACTTTCTGCCGCGCGTCATGCACCGCCTGTTCGGTGGTCTTTTGCTGGCTGTGCAGATCTTGATTGACGCTTTCGAGACTCTGCTTTTGCTGCGCCTTTTGTTCGAGAATCTGCTCGGCTTCCTGCACCAACTGCTCGGATTCGGCGATCTGCTCCGCATTTTCGCCGATATGCGCGTCGATATCGCCCAATTCACGGCCGAGTTGCTCGATCCGGCGCAGCTGCTGCTCGAAGCGTGCGCTTTTCGCGCTATGTTCGGCGCTGCGCATCGACAGCCGGCTCTGCAAGGTTTTATCTTCCTGCTGCTGGGTGTCGCGGCTGCGTTCGGCCGATTTCAGATCGTCCTCGGCGGCTTCGAGACGCTCCTCAAAGGCGGCGATCTCGGTCTGCAACGCGTCCTGGCGCTGTTTTAACTGGCGCAACTCGCGCTCGCGCTGCAACACCCCGGTCTTGCTGTCTTGCGCGCGGATGATCCTTATCCAGCCCGGCCCGAACCAGGCGCCGTCCGGCGTGATCACCGATTCATAGGGCTTGAGTGAGGATGCCAGATGCCTGGCCGCGGCCAGATCGTCGGCACAGTAAATGCCGGCAAGCATCGCGCTCAAATTCCAGGGCGCCGAGACTTTATTCAGCAAAGGCTCGCCGCTCTGCATCGCCGCAAACGGCGAATTGAAACCGGTCTCGAACAGCGCGAGCGAGTCGCCCTGCAAACGCGGCAACTCCGCCACCACCGCATCGGCATCCTCGACGCAAATCGCCTCCAGATAGCCGCCCAGCACCGTTTCGACCGCGGTTTCCCAGCCCGGCTGCACGTCCAGCCCTTCGGCCAGACGCTGACGTCCGCCGAGATGCACCGAGTTCAGCCAGTCGTTCAGCTTCTTGTTGTCCTTGCCCATCGCATGCTGCTGCAGCAATTCGAGTGAGGTAATCTTGCCCCGGACACTGTGCAGTTCCGCGCGCTGTTTGTGCAGGTCGCCGTGAAGGCTTTTGATCTCGTCCCGCCGTTCGCGAATCCTCTGCTGCGCCGCCTCGATCTTTTCCTGCAATTCGGCGCGCTCCGCTTCGAGCAGATCGATCTCTTCGGCCAAGGCTTCGATTTCGTCTTCGAGCTCGCTCTCGGACAATTCCTCGCGCTCGATCTGCAATTGCTCGCGCCGGGCTTGCAGTTGCCGGCTCTGATTTTCCATTTGCCGGGATTTGGCCCGCTCGACTTCGGCCTGCTCCTGGTAGCGCGCGCTTTCGGTCCGGTAGACCTCCCACTCCGCCTGCCAGTCGCGCTGTTGCTGCTGCACGCCTTGCTGCAATTGCAGGCTTTCTTCCAACTGCTGCTCGGCGACAGCCAAAGCCTCCTCGGCCATCAACTCCGCCTGTTTCAGCGTTTCCAGCTGCTGCCGATCGGCATCGATTTCTTCCTGCGCCTGGTCGGCCTGGCGGCGGGTGCGCTCGATTTCGACCTGGGTTTCCTGGTGCGACTGCTCGTTATGCCGAATCGCCTGCTCGAGGCTGCCGACCTCGGCGACCACGCCGTAATACTCGCCCTGGGTCTTGTTCAAAGCCTGTTGCTGGTTCTTATGGTCGCCGCGTTTATTCTCGAGCGCGCCGTCCAGTTCGCGCAATTCGACAAAGACCCGATTATGCTCACTGGCCGCTTCCTGCATCTGCGTCTCGAGCGCGGCCGCGGCAGCCTGATGCGACTGCCAGCGCATCGCCAGCAACTCCAGCTTGAACTGGCGCTCCTGCTTTTTCAGCTCGGTGTATTTCTCGGCTTTTTCGGCCTGCTTTTGCAAATGTTTCAGCTGCTTTTCGACTTCATCGCGCAGATCCTGCAAGCGCTCCAGATTCTCGCGGGTATTCTGCATCCGCGACTCGGTTTCCTGGCGTCTTTCCTTGTATTTGGAAATGCCGGCCGCTTCCTCGATATGCAGGCGCAAATCGTCCGGCTTCGCCTCCACAATTCGCGAAATGGTGCCCTGTTCGATGATCGCATAACTGCGCGCGCCGAGACCGGTGCCCAAAAAGATGTCGGTAATGTCCTTGCGCCGGCACTTCGAACCGTTCAGCAAAAACTGCGACTGGCCGTCGCGGCTGACCTGACGCTTGATCGCAATGGTCGAATAATTCGCGTATTCGCCGCCCAGTTTGCCTTCGCTGTTGTCGAACACCAGTTCGACCGAGGCGGTGCTGATCGGCTTTCGGGTCGAGGAGCCGTTGAAAATCACGTCGGCCATGTTGCCGCCGCGCAGATGCTTGGCCGAACTTTCGCCCATCACCCAGCGCACCGCGTCGATGATGTTCGATTTACCGCAGCCGTTCGGGCCGACGATCGCGGTCAGATTACCGTGGATCGGAATGGTTGTCGGGTCGACGAACGATTTGAAACCCGACAGCTTGATTTTTTCCAGTTTCATTACGGAAATAAGAAGTCTAACGCTTGGCGAAAAAAGCGCCTATTATCGGTGATTATGCCGCGGGCCGCGACTGTTTTCGGCGCAGCCGGACCCGGCAGGCTAAAATCCGGCGGCTTTGTCGCGCGCCGCTTGCGCGCCGTCAAAATCTTTTTGCATTTCGCGCGCGTGCGCAATCAACAACCAGCTGTGTTTTTTCAGATGCCTATCGCCTTGGGCCAACAGCGCGGCTTTTTTCGCCAGTTCCTCGGCCAGTTTCGGTTTGCCCTGTTTTATACGCAACAACGCCAGCTTGTAATAGAGGCCGGCATTGTTCGGCTCAATGCTGCGGGCGCGTTCAATCGTCGCGATCGCCGAATCCAGATTGCCCGCTTGACTGTTCTGATTAGCAGCCGTCACCAGGGAGCCGACAGCCGGCGAAGATGAAGCGGAGGGCTCTATCGGCTGAAAGGGAGGCGGCGTAAACGTTTCCGGTGCGGAGACAGGCAATGTCGCCCCTGGAACCACCGGCGTCGGAGCGGCAACCGACGCCTCGGCATCCGGCAACAAAGCCAGGGAATCGCCCGTTTCTCCGGGCATCGGCGCCGGAGCCGGAGCAATCGGCACCACCTGCTGGTTGAATTCTGGAATCGGCGTCGTTTTGACCGTGGGCTCCGGAATCTGAACCGGCGGCGGCAGCGGCGCCTGCACCGGCCGCTGCCTGTAAACCGGAGCAGGACCGCCATAAACCGGCGCGGGGGATTGTTGCTCGTAAAGACCCGCGCAGCCCGGCAAAACCACCGGCAGCACACAGAGTAAAATAAAACGTTTTTGCATCATTAATTTCTCATTGGGCGCGCAAGGCAGAAAAGCACCGCCTTTCCACAAAATTCAGGCCGTCAGGCAAACGGCGCGGTCAGGAAACTTTTTCGCCATAATAATTGATCTTCCGCAACCGATTCAAATGCGCGCATTGATCTACGAGTTTCAGCCGCTTAAAAATTTCCTGAATGTCCATTGCCCTGATTTCTTCCAGGGTACCGAATCTTATCTTAAACAGGTTGTTTTTCCTACCCTCCGGAAAAAAGCCCATGATTCGTTCGATTTCATCATCGATAATCCGCCGCGCCTGCTGCAATTCGCGCACGACGCCGGCAGGCAGATCCAACGCACGATCCGATTCGGCGACAGATGCGACCTGATGTTCCTGTACGTCGGCGTTTTTGCCTTGCAACATCGCACGCAAACGCCGGCTCTTGCCGGGATCGACAAGCACTTGGCATTCACTGACTTCCGCCTGGCAGGATACTGGCGTCTTTCGATCTGGGAATCGGGTCATGATTTTCGGCAAAAAGGGTTTCAACTCAGGAACGGACTTTAACCGGACTCGTCAAAAAATGACAAGTCTTCCGCTGAAGCCATCGATGACGTGGCAGGCAATCGGGCCAAATTGGACTTTTGCGCGGCGCCGTTCAGGCCAAACATGATTTTTTAAAAGACTTACCTTAGGCGAGAAAGCCGCCTGAAGCAAATTTTGAATGGGGGAGAGGAAAAACTTCGGAAAAAATAATAGGCCGCTCCTGATCGTTAAATGACTTAAGATCAGCGAAGCGGCCTACATACTTAAATTAAGCGGATCGAGACAGAACTTTATTGCTCGTCGTCTGGGTGTGGAGCGAAAACCCATTTTACCAGTGCCAAGACAGCACCGATTACAACCAACAAACCAACGATACCCGCTGGTGTTTTCAATGTCTCAGTCAAATCTAAGATGAACCCCATATTAGTCCTACCTATTATGTTAATATTTTTTTAGAAATTGCCAGGTTAGTAGCAAATGGAAGCTACATGATACTTTAGGCTTCACTAAAGTCAAGGGTTATTGACGGATAAACAGGCGGGCGCCGGCGCGCGGGATTCTTTTTGCCGTACTCGCATGACCTTGGATGGCGAGTGTGGTATAGTTGGAATTCTGTGTATTTGATTTGGACTGAGGGGTAAATTCATGCGCCACTATTTAGTATCATCGGTAGCGTTGTTGGCGTCATTTACGGCAAATGCTGATGTCGAGTTAAAGGATGCCAGCGATGTCATCGGTAAATGGACCGTGTATGCGGAAGCGGCAAAACTCGACGGCGAAAAGAAAGATGTCAATATCGTCTGGGACTTTGGGGATGGCGGCATCCTGCACACGATCGCGACCGACTCGCTCGGCCGTACCAACGAGATGAAAATCGAAGTAAAATATATGGTCGAGGATGGAGTGTTGAAAAAAGAAGTGTCGCCCGGACGCGGCAAGTTTGAATCATGCAAGGCCGTCGAAAAAACTGCCGACCGCATGACGCTCAAATGCTCTTTTAATTACTTTTTCCTAAAAAAATAATAACTAAGAAAATAACGAAGGTGTAACTATGATTGGTGGAATTTTAATGGTGCTTGCCGTAGTCTGGGTCTATCAGTCGGCAATCAAAGCAAAAATCAACAACCCATTGCTGTGGGTCGCTATCGCGGCCGGCGTCTTTTTTGCAGTGCAGACTCTGCTGGTGCAGGGCAACGTCTATATCCTCGAAGCGATCAGAGGCAGCAGCGGCGGCGCTGACTATGAAAGAGACCTGCTCAGCGTCGGCGACAGAAAAAATGAAGGCGGTTTCCAAGGCGCCGGCGGCTATTTATTGTCGGTATTTTTAGAACTGATGCCACCGCTTGCGGGCGTACTCGCAGTTGCCTTTGTGCGGCTGAAATTCGTCACGAAGGAAACTTTTTCCGTCGGCAATCTGTTCAGCGGCATCAAGGAAATGTTTACCAGCATTGGACAAAGCTTCAAGTCTCCGGAATAAGCGCCGCACGGCGTCCGTCTGATTAAAAAGCTCAAGCTTGGCTTGAGCTTTTTAGTTTACGGCATCGGCTCCCGGCCAATGCCTTGAGAAAGCCCCGTTAACCGACGACCATCCGCACCAGGGCGACGATCACGGACACAAAAATGATCGTAAAGATCAGCCCCGCAATCAGGTACATCGGCAGCGAACCCTGCGTAAAATCTTTTTGCCGGTTTTTTTCGCTTTGCACCCCTAGAACTGCGGACAAAACACTTTTTATCACATCGACTATCGACGGCTTGGACATAGACATACCTCCTCTGAAAAATTCCAAATAATATAGATCGAACCCGTCTACCGCAATTTTTCGATGCTCCAGCCCGACCTTTTATCTTCGCCCATGGACAAAATCAGCGTGTTAAAACAGCTCCTCTCCCAGAAAATTTTATTCCTCGACGGCGCGATGGGCACAATGATCCAGAGCTACAAGCTGGAGGAAAAAGATTACCGCGGCACGCGTTTCGCCGACTGGGTTATCGACCTGAAGGGCAATAACGACCTGTTGTCATTGACCCAGCCCGCGATCATCAAGGCGATTCACGGCGCCTATCTCGAAGTCGGCTGCGACATCATCGAGACCAATACCTTCAACTCGACGCGCGTCGCGATGGCCGATTATCGGATGGAGTCCTTGGTTTATGAAATCAATGTCGAATCGGCGCGCCTCGCACGCCAGGCCGCGGATGACTATACACTGAAAACGCCGGGCAAACCCCGTTTCGTCGCGGGCGTATTAGGGCCGACCAACCGGACCGCCTCGATGTCGCCGGACGTGAACGACCCGGGTTTCCGCAATATTTCGTTCGACGCCCTGGTCGACACCTACACCGAGGCGACCCAAGGCCTGATCGACGGCGGCGCCGACATCATCCTGATCGAAACGGTATTCGACACGCTGAACGCGAAGGCAGCGGCCTTCGCGGTCGACGCCTATTTCGAAAAGATCGGCTACAAGCTGCCGGTGATGATTTCCGGCACGATCACCGACGCCTCCGGCAGAACGCTGTCCGGCCAGACCGTCGCCGCATTCTGGCATTCCCTGAAGCATGTCGAGCCGATCTCGTTCGGTTTCAACTGCGCGCTCGGCGCGAAAGAACTGCGCCAATACATCGACGAACTGTCGACGATCGCGGATACCCATGTCTCCGCGCATCCGAATGCGGGCCTGCCGAACGAATTCGGCCAGTATGACGAATCCCCCGAGGCGATGGCGAAAGAAATCGCCGACTGGGCGCGGCAGGGTTATCTGAACATCATCGGCGGCTGCTGCGGCACCACGCCGGCGCACATCAAGGCGATCATCGAGGCGGTGGCGCCCTTCCCGCCGAGAATCATCCCCGACATCCCGAAAGCCTGCCGACTGTCCGGCCTCGAACCGATGACGATCGGCCCTGACAGCCTGTTCGTGAACGTCGGCGAGCGCACCAATGTGACCGGATCGGCCGCCTTCAAACGACTGATCGTCGCCGGCGATTACGAAGCCGCGCTCGAGGTGGCGCGCCATCAGGTCGAAAACGGTGCGCAGGTGATCGACATCAACATGGACGAAGGCATGCTCGAATCGAAGGATGCGATGGTGCGCTTTCTGATGCTGCTGGCGGCGGAGCCGGACATCGCGAAAGTGCCGATCATGCTCGATTCGTCCAAATGGGAAATCCTCGAAGCCGGCCTCAAATGCATCCAGGGCAAGGGCATCGTCAATTCGATCTCACTGAAGGAAGGCGAGGCGCTCTTTATCGAACACGCGAAAAAGGTCCGGCGCTACGGCGCGGCAGTGATCGTGATGGCCTTCGACGAAGCCGGCCAGGCCGACACCAAGGCCCGCAAGGTCGAAATCTGTACCCGCGCCTATCACATCCTGACCGAACAGCTCGGCTTTCCGCCCGAAGACATCATCTTCGATCCGAATATCTTCGCGATCGCGACCGGCATCGACGAGCATAACAACTATGGCATGGACTTCATCGAAGCGACGCGCGAAATCAAGGAATCCTTGCCGCATGCGTTGATCTCCGGCGGCGTCTCGAACGTATCGTTCTCGTTCCGCGGCAACAATCCGGTCCGCGAGGCGATTCACGCGGTATTTTTGTACCATGCGATCCAGGCCGGCATGGACATGGGCATCGTGAATGCGGGCCAATTGGCGATCTATGAGGACATCCCGGCCGAGTTGCGCGCTGCGGTCGAGGATGTGGTCCTGAATCTGCATCCCGGCGCGACCGAAAAGCTGCTCGAAATCGCCGAACGTTACCGCGGCGACGGCTCGACAGGCGCGGTTAAACCGGAGGAACTGGAATGGCGCAGCTGGCCGGTCAACAAGCGCCTCGAACATGCGCTGGTCAAAGGCATCGCGGACTTTATCGACGAAGACACCGAACAGGCGCGACTGGAAGCCGAAAAACCGCTGCACGTCATCGAAGGCCCGTTGATGGACGGCATGAACGTGGTCGGCGATCTGTTCGGCGCCGGCAAGATGTTCCTGCCGCAGGTCGTCAAGTCGGCGCGGGTGATGAAAAAAGCGGTCGCCTATCTGATGCCGTTCATGGAAGCCGCACAGGCCGGCGAGCGCCAAACCAACGGCAAGATTCTGATGGCGACGGTCAAGGGCGACGTGCATGACATCGGCAAGAACATCGTCGGGGTCGTACTGCAATGCAACAACTATGAAGTGATCGACCTCGGCGTGATGGTGCCGGCCGAGACGATCTTGCAAACCGCACGCAAGGAAAACGTCGACATCATCGGCCTCAGCGGCCTGATCACGCCGTCGCTCGACGAAATGGTGCATATCGCGAAAGAAATGCAGCGCCAGGGCTTTACGATTCCGCTGCTGATCGGCGGCGCAACCACCTCGCGCGCGCATACCGCGGTCAAGATCGAGCCGAATTACGCAGGCGCGACGGTCTATGTGCCGGACGCCTCGCGCGGCGTCGGCGTCGCGGGCAACCTGCTCAGCGCCGATTTTCAGACCGATTATATCGCGGCGGTGCATGCCGAATACCTTGAGGTCCGCGAGCGCCACAAAGGCAAGGAAGCGAAGACCCCACAGCATCCGCTCGCAGACGCGCGCCGCAACAAGCCGGCCTGGGACGGACATGTGCCGGTCAAGCCGTCCTTCCTCGGCATCCGGGTGATCGACCGCTTCCCGCTCGACACCCTGGTCTGGTACATCGACTGGTCGCCGTTCTTTCAAACTTGGGAACTGGCCGGACGCTATCCGAAAATTCTGGACGACAGCGTGGTCGGCGTGGAGGCGCGCAAACTGTTCGACGATGCGCAGGTGATGCTGCACAAGATCATCAGCGAGGAATGGCTGACCGCGCGCGCGGTGATCGGCTTTTTCCCGGCCAACAGCGACGGCGACGATGTGATCGTCTATCAGGACGAAACCCGCACCGAGGTTCGCGAGGTGCTGCATCATCTGCGCCAGCAGAACGTGAAGGCGCCGGGCCGGCCGAATTATTGCCTGTCCGACTTCATCGCGCCTAAAGACCAGGGCATTGCCGATTATGTCGGCGCCTTCGCGGTCACGACCGGCATCGGCATCGAACGGAAGCTGGCCGAATTCGTAAGCGATCACGACGACTACAGCGCGATCATGCTGAAAGCCCTGGCCGACCGCTTGGCCGAGGCGCTGGCCGAATACATGCATCAGGCGGTCAGAACCGATTATTGGGGCTACGCCAAGGACGAAAAACTCGGCAGCGAGCAGTTGATCGAGGAAGCCTACCAGGGCATCCGCCCTGCCCCCGGCTACCCGGCCTGCCCGGACCATACCGAAAAAGCCAAGCTGTTCGAGTTGCTGAACGCGACCGAAAACGCCGGCATCGTACTGACCGAAAGCTATGCGATGTATCCTGCCTCCGCGGTCAGCGGCTGGTATTTCGCGCATCCGGAGGCGCAATACTTCAACGTCGGCAAGATCGGCAAGGACCAGTTGCAGGACTATGCCAAACGCAAGGGCATTGCCGAAGAAGTCGCCGAACGCTGGCTGTCCGCGCATCTGAATCATTGATAAAAAATTCAGCGTTCAGGGCGCACCATTCAAAACGCCCTGAACTCTGAATCGAATCCTGCCCCCTAAACCAACCCCATGCCATTGAAAGAAAAAATCGAACACAACCTCGAACGCGTCATGTATGCCAGCCGGTGGATTCTGGCGCCGGTCTATGTCGGCATGAGTCTGGCCGTCGTCGCGCTGTTTATCAAATTCTTCCAGGAACTCTATCACTTCCTGCCGCATATCCTGGAGATGAACGAATCGGACCTGGTGCTGAAACTGTTGACCTTGATCGACCTGACCATGGTCGGCAGCCTGATCGTGATCGTGATGTTCAGCGGCTACGAAAACTTCGTCTCGCGTCTCGATATCGACGAAACGACCGAAAAACTCGACTGGCTCGGCACGCACGACTACGGCTCCTTGAAAACCAAGGTCGCCTCCTCGATCGTCGCGATCTCGTCGATCCATTTATTGAAAGTGTTCATGAATATCCAGGCGACCGCCAACGACAAGCTCTTATGGTATGTCGTCGTGCATCTGACCCTGGTCGTGTCGGCGCTGCTCCTCAGCATCCAGGATAAAATGAGCAAACATTGATGCGCCTGTTATTGCTCGGCACCGAAGGCTGCCACCTGTGCGAAGAGGCGCAGGAAATCGTCGCGGCGTGCGTTAACGAAATCGCTCCGGAGACCCAGATTGAATTGATTGACATTGCCGAACAGCCGGAATGGCAGCCGGACTATGCAATCAAAATTCCGGTCCTCTTGGAGCCCGAAAGCCGCCGCGAACTCGGCTGGCCGTTTGATTGCGCCCAAGCCGCTAGTTTTCTACAACAGTTCGACTAATTAGTCTCGCCCGGGGAGTCGACTAGCCGATCTCGCCGATTCAAGAGACCGAGCGTTCAGACGATGTCGGCTTACCTGCAATGTTTGGGTAACCTGACCAAGATTATTTTATTTGGCTTAAAAATATTAAGCTATACTTACGGAGTAGCCTGCCTACTGAAATACCTTTCTTATTCAACCTCGGCCAAGCCATCTCACGCAGACCCAATCTATGACCATCAACTTAGTTATAGTAGACGGCTACCCGATCGTATTAAAAGGTTTGCAACTGCTATTCTCGGGCGAACCGGACCTGCATGTGCAGTCTTGCTGCAGCGATGGCGAAATGGCGCTCGAAGCCGTTGCGCGCTGGCAACCGGACATTCTGTTGCTCGATCTGAAAATACCGAAAATGGACGGCCTGCAGGTGCTGCGCGAATTGCGCAAACGCGATCCGCGCCCCAAGGTCGTCATTCTGACCGCCGCGCTGGAGGTCGATGAGGTGCTCGAAGCGATTCAACTCGGTGTTCGCGGCGTGGTGCTGAAGGAAATGCCGCCTGAGCTCCTAATCCAGTGCATCAAAAAGGTTTTTGCCGGCGGCGAATGGATCGAAAAAAACTCGGTCAGCCGCGCCCTCGAAAAACTTCTGCAACGCGAAAGCGCGAGACAGAATTTACAGAAGCTGCCGACTCAACTGACTCCGCGCGAAGTCGACCTAATCCGACTGGTCGCAGGCGGCCACAGCAACAAACAGATCGCCGAGCAGCGCCACATCAGCGAAGGCACGGTCAAGGTGCATCTGCACAACATCTTCGACAAACTGCAAATCAAAAGCCGCGTCGCGTTGACTTTGTATGCACAGGATAATCGACTGATCTAAAGCAGAAAAAATTGCCGGCGGATTCGTCGAAGGCAATCCAAGGTTCGAAGCCCTATCCATCCCTACCCCGAAATCTCCAGGCGAGAATTCTGTTCGCGATTCATTTAAGCCGCATCTTGGCCGCAGGCCTTGCGATTTGCACGGATTTGTCTCCTGTATTGACTGCGAAGCAAGCTGTTTATCACTTTAGATATAGAAAAAATATATCTATGCGATATAGAAAAATATAGCTTTCGCCAAGTCGCTTAAATTTATCTTATCCACAATAATTTAGCCATGGAAATACGTTATAGCCATCAACTCATTGAAAAACGCGCGGCCTCCCGCTATTCAGCCGCGTTATTAGTCGAGTTCGAGCATGGCGGAGGATGGACCCACGATATCAGCATCACAGGCGTCTGTATCGAGACCGACCAACAGTTAGCTTGCGGTTTTGCAATCCGGTTTTTTCTGCATCAACCGGATCCTCAGGGGTGGGGTATAAGAGTGCAGTGCCGCGGCTTGGTGGTCAGAGCAGAGCAAACCCTGGATGGTTGGCGGGTTGGGGTGATGATGGAGGGGATCAGGTTTGAGGGATGAGGTTAATTCAATGTTTATAAATAAGGTTCCTTTCTAATGTGTCTGATTTACAATGCCTAATAGGATTTGATCTATGAAAACCAATTATCAAAAACGAATTTTCTGCCTGCTATCAGCAGCAATATTGGACGCCACTGCTACGTCAACATACGCAGTACCTTCTTGTAATGTACATGCAACCATCACTCCAGGAAACCAATCTGTAGCTGCTATTACCGGAGGTGCTGCTACGGTGGTAACCTTAGATGGCTCAGGTTCAAAAATAACCCCAGGTAACGTCGATCCTACATCATGCGCTTGGGCACAAATCTCAGGTAGTCCAACAGTCACTCTTACAAATGCCAATACATGCACTGCTTCCTTTCCGGCGCCAAATGTGCCGTCGGGTGTGTCATTAGGTTTTAGATTAACCGTTACCGGTACTGGTTGCATCCCTGTAACTGTTACTAATGACACCACTATCGGCATTAGTTATGTCGACGTCAACCAAGCGCCAGAGGCCAAGATCAGTGTGTCGTCGGCTCCCATTCATCAAGATGGTTTTATTCATCAAGATGATTTGGTCACCTTGGATGGCAAGGGGTCTTCCGATCCAGATGGAGATACAATCACCTCCTACTCATGGGAGCAAATCAAAATTAATCCTACAGATCCTGACGTAACTCTTAATGGCGCGAATACTGATACAGCAGCTTTTACGGCCCCAAACCCTTATCCCGCTAATGGTGTTACCCTCAAATTCAAATTAACCGTTTCCGATGGTTCTCTTGCCGGCACAGCGGAAAAAGAGGTCAACGTAGTGTGGGAAAACGAGCCGCCTGTCGCCGCCGCATCATGTCCTTCTTCTGTCGATGAGGGAGCAACTTTCACGTTGGACGGAACCGGATCAACCGATCCGGATGACGGTATTGCCAGTTATCTCTGGAGTCAGACGTCGGGTGGACCTGTACCAACCGACTGGCCAATTGATCCATCGACTGAATCGCTAACCTTAACAGCGCCTTCCTTGACTTCGCCCCTTGATACGATGAGTTTCAAATTGGAAGTAACGGATATTGGGGGGCTAATGAGTTCGGACGAATGTGACGTAAAAGTCAACGATATTACCCCGCCGACAGCGGCGCCCTCACAATCACCGGTTGCCAATGGCGAGGGCTGGAACAACACCGATGTGGTTGTCGACTGGAACTGGATCGATGCTGGGGTAGGCATTGACAACGCTAATTGCATCACAACCACCAATTCATCAATTGTGCCTCCTGGCGAAGGTGCACTGACATTGAATGCAACCTGCAAGGATCTGGCGGGCAACAATGGTTCGGCTTCTAAGGACCTCAAAATCGACAAAACCCAACCGACCATCAGTGCCGCGGCGACATCTGCTCCCAATGTTGCGGGATGGTACAAAAGCAACGTTACAGTGCATTTCACATGTGATGATGCTATTTCTGGTATAGCAGGAAGCTGTCCTGATGATCAAATCTTGAGTAGCGAAGGCGCAGCAGTCGCTTCGACCGCGCAAACAGTTGCTGACAAGGCTGGCAACACTAGCGATCCAAGCAACGTGGTTACCGTCAAAATTGACAAGACCGCACCGGGAATAACTTGGAATGGCGGCATCAGTGATGGGGGTATTTACTACTTTGGATCTGTACCGTCTACGCCGACCTGTGATGCAACCGATACCCTTTCCGGATCAAAAGATTGCGGTGTGACTGGATACAGCGCAGCCCTTGGAACCCACACCTTGAAAGCTACCGCCCACGACTTTGCTGACAATCAAACAGTGGAAACGAGTACTTACACTGTTAATGCTTGGACGCTCAACGGATTCTACCAGCCGGTGGATATGGGTGGCGTCTGGAACACCGTCAAAGGGGGATCGACTGTTCCTCTGAAGTTTGAGGTCTTCGCAGGTACTACCGAACTCACCGATGTCGCAGTGGTGGATTCATTCATCATTAAGGGAGTAACTTGCCCAGGTGGATCCGAACCAACCGCAGATATCGAGTTGACGACTACAGGCGGCACTTCGCTACGCTACGACTCAGTAGCCGGCCAATTCATCCAGAACTGGCAGACACCGAAAAAATCAGGTGCCTGTTATGAAGTTACTATGAAGACCGATGATAGTTCACACATCTCTGCATTATTCAAGTTAAAGTAATCTACGAACGAATACGGCCGTACGGCGGATCAACTGATTGGGCGGAGGTAACGGGATTGCGCCCGTTACCCCTCCCACACCACCGGACGTGCGGTTTTCCGCATCCGGCGGTTGGAATCAACGGTTTTCACCGTTCAGGGTTTTGCTCCCTGTCGATACAGCTTACGTTCGGACGCCCCAACACTCAGCTTGCCATTTGCAGCCTTGGCTTCGACCCGTATCCACCAGGCGTATCCAATCACCACTCGTCGGGAAGCGACCGCAGTTGCCGCTCCTTTCGATTTCAAATGACTACTCGCTTCGTTTGAGAGCCTTGCCGTCGTATCTCGATTCCTTCGGCCCTTCGCTCCAACTTGTTTCCAAGCCTTCTTCGCTACTACGGCCTCTGCTGACTTCTCCCAAACTCTCATACGGGAGACCTCCCCGGGTAAGGTGCTAAAACTTTTCGCCCGTGCCGCCAAGCTCTACCTGATGCGTCTTTCGGTAACGGTTGGATTTCGTGTTCCCTACCACACTCATCGCCCGCACCCGGCCTCACTGCTTGTTCGTGTTCCTACGGTCGTGCTTTTGCTACGCGCTTCTTTCAGGCTGGCCTCACGGCTTCCCCTTTGCGTTTCGCTACGGTTGTCGTTACTACTTCCGGTTATCTCATTTCAGATAACAAGTTTTAGCCCATGCCGGGCACACTAAGGCGGATTCGCCGCTAGGCAATCCGCCATCGTCGGAGCCAACCAAACCTTCCCTCGACCGGAACTTTCCGGTCGAGGGTTTTTCTTTTTCTGATTTTTTTCGCATAATTTCGGTGGAGCGTTCGGCCATAACGGCTTAGCGCGCGAAACCGTAACCCTGATTTTTTCAGTAAATCGTTGAATGATAAAAACACCGACGCATCTTTTGTGTATAATTCCCCACCTTATACGTCATTTAATCACGAAATCTCTTTTTGCAATGTGGACACCGGATGTGCCTCATTTCAATCATTCGCTAACCCATTCAAGTTTAATCAATGGATATCAATAAGTTAAGAAACGTCGCGATCATCGCGCACGTTGACCACGGCAAAACTACGCTGGTCGATAAGTTACTGCAACAATCCGGCACGTTTGCCGCGCACACGAAAGTCACCGAGCGAGTCATGGACTCGAACGACCTCGAAAAAGAACGCGGCATCACGATCCTGGCGAAGAACACCGCGCTGGACTGGAACGGTTATCATATCAATATCGTCGACACCCCGGGCCACGCCGATTTCGGCGGCGAGGTCGAGCGGGTGCTGTCGATGGTCGACTCGGTATTGTTGCTGGTCGACGCGGTGGACGGACCGATGCCGCAGACTCGCTTTGTAACCCAGAAAGCCTTTGCTTTGGGCCTGAAACCGATCGTCGTGATCAACAAGATCGACCGCCCCGGCGCGCGCCCGGACTGGGTCGTCGATCAAACTTTCGATCTGTTCGACCGCCTCGGCGCGACCGACGAACAGCTGGATTTTCCTATCGTTTATGCCTCGGCCTTGAACGGTTTTGCCGGCCTGGAATCGTCGGTCACCGGCGGCGACATGACGCCTTTGTTCGAAACGATCGTCAAACATGTCAGCCCGCCGGCGGTCGATCGGGACGGGCCATTCCAGATGCAGGTATCGAGCCTCGACTACAACACCTATGTCGGCGTGATCGGCATCGGTCGGATTCAGCGCGGTACGGTCAAGACCAACATGCAACTGACCATCGTCAGCCGCGAAGGCGTGGAGCGCAAGGGACGCATTTTGCAGGTCTTCGGTTTTAACGGACTAGAGCGGGTCGAAGTGCCGGAAGCGAACGCCGGCGACATCATCGCGTTCACCGGGATCGAAAAACTCGAAATTTCGGATACGCTTTGCCATCCCGATGCGGTCGAAGCGATGACGCCTCTGACCGTCGACGAACCGACCGTTACGATGACCTTCCAGGTCAATAATTCGCCGTTTGCTGGCAAGGAAGGCAAATTCCTGACTTCGCGGCAAATCCGCGAACGCCTGGAAAAGGAATTGCAGCATAACGTCGCTCTGCGCGTCGAAGACACCGGCGACCCGGACAAATTCAAGGTTTCGGGCCGCGGCGAATTGCATTTGTCGGTCCTGATCGAAAACATGCGCCGGGAAGGCTTCGAACTCGGCGTTTCGCGTCCGGAAGTGATCCTGAAGGAAGTCGACGGCGAAAAGCACGAACCGTTCGAAATGGTCACGATCGAAGTCGAGGAAATTCACCAGGGCACGGTGATGGAAAAACTCGGCGAGCGCAAGGGCGATCTGTTGAACATGGTGCCGGACGGCAAAGGCCGGGTGCGTCTGGAATACATGGTGCCGTCGCGCGGCCTGATCGGCTTCCAGACCGAATTCATGACCTCGACTTCCGGTTCCGGCCTGTTCTATCATGTCTTCGATCATTACGGCCCGATGAAAAAAGGCGAACTGGGCGTCAGAAAACGCGGCGTGCTGGTGTCGATGACGCAAGGTAAGGCGCTGGCCTATGCGCTGTTCGCATTGCAGGAACGCGGCGAGTTGTTTCTGGTGCATGCCGATGAAGTCTATGAAGGCATGTTGGTCGGCATCCATTCGCGTGCGAACGATCTGACCGTGAACCCTTGCAAGGCCAAACAGTTGACCAACATCCGCGCAGCCGGCACCGACGAAAACCTGATTCTGACGCCGATTCAGAAGATGACACTGGAACAAGCGCTCGAATTCATCGACGAGGACGAACTGGTCGAAGTCACGCCGAAATCGATCCGTTTGCGCAAGAGGCTGCTCTTGGAACACGAGCGCAAACGCGCTTCAAAAGGCTAACAACGGTCGACAAAGCAGGCACCGAAATCGAAGGCGACGCCTTCGATTGCATCGTTCCCACGCCCCGGCGTGGGAATGCAGCCGGTGGCGCTGCAGCGTCACACAGCGCAGAAGCTGTGCAAACCCATTTATGCCCCACAGGTACGCCGGAGTTTTTTCCACCCAATTCCCTAATGTCAGGCAGCTAACGCCATGACACGCATGCTACACGCCTTCCATCCTGTCGTTGCGCGTTGGTTTTTAGACCAATTCCAGGCACCGACGGACGTTCAAACTCAGGCCTGGCCGGCGATCCAGGCAGGCCAGGCGACGCTGATCGCCGCACCAACCGGTTCCGGCAAAACGCTGGCGGCTTTTCTCGCGGTGATCGATCAACTGGTCAAACAAGGCGTCGAGGGCTTTCTGCCCGATCAGACCCTGGTATTGTATATTTCCCCGCTGAAAGCGCTGTCGAACGATATCCACAAGAATCTCGAACTGCCGTTGTCCGGCATCGGCATGGCGCTGCTCGAAGCCGCCCTGCCCGGCGTCGTGATCCGCGCCCAGACCCGCACCGGCGATACCCCACAGGCCGAGCGCACCCAGATGAAACGCACCCCGCCGCATATTCTGGTCACCACGCCGGAGTCGCTGTACATCCTGTTGACCTCCGAATCGGGCCGCGAGATGCTGAAAACGGTGCACAGCGTGATCGTCGACGAAATTCATGCCTTGGCCGGCAACAAGCGCGGCGCGCACCTGATGCTGTCGCTGGAACGGCTGACGCAGTTGACCGAGAAGCCGCCGGTGCGTATCGGTTTGTCCGCGACACAAAAGCCTTTGACCACGATCGCGCGCTTCCTGACCGGCGACCGGGGCGACAACTGCACGATCATCGACACCGGCCATGTCCGGCAGCGCGATTTAAAGATCGAGGTGACCGGTTCGCCGCTCGAAGCGGTGATGGCGGCCGAGGTCTGGAGCGAAATCTACGACCGCCTCGTCGAACTGATCAACGATCATCACACCACGCTGATTTTCGTGAATACCCGGCGTCTGGCCGAACGCGCCTCGGCCGCTTTGGCCGAGCGTCTCGGCGAAGAATTCGTGACCGCGCACCACGGCAGTCTGGCTAAGGAACACCGACTCGATGCGGAAACCCGGCTCAAGCAAGGCAGCCTGAAGGCGCTGGTCGCGACCGCCTCGCTCGAACTCGGCATCGACATCGGCGATGTGGACCTGGTCTGCCAGCTCGGCTCGCCGCACGGCATCGCGGCGTTCCTGCAAAGGGTCGGCCGTTCCGGGCATAGGCTCGGCGCGATTCCGAAAGGCCGCCTGTTTCCGCTCTCGCGCGACGATCTGGTCGAGTGCACCGCGCTTTTGCATGCGGTCGCGAGCGATCAGCTCGACACGATTATTATCCCCGATCACCCGCTCGATGTGCTCGCCCAGCAAATCGTCGCCGAAGTCGCCTGCCGCGAATGGCCGGAGCGCGATCTGTACGACGCCCTGCGCAAAGCCTGGCCGTACCGGACGCTAACTACCGATCAATACACCGCAGTCGTCAAGATGCTCGCGGACGGCTACCACACAAGGCGCGGCCGGCGCGGCGCCTATCTGCACCGCGATGTCGTGCACGGCATGCTGCGGCCGCGCAAGGGCGCGCGGCTGACCGCGATCATGAACGGCGGCGCGATTCCGGATCAGTTCGATTACGATGTGATCATGCAGCCGGAAGGGCTTTTCGTCGGCACCCTGAACGAGGATTTCGCGTTCGAAAGTATTCCGGGCGACATCTTCCAGCTCGGCAACAATTCCTACCGGATGCTGACGATCGAGCAAGGCAAGGTCTATGTCGAGGACGCGCACGGCCAGCCGCCGAACATTCCGTTCTGGTTCGGCGAAGCGCCGGGGCGCAGTCGCGAACTGTCCGAGGCGGTGTCCGATTTGTCCGAAACGATCGACCAACTGCTCGAACAAGGCGGCGATGCCGCGCACGACTTTATTTTCAATCGCCTCGGCCTGCCCACGGCCGCCGCCGAACAGCTGCAGCATTATCTTGCGACCGCGAAAGCCGCGCTGACCGTGCTGCCGTCGTTCAAGACCATCATCTTCGAACGCTTTTTCGACGAGACCGGCGACATGCATTTCGTGGTGCATTCGCGCTACGGCTCTCGGGTCAACAAGGCCTGGGGCCTCGCGCTCAGGAAACGTTTTTGCCGACGCTTCAATTTCGAACTGCAGGCGGCCGCGACCGAGGACAATATAGTGCTGTCTCTCGGGCCGATGCACAGTTTTCCCTTAATCGAGCCGGCCGGTTATCTGAAGGCCGCCTCGGTCAAGGACGTGCTAATCCAGGCGCTGATGGCCGCACCGATGTTCCCGACGCGCTGGCGCTGGGTCGCCAATACCGCACTCGCCGTGCCGCGCAACCGCGGCGGCAAGAAAGTGCCGGCGCCGTTCCAGCGCAACGACGCGGAAGATTTGATCGCGGTGATCTTTCCGGACCAGCTCGCCTGTTTCGAGAATATCGCCGGCGAGCGCGAGATTCCCGATCACCCCTTGGTCGATCAAACCCTGTGGGACTGCCTGCACGAACTGATGGACATCGACGGCCTGGAGGCCTTGCTGCAAGGCATCGAAAGCGGCGCGATTCAGATCATCGCCCGCGACCTGACCTCGCCTTCGCCGCTGGCACTGGAAATCATCAATGCCCGCCCTTATGCCTTTCTCGACGACGCGCCGGCCGAAGAGCGCCGCACCTTGGCGATCCAGCAGCGCCGCTTCGGCAGCCCCGAGGATGCGGCCGAGATCGGCCGGCTCAACCCGGAGGCGATAGCCGGCGTGCGGAGCGAAGCCTGGCCGGAAGCGCGCGATCCGGACGAACTGCACGATGCCTTGAACATCCTCGGCTTCATGACCGAACAAGAAGGCTTGCAAAACGATTGGCCCGAACTGTTCGCGGCCTTGCAGCAAAGCCGGCGCGCGACCGTGATGAATCTGCCGCAGAGGCAAAGGCTTTGGGTCGCGGCCGAACGCCTGTCCGAATTGCAGGCGCTGTTTCCGAAGGCCGATCTGGCGCCGGACATCCCGGCGGTACCGCTTGATCGGGAGCTAACCGAAGAGGACATCTTGCGCGATCTGGTCCGCAGCCGCCTCGAAGGACTGGGCCCCGTTACCGTCGAACAACTGGCCCATCCGCTCGGGCTACCGATAGCGCCAATCGATCAAGCGCTGACCGCCCTGGAGCAACAGGGCGTCGTGCTGCAAGGCCGCTTTACGCCCGGAGCCGCGACGACCGAGTGGTGCGAACGCGGCCTGCTCGCGCGCATCCACCGCTATACCCTGAAGCAATTGCGCAAGGAAATCGAGCCGGTCGCGCCAAGCGTTTACATGCGCTTCCTGTTTCACTGGCACGGCCTTAATGAACCCGGCAGCGGCGAAGCCGCGCTCGCAAAAGCGTTGCAGCAACTGGAAGGCTGCAACCTGCCCGCCTTTGGCTGGGAACATGACATCCTGACCCGGCGCATCAAACCTTATTTCGCTTCCGAACTGGATCAACTTTGCACCTCGGGCAAATTCATCTGGCTGCGCCTTAAAGCGCTCGGTGACAGCAGCCCGAAATCCGCCGGCAAAAACACGCCGGTCGCGCTGGTCGCGCGCGAGCATCTGGATTCCTGGCGCGCCTTCGCGGCACTTCCTGACATCGAAGCGCTCGAACTCTCCGGCAATGCGCTGAAGGTGCATGCCGAGATCAAGGAATGGGGCGCGAGTTTCTTTCAGGAATTGGTCAGCGAAACCGGGCTGTTGAAGACGCAACTGGAGGAAGCGCTCGGCGAACTGGCCGCCGCCGGCCTGATCACCTCGGACAGTTTCCAGGGCCTGCGCACCCTGGTCACGCCGCAAAAGATCCTGCACCGGCGCGGCAAGCGCTATCCGATTTACGATCCTTTCGTCGCGGCCGGGCGCTGGTCGCTGCTCCGCCCGTTGCGAGGGCAAAAAACCGAGAATTTTCCGGCCGTCGAGCATATCGCCCGTGTGCTGCTCAAACGCTACGGCGTGGTGTTTCGGAAGGTGCTGGAGCGGGAAGAGAATCTGCCGAGTTGGCGCGAACTGCTCTATGTTTACCGCCGCCTGGAAGCCCGCGGCGAACTGCGCGGCGGCCGCTTCGTGCAAGGCTTCGCGGACGAGCAGTTTGCCTTGCCCGAAGCGGTCAGCCTGCTCAGGGACATGCGCAAGCCTCAGCTAGTCCCGGAACTGACCGTGATCAATGCGGCCGACCCTCTGAATCTGACCGGCATCATCACGCCCGGCGACCGGATTCCATCGCTCCACAGCCAGCGCCTCGTTTACCGCGACGGCGTACCGGTAGCCCACGGCACCGGCAAAAACGTGCACACGCTGCAACCGTTCGATGCAGAGCATCAATGGCAGCTGCAGTGGGCATTGCTGAACAAGTAAGCAAGTAAGATTTGCGGAATCGAGGATCCAGGCTTCGACAGTCCTCGATTTCGCTATGCTGCATCGAGGCTACATGAAGCCGGATAGATGCGCCGGGCTGCCCATGGCTGCCCGGCAATTTTTCTTGCGGGATTGTTAGGAAGCCGACGGAACGCCTTTGTAAGAACGCCCCAGGCTTTTGAATTGGAAATTGCAACTATTGGCGCCACCGTATCCCGCAGCCGACGCATTAAAAGTGAAACCGAGACTTTCGGCTACTTTGATTTTACTGCCTTTACCATTGATTGTGCCTGAAACCGCCAGCTTAGTGACATTAAACGCGTCCGTATGGGCGCTGACTCCGTCTTGCGAAAAGTCGAATCCTCCAGGAACCTGTGCAAATGCAAACGCCAATGCTCCCAACGGGGAGTCGTACCAATGATCAAACGACAGTTCCAATTTTCCCTTGTTTTGTTCCCAATGGCCGGTGACTTGTTTTTGTGGAAAATACTCATCCGTCCAGATGAAAGTTCCTTCAGTGTCTCCAGGAATCTCAGCATCATCCTCGAAAGCGATCGTGGCGGGAAGAACCACCTTCTTTGGTGACTTTATAGGCACGGAGAAAGAGGGGCCGACTTGACATTTCACGCCGACTTTACCCTTGAAACTCCCGGCCAGCGTCCAAGTAGTGCCGGCGACGGAAGGAGGTGCGGCCTCGGCCAGTGGCGCGGCCAGGGCATAGCTCAGCCCGGTCAATAAAAGCATTTTCTTTGTTAACGCCATAATCAAAATCTCCAGTTAATGGTAAAAATACAGATGCTGTGTACGCAAAGATATTTTTGCCGTACAAGCGCATAAGGATAGCCTAAAAACTGTCGATTCGCTCTCAGTTCCGGTCAGCGTCCTGCAAATATTCATCCTTCAAATGCATATAATGCGCGGCGGAATATTCGAGAAACTCTTTTTCGGCATCGGTCAACGGACGTTTTTTCTGGGCGGGCGCGCCGACATAGAGATGGCCGCTCTCAAGCCGCTTGCCGGGCGGCACCAGAGCGCCGGCGCCGAGCATCACATAGTCTTCCAGCACCGCATCGTCCATGATGATCGCGCCGATGCCGACCAGGCAATAATTGCCGATCGTGCAGGCATGCGCGACCGCCCGATGCCCGATCGTGACTCCCTTGCCTATCGTCAACGGATAGCCCTGAGACGTGAACTTGCCGTAATGCGTCACATGCAAGACCGAGCCGTCCTGCACATTGGTGCCGTCGCCGATTTTGATGCTTTCGACATCGCCCCGAATCACGACCGCAGGCCAGATCGAAACGTCGTCGCCGATCGTCACATCGCCGATCACGGTCGCATTGTCGTCGATATAGACGCGCTCGCCGATCGCCGGCTGTTTACCTTTAAA
>Ga0208269_100337_pt1 | contig 25189 bp, 19 predicted proteins | sample LakWasMe88_LOW11_2_FD_183912 | JGI IMG/M metagenome (GOLD analysis project Ga0208269, IMG submission 183912) | Freshwater sediment methanotrophic microbial communities from Lake Washington under simulated oxygen tension - Sediment Metagenome... | ecosystem: Environmental > Aquatic > Freshwater >...
CCGCATCGTGCTGCAGGATGCGGATGTTGCTCAAGCCGCGCTCACCCACCTGCTTGAGCAGGGCACCCACACCGGGTTCATGCACTTCGCAGCAAAGGAAGTGGGTGTCGGGCATCAGCGCCGCGATGTGGGCCGTGGCGTCGCCCATGCCGAAGCCGATCTCCAGCACCACCGGGCCCGGGGCGCCAAAGGCTTCGGTCATGTCCAGCGGTGCGGCGCGGTAAGGCAGCACAAAACGCGGCCCCAGCACTTCGAAGGCCTTGGCCTGGCCAGTGGTGGTGCGGCCGGCGCGCCGCACAAAGCTCTTGATGGTCTTGGGAAAAGCCACGCCGGCCGGGGCGCCTGCGGGCTGGGCCTCTGAGGCCGTGGCAACCGGTTCGGTTGCTGCTTGGGGGGCCACGGGGTCGGTGTTTTCTGGGTGTTCTTGCATGGTGTCGGGGTTTCAGGCGCGGGGCCGGGCGCGATCAGGGCGCGATCGAGGCGCACACAGGGCGCCAAATGGAGTGAGATTGTAGGCAAGCGGGCGCTGTCTGCGCCCATTCAGGCCTGTTCAGCCCCAGCGGACCCGCCACATCGCGGTCCACCTGAGCAATTGATCACTGATGCCGGTATCGGCCGTGGGTTCATCGGGCAAGCCCAGCGCCAGGGCCGCCTGGCGCAGCGCCGCCAGGCAACGGGCCGCGCTGCTGGTGTCGATGGCGGGTGCGCCGTGTTGTTTGGACAGTTTCTCGCCGCGGGCGTCCAGCACCAGCGGGGTGTGCAGGTAGCGCGGCGTGGGCAGGCCCAGGGCGCGCTGCAGCAGGATCTGGCGCGCCGTGTTGTCGCACAGGTCGGCGCCGCGCACGATGTCGCTCACCCCCTGGGCGGCGTCGTCCACCACCACGGCCAACTGGTAGGCCCAGAGCCCATCGGCACGTTGCAGCACAAAGTCGCCGACCTCGGCGGCCACGTCCTGGGTTTGGGGCCCCAGGCGCCGGTCTTGCCAGTGCAGCTCGGTGGCGCCGGGGATCCGCCCCACCTCCAGGCGCCAGGCGCGCATAGCTCGGCCTTGGCGGCCGTGGTGGCCTTGGCGGCAGGTGCCCGGGTAGACCGCTTGCTGGTGGCGTGCCCGTTGCACCCCCTGGGCCAGCAGGGCGGCTTCGATCTCCTTGCGGGTGCAGGCGCAGCCATAGGCCAGGCCGGCCTCGACCAGGCTTTGCAAGGCCTTGGCGTACAGGGCGTGGCGCTGGGATTGCCAGACGGGTGGTTGATCCGGGTGCAGGCCGCAGGCCGCCAGCTGTTGCAGCAGAAACAGGTCGGCGCCCGGGCTGCAGCGGGGGGGGTCGATGTCTTCGATGCGCACCAGCCACTGCCCGTTGTGGGCGCGCGCGTCCAGCCAACTGGCCAGGGCGGCCACCAGCGAGCCGGCGTGCAGAGGGCCGGTGGGAGAAGGCGCAAAGCGGCCGATGTAGCCGCCGGGGGGCAGGGGCATGGCAGGCGGGGGCGGCCACGGGGCCGCCCCGGGGGCAGCTCAGCTCAGCGAGAGCGCCAGGCTCAGGCCGGACACAAAGGCGTCTTCCACCCGGTGCCCCAGGCACCAGTCGCCGCACAGGCCAATGCCGTTGGCCGGGTCCCAGAGGTGGGTCTGGCCCAGGGCCTTCAGGGTTTTGGCGTGTTTCCAGCGCTTCAGGGCGATGTGGCTGGGCTCGGCATGGATGCCGGTGATGTCGACAAAGGCCCGGTGCAGTTTGCCCTGCACGCGCTCGGCGCTGTCTTCGAGGTGTTCGCTCGACCAGACGTCGCTGGCCTGCACGGTCCAGCGTTCGATCTGGCTGCGCCCGGGCTTGGACGACTCGCGGGCCAGCCAGGCGATGCGGTGGTGCGTGCTGCGGGCGGCATTCCATTGCGGGCCCAGGGTGGTCAGGCCCGGTTGCACCGCCTGCGGGAAGGCCAGCATCAGGGTCCAGCAGGGGGCGATGGTCACGGGTTGCAGGGCTTCGGCCAGGGCGCCGGCGCTGGGCACGGCGGCCAGCAGTTCGGCGGCCTGGGGCGCGGGCAGGGCCAGCAGCACGGCGTCAAAGCCGGCATGCACCTGGCTGCTGCCATCGTCACCGGCGGTGTGCAGTTGCCAGCGCTGCGGTTGCAGGGTGTCGCGTTGCAGTGCGCTCACCCGGGTCTGGGTGAGCAGCCTGCCCTGGGCTTGCAAGGGGGCGGCCCAGTCGCGCACCAGGCGGTTCATGGCCGGCACGCCTACCCAATGGGGTTCGGGGTGGGGCAGGCTGGGAGAGCTCACCTGGCCGTGTTCATCGAGGATGCGCACGGCGTTGGCGCTCCAGCGGCGGGCGGCGTTGGGTGCGGTGGCCAAAGCCAATTCAAAGCGGGGGTCGCGCACCGTGAAGTACTGGGCCCCGGTGTCGAAGCTGCCAAAGGCGGTGTCGGTGCTGGCCATGCGGCCACTGGCGCCGGCGCTTTTCTCGAACACGGTGACGTCGTGCCCCGCCTGGGCCAGGGTGCGGGCGCAGGTGATGCCGGCCATGCCGGCACCCACGATGGCAATGCGCTGGGGCACCAGGGTGGGTTGGGCCGGCTTCTTGCGCGGGCCGGTCGAGCTTCGAGGGCGTTTTGCCATGCTGAGTCTCCGATCAATGAGGACGTCACAAAGCCTAACCCAATTGGCGGGCCTCCCGGGCGAGTTGGATCAGCGTTTTGCGCTGCGGGCTTCAGGGCTTTCCCACCCCTGGCGTGCGGTCGCAGCCTGGCTGTCAGCGCACCACATGCCGGGGCTGCTCCAGCAAGGCCTGGCAGGTGGCGGGGGATTCCAGGCGGTCCAGCCACCATTGCAAGGCCCGGCCGGGGCGTTGGCCGGGGCTGGCCCGCCAGGCATAGCTGCAGCGCATCGGGCGCGAGCCCCGCTCCAGGGGTTTGTGGATGAGCATGCCGGCATCGAGGTAGTTGCGCACCATGGACTCAGGCAGGAAGCCCGCGCCCAGGCCGCGTAACTGGGCTTCGACCTTGGCCTGCATGGTGGGCACGGTGAACACATCCTGACCGGGCAGCAGGTTCACCGTCATGCCGCGTCCGCGTTGGCTGGAGTCGGCCACGGCCACGGCGCGGTGCTGCCGGATCAGGTCGTCGCACAACGGCTCCTGTACCTTGGCCAGGGGGTGGTGCGGCGCCACCACGTAGATGAACTGCATGGCACCGAGCTCGCGTTGCTGGATATCGCTGGGGGTGGTGCCATCCATGATCACGCCCAGGGCCAGGTCGGCATGGCCCAGCACCAGGGCCTGCAGGGTGCCGGTCATGATCTCGTCGCGGATGCGCAGCCGCGTGGGCGGGTTGAGCTGGAAGAAATCGCCCGTCAACTCCAGCAGGGTGCTGCGGGTGATGACACCATCCGCGGCCACGGTGAACTGCGGCTCCCACCCGGTGGCCACGCGTTTGACGCGGTTGGCCACGGCGTCGATCTCGTCGAGCAGGCGCGCGCCTTCGCGCAGCAGCTCTTGTCCGGCCTCGGTCAGGCGGGCCTGGCGGCTGCTGCGGTCGAACAGCAGCACATCCAGAGCGTCTTCGATGGCGCGCACCCGGTAGGTGAGGGCGCTGGGCACCAGATTGAGCTGGCGCGCCGCAGCGGCAAAGCTGCCGCTCTGGGCGATCTCCTTCAGCATGCCCAGGGCATCGGGGGTGAGGACATCGCGGGCCGTGGGTTTCGTGGAGGGCATGGCCACCGTCGATTCAAAAAAAATGAATGATGCCATCAATCACCACGCATCGCAGAAGGGGGGACGGGCCCTAAAGTTCAGCTTCAGGAGATGCACACCATGCTCAGCGTTCGCAAATCAGGGGAAAGAGGCTATGCCGATCACGGCTGGCTGAAGTCCTTCCACAGTTTCTCTTTTGCCGGCTACCACGACCCCCGCCACATGGGCTGGGGCAACCTGCGGGTGATCAACGAAGACCGCATCGCCCCGGGCACCGGCTTTGGCACCCACGGGCACCGCGACATGGAAATCATCAGCTATGTGCTGAGCGGCGAGCTGGCGCACCAGGACAGCATGGGCCACGTCAAAGGCATCCGCCCCGGCGAGGTGCAGCGCATGAGCGCAGGCCGCGGCGTGACGCACAGCGAGTTCAACCACGCGCCGGGCCAGAACACCCACTTTCTGCAGATCTGGATCCTGCCCGACGTGCAGGGCATCGAGCCCGGCTACGAGCAAAAGACGTTTCCCGACGCCGACAAGCGCGGCCGGCTGCGCCTGGTGGCCTCGCCCGATGGCGCCCAAGGCTCGGTGCGCATCCATGCGGACGCCCGCCTGCATGCCGGCCTGTTCGACGGCGAGGCCGAGCAGGCCACCCTGGCGCTGCAACCGGGCCGCAAGGCCTATGTGCACCTGGTGCGTGGCCGTTTGCAGGCCAATGGTCAGGTGCTGGAAGGTGGCGATGCGCTGCTGCTGGAGCACGAGAACCAGTTGACCCTCAGCCACGGCAGCGATGCCGAGGTGTTGGTGTTCGATCTGGCGCCCTGAGCAGGGCGGCAGAATTCATTTTTCTCAACCTAGGAGTCTTTCATGGCAAAAGTTGTTGTTGTTTTCCACTCGGGTTATGGTCACACCCTGCGCCTGGCGCAATCGGTGGCTGAAGGCGCTGGCGGCACCTTGCTGGCCATCGATGCCGAGGGCAACCTGCCCGAAGGTGGCTGGGACACCCTGAACGCTGCCGACGCCATCGTCTTCGGTTCGCCTACCTACATGGGCTCGGTGAGCTGGCAGTTCAAGAAGTTTGCCGACGCCAGCTCCAAGGCCTGGTTCACCCGCGCCTGGAAAGACAAGCTGTTTGCCGGCTTCACCAACAGCGCCTCTTTGAATGGCGACAAGCAAAGCACCCTGCAATACCTGATGACCCTGGCCATGCAGCATGGCGGCCTGTGGGTGGGTCTGGGCGAGTTGCCGAGCAACAGCAAGGCTGCTCAGCGCAACGATTCGAACGTGCTGGGTGCCTCGCTGGGTGCCATGGCGCAAAGCCCCTCGGACAGCTCGCCGGCCGAAATGCCGCAAGGCGACCTGGACGGTGCCAAGGCCTTCGGTGCCCGCGTTGCGGCCACCGCGGCCCGCCTCGCCAAGTAAGCATGGGTGTCTGGGGCCTGCCGCCCGGTGGCGCGCAGGCCCTTCATTCATGTTTCATTCCTTTTTCGTTCATTTCACAAGGAGGACAGCCCATGACGGCCTGGACCGTGATTACGCCCCACACCAAAGACCTGGGTGGTGGCTTCCTGGTGCGCCGGGCTCTGCCGGCCGCGCAGCGACAGGCCGTGGGGCCCTTCCTGTTTTTTGACCACTTCGGCCCGGTGCAGGTGCAGCCGGCCGACCAGTTCGACGTGCGCCCGCACCCGCACATCGGCCTGGCCACGGTGACCTACCTGTTTGAAGGCGCACAGATCCACCGCGACAACCTGGGCTTTGAGCAACGCATCGAGCCCGGCGCGATCAATTGGATGACGGCTGGCCGCGGCATCGTGCACTCCGAACGTCGCCCGCCTGACCTGGCAGACCAGTCGTATGCCATGCATGGTCTGCAACTCTGGGTGGCCCTGCCCGAAGCGCTCGAAGACGTGGCGCCGAGCTTTGTCCACACCCCGGCCGAAGCGCTGCCTGAAGTTCAACACCCCGGTGTGCAGGTGCGGGTGCTGGTGGGCGAGGCCTTTGGCCAGCGCTCTCCGGTGCAGACCCTGTCACCTACGCTGTACCTGGATGTGCAGATGGCGCCAGGCGCCAGCTTTCATCTGCCCTTGCTGGCCCAGGAGCAGGCCCTGTACGCGGTGCAGGGCGGCTTGCTGGCGGATGGTCAGGCCTTGCCTTTGCAACAGCTGGTGGTGCCGCAGGGCTCGCTGGACCTGCAGGCCGGGCCTGCGGGCTGCCGCTGGGTCTTGGTGGGGGGGCAGCCCCTGGGGCACCGCCACATCCGCTGGAATTTTGTCTCGACCTCCAAGGCCCGCATCGAGCAGGCCGAGCTGGACTGGGCACAAGGCCGCGTCGAGGCCGGCATGGGCCAGGTACCCGGCGAGACCGAGCGCATTGAACTGCCCGTGCGCCCGGGGCACTGAACCTGAGAACAGCCAGGGGGCAGGGGGCCTTGGCGTCGTGGCCCTTGACCGGCCTCAGCGCAGGGGTGACAGGTCTGGCGCCAGGGCTTCGCGCTCGTCAAACACAAAGCAGCTGCCCTGGTAGTGGGCGCCATCGGTTTCCTCGAAGTACTTGAGGATGCCGCCTTCGAGCTGGTACACATGGGGCAGGCCTTCCTCGCGCATCAGGATGGCGGCCTTTTCGCAGCGGATGCCGCCGGTGCAGAAGCTCACCACCGTCTTGCCTTGCAGATCGGCCTTGTGGGCGCGCAAGGCGTCGGGGAATTCGGTGAACTTGTTGATGCGCCAGTCCACCGCGCCTTCAAAGGTGCCGTGGTCCACCTCGAAGGCATTGCGGGTGTCCAGGGTGACCACCGGGCGGCCATCGTCGTCATGGCCCTGAGCCAGCCAGCGGCGCACCGTGGCCGGCGTGACCGCAGGGGCCCGCCCTTCGGCCGGGCGGATGGTGGGGTGGTTCATGCGGATGATCTCGCGCTTCACCTTGACCAGCATCTTGCGAAACGGCTGGTGGTCCGACCAGCTCTCTTTGGGCGCCAGATCGGCCAGGCGGGGGTCCTGGCGCAGGGTGTTGACCACCTCGCGCACGGCCTCAGCGGGCCCGGCCAGGAAAAAGTTGATGCCTTCCTCGGCCAGCAGGATGGTGCCGCGCAGCGCCAGGCGCTGGGTCTGATCGGCCAATTGATCGCGCAGCTGGGCCGCATCGGGCAGCGGCACAAACTTGTAGCAGGAGATGTTGAGGACCTGGGTGTTCACGGCGCGCATTGTAGGGCGCGCGCACCACCCCGCACTCATTGTGTGGATGTAGTGCTGCAGTTGGTGTCGCTGGACGAGGCCGGCTTGCAGACCCGGGCCCGTCCTGTACGGGCCAGCACCAGGATGCGGGTCTCAGCGGCTTGTTGACCCGTGCTCACGTCGTTGCGGCGCAAGCGCAAGGTCATGGCTTGAAAGCCGCTGTTGTCGGAGGTCTTGGAATAGCCAGAGCCATCGAAGCGAATCACGTCCACGGCTGTGCCTGCTGAGTCACTGGAGGTGATACTGAGGTAGCTGGGCTGGGCCGGCACGTTTTGCACCAGCAGGTCATGTCCGTCGTTGTAGGTCGAAGATGTGATGTCGGTCGAGGTCGGGTCGTACACCCCGGTGGAGGTGCTGTAGCCGGGCCTCGAAACAAACACTTTCCAGCCCGTGGTCCAGTCGGTGCCGTTGGTGGGCACCACAAACGCCGTCTGGTTGCGCTTCATGGCCTCGCCGCGTGCCGCATTGATCGACGCCAGCAGGCCATTGGCCGTCGAGGTCAACTGAGAGTTGCGCTGGAAGGTCACAAAGTTGGGGACGGCCACCACGGCCAGCACCACGATGATGGCCATGACCACGATCAGCTCGATCAGCGTGAACCCCCGGGAGCCCCGGTGTGGCAAGGCTTTCATGGCCAGCACAGCTTGGGGTTGGTGGATGCGGCGGTGCCGGTGCAGCTCTTGGTGCCGCTGCTGGTGGCCTGAAGGGATCCGACCGCTGTGTCGGTGAACTGGGGCGTGGCGGTGATCTGCACGCAATCGGCAATGGTGCTTCCGGTGCAGTTCGAGGCACTCAGCAGGTAGGCCGGGCTGCTGGCATTGTCGCCAGAGTAGTACTTGAACGGGAATGTCGTGGCCGTGAACGAGGGTGTGCCACCGCCACAGACACCGGAAGGGTAGGCACTCGCGGTAGCGCCACTGGTGGTGGATGAGAAGCCCAGGTAGCAGTTGCGCTGGGTCAGGTATCGCTCCTGTTGCAGCAGCAACTCGGTGATGGCTGTACGGCCCTGGGCGCGTTTGCCCTTGAGCACCGAGTCCTGGTAGGCCCCAAGGGCCACCTTGGCCAGAATGGCCACGATGGCGACGGTGATCATCAACTCGATGAGGGTGAAGCCTTGATCGGCTCGTTTGAACATCATGGTGCTGCCTTCAAGTCCCAGTAATTGTTGATCTGGCGCCAGCTCAGGCGGCCCAGGATGTCGGTGATGACGACCGGGGTTCCGGCCACTGCGGAGCCCGTGGAGCCGCTTTGCAGGCTGGTTTTCGTGGTGGTTCGCGTGCGACGGCCAGTGTTGTCACTGCTGGTGACCGAACTGCCCGAATCGATGTCGATGTAGAGACTGGCCCCCAGCAAACCCACAGTAGAGGCGGTGTAGGTGCCGTTGCCGGTTGCAATGTTCACCACATACTGATTGCCGCTACCCGGTGTGGCGGTACATGAGCCCGTGGCCCCCGCTGCACCTGGAATGATGGTGTTGAAGGTGACCTGGGGGCTCAGGTCCAGGAAGTTGCTGATCATCTTTTCGCCCGAGTCGGGCAGATCGAAGTACCAACCCGCTTTGAGGGGCTGCGTGACATCCGAGCCCGTGCTCGAGTCCGTGCTTGTCGCGGTGTCCGTCAAGGGACGGCCCCAGACGAACGCTGACACCACGATGGTCTTGGTCGTCGTGGTGGTGGTGGTGGTGCCTGTTGTGGTTGTGGTGGTGGTGGTCGTTGGGGTGCCCTGCTGAAGCCGGCTGCGCCCGGTGATCACGCTGGGGGTCGTGCTGGTGAGCGTGGCGCTGTCCGACTGGTTCAGCGTGGTCTTACCGTCGTCATAAACGGCGTAGATCGAATTCTGCGCGGTCGAGGTCTTGTCTCCTGACTCCAGAAATTTGCCGGTCCCAAAGATCACGTAGAAGGTTTGCAGTCCGCCCACCACTGGGCCCGTCACCGCTCTTGGGGCCGAAAAGATGGGCTGGTTGTTGGTGCTGGTGGTCGCGTCCTTGGCGATGTACATCGGGTAGGCCGTCGGGGCGGCCGGGTCGCCGCTTTTGGAGAAGAAGGACAGGTTGTCGGCGTTCCAGTTGTCCAGTACCGTAGGATCGAAAGCCGCCCGGGTGGTGCTGACGGCACGGGGCGTGAAATCAAACTTCCAAAGTTTGCCATGCAGGTCGCCGACAAAAATGCGGTTGGCTGCGCCGGCCGCGTCGTACAGGGCTGTGAAATTGGTCACGCCAGGCGCCTTGCTGGCGGCCAGCGTGGTGTCCAAGGGCAACGATACCTTGTAATAGTTGGTGCCTAGTGTCCAGGCAGCACCGGCCGCCTTGTCCAGAGCCAGGAAGAACAGTGCTGGCTTGCCGGTGCTGCTGAAGCGCCCGTTGGCATCGGTGACGTAGTTGTCAACACCGCTGGCTACCACCGCAAACCAGCGGTAGGTGGTGGACGTGGCTCCGGGCGCACTGGTGACCATCTTGAGGATCTGCGGCTGACCCACCACATAACCCAGGTCGTTGTCATCGGTGTTGGTGAACTCCCACATGACCTTGGAGGCCGAGAACGCCGTCGGGTCGGTCACATCCAGGGCAAACACGCCTTGGCCACCAGCGCCGGTACCCGAGACCAGCACTGACTTCCAGGTACAGGTGGTGGCGCTCAAGGTGTGCGAGGCACCCACGCAGGCTTCACCTACGGCGGGCAGGCCATCCACATAGCTTTGGTGGTTGTTGGCGTAGCTGGCTCCGGTCAGGGCAGACAGCTTGGTGGCCATCCAGCTCGGTATATAGCCGAACAACTCTGCACCGGTGCTGGCATTGAAGGCATGCAGCATGCCGTCGTTGGCGCCCACGTAGACGGCCGCTGTGCGGCTCGCATTGGTGCTGTAGAAGGTACTGTAGCTGTTCTCGGTGTAGCCCGTGGCGGGTTTGCCCGCATACACCACACTGGAGTTGATGATGTCCCCCAGCAGCTTGCTGCGGGTGCGGAAGGTCGTGCCTTCCAGCGACCGGTCGCCCCGCAGGTAATTGAGGCGGCTTTGGCCCAGGGTGTCGGTCGCGGCAGTGGGTGAGGCTTTGTTCAACGCACTCTGAACGGTGGTGCTGATGGACGTCCATAGAAAATCAGTCGCCGTGGGGTTGGCGGTGGCGCCAGCCACGCCCATGACGATGTTGCGTGAGGTGGCCGGGTTGGCTCGATTGGTCAGCACATCGGCCGCACTCCAGTTGGCATTGGTACCCAGCGTCACCGTCGTGCCACTGACGCTCAGCGGCAAGGCCAGCACGTCACCGGTCCAGTTGCTGGTGTCGAAAGCCCCCTGATAAATCACGCTGCCATTGGTGGCGGTGAGGTATTTGGACTGCAGCGCCACGCCAGCAATGTTGCGTGACGAGTTGGCTGCGCGACTGAAAATCCCGTTGAAGGCGCTCAGCACCCCGCGTGCACTGCTTTGCAGGTAATAGGTGCTGGCTTCGCCGGGAGAGGTCAGGTTCTGCCAGACATTGTTGTCGTTGGTGCCGTCTTGCCGCTTGAAGGGGTTGCCCCACGTGTTGTAGGGGTTACTGCCCACGTTGGAGGCGTCGGTCTCAAAGCCACCGTACTTGGAGGCCATGAAGAACTGGTTGGCGTAGTGGCGGGTGTTGGCGTCGTTCTGAGCACCGTATTCGTTCACGTCAAAGAGGAAGGTCTTGACACGCAGCCCAGGCCGTTGCATGGACGTCGCATTGGTCCAGGTGGTCCCTCGAATGTCATGGGTATGTGCCCAGTAGGCCGAACCCATGATCTGGCTGGTGCTGGTGCCAGATGGAACGCTGTTGTTGGCTCCGTTGGGGTTGCCCGTGTTCCGCGATACACCTTGGCCGTCCGTGTAGGTGGCAGTGGTGACGTTCTTTTCGAAATTCTGCACCGTCGTGCGCCAGCCATTGATGTCGATGATGTTATTGGCCATGTCCGTGCTGGGCAGTCGGTTGCCATCGTGCGTGTTGATATCGCCAATCACCACGATGTTGCTGCGCACGCAGGAGTAGTCGGCCGTGCTGCTGCGGCTGCCGCCGTAGGGGTCGGTCCAGGTCGTGAAGACAGGGAAACCGTCCTTGTAGGTGTCGGTGATGTTGCTGATGGCATCGGCGCTGGGGCTCAGCCCCTGCAGGTAGCGCAGTACCTCGTAATGCAATTCGCCCACCGGGTCGTAAATTTTGTAGCGGCCGGGAACCGGCCCGGTGCGCCCGAACTTGTTGAGGTAATTCACCACGCCGCTGATGCCCATGGCATTGCTGTCGGGGTTGGGGACAAATATGCCGGTGGTGGTGTTCCATTCGACATTGGCATTGCCGGTGCTGGGGGTGTTGTCGTTTCCGGTTTCGTCAAAGGTCTTGTAGCCCACGTATTTCATGGGCGCGCGAAGCACGCCACCGTAACGACCGCCGGTGTTGTAACTGGCGGTCTGGTCCATCAGGTAGCCGAAGGCAGCCAGACGCAATTGATCGCTGTACTTCTGGATCACGCCTGTGGGTTTGTAGTTGCCGCTGGGGTACAGAGAGCACAGGCCGTAATCCCGTACATCGGCCAGGGCGCTGCCGCTCTTGGCGCAGACCTGGACCCGCGAGAAGAAGTAGCCATCACTGTTCAAGCCCCCGGTCGGCTGGGGTGCTGTCCATGTACCAGAGTAGGCGCGGTAATAGCACTTTTTGGCTGTACCTGGAATGGGGTCGCCAAATGTTCCGTTGCTGCAACTGACGTTGTTTCTCCGACCCTGATAGGGAATCACAGACCAGGATTGGCCAGCACCGTACCAGATCTCATAGTTGCCATTGACGGTGCAGGTGCCTCCCTCATTGACGCAAAAAGTGGCATCCGATGGCAGCGTCAAAACTGCAGCGCCAAGGGTGTAACTGCTGGGGCCACTGCCACAATCACCCGTGGCTGACGTGCCGAAATAGATGCGGTTGAGCGTGTTGGCCACATAAATGTCACTGCCATTGGCGGCGGTGATCATGGCCGTGGGCACGGCCCCCCAATAGGTTCCGGCTCCGCCGCCATCTTTGCTGAGTTGCTTGGCTGGAAAGTTGCTGCTGTTCCACATGCAGATCGGGTCGCCGTTGGGAATCAATGCGCGCTGCAGAATGGTCAGGCCATCCTGGTCAATGTAGCGGTCGCCGCCCGACAGGGCCAGGCGCAGCATATCGATGGCCGAACTGCTGGCCCAGTTCAGAAAGTTGCCGCTGAAGGCATTGCTGCACTTGCGGCTGCTGGCAGCACCGCTGCGATCGAAGCGCTTGTAGTCGCTGGCGCTGAGGCCAGTGGCCGGCGTTTCAGTGGGGCTGTCGTTGTAGGTGTAGCACGACTCTGCGTCGTAATAACCCAGGTACTCGGTGGCGTTGGAATAGGTGTTGTCGCTGCTCCCGCCAGGGGTGTATTGGGCGCCTACGGTGGGGTATTCCACCGACAGCGCCAGCGCCAGGCTGGGCTTGTCGATGGGGGTGGTGGCATACAGTGGGTTGGAAGACAGCAAGATGGCCGGGTAATTGGGCGCTGTGCTTTGGCCATGCACCAGCCAAGACAGCCCCAAGCCCGTCAGCAGCAGTGCCAGTGTCACAGTCGCAAAAACGGAACGTTGGCTCAAGGCGAGGCGCGATCGTTGAAGCCACGAGAGATGAGGGGTAGGGGCGTTCATGGAGTTGCCTTCTCAATCGCGGTAAATCATTTGCATCACGGTCTGGATGTCTTGGCGCGGGCCGAAGCCCATGGCCGTCACGCGGTACACATAACGGGATTCGACGATGCCTTTGGTCTGCACTTCGGCAGGGTCCTTGATGGCTTCGATCACATAACGGGGCGCCTGGTAGGACTTCAGGCCACCACCCGTCGGATAGGTGTTGGCGCCCCTGTTGGAGAAATCGCCCCAACCGACCGTTTTGGGTGTGCTGGTGCTTAAAAAGTCGACGCTTAACCAGGCCGGCTTGCCGGTCGGGTTTTCTGCACACAGTCCCCGGTTGGTGGACGAACTTCCACAGTTGAGCACAAAGGCACTGGCGTCAGTGGTCGGTGCGAAGGTGCTGCGCCTTGATCCTGTGCCCATGCCGTTCGGGTCAATGTCCAGTTCGGCATCCATCAGGGCTGCTTCGGCGGCCTGCCAGGCAATCTGCTGATCCCGGTCGTTGCGAGCACTTCGTTCGCCCATGGTGGCGATCTGGATGCTGCCCACGCCCAGCAAGGACACCACAATCAGCAGAATCAGCACCACTATCAGCGATGCGCCCTTCTGGGCGCAAGCTGTTGAGGCATTGCGGGTGGAAGAGGCCATGGCCATGTCAGCTTCCCTGGTCATTGCGCAAGTGGATGGTGAAGGTCACGGCGCGGCGGAAACGGGTATCGGTGAAGGTGTTCTCGCTGGCCGTTGTGCCTGGATCGTCAGTGCTGGCGAAGGCGCTGCCATCCGCAGCGGTGCTGCTGGACTTACCCACGCCGAAAGGGAGAAAGGTCGCCGAGGTGACATCAGGGGACTGCCCCGGAGGACTGCGCAGCACCAGACCAATGCGCACGCTACGCACTCGGCGCCAGTTGAAGTACCTGGCCGCGAGGTTGCTCACGGTCAACTGGTCGGCTCGCAAATAGCGATCCGGCAAATTGGGGGCTGTCGAGGGAGATGTTGTGCTCGTGTTGCCTGGCGCAATGCCGTCCACACCATAGAGCACCTGGAAATTCTCCACTCCGCGCACCAGGGTGGTCTGCGTCACGGTGCTGCTGTTGACCGGGATGGAGCTGCACATGAGGCTGGGCTCGCCGTCCGAGTCGGTGCCGACATGCAGGATGCTGATGGCGCGGTCGTCTCGGTTGGTGGGCAGCGTGGTCAGACTTTCACCATTGCAGTTGATCATGCTGCCATCTGCCGCCGTTGCGGTCGATGAGTTCGAACTGGGCTGAAAGCGCAGCACCAGGATGTCGCTGCCATAGCCGGTGGCGCCGGATGTCCAGGCGGTGCCGGCATCCCAGGCGTCGGTGCTGACCCGGCTGCGGTTGTTGAGCCCATAGATGGCGGGGGGCGGGTTGCTGACCAGGCCAGCGACATTGGTGGGTCGCGGGGTGGTGGCGTAGCTGAGGTCCTTGAAGCCCGTCTGCACCACGAGGCGCTGCAGCAGGTCTGAGACAAAGCGACCATTCTCTCGCAGCTGAGCTGCCGAATCATTGACCGTGAAGCCTTGACGGGCGATGTTCAGGGCCGCCAGCGCGGCGAGGGCCACGACCATGCTGACGGCCAGGGCCACCATCAGTTCGACCAGGGTCACGCCTCGAACCCGCTGCCGTTGTGTGAGGGTCAGATCAAGAGGCATCAGGTGTTTCCTGCTGTGACAGGGATCATGATGATGGGGCGCGTGCTGGCTTGCACCGTGACCGCTGAACCCGTGTCACTGCGGTCGGTGCTGGTCTGGGGCCAGGCGAGCTTGATATAGGCCACAAAGTCGGTACCCGTGCCATTGCAGCCCCACTGTGGCAGGTTGTTGCTGTCGTACGGGGTGTTGTCAAAGCAGATTTGCACCTTGGCGCCGGGCAGCTCTGTTTGCACGCGGTAAAGCCACTCGGTCATTTCGGCATTGGCAATGGCGGTCGCGCTGGTGCAGCCTGTGTTGGTGTTGCTGACGCTGAGGCAGTAACTCGCCGTTGGCGGGGTCAAGGTGCCGCTGAGGTCGACGAAATAGGGGTTGTTGGTGGTCAGCAGGGCCTGATTCTTGTTGCCCCGCATCATTTCTGCCATTTCACGGGCCAAGCCCGCGGCAGTGGAAGCCAGCCGCGCCTGCCGATTGGCCTGCAGCGAAAACGACTGCATGCCCACCATGCCCAACATGCCGAAGGACAGTACAAAAATGGCGACCAGCACTTCCAGCAAGGAAAAGCCTCGCTGCGCTCGACCGTCGGCACATCGGACGCGAGTGGGCTGGCGCGGGCTTGGGTTCAGGGGCGGGTGCATGGCTTGTAACTGGATTGATCAATGGATTACCACCGATACCAAATTTAACATTGCGTCCGCTAATGGTTCAGATCTGGTGAATTTAAGTGATGATTGGCAAATATTGAACGATGAGCGGCTGTTTTAGCCGCTCGTCTGCTTTCTACTGACCATTTGTCGGCTCCATGGCAAGGACCCGGCGGGGCCCGAACGGGGCCAAAGGATTTGTTGCGCCGAGCCCTTCACCTCGGGCGGCCTTTCCTACAATGGCCGGATGTTTGTTCACCTGCGCCTGCACTCCGAGTTTTCCGTGGTCGACGGAACCACCCGCATCGATGAAGTCGTCAAGCTGGCGGCCAAGGATGCCCAGCCTGCCCTGGCTCTGACCGATTTCAACAACCTGTTTGGCGCGATCAAGCTCTACAAAGAGGCCCGTGGCAAGGGCGTCAAGCCCATCATCGGGGCCGAAATCGTGCTGGAAGGCACGCCGCAGGCGCCCACCCTGGTGTCGCGCATGCTGCTGCTGGTGCAGAACCGCCAGGGCTACCTGAACCTGTGCGAATTGCTGGCCCGGGGCTGGACGCGCAATGTGCACAACGCCCAGGCGGTGTGCACCCGGGCCTGGCTGGCTGAACTCAACGAGGGGCTGATTGCCTTGTCGGGCGCCCATTCGGGCGCCGTGGGCCAGGCGTTGCTGCGTGGCGACGAGGGCGCGGCGGCCGACTTGGCTTTGCAGATGGCCAGCGTGTTCCCGCACCGCTTCTATATGGAGGTTCAGCGTGCCGGCCGGGCCGAGGACGAGGCCCATGTGGTGGCGGCGGTCAAGCTGGCCGCACGCCTCAAGCTGCCGGTGGTGGCCACCCACCCGGTGCAGTTCACCGGGCCGGACGACTTCGAGGCCCACGAGGCGCGGGTCTGTATTTCAGAGGGCGAAATTCTGGCCAACCCGCGGCGGGTGCGCAAGTTCACCCGCGAGCAGTATTTCAAGAATTCCGAGCAGATGGCGGCGCTGTTTGCCGATCTGCCTTCGGCACTGCGCAACACGGTCGAGATTGCCCGCCGCTGCAGCCTGTCGCTGGTGCTGGGCAAGCCTCAGCTGCCCGATTTCCCCACGCCCAACGGCATGCCGATTGCCGAGTACTTCCGTTTTGCCTCGCACGAGGGGCTGGAAGAGCGCTTGAAACTGTTGTTCCCGAAAGACGAGGAGCGCAATGCCCAACGCCCACGTTATGTGGAGCGACTGGAGTTCGAGCTCAACACCATCCTGAAGATGGGCTTTCCGGGCTACTTCCTGATCGTGGGCGACTTCATCCAGTGGGCCAAGACCCACGGTTGCCCGGTGGGCCCGGGCCGGGGTTCGGGGGCCGGCTCGCTGGTGGCTTACGCGCTGAAGATCACCGACCTGGATCCGCTGCAGTACAACCTGCTGTTCGAACGTTTTCTGAACCCCGAGCGGGTGTCGATGCCTGACTTTGACATCGACTTCTGCCAGGGCAACCGCGACCGCGTGATCGATTATGTGAAGGACAAATACGGCAAGGACGCCGTGAGCCAGATCGCCACCTTCGGCACCATGGCGGCCAAGGCGGCCATCCGCGACGTGGGGCGCGTGATGGACATGAGCTACACCTTCTGCGATGGCATCTCCAAGCTGGTGCCCAACAAGCCGGGCATGTCCTACACCCTGCAATACCCGCCCAACCCCAAGAAAGAGGGCGACAAGAACAACTACGCCATCGAGCTGGAGCCGGTGCTGGCCGAGCGCATCCAGAAGGAAGAAGACGTCAAGACCGTCATCGAGATGGCGCAAAAGCTCGAAGGCATGACCCGCAACATCGGCATGCACGCCGGGGGGGTGCTGATCGCGCCGGGCAAGCTGACCGATTTCTGCGCGCTGTACCAGCAGCCGGGCAGCGAGTCGGCCGTGAGCCAGTACGACAAGGACGACGTGGAGGCCATCGGCCTGGTGAAGTTCGACTTCTTGGGCTTGGCCACGTTGACCATCCTGGAAATCGCGCGCGAATTCATCATGAAGCGCCACAAGGGCCAGGAGAACTTCAACTTCGAGACCATCCCGCTCGACGACCTGCCCACTTACCGCCTGTTCCAGGAGGGCAAGACCGAGGCGGTGTTCCAGTTTGAAAGCCGCGGCATGCAGGGCATGCTGAAAGACGCCAAGCCTTCGCGCCTGGAAGACCTGATCGCGCTCAACGCGCTGTACCGCCCGGGCCCGATGGACCTGATCCCCAGCTTTGTGGCGCGTAAACACGGGCGCGAAGAGGTGGAGTACCCGCACCCGTTGGTGGAGTCGGTGCTGGCGGAAACCTACGGGATCATGGTGTACCAGGAGCAGGTGATGCAGACCGCCCAGGTGCTGGGCGGCTACTCGCTGGGCGGCGCCGACTTGTTGCGCCGCGCCATGGGCAAGAAGAAGGCCGAGGAAATGGCCGAGCACCGCCAGATCTTCCGGGCCGGCGCGGCCAAGAATGGGCTGGATGAGAAGAAAGCCGACGAAGTCTTCGACTTGATGGAGAAGTTTGCGGGCTATGGCTTCAACAAGTCGCACGCGGCCGCGTACTCGCTGCTGGCCTACCACACGGCCTGGCTCAAGGTGCATTTCACCGCTGAGTTCTTCTGCGCCAACATGACCGTCGAAATGGACGACACCGACAAGCTCAAGGTGTTGTACGAAGACGGCGTGAAGATGGGCATGAGCTTTGAGCCGCCCGATGTGAACCGGGGTCGCTACCGCTTCGAGCCCGTCACCAACACCGTGATCCGCTACGGCCTGGGTGCCGTCAAGGGCACGGGCCAGTCGGCCATCGAGGCCGTGGTGGCCGCGCGCGAAGAGGGCGGTCCCTTCAAGAGCCTGTTTGACTTTGCCCTGCGGGTGGACCGCAAGGCCATCAACAAGCGCACCGTCGAGGCGCTGATCAAGGCCGGGGCCTTTGATGCCATCGAGCCCAACCGGGCCGCGCTGGTGGCCTCGATTGACCGGGCCTTTGAGTTTGCTGCGGCCACGGCCGCCAATGCCAACCAGGGTGGCCTGTTTGACATGTTCGGTGACGACGCCCATGGCTCCAGCACGCAAGAGCCTGGCCTGGTCGAAACCCTGCCCTGGGGCATCAAGGAGCGGCTCACCTACGAGAAGACGGCGGTGGGCTTTTACCTGTCGGGCCACCTGTTCGACGAGGTGGCCACCGAGGTGCGGCGCTTTGTGCGGCGCCAGATCGATGAACTGGCCGACAGCCGCGACCCTCAGATGGTGGCCGGCATCGTGAGCGATCTGCGGGTCATCAACGGCCAGCGCGGCAAGCTGGCCATTTTCAAGCTGGACGACAAGAGCCGCACCATCGAGGCCACCGCCGACGAGGCTTTGATCAACGCCAACAAGAACCTGCTCAAGGACGACGAGATGATCATCGTCAGCGCCAAGTGCCAGCCCGACCGGTTTTCGGGTGGCTTGCGGCTGCAGGTGGTGCAGGTCTGGGACCTGGCCTCGGCGCGCTGCCGCTTTGGCAAGCACCTGCAAGTGGTGGTGAACGGCCGTGCGCCAGACATTGCCCGGCTGCTGCGGGAGCACCCGCCGCGCCTGGAAGAATCTGAATCCGGCACCCTGGAGCGCGGCATGGACATCCGTCTGCAGGTGTTGCGCGAAAAGGACGGCATGGCCGTGTCGGCCGAGTTGCACCTGGGCGAAGGGGCGCGGTTCTTCCCCAGTGATGCCGCCCTGGCGGGCTGGACGGCCCAGGCCCACGAGGGCCAGGCGCGCATCGTTTACGACTGAGCGGCCAGATATCCCTGTTGAAAGGCCGTTGAAAGGGCTATTTTTTCATTTTGTGAAAATTTAGGCCTTGAAATGTCCGCTCGTGGGGGTCAATTGCCCTTTGAGCCCACGGGCCCCCAAGACCGTCATTAGAATGAAATTCATGGCAACGAAATCACCATCCAAACCCGCTGCACCCAAGCTGGCGCCGCCGGAGCATGGCGGCGGCGATTCCGTGGTGCTTGAGCGCTTGACGCAAAAGGTCAAGCCGCCGCAGATGTACCAGGTGGTCATGCTGAACGACGACTACACCCCGATGGAGTTCGTGGTCCTCGTGATCCAGGAGTTTTTCAACAAGGACCGCGAAAGCGCGACCCAGATCATGCTGAAGATCCATCTCGATGGCAAAGGCGTCTGCGGCGTGTACTCGCGGGACGTGGCCGCCACCAAGGTGGACCAGGTCATGGATGCGGCTCACAAGGCCGGTCATCCGCTGCAATGTGTCAGTGAGCCTGTTGAATAAATGGCTTTCGATCCGATTTAAAGTCAAACCACTTAAAGCAAGGCAAAAGGAATTCACATGATTGCCCAGGAATTGGAAGTCAGTCTGCACATGGCCTTTGTTGAGGCCCGCCAGCAGCGCCACGAGTTCATCACCGTGGAGCACCTGCTGCTCGCCTTGCTCGACAACCCCAGCGCTGCCGAGGTGCTGCGGGCCTGCTCAGCCAACATCGACGATTTGCGCAAGTCCTTGACCAACTTCATCAAGGACAACACCCCCCAGGTGGCCGGCACCGACGAGGTGGACACCCAGCCCACGCTGGGTTTCCAGCGCGTCATCCAGCGCGCCATCATGCACGTGCAGTCCACGGGCAATGGCAAGAAGGAAGTGACCGGTGCCAACGTGCTGGTCGCGATCTTCGGCGAGAAGGATTCGCATGCCGTTTACTACCTGCACCAGCAGGGCGTGACCCGTCTGGACGTGGTGAACTTCATCGCCCACGGCATCAAGAAGGGCGAGCCGCCGGAACCCGTCAAGGGCAACGACCAGCCCCAGGCTGAGCAGGAAGAGGGCGGTGAACGCAACGAGAAGGCCTCGCCGCTCGAGCAGTTCACGCAAAACCTCAACCAGCAAGCCAAGGAAGGCAAGATCGATCCGCTGATCGGGCGTGAGTACGAGGTCGAGCGCGTGATCCAGATTCTGTGCCGCCGCCGCAAGAACAACCCGCTGCTGGTGGGCGAAGCCGGCGTGGGCAAGACCGCCATCGCCGAGGGTCTGGCCTGGCGCATCACCCAGGGTGATGTGCCCGAGATCCTGGCCGAGGCCATCGTCTACTCGCTGGATATGGGCGCCTTGCTGGCCGGCACCAAGTACCGTGGCGACTTTGAGCAACGCCTCAAGGGCGTGCTCAAGACGCTCAAGGAAAAGCCCAACGCTATCCTGTTCATCGACGAGATCCACACCCTGATCGGTGCGGGTGCTGCCTCGGGCGGCACGCTGGATGCGTCCAACCTGCTCAAGCCGGCGCTGTCCAGCGGCCAGCTCAAGTGCATCGGTGCCACCACCTTCACCGAGTACCGTGGCATCTTCGAAAAAGACGCCGCCCTGTCCCGCCGCTTCCAGAAGGTTGATGTGGTCGAGCCCACCGTGGACCAGACCATCGAGATCCTGAAGGGCCTGAAGTCGCGTTTTGAAGAGCACCACAGCGTCAAGTACGCTGCGGCCGCCCTGCAAGCCGCCGCCGAGCTGAGCGCCAAGTACATCAACGACCGCCATCTGCCCGACAAGGCCATCGATGTGATCGACGAAGCCGGCGCTGCCCAGCGCATCCTGGCCCCGTCCAAGCGCAAGAAGACCATCGGCAAGACCGAGGTCGAAGAGATCGTGGCCAAGATCGCCCGCATCCCGCCCGCCAACGTCTCCAATGACGACCGCGGCAAGCTGCAGACGCTGGAGCGTGATCTCAAGAGCGTGGTGTTCGGTCAGGACAAGGCGCTGGAGGTGCTGGCCTCTGCGGTCAAGATGGCCCGTTCGGGCCTGGGCAAGGGCGACAAGCCGATTGGCGCCTTCCTGTTCAGCGGCCCCACCGGCGTCGGCAAGACCGAAGCCGCCAAGCAGCTGGCCTACATCATGGGCATCGACCTGATCCGCTTCGACATGTCGGAGTACATGGAACGCCACGCCGTGAGCCGCCTGATCGGTGCGCCCCCGGGCTACGTGGGTTTTGACCAGGGCGGTCTGCTGACCGAAGCCATCACCAAGAAGCCGCACGCGGTGCTGCTGCTCGACGAAATCGAGAAAGCGCACCCGGACATCTTCAACGTGCTGCTGCAGGTGATGGACCACGGCACCCTGACCGACAACAACGGGCGCAAGGCCGACTTCCGCAACGTGATCCTGATCATGACCACGAACGCGGGCGCCGAGACCATGAACAAGGCGACCATCGGCTTCACCAACCCGCGTGAGGCGGGCGACGAGATGGCTGACATCAAGCGCCTGTTCACACCCGAGTTCCGCAACCGCCTGGATGCCATCGTCGGCTTCAAGGCCCTGGACGAGCAGGTCATCCTGCGCGTGGTCGACAAGTTCCTGCTGCAGCTCGAGACCCAGCTGGCCGAGAAGAAGGTCGAGGTCACCTTCACCGACAAGCTGCGCAAGTACCTGGCCAAGAAGGGCTTCGATCCGCTGATGGGCGCCCGCCCGATGCAGCGCCTGATCCAGGACACCATCCGCCGTGCGCTGGCCGACGAACTGCTGTTCGGTCGCTTGACCGACGGTGGCCGCCTGACGGTCGACCTCGACGACAACGCCGAGAAGCCCGACGTGGTGCTCGACATCCAGCCCCTGCCCAAGAAGGAGCGTGCCCCCAAGGCCGAACCGACTGAGCCGGAAGAGGCCGCCGCAGCCGACTGAGCTGCCTCGGCCGCCAGAGGCTGATCCCAAAAGCTGACCCAGGAGCGATCCGGGTCAGCTTTTTTTTTGCTTTTTGCAGGCTTGGAATGAACAGTTGGCGTTGATGTTGGCGACTGGGCCTGTGAGCATCAAACCACTTTGCCGCTGGCCGCCGGATGGGCTGCCGGCGGTGTTTGATCCTCTCTTTTGCAAAGGAGTCGCGATGTCATCCCGCCCCATGTCTTTGAATTCGGAGGCTAGACCGGTGCAGCCACGGCGGCGCTATCTCAAATGGGCCGACACCATTCGCCTGTTGGCTGGCGTGGGCGTGATCGGCTCCAGTGCGGTGGGTTTGCTGGCCTATGGGGGGCTTCAGTTGCCCGCAGGCTCGGATGCGGTCGGGGCGGTGGTGCTGATGTTGGTGGCCCTGGTGTTCGTGGTGCGTCGATGAGTCCGCCTGACGGCAACCCCATCGACATCCTGTGCATCGTCATGGCCTTGTTGGCCACCCTGGTCCGTCTCTTGCGTATGCTCGGCGCCCGCCATGATCGCGAGCTCACCCTGGATGTGGCGCGTCTGATCACCGATGCCTCTTGCGCAGCCACCATTCCCCCATGGCTGTGGATGATCGGTGCTGTCGACAGCATCACCCGGCTGTCGGGACAGTCTCCCCAACGATGTATCGGTGCGTAATTGCTGAAATCTGTCAGATCGTTGCGGTTAAAGAACCTTTTTAATAACAAGCACTTAGCTGCGCTTGGCGCGCGCTCCAGCCAGGCTTTGTAGCGGCTGCTAACGCCCAGATACGCCTCTGTCGGTGCCGCGCCACCCTGACTCCTAGACTGCCCGCTTTTCAGGCCCGCGCCCAGGGCGCCTTGGCCTGGACCTTCGGGGTGCCTTGCTCATGCGGCGCCAGGGTGCCTCTTGCGGGCGATGTCGGCTGGGCTGTTCATGCATTGGTTTTTCTCTCTCCTGGCGGTGTGCCGTCGCATTGTGGCGGTCTGCCACACGGGTGGCTTGGGCCGCCTGGCTCTGGGCCTGCTGTGCTGTCAGCCTGCGCTGGCCTGGGCGGGTGCGGCCGGTGTGTCTTACCAGCTCTACCTGGACAGCGACGGCCAGCAGCAAGGGGGCTGCACAGCGGCCGCTTCGGTCCCAGGGGGCCTTGCCGCAGGGTTTGAGTTCCGCCTGCAAGTGGATCTGGATGCGCAGGGTGAGCCTCTGCCAGCGCGGTGGAGCGTCTGTCAGGGCGGTGCCTTTGTGGAGGCGGCCCCTTCGTCGCCCATTGAAGTGCTGGCCAGCAGCACCCTGTCCGGGCCGGCTGGGCTGGAGGATGTGCTGGATCTGGCCGTGCCCTGGGCCCTGTTGGGTGATGCCAAGGCGGTCCGTGTGCTGGTGGGTGCCGGGGCGGATGTGCTCGACACCGGGGCCGGCGGCGGCGGTCCGATCTGGCTGGCCCGGTCTGAGGCGAGCGGATTGCCGACCCCCGGGGCAGGGGCCGTGCAGGCCGTGCCCGCGCTGCAGCCGGCCCTGCGCTGGGTTTTGATGATCGCCCTGGCCGGTGCCGCTGGGTGGGGCTGGCGTCGCGGTGGGCGGTCCATTTTGGCTGTGGGCGGCTTGGGCCTTTGGCTGGTGGCGACGCCCTGGCTAGGCCGTGCCTGGGCCGAGATGCCATCAGAGCTGCCATCAGAGATGCCGGTTGTGAGCGTGGATGCCGCAGGCGATGTCCCCGCTGGCAGCCCCGACCTGCTGAGTCTGCAGGCCCAAACCCGCCAGGACACGCTGTTCCTGCGTCTGCGCTCCCGTGGCAACAACCATGCGCCGCTCTGGCAGTCGGCGCTGCCCCCGCTGCAAACCCTGGTGGCAGGGCAGTCAGCCCCGCTGAACCTGCAGGCCCGCGACCCCGACGGCGATACCTTGCGCTGGCAATGGCTAGTGCCTGTGCCGGCAGGGCTGAGCCTGGTGCCCGACGCACAGACCGTCTCGGGTGTTTCGGGCGCCACCGTGACCGCCCGCTTCGAGCAGCCCGGCCGCTACAGCGCAGAGGTGCAAGTGCTGGACGCCGCTGGTGCGCAGGCCCGTGCCGTGCTGGCCTGGGAGGTGACCCCGGCGCCTGTGGAGCCTGATCCCGATGCGGGCCGCTGTGGCGTGCTGGGCGGCGGTGGCCTGCGCACCGGCGGGGTGGACCGGGCCGGCCTGTCCTATGTCACTGCCACCGACTACGCCACGCTCAAGCGTCACCTGGATCGACTGGAGCCCTTTATTCACGTGCCCGTCGGGGTCACCATCGACATTCCCAACCGCAAATACGCGGTGGTGCTGCACCGAGGGCAGACCTTGTTTGGGGATCGCGGGCAAGACGGGCAGCCTGGGGCCTTGCTGCGCGTGGCCTATGAAGACGAGCAGCCCCATGAGTGGGCGGTGTTCAGCCTGGACACCGGCTCCCGCATCAGTGGTTTGCGCATCGAGGGCCCCTACCAGGCGGCCAACACGGCCAACAACACCATCGGCCTGCAACTGGCGGTCGATGCCCTGGGCATCGAAGTCGACAACTCTGAAATCTATGGTTGGCCCTGGGCCGCGGTGTCGGTCAAGGCCTCGCGCCAGGCGCGCATCCACCACAACCACATCCACCACAACATCAAATCCGGCCTGGGCTATGGCGTGGTGGTGCAAAACGGGCGCACCTCGGCCGACATCGCCTGCAATGTGTTCCATTTCAACCGCCACGCCGTCGCGGGCTCGGGTCAGACCGGCGAGCGCTATGAGGTGCACCACAACCTGGTGCGGCCCGGTGGCGGGCGCGACGCCTACCACCAGGTCGACATGCATGCCTACCCCAACACCACGCAGGCGGGGGCGTTTCTGGATATCCATGACAACTGGTTTGATTACGGCCAATACGGCACCATGAGCCGGGTGGTGATCGGCATCCGCGGCATCCCCACCGATGGGCCGCCGGTGATCTATGGCAACTTCTTCAACCAGCCCTACCATGTCAGCTCGACCCAGGACAGCATCTCGCTGACCCTGAACCCCACGCCCACCGAGGCCGATCTGCTGCGCGACAACCGCTTCAAAGTGGGTTTCTCCTACCGGCGTGAGGGCGACAAGTGCGTGCTGGGCTGGCTGGGCCAGCGGCAGACCGTATCCTGCAGCAGTGTCGACCTGCCCCCTTGAGGCGGGAGGCCCTGCGCAGCAAGGATAATGGGCGCCCATGTCGCACACCTTCCTCTGGCACGATTACGAAACCTTTGGCGCCAACACCCGGCGTGACCGCCCGGCGCAGTTCGCGGCCATCCGCACCGATGCCGAGCTCAATGAGATCGGCGCGCCGCTGATGCTGTATTGCCAGCCGGCGCCCGACTACCTGCCCGACCCGCAGTCCTGCCTGATCACCGGCATCACCCCTCAGCTGTGCCTCGAAAAAGGCCTGCCTGAACACCAGTTCGCAGCCCAGATCGAGGCCGCGTTCTCCGAACCCGGCACCGTGGGCGTGGGCTACAACACCATCCGTTTTGACGATGAGATCACGCGCTTCATGTTCTGGCGCAACCTGATCGACCCCTATGCGCGCGAGTGGCAGAACGGCTGCGGCCGCTGGGACCTGCTGGACGTGGTGCGCATGGCCTACGCGCTGCGGCCCGAGGGCATCGTCTGGCCCACCAAGGAAGACGGCAGCCAGAGCTTCAAGCTCGAGCAC
>Ga0208269_100340_pt1 | contig 25042 bp, 27 predicted proteins | sample LakWasMe88_LOW11_2_FD_183912 | JGI IMG/M metagenome (GOLD analysis project Ga0208269, IMG submission 183912) | Freshwater sediment methanotrophic microbial communities from Lake Washington under simulated oxygen tension - Sediment Metagenome... | ecosystem: Environmental > Aquatic > Freshwater >...
GACACCGACACCGACACCGACACCGACACCGACACCGACACCGACACCGACACCCACGCCCACGCCTACGCCTACGCCTACGCCTACGCCTACGCCTACGCCTACGCCTACGCCTACGCCCACGCCATCACCCAGCGGCACGCCAGCCCTTGGTGATTTACCAGCGGTTGAGTCTTGGTACACGCCCACCTACAAGGATGGCTTGCTTGGCGTCTGGTCTGCGCACAAGGCCAACCTCACCGATTCGGGCGTCGGAAAGGCCATGGCCAAGCTCACGATCAACGTTGCTGAAGGCGGTGCTCCTCCCTCGCTGCCGGTGCACTTCGTCATAGGTAAGTGGGATTTCGGCAGCTTCGATCTGAGCCCGCCCGCCTACGTCTGGACCTTCGTCAGGGTCTGCATCCTTATCAGTGCGGTGTTCCTCTGCCGTGCGCTCATCTTTGGGGGTTAAATGTCAAAACTGTATATACGGTTTACTTTGTTCCTGCTCCTGTTGCCGGCCTGGGCAATGGCCCAGACCGATACGTCTGGCACCGGTACAGACACCACTGGCACGGGGTCCAGCTCGTCTGATTCGTCGCTTGCAAGCACGCTGATCCTGGGTCTCCTAAAGCCGCTGTTCAATGCCCTTGCGTCGATTGCAAAGTGGGAGTGGGACATCGTTAAAAAGAGTGGCTCGACCTTGATGGACATCCTCAAGGATTGGGCGTGCTGGTGCCTGGATCAGCTGCTAGGGTTGGTCGAGGCGGCGCTCGGCGCCATTGACGTTAGCGCCTTCGATGGCCTGGGCAACCTGACCGGCATGATCCCTGCGACCGTCATGCAAGTGCTCTCGGCCATCGGGGTCGGGCAGGCCCTGGGCATGATCCTCGCGGCTATTGGCATCCGCTTTGCGCTGCAGCTCATCCCCTTCGTGAGGCTCGGATCATGATCAACCTGCTGCTGGGCAGCTCGGGCTCTGGCAAGAGCTATGAGGCCTGCGCCTTTCACATCCTCAATGCGCTGCAGAATGGGCGCAGGGTCATCACAAACATGCCGGTGCAGGTCGATGCCTATGCGGCCATTGATCCGGCATTTCGCGATCTGCTCGAGATCCGCAGGAAGCCCCAGCCCATCCGCGGCACCTGGACGCCAACCGCAGAGGGTGGCTCCTTCACGCTGTTTGAGGATGGGCATATCGAGATGCCTGATCCTGATGCCCGTGCGTTTGGCGGCGTCTGGGACTACTACACCACCTGGCGCGATAGGGAGACCGGTGCAGGGCCTCTGTTCGTTATCGATGAGTGCCAATATTGCATCCCTGCAAAGGCCACTCAGCGGGCCGTTGAAGAGTGGGCCGCGCTGCATCGGCATTTCAATGCGGACGTGCTGTACATCACGCAGAGTTACGGGAAGATCAGCCAGGCCATCCGCGATAACGTCCAGATGGTCTATCGCTGCCGGAAGAACGTGGCCCTTGGTGCACCGTCCAGCTACACCCGCAAAGTTCAGGACGGCCTGCGCGGTGAGGTGGTCAACACCACGATTCGCAAGTACAACCCGAAGTATTTCGGCCTGTACAAAAGCCACACGCAGGGCGTAGCGGCTGAAGAATTCAAGGGCACCGACATTCGGCCATTCTGGAAGAACTGGACCTTCATCGGTGCCGGCATCTGCGCGTGCATCTTTGTCTCGATGGTGGTCTCGGGCAATGTGAAAAATCCCATGAACCCGGAGAACGCCATCAAGCACCCACCCAAAACCGCCAAGGTGGCCGGCTCCATACCTGAGCCCCAACCGGTTGCCGATAGGCCGTCGGCGGTGCCATCCAGCTCCGCGCCTGCTGTTGTCGATGCCAAAGCCGCTGCCAGGTCTGAAAAGGCTGAGGTAGAGGAAGCCGACCCTGAGCCCTACGGCAATGTTGGCTTGCACATCATGGGCGTCATGCGAGACGGCAAGCGTGAGCGGTGGACCTTCATGGCCAGTCAAAACGGCTTCCCCATCCATTACCTGTCCGAGGTGGACCTCGTCAGGGCCGGATACAGCTTCAAGGGCCTCACTGACTGCACTGGATACCTCACCTGGAGAGGTAAGACCCGCCCGGTCCTGTGCGACATCCCCCAGCAGGGACCAGGTGTCGGCACAGCCCCGCAGACCTCCGGCCCGAGTCGCGCAGTTTGAGGGGCAGCCTTGTTCTGCCTGGCAGGCGATGACCTTCCTAATGACGATCAAGCCAGCTAATCGGGGCATTTCAGATGAGCCCCGGTAACGTTCATTTATCGAGCCTTCGCCTGCTCAAGGCGCATCAGCATCCGCATCCGTGCATAGGGGTTCGTCGGCGGCTTGGCCTGGTAGACCCGCTGCAGCCTCTCGTACTCGTCGAAGGGCAGCACCAGGCAGGCTGCTTTGACGGAACGGGCCAGCTTGCGGGCCTCCGCCTTCGCCGCGCTGAACCAAGCCGGAACCGTCTTCTTTGCGATGGCCTGGGTGTACCCCTTGGCTTTGAACGCTGCGGCCGCCAGACCGCGAAACAGACGGCCCAGGCGGGTTGTCGGCCGGCCGGTGTGCCAACGGAACAGGCGCGAGAAGGGCAGGACCAATTGCAGGGCCATGGCTTCGGGGTGCTTGCGGTAGTTGGCTGCGATCACGGTGATTCTCCTGGCGGTCGAGGAATTGCCCTCTCGCTCGGCGCTCCCTTGCTCCCCTTGCCCGGTGGGGCAAGGGGCGGGGGGGATGGGGGAGCTAGTGCCACAAGAAAAAACCGGGTTGCCCCGGTCTGACGATGTATTGATGCCCCCCCACAAGTGCCCCTCGCGCCGCATGGGGTCTTGTGGGGGGGCATTCGGCAGACCGGGGCTATCCGGGTTTTTCAGCTGCAGCAGGGCCGACCGTCAGCAGGCGTGACATCAAGCGCAGCGACTGGCGCGACTGATGCAGGCCCTGCGGCAGTTCGTCGCAGCGGCCAAAACTGACGGGATACACAAGCCATTGTGTACAGATGGGAATAGTTCGTATTCGCTATGTGAACAAATTTGCGACCTCTACTTGCACCAACGCTGTGCAACCAGACCTCTAACCTTCGGGCTGTGAAGGGAATAAACATGCTGATTGGTTATGCGCGGGTATCGACCCGAGAACAAGAAACACACCTGCAGATAGACGCGCTCAAGGCGGCAGGGGTCGAGGTCATCTACCAAGAGAAAACGTCTAGCGTTGGCACCAGGCCTGAGCTGCAAAAGTGCCTGGGCCGCCTCGGCAAGGGTGACGTCCTCGTCGTCTACAAAATCGACCGTATCGCACGGTCACTGAAGGATCTACTCGGCATCCTGGACCGCATCCGGGAATCCGGTGCTCTGGTGCGCTCACTTACTGAGCCGTTGGATACAACCTCGGCAATGGGGGCGTTTGTGATTCAGATCCTGGGGGCCGTGGCGCAGCTGGAGCGGGGCATCATCCGGGAGCGCTCAATCGCCGGCCAACAGGCCGCAATTGCTCGTGGTGTAAAGGTCGGCCGGCGTAGGACTCTCACCCCAGATCAGGAGCTTGAAGTTATGCGTCTTTATGAATCCGGGCTCTATACATTGCAGAGTTTGGGTGTATATTTTGGGGTGTCTTGCTCGGTAATAAAGAGAGTGATATATCGATTTCGTCGCTCTTTGCGAACCAGTCTTGAGTAGCTGTTTTTAGTGGCTGAATAGTTTTTTTGAGGTTTTTATGGCAACTTCCAGTGCTACGGGTCTTCTTGTTGAGAGTGTTGAAGATTCTTTTGGTGATGCTCCATATGAAATGTCTGCTGAGCGTAAAGTCTTAATCCAACCTTATGATTATGCTGTTCGCTCGTTGATGGATATGGTAATTGAAGGTGATTTGCAGCTTGATCCTGATTACCAACGGCAATATCGTTGGGATGATGAAAAGGCTTCGCGTTTTGTGGAGTCCATTGCTTTGAATATACCTGTTCCTGTTCTTTATTTGGCGGAAGAGGTGGATGGTCGATTTAGTGTTATTGACGGTCAGCAAAGACTTACTTCATTGATGCGCTTTATGAAGCCTGCTGAGTTGTCTGAATTATTTCCTTCGGGTGATATTTCTCCGTTGGAGTTGTCGGGGTTGAAGATTCGACCTGATATGAATGGTAGGAGTTATATTAATTTGTCTTCCATGGATAGGTCTGCTATAGCAAAGCGCCCTATTCGTTGTATAGTTGTTTTGAATGAATCTGACCCAGTGCTAAAATTTGAAGTGTTCGAGAGATTGAATACTGGCAGTGCATCATTGACGGATCAGGAGGTTCGCAATTGTATATATCGTGGATCTTTTAATTCCCTTATTAAGAGGCTTGCAAGTAATCAAAAGTTTAGGGAGATGATATCGCTGTCGGAAATTAACAAGAACAATATGAAGGATGCGGAGTTGGTTTTGAGGGTTTTTGCATATTCCGAGGTGAATGATGTTTCAAATTACTCTGGAAATTATGCGGAATATTTGAATTCATATATGGAGGTCAATCGTGAGATTGGGCAGGGTCGCGCTGCTCATTTGGAAGATTTGTTTTCACGTTCTGTTGATCTGATATATGAGGCATTGGGTCCTCAGGTTGCATTCCGTAAGCCATCCACGCGTTTTGATATTTCGCAAATGAGCTTCGCTCAAAATCTGATTAATGGTTCTATATTTGAGTCGCAAATGATTGCAGTTCTTCGTTTGGTTGAGGCCCAAAGCGCATTGACTGCTGCTCAACTTCGTGATCGGCTATTGGGGGCTTTTGCGGTAGAAGATTATTGGGGTAGTCTTTTTCAGGGTACAACCCAAAAGGCGAAGGTTATTCGCAGAAATATCGTTCTTACTGGAATTTTGCTTGCCCCATGATTTTTTATGAAATCATTTCAGACTCATGAAAAAAATTTGGCCGAGATTGATGTTTTGGTTAATTTAGCAAGGCAGTCTCTTGGTCAGCAGCCACCAAATTTGCTGGAAGCAAATGCGATTACCCGATCTGGGCTTGTTTTGTTGTGCGGATTTTTTGAGGGTTTTATTCGCGAGTTATTTAAGGATGCGGTTATTTTTATTAATGATCTCAATCCGAAAATAGACGGCTTACCTAGGAAATTGCAGCGAAAAATCGTCGACGAGGGCTTGCAGAAATCTCAATGGGACGAGAAGTTTGTAGAGTTGGAGAAGCTTTTTAGATTGATTCGCGGCAATGGAATTTTTGAGTTGCGCGAGAAATTTTATTCCGATACTGGTGGAAATCCCACTCCTGATACTATTGATGGATTGTTTTCTGTGTTTGGGTTGGGTGAGATTGTGGATAAATTGTCTATTAATCACTATGGGATCGCTTCGACTTATTCTACTGTCCCGCAGTTTGACGCTTCAATGATGAGGAATGTTAAGGCTAAGCTTGATGGTTACCTTGATGTAAGTAAATCGGATGAGATTGTGTCGGATGTTGTTAATGTGGTTTCTTCCAAGTGGGTTCCTAAGCGGAAAAGACGTAATGTCGGATTTTTTGCTGATATTAATGAGTTTTTACGCAAGCGGAATATAATTGCTCATGGAGATCATCATATTGATGTCACGCCAGATGAGTTGGCTGATTTGAGGTTGATGGTGCATAATTTTTCGAAGGGCTTGCATGATGAGATGAGTAATGTTTTGAATGGAATACCGACTCCGTGATTTGATGAATTTTTGAAATTTTTCTCTTGAGACGATAACGTTTTTTAAGTTTGCATATCCGTTCAGTTCGAATCCCTCCGTTTCCGCCAGCAACTTTCAAAGACGGACCTTCGGGTCCGTTTTTCGTTTGTGCTGCGAATTCCCTGTCAGGCATCGGGATGCATCGCTTTTGACCCTGCATGTATCCGGCGGACCCACCCAGTCACGATGAACCCATGGCGGTTCAGAGTGCTTTGCCGGTTTTCAGGAACTGGACCAGCTTGGAAAGTGTGGGGAAATCTGGTGCCTTTTGTTCAATCAAGGCCTGGTTGAAGTGCTGGGGCATGGATAGCGCTGATGCGTCGCATCCAAAATGGTGCTTGAAGCGGTTTTTCAGTTGATCGGTGTTCAAGCCCTCCACCGGGGCGCCTGCGATTCCCAGCAGCAAGGCCTCCAGGCAGGGGGTGCACAGCAAAGGCAAGATGCCGTGCTTTTTGGCTGTTTTACGCGTGCCTTCATGCCAGCCCACGTCGGTGTCGAACAGGGCGGCTACCGCGTCAAAGCCCTTGTTCTGACACTGCCGACGCGCTACGCCGATGACGTTTTCAGCCCCTTTTCCATGGGCGTTCTTGATGGTGACGGCAACGCCTGAACCCCGATGCACATACAGCGCCTTCAAAAAACCCAGAAAGGCCACCTCGGCATCGCCTTCCCCGACCAGCAAGAGGGTGAGCGCCGCAGCGTGTTTGGACGCCCCCTTTTTCATTGCCGGGCTGAACCCTGTTGAATATCGAGCCCCTGGGGGGCTGTGACCCCGCGCAGCAAGAGGACGCAGGGGCACCTGTTTGTCATAGCTGGGGCACCGCGCCGTAGGCTCCGGCCATGTACTTGGCGTAAAGGTTGTCGTCGTTTCGCACGCCACTGACACTGTCCAGGCGCCAGGCTGTACTTTGGTTGGTCTCGTCTTTCTCAACCAGCATGACCTGGGATTTGTGCACCAGGTTGAGCACTTCGACGGCGTGGCAAGTGAACAGCAACTGGGCAGCGTGCGGATTGGTGCGGGGGCTCGCAAAAAGCTCCATCAGGGGTTCAAGCATCAAAGGGTGCAGGTCGTTCTCGAATTCATCAATGACGGCCAAGCCACCACCGGCCAGCGCTGGCAGCAACTTCGACAGCAAGACCAAGGCACTCTGGGTGCCGTTGGATTCAAGCATGAATGGCAATTCGAACTCCGTCGCCGGGCTGGACGCGTGGACGCCAAAAGGCAGCCACACCTTGCCCTTGCTGCCATCAGGCTGCAGGGTCTCGATCTCCCGAAGCTGGATGTCTTTCAAGCCCAGGTCCCAGCTCTTGAGCAAGGAGACGGCTTGCTTCATCTGTGTGCCCTGCTGCGAGAAATGCGTGGCGGCCTGAACGAGCTGGCCCGGGTCGTTGACCTGACGACCGAACTGATGGAGATTGCTGAACACCATGCCCGCGCTGAGCCGTTGCGCCAACTCGACACCATACTGGGCTGCCGTCGCGATCAACGAGGCGTTGGGCCGCACTTTCCGTGCTTCGGATGCGGCAAGACCAAAGCCTTGCTGCTTGACGTCGTAGCTTTGCGTGCCGTCATTCCAGTCTCTGACAAAGACATAGCGCATGCGTTCATGCTTCACATAAAGCGCCTCATGCAAGACCCGTTGGGGTGTTGCCCGAAGGACATGGCGCCACAGCTTGCCTTCGAAATCGACTTCCAGTTCGAATTCGGAAGGCGCGTCGGCCGCTGCCAAATGGGGCTGGAACGGCATCAGCCCTTGGTGCGGGTCCGTGAATGAGTGTGAGATGAACCACTTCAGAAACAGAATGGGTTTGAGCAAAGCGGTTTTGCCGCTGGCATTGGCACCTACAACAGCCATGACCCGGCTGATGCGCTCGCCATTGGGCGCTTGCTCAGACCAGACACCCGATGGCACCTTGCCGTCAAGCACCCAGGACACTTCAGTCCGTTCACGGAACGACTGGAAATTGGAAAAGGCATAGCGGTGCAACACGCCTTGAATTTGATCACAATCCACAAAAAAATGTGGATTACCGCATTTAATGCGGGTAATGTCTTGAGCTTGGGTTTCGGCGGTCAAGCGGTGATCATCACTGCAAGGGCCCAAACAGAAGAACCGTCACGCGCTTCAACTGCTGGTCGGTCACCCCCGACGGCTCCCGTGCCCGATCGCGGTACGTCGGTACGCCCTGGCTGACCTGATCAGCCCCAAATGATGCAAACCTGCCATGCGCTGGGCCTTGCTCGCACAGCCCACCTAGAGTGGCATGGCGGCGGGCTGGTCAGGCCTGGGCGTGACGAGCACATGCTGTGTCAGGTCGGTCGACCTGGGGCAACAGGTCGAAGGTGTGGGCGTCAACGTACTCGCCCCTGGGCAGTCCGGCCTGGCAGTCTCAATCCGCGACAACGTCTGCAGCCAAAGGCATGGGGGCGCTGACCGGGAAGAGGGTGGTGATCAGCTCACCTCGGTCGGGCACGTTCTTGAAGCGGATCACGCGGTAGCCGGCATCGGTCAACAGGCTTTCACGCGCGCCGTCTTCCTTCTCGCGCCCGCGGTGCGAGGCATCGTCCAGTTCGATGACGGCCACCACCTCAAAGGCTTTGGTGAACACCACAAAGTCGGCCGTCTTGCGATTGAAGGTGTTGCGCGTGGCTTGTTGCCGGGATGCCAGCAGGGCCGAAAACGACACCTGCGCCAGCACGACATGGGTGCGCTCAGACAGCACCTCGCGCAGGCGCCAATACATGGCTTGCTCGCGTTCGGTGAGGGCGGGCTTCTTCTTGGGCCTTTCCGCTTTGCCTGAGGCTTTGGCATCGCCTGCTGATTTTTGCCTTTGGGTGGCCAGCAGCACCCCCACCCCGATCACCACCATCAGGGCGATCGGCAAGCCCAATGAACCCAACTGCATGTGCTACTCCCTGTTTTAGGGGGCGGATTTTGCCATTTATGGGGTGTGCTTTGGCCGATGCGCTGCGCCTGTGTCGCAGCTGTTGGGGGGCGATGCCGGGTAGTGGCGGGGCATCGAACTGGCGTCTGGTCTGCCGTTGATATTCAAGGTGCCTTCGACCCGAGAACAAGAAACACACCTGCAGATAGACGCGCTCAAGGCGGCAGGGGTCGAGGTCATCTACCAAGAGAAAACGGCCAGTGTTGGCGCCAGGCCTGAACTGCAAAAGTGCCTCGGACGCCTGGGTAAAGGTGACGTCCTGGTCGTCTACAAAATCGACCGCATTGCGCGATCGCTGAAGGATCTGTTAGCCATCCTGGACCGCATCAGGGAATCCGGCGCTCTGGTGCGCTCGCTGACTGAGCCGTTGGATACGACCTCTGCCATGGGTGCGTTTGTAATTCAGATCCTGGGGGCTGTGGCCCAGTTGGAGCGTGGCATCATTAGGGAGCGTTCGATTGCTGGGCAGCAGGCAGCAATTGCTAGAGGGGTTAAAGTTGGCCGGCGCCGTATATTGTCTGAAGACGATGAGGTTGAAGTTGTTCGTTTATATGGAACTGGACTTCATACGCTTAGCGGGCTTGGGGCACGTTTTGGGGTCTCAATATCAGTAATTAAGCGATCTGTTTATAGGGCTCGTCAACCTTCTCACTCCAGTCTGAAATAATTTATTGAAGAGAATTATGCGACAAAAAATTATTCGATCAGTTGTGGACGGGAAGGTATGTGTTGCCTACACCTTTGATGGTATGCCTACCGTGCACGCAGAGCTTACTGGTCCATCTGCTGATCTTGTTTGTAAATATCAATTCGCTATCAAAGAGCTTGAATTGGTTGCTCGGTATATGCGTAAAATAGAGCGGGTGGTTGAGCGATATAGCGCTGGAAATCAGAATCTTGTTCTTATTGATGATGCCTTGGAGGATAGGGCTGATTTTCAAGCATACTTTTCAACGGCTACTATTTGCTACGGTAAAATTTTCTCAAAAGTTGGTGCTGGGCGACGTCAGTATTTGCCGAAATTCTTTTTCTCCGGTGATGGTTCGAAATATATGCCGTTGCATGAATGGTGGATGAAGGTTAGGCATGAGTGCATCGCGCACTCTGCGGGGGAGCCGTATGACCGCGGGCGGGTTATTATCTTGTCAGAGCCTCCGTATACTGGTGGTTCTTGGTGGTGGGTTTTTCCTCATGTTCAATATAGTATCTTTTTGAATATTAAAGAGGTTAGGTCTTTAATTGGCATGGTTGAATATATGTTTTCAATATTAAAGGCGGAGCAGGAGAAGCAGCTTAAGGATGTTGCTTCAAAGTTGACCCCCGCTGAGAGGGCTGAGTATCGTCGAAAATCTGTGTATTCGTCCCATATTGATGCATTTCCTTCTCCACCTTTGATATGAATAGATGCAGGTGGCTAGTTCTTCTTTTTCGTGTTGTTTGTGGCGATTTTTGTTGTTTTCTAGGTGGCAGAATATTGTTCGAATTTCTCCAGTTTCTCCACATAAAAAAACGGACCCCAAGGTCCGTTTTTCACATCTGCACGTCAAAACCCCCCCTCACGGAAAACTCAACTCCAACCCCAACGCACTCGCCAACGCAAAGGTAACCGCCCCCAAAACCATCAGCGACAGCATGAAGCCGGCGGCCACCTTGCCGCTGGTGCGTAGCAGGGCTCGGGTCTCTTGTTCGCGCTGTTGCTTGTCCTTCTTGCCTTGGTCGTAATGCCATTTGATGGCGTAGAACATGCCGGTGCCCAGAACGAGCAGCTTGAAGGTAGCGAAGACGATGGGGATCCAGTCCATGATTTGGGGGCTTTCCGGGTGGTTGATCGATGCTGTTGGCAGTGCAGGGGGTGAACAGCCACGATGGCCTGCAAGAGCGGTGGGTGGCCTGTCCTTGGGCATACTAACCAAAAGCAATTTCCATACATGCGGACAAAATGCCCACTCCAAAAAGCATACAAGACGAGGCTTTGCCAGGCTGGTTGCCTCGGCTGGCCGTGCGCGGTGGGCCCCGTTTTTTGCAGATTGCGGACGCCTTGCAGGCGGCGGTGGCTGATGGATCGCTGAAACCCGGTGACCGCCTGCCGCCCCAGCGCCAGATGGCGGCATGGCTGGCGGTGGACCTGACGACGGTCACCCGCGCCTACGACGAGGCCCGGCGCCGCAGGCTGCTGGAGGGGCGCGGCGCTCGGGGCACCTATGTGGCGGCGCCCCAGGTTGAGCTGAGCGCTGTCCTTGACCTGAGCATGAACACCCCGCCACCGCCGCAGGGGGTGGATTTTGACGATCTGTTGCAACAAGGCCTGTCTCAAGTGCTGATGAGGGCCGATGGCGGCTTGCTGATGACCTACCACCTGGCCGGCGGCAGCGACTCCGACCGCCAGGCTGGCGTCCGGTGGCTTGAGCCCATGTTGGGGCCGCTGGAGGCTAGTCAGTTGGTGGTCTGCCCGGGGGCGCAGGCGGCCATCGCCGCCTTGATGCTGGCGTTGACGGCGCCGGGCGATGTCATCCTGACCGAGCCGATGGGCTACCCGGGCTTGCGCGCTGCGGCGATCCAGTTTGGCCGGCGCATCCAGGTGGTGGAGGCGGACGAGCACGGCATGCTGCCCGATCGGTTGGAGCAAGCCTGCCGCCAGCACCAGCCCGGCCTGCTCTACCTCAACCCGACCTTGCAGAACCCGACCGCCATCACCATGCCGCAGCACCGGCGCCAGGCGCTTGCCAGCGTGGCCCAGCGCTGCCAGCTGCGCATCATCGAAGACGACCCCTACTGGCGCCTGGCCGATGCCGCGCCCCCTCCGGTGGCCACCTATGCGCCAGAGCAGGTGTACTACATCGCCACCTTGTCGAAATGCCTCACGCCCGGCTTGCGGGTGGCCTATGTGCTGATCCGCGACCCGCAAGAGCGCGAGCGCTTTCTGGCGGCGCTGAGGTCGTTTGCGCTGATGGTCGCCCCACTCAACGCCGCCCTGGCCACCCAGTGGATCTTCGACGGGTCGGCCGAGGGCTTGATGCAGGGCGTGCGCCAGGAGGCACGCCAGCGCCACTGGATGGCGCGGGATGTTCTGGCCGGGCGCTACAGCGGCGCTGGCGACGGCCTGCATGTGTGGCTGCCCTTGCCGGCGTATTGGAGCCCCGCACAACTGGCCCGCGCCGCCAACAACGAAGGCATTGCGGTCACGCCGGCTGAGGCTTTTGCGATGGGCAGTGGGTCAGCCAATGCCATTCGCATCTCGCTGGGTGGCATTCAGGACCGTGGGCGCTTGCAGGCAGGCCTGCAGCGGCTGTCGCAGTTGCTGGCGCGGCCACCCGAGCCGTTCAGCGTGGCGGTGGTCTGACTGACCTGGCAGCCTGGCGCGCTACCTGGGGGGGGCTCTGCACGCGCTCGCACCTGGGTCGGCCATGGCTTGGAGGTGCGGCCCCTCATGCGCCATTGCTGTTCGTTCAATGAACTCACACTATTTCTGTTCAAGAAATATTACAAACATAAATACCAGTTTTTATTGTGCGATATGACTTGATTGTCACGAAGCCGAGATGGGTGACGGGCAAAGTTGGCGCAGCCTTGCCATGGTGGTTCGGCAAACGAACGGGGTAGGTGGGTGGTGGGCTTGTGTGGCCCTGGCTTGCCCAACCCCGTTCAAGCAACTTGTTGCCGCAATGCCCCGCAGGTGAACTGCCCGCGCGGGTGAGGGCGGCATCGCCTTTCAACGCAATCTAGTCGTCAGCCGGGAGCTGACGAATCGAGGACACATGATGAAAAAGACCCTGATCGCTCTGGCCGCCCTGGGCGCGCTGACTTCCGTGGCGCAAGCCCAATCGAGCGTGGCTCTGTATGGCCTGCTGGACAGTGGCGTGCGCCACGACAGCGCCGGCCCCAAGGGCAGTGCGGGCAACACCGGTACGCAGAACCTGTTCACATCGGGCATTCTGAACACCTCGCGCTTCGGCTTCCGTGGCACGGAAGACCTGGGCGGCGGCATGAAGGCCAACTTCAACCTGGAGTCGGGCATCAACGCCGGCACGGGTGCCGGCTCCAGCACCAGCAACATCTTTGACCGCCGTGCCGTGTTGGGCATGGAAGACAGCTGGGGCCGTGTCGACATCGGCCGCAACACCACCTTTGCCTATGACCTGCAGGCGGGCTATGTGAACGATCCGCTGGGCCAGGAGCTGACCACCAACCGGCAGAACGCCGCCGTGTCGGCCACCTCGGTGAACCCCCTGGGCACCCTGGTAGGTTCGGCTTTGGACACCTCGCGCCGCGACAACATGGTCAAGTACCTGAGCCCGAAGCTGGCAGGCACCAACCTGGGCCTGGCTTACTCGTTCGGCAACGTGTCGGGCTCCACCGCCGCCAACTCGTCGGTGCAGTTCATGGCCAAGTACGACGTTCGCCCCCTGCAACTGGGCCTGTCGTATGACCGCCTGCGCGACACCGGCGGCCGCAAGCAAACCCTGTTGACCACGGGCGGCAACTACATCTTCGAAGGCTACAAGGTCACCGGTGGCTACACCCAGATGCAGGCCGACGCCGGCTTTGTGAACAGCAACACCTCGATCCTGACCAACTCGGGTTCCAGCACTTCGCTGTACAAGTTCCTGGCCGGCGCCTCGGCCAGCACCACCGGCCTGAAGGCAGCGGTGTTCGACCTGGGCGTGGGCTTCAATGCCACGCCGCTGACCCAGGTGGTGGTGGCCTACTACAACACCAAGTTCAGCGCCGATGGCCTGTCGTCCAACCGTTACGACACCTTTGCCGCCCGCGCCCGCTACACCCTGAGCAAGCGCACCGACCTGTACGCCGCCATCGACTACACCAAGGCCAAGGGCATGACGGCCGCCCAGACCGCCAGCGGCACCACCAGCAACACCGGCCTGTCGGTCGGCATCCAGCACCGCTTCTGATGGGCTGAACCGGGCGGGCGCTGCCACGCCGGCCCGGTTTCCCAGGTGATTTTTCATTGCGTTTTACCCGCCCCGCCTGCCAGCGTGGCGGGTTTTTTCATGGGGGCGGCTCATCGGCTCATCGGGCCATCGTGCGCTGCAGCCCCATGAAGCTGGTCCATTTGCGCTCGGCCTCATCGCGTTCGAACTCGGCCACCATGAAGTCGATGAAGGAGCGCACCTTGGCCGACAGGTGGCGCCGGTTGGGGTAGGCGATGTTGATCTGGATGCGGGGCAGGTCCCAGTCGTTGAGCAGCGGCACCAGCCGGCCCGCCACGATGTCGTCGTACACGATGTAGCTGGGCTGCACCAGAATACCCAGGCCGCTGAGCGCGGCGGCACGCAGCACCTGGCCGTCGTTGGATTCGAGCAGGCCCTGGATGGGCACGGTCTGGGTCTGTTCGCCCCGGCTCAGGCGCAGCTCGTGGGCGTTGTTGGCGTGCACATAGATCAGAAAGTCGTGGCCCGCCAGCGCCTCGGGCGTCTGGGGCTGGCCCCGCTCGGCCAGGTAGCTGGCCGAGGCGCACAGCACCCGGCGGGTCGAGCCCAGGCGCCGGATGGTGATGCTGCTGTCGGGTTCGAACTCGCGGTTGCGAATGGCCACATCGATGCCGTTGTCGATCATGTCCAGGTAGCGGTTGGCGGTTTCGATGTGGATGCGCACCTGGGGGTAGAGCTGGTGGTAGCGCACCAGGCGCGGCGCGATCTGCTGCATCGAAAACGACAGCGAGGCACTGATGCGCAGCACGCCAGACGGGTTCAAGGTGCTGGAGTGGACGGCCGCCTCGGCCTCTTTCAGCTCGGCCAGCAGGGCGCGGGCGCGCTCGTAAAAATCCTGCCCCTCGCTGGTCAGGTACAGGCGCCGGGTGTTGCGCTCGACCAGGCGGGCACTGAGCCGGGCCTCGAGTGAGGCCAGGTAGCGGCTGGCGGCCGGGTTGGACAGGCCCAAGGCCTCGGCCGCGCCGCCCAGGCTGCCCAGCTCGGCCACTTTGACAAACAGTTCCAACTCGGTGAGGCGATCCATATTTCCATTTTATGGAAATATGATTTCCTTCGAATGCTGTTTTATTCTTCTGCGTGAAATTCTAAAGTGTCACCCAGGGCCCAGGCAGAGGCCTCAACCCCAGGAGACACGGCATGCGCAACCTCAATCAAGACAACATCACCCAGGCGGTCATCGCCAGCTTTGGCGACACCCGCGACCCCAGGCTCAAAGAGATCGTGATCAGCCTGGTGCAGCACCTGCATGCCTTTGCCCGCGAGGTGAAGCTGACCGAGCCCGAGTGGTTTGCCGGCATCGAGTTTCTGACCCGCTGCGGCCACATCACCGACGAGCGCCGGCAAGAGTTCATCCTGCTGTCCGATGTGCTGGGCCTGTCGATGCTCACGGTGGCCATGAACCAGGACAAGCCCCATGGCTGCACCGAGGCCACGGTGTTCGGGCCTTTCCATGTCAAGAACGCGCCCCATTACGAACTGGGGGCCGACATCTCCAACGGCGCCAAGGGCACGCCCTGCCTGGTGCGCGGTCGGGTGCTCGACACCCGGGGCCAACCGGTGGCCGGGGCGCACCTGGATGTCTGGCAGTCGGATGAGGACGGCCTGTACGACGTGCAGCACGAGGGCCTGACCCAGGCCCAGGCGCGCGGCACCTTGAACGCCGATGCCCAGGGCCGCTACCACTTCCGCTCCATCGTGGCCGTGCCCTACGCCATTCCGCACGATGGGCCGGTGGGGGCGCTGCTGGAGGCCACCGGCCGCCATCCCTGGCGTCCTGCCCACCTGCACTTCAAGATCGACGCGCCGGGCTACCAGACGCTGATCACCCATGTGTTCCGGGACCAGAGCGACTACCTCGACTCGGACGCGGTGTTCGGCGTGCGCCAGTCGCTGGTGTGCGACTGGGTGCCCCAGCCCGACGGCTCTTACCTGCTGGAGTACGACTTCGTGCTCAACCCGGCTGCGGCGCTGTAACGCCATGCTGTTCGCCTTTCACCTCATCGACCGGCCCGGGTCGGCCGCGCTGCGCCTGCAAATGCGCCCCGAGCACAAGGCCTGCCTGGCCCAGCTGCAAGAGCACATCGCCTTTGCCGGCCCCCTGCTGCAAGACGATGGCCAGACCATGATCGGCAGCCTGCTGGTCATCGATTTCCCGGGCCGCGCCGCGGCCGAGGCCTGGCTGGCGCAAGAGCCGTTTCACCGCTCAGGCCTGTACGGCAGCGTGCAGATCCATGCCTTCAGCAACCTTTGGCCTCAGCGGATCGGATTCGCCCCATGAACCCAGGCTCATGTGTGCGCCACATCGTGATGTGGAACATCGCCGGGGCCACGCCGGCAGAAAAACGCGCCAACATCGAGCGCCTGCGCCAGGGCTTTGAGCGGCTCAGGGGCCGCATCCCCGGCCTGCTGCACCTGGACATCGGTGTGGACAGCAGCGGGGTCGACTACGCCTGCGATGTGGTGCTCTACAGCGAGTTCGCCTCCCAGGCCGCCCTGGATGCCTACGCCACCCACCCCGAGCACCTGCAACTGAAGGCGGCACTGGGCAGCATGCGCACGGCGCGCCATCAGGTGGACTACGCCTGGGCGCCCCTGGCTGCCGCGATCGACACCCCGGAGCCACCCCAATGAGAGACTTCCTCTACCAAGCCCAATCGCCCCGTGTCGTGTTCGGCGCCGGTTCGCTCCAGCACCTGGAGCGCGAAATCGACCTTCTGGGCGCGCGCCGGGCCCTGGTCTTGTGCACCCCGCAGCAGGCCGGGGCGGCCCAGGCCGTGGTCGATCGCCTGGGCCCGCGTGCGGCGGGCTTGTACGCCCAGGCCGTGATGCACGTGCCCATCGAAACCGCCCGCGCAGCCCGTGCCGAGGCCGCCCGCCTGCAGGCCGATTGCGCCATCGCGCTGGGCGGCGGCTCGACCATCGGGCTGGGCAAGGCCATTGCGCTGGAGTCGGGCCTGCCGATCGTGGCCATTCCCACCACCTATGCCGGCAGCGAGATGACCCCGATCTACGGCATCACCGAGGCCGGCCTCAAAAAGACGGGGCGCGATCCCCGCGTCTTGCCGCGCACCGTGATCTACGACCCGGCGCTGAGCAGCAGCCTGCCCCTGGCCCTCAGCGCCACCAGCGGCATGAACGCCATCGCCCACGCGGTCGAGGGCCTGTACGCCAGCGACAGCAACCCCATCCTGGACCTGATGGCCGAGGAGGGCATCCGGGCCCTGGCCACGGCCTTGCCGCAGATACGCCAGCAGCCCCTGCACCTGGCCCAGCCGAACCCGTCGGCCCAGGTGAGCGAAGCCCGCGCCCAGGCCCTGTATGGCGCCTGGTTGTGCGGCAGCGTGCTGGGGCAGGTGAGCATGGCCTTGCACCACAAGCTCTGCCACACCCTGGGCGGCAGCTTCAACCTGCCCCATGCCGAGACCCACACCGTGGTGCTGCCGCATGCGCTGGCCTTCAACCTGCCGCAGGTGCCCCTGGCCGCCCAGCGCATCGCCCGGGCGCTGGGCCTGCCCCATGCGGGGCAAGCCGCCACCGGCCTGTACGACCTGGCCCGCTCGCTGGGCACGCCGCTGAGCCTGCGTGAGCTGGGCCTGCAAGAGCGTGACCTCGACCGCGTCTGCGAACTCGCCCTGACCCAGCAATACCCCAACCCGCGGCCCCTGGAGCGGGCCGCCCTGCGCCAGCTTTTGCAAATGGCCTACGAAGGCACCCGGCCGGGCGCGCCGGACTGAACCCCACAACAACCAGGAGACAACATGACACGCCAAACCACCGCCCCCCAAACCACCGCCCTCCGATCCAGCCCCGGGCTGGCCCAGAGCCTTTCGCGCAGCCTTTACCGCAGCCTTTCGCGCAGGGGGTGCCACCTGGCCCTGCTCGGCCTGGCCGGGGCGGCCTGCGGCCCGGCCCTGGCGCAGGACAAATACCCCAGCAAGGTGATCAAGGTCATCGTGCCGTTCCCGGCCGGAACCGCCCCCGATGTGATGGCCCGGTTCTGGGGCGAGCGCCTGGGCAAGGCCCTGGGGCAGGGCGTGATCATCGACAACAAGCCCGGGGCCAGCACCATCGTGGGCACCCAGCAGTTTGTGGCGGCGCCGGCAGACGGCTACACCTTGCTGTACACCGCCAGTGGCACGGTGGCCATCAACCCCTATGTGTACAAAAAGCTGCCCTACCAGACCAGCGATCTGGTGCCCGTGATCCAGACCCTGTCGATCCCGCTGGTGATCAGCGTGGCGGCCAGCTCGCCCTACAAAACCCTGGGCGACCTGATCAAGGACGCCAAGGAGCGCCCCAACCAGGTCAGCTACGCCTCGTACGGCGTGGCCACGGCGCCCCATGTGTCGATGGCCTACTTTGCCAACAGCGCCAACATCACGCTGAACCATGTGCCCTACAAGGACGGCGGCCTCAACGACATCGTGGGCGGGCAGGTGGGCACGGCCTTCAGCCCGATCGCCGATGTGCTGCAGTTCATCCGCACCGGCCGCGTCCGCGCGCTGGCCGTGTCCAGCCAGCAACGCCTGGAATCCCTGCCCCAGGTGCCCACCGTGGCCGAGACCTTCCCGGGCTTCGAGGGCGACTCCTGGCACGGCGTGTTCGCCCTCAAGGGCACGCCCCAGGCCATCATCGATCAGGTGTCGTCGATCTCCCAGAAGATCGTGGCCTCCGACGAGTACCGCAAGTACCTGGCCAGCATGGGCCTGGTGCCCATCGGTGGCAGCCCCGAGACCTTTGCCACCGTGCTGCAGGCCGACAGCAAGCGCTGGATGGCCGTGGTCAAGAACAACAACATCAGTCTGGATTGAGGAAGTCGCCCCGGCCTGTCTCGCTCTGGGCAGAACGGGGCTGCTTCATGGCGTTGCGCAGGCGTTCGGACGGGTTTCATTTCAACGCTTTGAGGGGGGCCTTGGATTGATCGTCCGTCGGCATCAAACGCCCGTCGGCTGCGGCACCGCGAGCGCGGGCTTTTCCCGACGCGGTTGACCGGGCTGGGGCATGGTTGACGCTTTGACCGGCTCGCGGTCCATCGGAAAACCAGATGCTCAAGTTCCCTGCCTGTTTCGAGGAGTCCGTTCATGGCGGCTTTGTCGTCACGTTTCGCGACATTCCCGAGGCGATCACCCAGGGCGACACCTTCGCGCAGGCGCATGCCATGGCGATCGATGCCCTGACCACCGCGATGGACTTCTATGTGGAAGACCGGCGCCCGGTGCCCCTGCCCAGTCCGGCCCGCTCGGGCGAGCACCTGCTTGCATTGCCTCCCACCCTCGTGGGCAAGGTGTTGCTGCACAACACCTGCCTTGAATCCCGTACTCGGCCGGCCGATCTCGCTCGCGCGATGGGCATCAAGCCGCAGGAGGTCCACCGCATTCTGGATCTGCACCACGCCACCAAGATCGACACCCTGGCCGCTGCGCTTCGTGCCTTGGGGCGTGAGTTGGTGATTCAGGCTCGGCCTTTGCCTTTGCCTTTGCCTTTGCCTTTGCCTTTGCCGCCCTCGTGACCATCATCTGCAGCATCAAGCGCTTCAGCCACTTCGCGTCTGGCGGCCCAGTCGCTGGCCAAGGTGCACAGGTAGATCGGGATCAGCAGAACGCAGATGCCCCACAGGACCAGGACCACCATCAGGACGAGCAGCAACAAGGTGATGAGCATGGCGGCCATTGTTCCCGTCGGGGCGTCGCGGCCGGCCTGTTGTGCGTGGCGCGCGGCCCTGGTGCCGCGTTCAGGGGATGGGCGGCTTCAACCCTTGGCCGCCGAACCCCGCTTGGTCTGGTCCGCCTCCAGCGCGCAGCTCACGGCCTCGCGGAACGAGTCCACCACCATCACACCCGGGGGCGCCGCGCTGTGGCTGGCCTGGCCGGTCACCCAGGCGGGCAGTTGCACCTGGATCAGGCTGGCCTGGGGCAGGTCCTGCTGCAGTTGCAGCACCAGGGTCTGGGTGGCGGCCTCGGATTCGCCGCTCTGGATGAAGACCCGGGCCACGCTGTCGGCGCGGGCCTCGGGTGGGGCGGCATCGGTATCGGTCACCGACACATGGCGCGCGTCCAGGCCGGCATCGCGCAGGGCGCGGGTCAACAGCTCGGTCATCAGCTCGTCGCCGATGCTGCCCTGGCCAATGCACAGGTTCAGCGAGCCGGTGGGCACGCTCAGCGGGCCTTGCCAGCGGCCCATTTCGGCCTCCCGCTGGCGGCGCAGGGCCACGCCGGGGCTGCTCAGGTCCAGCACGGTGTGGGCCTCGCCGCGCTGTCGGCGGCGTGGTTTGCCGTCCAGCGCGCCGATCACATCCACCACCACCTGTTGCATGCGCTGGGCCTGCTCGGGGCTGATCAGGCCCAGTTCGTGGTCGCGGGCCGCCAGTTGCAGGGCCGGCAGCACGATGTTGTCGCAGTAGCTGGCAAAGCTTTTTTTCTTCAGGTAGGCGCGGGCCTGGGCGATCAGGTCGTGCGCGTCGCCCGACAGGGTGCGCTGGTAGAAGCGTTGCGGGCGGGTGAGTGAGGGCCCGTCGCCCAGCAGGATGTCGAGAAACTTCAGCGAGGGCACATAGCGCCCGGCCACCAGCAGGCACAGGGTCAGCGGGGTGGCCAGCAGCAGGCCCACCGGGCCCCACAGCGCGCTCCAGAAGATGGCGGCAATCACCACCGACAGCGGCGACAGGCCCGTGCTGTGCCCATACAGCAGGGGCTCGACCACCTGGGCGGCCAGCACCTCGACCACCAGGAAGGCGGTCAGCGTCAGCAGCATCAGCGTCCAGCCGGGCTCCACCGCAGCGCCCAGCAGCACGGCGGGCACGGCCGCGATCAGCACGCCGATGTAGGGCACAAAGCGCATCAGGGCCGTCAGCACGCCCCACAGCATGGCGTGCGGCAGATCGATGGCCCACAGGGCCAGCCACACCACCGCCCCGACCCCGAAGTTGACCGCAAACTGCGACACAAAGTAGCGCGACAGGCGCGCGCCCACGTCGTTGAGCACCTCGGTGCTGGCGCGCAGGTCGTGCCCGCCGATCAGGCGCAGCAGGCGGTCGCGCAGCGACTCATGCTCCAGCAGGGTGAACAGCATCACGATCAGCACGATGCCGGCGGTGGCCAGCGGCTCCCACAGCGAGCCGGCCAGGTGGGACAACACGCTCAGCGAGGTGGGGGGCGGCGGGTAGACCTCGACCTGCACGCGCTCGCCGTTGGCATTGGCTTTGAGCCGGCTGGCGGCATTGCGGCTGGGGGCCGGGCGCTCGGGCTCGCTCAGGTGCTTGAACAGGCGCCCGGCCGTGCCCTGCAGCGAATCCATGCGGTCCACCGTCAGCTCTTTCACGGTGGCCACCTTGGCGCGGATCGACGATTCGTACTGCGGCAGGCTGGCGGTCATGTCCACCAACTGCAGGCCCAGCATCACGGCCAGGGCAGCGATGCCGGCGCACAGACTGCCCACGGCGGTCAGCACCGCGGGGGTGGCGGGCAGGCCGATGCGACGCAGCCGCCTGACCAGGGGGGCGATCAGCAGGCTCAGCATGGCCGCCAGGGCCACCGGCACCAGCACCTCGCGCGCCAGGTACAGCAGGCCCAGCACAATGGCGCAGGACACCAGCGGGCTGGTGCTCAGACCGCTGCGCCAGCGCTCGGCCTCAGGGCGGGGAGTGGGGTCGACAGGGGAGGTCACGCGGGTGCTATCGGCTGGTTTGGGTTGATGGGCGGCATTGAATTGATTCCGGATCATAACGAGCGCTTGCCCTGTGCGCCCTTGCAGCGACGTGCCTCACATGCAGCCATGCCCATCGTGAATACCAGCTAGTGCAAGGGTGTACTGGGCCGCGCCCATGCCGGCGGCGGACAATCGCGGGCGATCCAGGGGCTGCGGGCGCACAGTCTGCCCGGCCGGCCTTCATTCAGAACCCCCTCACGGACCTCCCAAACCTCAAGAGCGCTGACGCATGAGCACACCCATCACCGGTATTTCTTCCATGGCCACCCGCCTGCTGCTGGCCGACCTGGCCACGGCCTACCAGCAACAGTTCCAGGTGCCGGTGCAGTTCGAATCCCTGGGCGGTGTCGAAGCTGCCAAAAAGGTGCAGCAGGGCGAGGCGGTCGATCTGGTGGTGCTGGCCAGCGATGCCATCGACAAGCTCATGGCCGGCGGCTTTCTGCTGCCCGCCAGCCGGCGTGACCTGGTGCAGTCGTCGGTGGCGATCGCCGTGCGCGCCGGCGCGGCCCTGCCCGACGTGAGCAGCGAAGCGGCCCTGCGCGCCAGCGTGCTGGCCGCGCGCAGCATCGGCTACTCCACCGGCCCCAGTGGCACGGCCTTGCTCAAGCTGTTCGAGCGCTGGGGCCTGGGCGAGACCCTGAAAGACCGCCTGGTGCAGGCCCGCCCCGGCGTGCCGGTGGGCAGCCTGGTGGCCCAGGGCGAGGTCGAATTGGGCTTTCAGCAGCTCAGCGAACTCAAGGACCTGCCCGGCATCACCTTGTTGGGCGGCATGCCCCCGGGGCTGGAGATCGTCACCACCTTCACCGGGGCGGTGCGCGTGGGCGCCGCCCAGGCCGATGCGGCCCAGGCCGTGCTCGACTTCATGAGCGCGCCGGCGCAGACCGCACTCAAGCAGCGCCACGGCATGGAAGCGGCGCAGGCTTGAGTCTGCTGGAGGGGGTGCTGGCGGGTGGGCCCCCTCAGTCCAGCACCTGCCCGTCGTGCTCCACGTACGGATGGTAAGGCCCGGTGCCGCTGTGCGAGGCCTCGGCGGCTGGGATGAAGGCGCCGCGCTTCACGTCGAACACGTTCACCTGGCCTTGCTCGATCACATAGTGCCAGCCGTTCAGGGTCAGGCGCCCGGCCTCGACCTCGCGGCGCACCATGGGGTAGTCCATCAGGCGCTCCAGCTGCAGCACCACCGAGCGTTCTTCGGTGCGGCGCAGCGCCTCGGCGCAGGCCTGCACCGGCAGCTGCGCCTCTTGCAGCAGCTCGAGCCAGCTGCTCAGGGCGCGTGCTTCGTCAGGCACGCCCTCGTAGGCCGCCCGCACGGCCCCGCAGTGGCTGTGGCCGCACACGATGATGCGCTCCACCTGCAGGCTAAGTACCGCGTATTCCACCGCCGCCATGGTGCCGTGCAAGCCCCTGGAGCCATCGTAGGGCGGCACCAGGGCCCCCACATTGCGCACCAGAAACAGCTCGCCCGGGCCGGCCCCGGTCAGCAGGTGGGGCACCAGGCGCGAGTCGGAGCAGCCGATGAACAGGGTCTTGGGGTGCTGCCCCTGGGCCACCAGGTCTTGAAAGCGCTGCTGGTGCAGGGGAAAGTAGTCCGACTGAAAGCGCCTCAGGCGCTGCAGCAACTCGTCGGGCGGCGAGGCGTCGGTCGGGGGCATGGCGGTGTCCTGGGGGCCTTGGGTGGGTGATGAAAGGCGTTGACAGGCAACGCCTGGTTTTCAAGTTCCACCGATTCTGGCGCCCATCCGGCGGATTCCCTCAGGGGCCGGATGGCGCTTTTTTGCCCTGGATCAAGGGCCGGCCACGCTGGCAGCGGGCCCGGCCCGGCCTCATTCAGGCTGGATGCCGGCTTCGCGGACCACCTTGGCCCATTTGGCGATTTCGGAGCGCTGGTGGGCCGCCAGTTGGGCCGGCCCGGCCACGATGGGCTCCATGCCCAGGGCGCGCATGCGGGCCTGCACGTCAGGCAGGTTGAACACGCGCATCGCCTCGGTGGCCAGCAGGGCCTGGATGTCGGCCGGCAGGCCGCCCGGCGCAAAAATGGCCAGCCAGGAGTCGGCCTCGAAGCCCTTCAGCCCCTGTTCGGCCAGGGTCGGGATGTCGGGGGCCGAGGCGCTGCGGCGCAGGCTGGTGATGCCCAGGGCACGCAGCTTGCCCTCGCGGATCGAGGGCAGGGCCGAGGGCAGGTTGTCGAACATCAGCCCGATGTGCCCCGCCAGCAGGTCGGGCACGGCCATGGCGCGGCCCCGGTAGGGCACGTGGTTGAGCTTCACCCCGGCCATGGCGTTGAACATCTCGCCTGCCACATGGGGCGAGGTGCCGATGCCCGGCGTGCCATAGCTCAGTTGGCCTGGTTGGGCCTTGGCCAGCGCCACCAACTCGCCCACGTTGCGGGCCGGCACCGAGGGGTGCACCACCAGCACATTGGGGGTGGAGGCGACCAGCACGATGGGCGTGAAGTCCTTCACCATGTCAAACGGCAGGTGAGGGAAGACCGAGCCGTTGATCGAGTGCGTCGCAATGCCACCCATCATCACGGTGTAGCCGTCGGGTTTGGCCCGGGCCACGGTTTCGCCGCCCAGGTTGCCCCCGGCGCCGGGCTTGTTGTCCACCACCAGGGGCTGGCCCAGCGAGAAATGCTCGGCCAGCAGGCGTGCCAGGGTGTCGGGCACGCCGCCGGGCGGAAAGCCCACCACGATGTGCACCGGGCGCTCGGGGTAGCGCGCGGTCTGGGCCTGGGCCGGGTTGAAAGAACTCCCTAGAGCTGCTGCCATGAGGGCCAGCCCGATTTTCTTGAACTTCATGTGTCGATATCCGGAATGAAAAAGCCCGCGGCACAGAGCGTGTGGTCATGCCTTGGCCGGGGCCGGTCGATTATCCAGGGTGGCGTGGCGTGATCAGGTGCGGGGTGGTGCTTTTGAGGTGGCATGTCACAAGGCCTGCATCAGTCTGGACAAGCGCTGGATCAGTGGCGCAAACAGCTCGGACGAGGTGTTGCCATAGCCCAGCACCAGGCCGTTGTCGGGCGGCCCCGGCGGCAGCGCAAAACCCGACAGTGCCGAAGGCGCCATGCCCTGCTGGCGTGCCTGTTCGGCCACCGCCTGGTCGGGCCACTGGGGCCCGAAGCGCACGCACAGGTGCAGCCCGCATTGGCCGCCCTCGATCTGGTGCGGCACGGCCAGGTGCTGCTGCAGGGCACTGCGCAGCGCGCTTTGCCGGCTGCGGTACAGGCGGCGCATGCGCCCCAGGTGGCGCGCGAACTCGCCGCTTTCCATGAACTGCGCCAGCGCCAGCTGGCTGTGGCGCTGGCCGCCGCGCAGCAGCTCGCCCAGCGGCCCCTGCAGCCCCGGCAGCAAGGCCTCGGGCAGCACCAGAAAACCCAGGCGCAGCGAGGGGAACAGGGTCTTGCTGAAGGTGCCCACATACAGCACCGGCGCCTGCGGCACCAGGCCCTGCAGGGCGCCGATCGATTCGCCGGCATGGCGGAACTCGCTGTCGTAGTCGTCTTCGATCAGCCAGCAGCCGTGGCGGCGCGCCTGTTCCATCAGCTGCAGGCGGCGTGCTGCGCTCAGCACCGCGCCGGTGGGGTATTGGTGCGAGGGCGTGACGTAGATCAGTCGGGGCGGGTGCAGGGCCCAGTCTTGCTCGGTGGCGCACAGGCCCTCGCGGTCCACCGGCAGCGGGTGCAGCGTCAGGTCGGCGGCACGCAAGGCGGCCTTGGCGCCACGGTAGCCGGGGTTTTCCACCCAGGCCCGGTCGCCGGGGTT
>Ga0208269_100342_pt1 | contig 24771 bp, 28 predicted proteins | sample LakWasMe88_LOW11_2_FD_183912 | JGI IMG/M metagenome (GOLD analysis project Ga0208269, IMG submission 183912) | Freshwater sediment methanotrophic microbial communities from Lake Washington under simulated oxygen tension - Sediment Metagenome... | ecosystem: Environmental > Aquatic > Freshwater >...
AAATTGTTATTTCCACTTATTTTCTTTATTTTCCCGTCGATGTTATTGGTCTTGTTGGGGCCAGCCTTTATTAGCATACACAACGTTTTGTTACCAACACTCGCAGGGCAGTAAGTTGATAAGCCACGTTAGTTAAGTTGTAGCTTAAATAGCAGTAAGGAGGTGAATGATGAAAAGCAAACGCAAAATATTATCTATGGCATGTTGCGTTGCTGTGCTGAGTGCATGTGCATCTAATCAGAAGGCAGTAGAAGTACCGTCATGGATGATTAGCCCCAATATTAAAACAAGCAACGCACAAGCTAGTGCAAGCGCGATGTACAAGTTGGGCAGATATTATCAGGGGCAGCAACGTGATGACCTGGCGATTGAAGCTTACCAAAAATCTATTTATGCAGACTCAAGCTTTGTAGATTCTTACAATGGTTTAGGTGTGGTTTACGCAAGGCAAGGCAAGTATCAGAAAGCCATCGAGGCATTTAAGTCTGCGCTTAGTTATGCACCGGCAGCAGCGCATTTATATAGCAATATGGGTTATGCCTATTATTTGCAAGGGCAATATGCAGAGGCTGTTTCTACACTGAAACAAGCCACTACGCTGGATCCATCTAATCAACGCGCACTTAATAACTTAGGTATGGCCTATGCTAAATCTGGTAGTCAGGGTGAGTCTATTCAGGCTTTTACTCAGGCGATCAGTGTGGAGGCTAAAGCCGCAGATCTGGCCGCGCCTGCACAAGACTCATTACCACAAGAAAATGCTACTGATGCAGCCAAGGGCCAGTCTGCCAGTGTTTCTGAGATATTTTCTGCTAAAGCGATTACCAAGCATGCCGATGTGCAGGAGCTGACACTTCCTAAAAGCGAAGGGGTGATTAGACCTGCACCATTACCAGGAACAGTGCCAATGGTGGGTAGCAGCGTTAAGTTAGTGCAATTGGCACCTAATGTGTTTGAACTGCAATCTCAGCAGTTGAGTGCAATGCCAATGCAAGAAGTTGAGCAGCCTGTGGTGGTGAGTTGGGCACACTCTCGTGTAGAAGTTGCTAACGGTAATGGTGTGACTGGTATGGCTGGCAAAGTAGGTAAATTTTTAGTGGGGCAAGGGTACCCAGCAACACGGCTCACTAATCAAAAGCCTTTTACTGTGAGGAGATCGCAAATTCAGTATAGAGGTGGCCACTATGCAGAAGCCCAGCTCATCAAAGATAGTTTGCCAGAATCTACCGAGCTAATTGAGCGCAGTGACATGCGTGCAGACATTGGCGTGCGGTTGGTGCTTGGTAAAGATATGAGTACGCATTTGGCGTATTTTGGTACGCAACAACAAAAAACGCAGTTAGCGTTGGTGGTGGATGAGCCTAAAAACGGTATTGCATATTAAGTTAATTTTGCTTGAGGACTGTTTTAAAGACTGCGTTTGTAGTGCAGTGTAGTAAGTCGGTGAGTTGTTTAATTCTTTAACTTAAGGGAGTGTGAAATGGCTAATATGGACAATATTATAGAACCGGATAGACAAGGTATCTGGGTTGCGGCAACCTTCATTATTGCGTTACTAGGGTTGGTTATCTCAATTGTTGGCATCACTCGTAATAATGATTTGATGTACATGACGCAAACAGAGCTGCTATTAATTCACAATAAAATAGAGGCACTAGAAGCCGGAAAAGCACCGCCAGCTGCCGCACCTGCTGCCCCAGCGGCACCTGCAGCAGCACAGGAGTAGTCATCAGCCTGTGATGTGGTATTCAACATGCGCTGAAAGGTTGCCCCATAAGCAATATTTTCAGCACATGTTGAATCTACCGATGCCTCATGGAGTTAGCCTGATATGTAGAAGTTAAAGCACTTATGCTTGTGATTTAGGTCTAGTAATTTATGGGGAGTGGCCTATATTTTTGATGTGGTTTAGCAATGGTTTGTTTATCAGGCACATTTGTAAATGTGTTGAGTAAAACATTAATTAAGGAGATTCTGGTTTTATTAATTGATGTGCATTTTTAAATGGGCCCGGTTTGGGATTAGATGTTTAAGTTTAGATAATCTAAAGCTGGGTGGTCGTAAATCATAGTTTGGTGATTTGTTGCGATGCATGTTTGGTGTTTTATGTAGTGATTTGTATCACAGATTAATCATCCAAAAAGGATGATGCTATGAACATTAAAGAGAAAGGGACGGCGCTAGTCGAGTTTGCGCTAGTAGCGGTAATGTTCTTTACCATATTGTTCTCCATCATAGAGTTCGGCTATCTTTTTTGGGGAAATTTGAGCATGCAACATGCTGTGCGCGAAGGTGCGCGCTTTGCTGCAGTTGCAGGCTTTGACCCAACTCAGCCAGACCCTATACAAGAGCGCTGTGACCGAGTTGTTCAATACACTAAAGACAACTCGATGGGATTTTATGACCGTGTTTCACCTGTGGTGACATTTAAAACGGTCAATGCTGCTGGAAATGTAGTCAACATAGGCAGCGGTTGTGGGGCCGCCCAGCAAATTGTTGTTACGCATATTGACTGTACGCTTCCGTTGATCACTCCGTTTACTCAGCTGTTGGCAGTGTTAGGCACAAGCACGTTTACAGATGGTAATTATCATTTTTCTGTAAGTGCAGCGATGAGAAACGAGGCATTCAAATGATTAACTATTCTAGATGTAAAACTAAAACAATATCGCAAGGGCAGAGCCTCATTGAACTGGCAATCCTTTTACCCTTGCTGTTAATGTTAGTGTTTGGTGTGATTGATTATGCACGTGCTATTCAATTTAACAATATTCTCGTAGCAATGAGTCGTGAAGGGGCTAATTTAGCATCCAGAACAAGTGCGTTACCTCAAGATATTATTCGCGCATTAAATGTCACTGCCGATCCTTTGGTGATGAACACCCGGGGTCGCATATTCATTACGCGCATTATTGGCAAAAAAGTAGTGCCAACCTGTGTGGATGCACCACCAACTTTCTGTACAACCTTTGCTAATGTGGAGTCTCAGACTAGAGCTGTCTCTGGTGCAGCTGCGCTCACAAGCAAAGTATGGGCTTGCGGCGCAGGGTGGAACGGTAGCGGCAATTGTACTTTTGTTCCAGCCAACGCTAGCGCCACAATTCCTATGACACTCAGTGACGGTGAGGAAGTCTTTGCAGTAGAAACGCTCTATGACTACAACGTGATCGTCAATTATGTAATGCAAACCGGACCGAAACTTTATTCGCTGACGGTGCTGTAACAACACGGCCGGCTGTAGGAGGTAGTATGAAACTCTATTATGCACATGATAACAAAGGTCAGATTGCGATTATTGTCGCGATAACGCTTGTTGTGCTAATCGGTATGGTTGGTCTTGCTGTAGATTCAGGTCGCGGCTATGGTGTAAAAGCTAAGTTAAGTGCTGCTGTGGATGCGGCTGCCATTGCAGCTGCACGCGGTTTAACGGTAGGTGATGATGACTCCGAGCGTATTGCTAATGCGCAAGTCGCTGCGCAAAAATTCTTTAATGGTAATTTCCCCAATAACTATTTGGGCTCAACGCCTACCTCGCTTAGTACTACCGCTGTACATAAAAGCGATGGTTACTGGCAGGTCAATGTCACTGCTACTGCAAATATGCCAACCACATTTATGCGGGTGTTAGGTCAGAACGAGTTAAACCTTAACGCCGCTGGCGAGGTTGTGAGGCGAGATGTCGATATTGTCTTAGTCATGGATACTTCAGGCTCCATCGGGTCTGCGATGGCTGGTCTTAAAAATTGTGCCAAAAACTCTTTTGTGAATAAGTTTATTGAAGGGCCTGGTGGTGATAGGTTAGGTTTAGTGAGCTTTGCATCAGGCGCGGTACTCGATGTACCAATCAACAAAGACGTTACAAGGGGGTTCAGTAAGGCTCAGATGAACAATGCGATTGATGCATTTACTTCTAGCGGCTGGACAGGTTCTGCTGAAGGCATGCGCAGAGCACTTAATGAGATTAATGCAATTCCCGCGTCGCTTCGTTCTAGTTTGCGAGTCATTGTGTTTTTTAGCGATGGTGCACCTAATGCATTACCCGCAACCTTTGATCGTCTAGCCGGACCTCCAAACCCAGTTTCCGGTGATTTAGAATCTGAAACAAGTGGGGCTGCAGCTGGGCGTGCAACAGAGCTGTATCGTGAGGATAGGCGCGATACTTTGCGTGCCAGTTACAATAATATTAACGTGTTGCCGGATACTGGTTTTAATATTAGCGGGGTGGGGGACATTCCACTTGCTAGCTACAATGGTGCGCGTGCCTTAACCGGTAGCCCAATTACCAATACGCGGTGTAATGTTAATAAAGCCGCAAGAAACATGGTGGAAAATGCCGCCAATACAGCACGCAACCAAGGTATTTATGTACACTCTGCAGCTTTAGGGGCGGCTGTTAATAACCCAGAAACCAACTTTAGTGGAGGATGCAGCACTAACAGTGAGGTTGGGGTGACCATTCTGAAGCGTTTGGCAAACACCACAGACTCTACTTCCTTTAATGCAGCGCAACCTACTGGTATTTATGTTTCAGCAGCAACGATTGCACAGTGTGATGATGCGTTTAGTAAAATTGCAAGTGAGATATTACGTTTGACTAAATAATTGATTTTAATAATAAGCATGATATAGCGAATGCAGTATGCATGTTTAGATGTTGGTTTTTATCTATCTAATTGATAATTAATAAATTATTAGTCAGTAATATAGATTTTTTATAAAGTTTAATCGTGTTTTTTTAACATCTTTCATCAATATTATTTTATTGATATAAGGGTTAGCCCTGATGTACTGAATTCATCAATCAAGGTAAATTGTCACCTCAATCTCAGTGGTTCCAAATTGATGGTCGATAGCGCAATGTCGCATCAAGCGGTACTTCTGTTTTTTCAATTTATCAATGAGGAGGTATTCATGGTGCTTGAAACAACAACCGTTAAAGGTAAAAAATCAAAAGATTCAGTAGCCACAGCCATCAAAACGGCGCGTCCTCGAAAGTTGCAGAAGCCCACTGAATCAAACCATGCAGATAGCCAAGATAAATTAGTGCACATTGCTGTGACTGCATATTACAAAGCCGAATCAAGAGGGTTCGAGCCAGGACATGAGTTACAAGACTGGCTGGAGGCGGAAGCCGAGGTGGCGCAATGAATACCTCATCAGCCGCACATCAAATTAAAGACATAATGCCTAGTAATCTTTTAATCAAGCATGATCAATATGAAGATACTGGGTTAAATCTGCCAGAGTTGACCATTTATGACAACGGTATGATTAGAGGTTGCAGTAATGCTGCCAGAGAGTTGCTCGGTTGTACTTTAGATAAACTCAGGTGGCGCCACATATCCATATTTCTTCCGCAATTGTCAGGAATGGCAATTATAGAAGGCGGTAAAATTAACCCAAACCTACGGTTTTTGTCGCACATCGGGCATCACTTTGATGTGATCGACATGCAAGGCGCACACATAGCATGCGCCTTGTTTTTTAATGAGGTAGAGCGTTCTGGTAAGCATTATTTAAGATTGATATTCCGCCCGGTTGAGCCTCAGCATGCTGTGATTTAGCAGGGCTGGTCTATATCGATTTGGAGATTGTTATCCATAGCGCTGGTTCGTGTATGCTGTAAAACTATTCTAATCGCTACAGTGGGGTGTTTACATTTGGAGGGTGCTTGATATATGGTGGTTATATAAATGATAATAAATTTAAAAATAATATATAAATCATGTATCTATGATATAAATTGTTGTAAGCTCTAATTGCTTTTAATATTAATAAGGAGAATACCAATGAACTATTTCAAGCATATCCTCATCGCTGCAATCGCGCTTGTAGGTATATCAATCTCAATGGGTGCATACGCTTACACAGTAGTGCCAGAAGAAATGATCCCTGAAGACGCCGCAGAGCCCGACATGAGCGCAGTAACCCCTGTGACCGTGGGTGATGTGACTTACCTCTCAGGTGGTGTGGGTAAGGCAGAGTCAGTTGCCATGCGCGGCAATGCAAAAAATTACGCATTAGAAGTTGTATTTGTAGAAAAGTCTGGCGCTTTAGAGGAGTATTTATCTGAGGTTAAGCTACAGATTCAAGATAGCAGTAAAAATACCGTGCTGGATATTGATACGGAAGGGCCGTACTTTTTAGCCAACTTACCACAAGGCAAATACCAAGTAAGTGCAGAGTACAACGGTGTGGTTAAAACGCAATTAGTGACCGTTAGTAAAAAGAAACACGCCAAACTCGTATTTTGGTGGCGTACCGTAGAGTAAGTTCTGTATCCGCGGCAGCTTTGATATTACGCGGAGTTAGCCGCGCTAATCACCATGAAGGCCACAGCCTTGAGGCTGATGGCTATCATGGATTGGTAAGGGTTTAATTACTGCTTGCCGGGTTGCCCATTAACCTTGCAATTTGCATCTTTATAAGGTCCACTAGATTGTACCCAGCCATCACCGGGTCTGGTCTGAGTACACCACAGCTCACCATTTAGCTTACTTTTCCATTTGTACCAGGCTGCGGGTGCCGCTAACGCAGTGAATGACACTAATAAGCCAATGGCTAGCCATACAATACTTCTTTTCATGGTTCTAGTTTTTACTTTGCTAGTTCTCATGGTTCTGGCGTGCCAGTATCTTTGTTGCCATGTATCAGCTCAGCGCGTGCTGTGGCTGCAAGTGCTTGATACCTCATCTTAAACGCGTCTAGATTTTCTTCTTCAAGCTCTTCTAAATCTAGCAGTGCATTGTGCGCGCCCTTAGTCGCCCTAATCAACTCATCAAGCTTGAGCTGAATCGCCTCAGTATCACGATTTTGGGTGTTTTGAATCAAAAATACCATTAAAAAAGTGATAATGGTCGTGCCGGTATTAATCACCAGTTGCCAAGTATCGCTAAAGTGGAAGATCGGACCAGTCACCACCCAAATCAAAATCACGGCAACCGCCATAGAAAAAACACGCGGGCGGCCGCAGTAATGTGCGGCAATCTTTGCAAAACGGGAGTACCAAACACTGTTACGCATACAATGATTCCCCTTCAAATTTAACGTCACAATCAGGCGCTGTTGCTTACTTAGAACAACAGCCTAGGAATGCGCTTAATGTGCCGTAGATTTAGAAAAAAAGTTCAGTATCACAACGCCAGCAATAATCAGGCTAATGCCAATGATGGCAGCCGTATCAAGTGGTTGGCGATAAACAAACCAGCCGATGAGCGAAACTAAAACAATGCCGATACCTGACCATGCGGCATAGGCAATACCAATGGGGAGCGTGCGCAGGGTGAGTGATAGAAAATAAAACGCAGCAGCATAGCCTACCACCACCACGACTGAGGGCACTAACTGTGTAAAACCTTCAGCAGCTTTAAGGGCAGAGGTGGCGATTACCTCTGAAACGATTGCGATTGCTAAATAAAACCAGTTCATTGTGACGCCTACCTAACGTTTGATTTAAAGTGTGGCCTAGTGCCACGATAAGTTCTGAGATAACCATCAAGTCTGAAAATGATTATAAGGCATTCAATACCATATAGCGTTCGCCACGATTGATAACACGGCTTATCCACTGACCACGGCACTAATAAAATGTGTGCCAATTTGCAAATACATTAACCAAACGAGGGCGGCACAGTTCACGATGACAGTGACGCAGAACATTACCTGAAATTCTTTTTTTACCGATTTATGCCGCAATACGCTTTGCGCAAACGCAGCACCAGGCCAGCCGCCAATCAAACTCAATAAATGCAATTGGCTTTCTGGTGTCCTCTGCCGATTCTTTTTAGCTGCTGATTTATCCAAGGCATAATTAATAAACGTAAGCGTACTTATCGCTAGGTATATCATCAATACAGCTAATGGAGCCCTGCCTATTAGTACCGATAGCGCTAACAGTGCGAAAAAAATCAGAGAGAATTTAACGCCTAATGCGCTATCTTTATTTGGCTTATTTTGTGCTTTGCGGCGGTTTACAAATGCAATGTTTTTCGCAAAAGGGCGTTTGTTCTGGTCCGTGCCCAATTCATAGGTAATTAAATCACCATTCATTGGGCGTGATGATGTTTTTGAAAACTGCTTAATGTGTACAAACGCGTGTTGGCCGTTAGTATTGGGGACTCCACTGCCGTTAGGTGCAACAAAGCCATAGCCTAGGTCATCTTTCCAATCTGTAATTTTTCCTTGATAACGCATTCTGATGTCTAGTGGGTAATTGATTTTAGAGGTTAGCACTACAAGTTAGCGCTAACCATAGCAGATAAAGTGTTATCTGCTTTTGGCTACAATGTGAGTAGGGGCGCCATCAATACTCAATTGATTTTTATCTTCCCAATACTGTTTGATACCGTCATCACCTTTCTTAATGGCCCAATCCGAGAGCTGCTCTCTATCTCCATCGTAAGACAAATAAGGCACAGCCATGCCGCAAGAGCTCTGCACCAGATCAAGCGTCACATCGAAAATTTGGCGGGCGCCAGGTAACGGCTGGAACAAAGGGAAAAGCTCATTCCACTCTGCATCACCCTTGTGGTAAACCTTAGCTGTGCCATATAACCGTAAAATTAAGGGCGAGCCATCAAATGCACAAAGCATAATAGTCATGCGCGGGTCTTGCTGCACATGCGCAGATGTTTCATTACCGCTGCCAGTTACATTTAGCCAAGCAACACGCGTACTACTTATCACCCGTAATGAATCCATCCCCTTGGGCGAAACATTAACGCGGCTATCGGTACAGGCCGTCCCCACAAAAAAGATTTTTTGCTCCGCGATAAATTGAATATGCTTTTCAGATAACTCGTTAAATTTCTGCCCCATTACTACTCCGTGCGGTTGGTGTCTGCTAAATTAGTGATGATTCATTGTAACGTAGCAATTACTGCTACAACGATTTGTGATTAGTTTTTGGCGCCGACCAGCTAGAATTTACAATTGCCCAGCGCTCATGGTCTTTCCACTCAAGGCCACCTATCTTTAAGTAGTTTCTAGAAAACCCCTCCTTAACAAAGCCGGCATTTGAAACCAAGCGAATAGATGGGAAATTCTCTGGTTGAATATTTGCCTCTAGTCGGTGTAAATTTAATTCTTCAAAAGCTACTTTTAATAGCAATAGGATGCCTTTGCTCATGTACCCTTTGCCTTGGTAAGGATTAAACACCTCATAACCTAAATAGGCTGACTGAAAATACCCACGCACTATTCCAGAAATATTAAACGTGCCTACAATTTTTGCATTTTCAGATAAACAAATAAAATATCGATGTTCTTGCTGTAAATAAGCCTCGTAGTCTTTAGGCGCATATACCCAAGGGTTATGGAGCGAAACACTTTGCTCATATAACTCTTTAACTTCAGCAAGATCACTTATTTTTGATTTTCTTAAAACTACCATTTTCTCTTGCGTGCCTTTGATATTTCATAAAGTTTTAATTAAGGGGGCGATTAGGTGCTCCGCCCGGTGTACAGATTGTGCGTGGTGCTCATAAATGGCTAAAAAATTTAGGTGTGCCTTGCCAATTGTCATTCAGCCCGTCCACGTAGGTGACGGGGACATTTGAAAGCTCCTCGTCTGTTATATCGTTGAGACACCCAAGATTAACACCATACATTTTACCGATGGGCGTTTCATTGCCAACGCCAAAGCAACGAACGCCGCAGTGCTTGCAGAAATAGTGATAGTTTTTCTTGGTGTTAAACAAATACTGCGTTAGTTCAGACTCACCAGTTAGCAAACGGAATCTTTCTGGCGTGGCTACAGCCGCCCAGAAACGAGTGCGTCTACATACAGAGCAGTTGCAACGAAATGAGCTTTGAGTGAGATCAAGCTCGGCCTTAAAAGTGACAGCGCCACAATGACAACTACCATGATATGTTTTTAGCATCACGAACTCTCCTCAATATCTCAGGGTTAGATTTTATGCCAGAGGTTTGAGTTAAGGGAGACAATTTAGCGATGTCATCGCTTGGTGGATAGTTGGCATTAAAAGTTTAGTCATGATCTATGCGCTTCCAGTTTTTATGGAATTTCGGCTGATCATAGCTCTTCGGTTGCAACCAATATGATATACGGTCCTTTTTTTCTCCATGGTGCGCTAGTTCTTTGACCTCTGACGTTGCGTGCAGTGGGCATAAGATTTCAAGCCAGCAACGATAGGTAGTAACAGCAATAGTACAAACCAGCGTTGCCAGTTAATTGAGGGCAGGTGCCATTTTAAAATACCTTGCGGCGGGCAGGCCTCGAAGTTGACTGGCCGTACACTAGAGAATGTTAGGTCGAGGGCTATGTATTTCCTTATGAAGTTGGGTAATAAGGGCTTGGGTAAGCTTCGATATCATCACAATCATTAGCCTTTCATCTGATGATACCCGTTCGGTCCAGCCATAAGCCTGTCCTTTATCTTGAGAGGCACTCCAGCTGTCATGTTCGGCCACTAGGTCGGCAGGGTACTTACTCCAGATAGTTTCATGATCTCTAAGAAGGAGAGATTTTAAGATGTCGTCGCATATTTCTGCAACTCTTGGTGTACCATGTAACCGAAGACTATTCAAATCGACATTGAGTTGCCAATAGATATCTTGTGCGTTGTGCTTCTTCAAGAAACGAGCCATTCGATCTTCAAATTCCTGAATTTCTCCATCTGTGGCTAAATGATCCGCCATGGCGCCGATGGTGAGTATTTGGCTAATAGCTGGCGCCTTAGTGTGATCTGTCTTTTCAATAAATGCGGTGTAGGCCAACACATGATACTCGAATTGCTTCTGTGCAATCGCTTCTCGTGCTTGAAAATCAGCTGTGTAATAGATGCCAATAATTGAAAAGATACTTGCAAGGACTGCCGTAAAAACAGCCATTACATAAGGATTTGGAGTGACAGCTACTTTGGTTTTATCCTTCTTAGCAGGCTTGGCAGTAATTTGAGCCATATCTACGCGATCTAACGTTTGAGTGATTGGTTAGCGCTGTAGTGATCAATTTACTATCCAGTTTCTACGTGGGACGAGGATATGTTTTCCCAGTCTGTGCTTCCCATTCAGCAATCTTTTTTTCCATGGCCGGAGCGATTTCCTGTTCAAGTATTTCGCTCATGCTCCGTGCAGTGATAGGAGGAAGCGCCGATTCCGGGGCTGATGGTCCTATCCAGCCACCCATGGTAGGCAAAAAGTTGGAATAGATGATTTCCCCTTTTACAGCGCGAGCAATTTCGGTAAGTCTGTCCGCTGGGCTTAAGGACTGCTCACTCAGGTTGGGTATCACCTGAGGCGACTCGACGGTACCAGCATCAGAAACCGTTGCAATGAGTTTTCCATTGACGATCACCTGGCCAATGGGCTGATATTGATGAGCTTTGGCGTAATTGAAATTGACGTTCTCTCGTGCCTTCTCTTGTTGTTCCCTGAGCTTAACCTCGTTGACTTGGGCTTCCGTCATTTTTACGGCAATCAGCGGCCTACCTTTGCTATTCACCATTTCTTCAATGCTATAGACCGGCCCCTCCACTCGATACAGATTGGTGGAATGGGGATTATTGAGGTCATTCGCGTTTTCAGCGGCGAGGCGCTTCTGGGCGGCTTGTGAAATAGTCGTTGTGTCGGCAGTTTTTTCCACCGGAGTGGCGACAGTTTGCCGTTTGAACAAAAGATTGTCCGTTACCGATGTTGCGAACGTGGCTTTAGATTGTTGAATAATCATGACTTACCTCTCCGATGAGTGCCAACCGCGGGCCTAACGTTTGACATAAGGGGCTTGCGGTAGCAAGTCCCGCTTGATGGATGGGTTAGGCGTTTGACCTGCGAAGAAAGCAACAGCCAACACAAATAAAGTTAATGGTAGCGAGAACCCAAGACGCATTTTTAATAATGATCGATTACTTAAATACTTCAAAAACAACCAATATGGATAAACCCAAACAAGTATTACTGCGCCCCCGATTAACCATTGCCCCTGAGCTAATGAGCCCATGCCCCAAGCACCAGGAATTACACTAGCGATAATACAAAAGAGAGTGAAAGTGAATGTATATTTACCATGGTTGTTAACCACTTTCTCTATTTCATCAAAGTCGTTTGGATCTGGATTATGTTTTTCCATCAGGAAAGCAAAGCTTACAAGTAATCCAATAACTGCAACAATTAATAACAGTATATTCATAGGGAAGTTTTCTGACTTGAAGAGCGCCTAACGTTTGAATTAGGCCGTTGTTTCATTGATTACATTGCCCCTCGTTTTAAAGCTATTTTTTCAACAAATCATTAACTAGCTTAACGGCTTGTAGAGTTTCGGAGTGGAAGTAATTGTTATCCCTAATGAGCGAGTACATCTCTTCTAGCTTTCTCTCAAATGCTAGGACTAATTCGGGGTCTTTCTCGCCAAGAGTTTGAACAAGGCAGGTGGTTAGAACCGCAATTGTTTGTGCTGCTTGATCTGGTAATGGGGCTGACATAGTGGACTCCAGTTTAAAGGCCTAACGTAAAATAGCGATCCTATTTGACGCAAAACTTTGCGTCAGTGAATGATGTTTTCTTGTAGTGTTGGTTTTATTCTTTAATAAAATCATGATATTAGTAATTTTTAGTATTGCCTAATTTTAATATCAAAATACGGCGGACTGATGAAGGTGTCCGTCCGCCGTATTTCCATTACTAAACTACTTCTTTTAGCTGATCTAAGATCGCAGGGTTGTCTAGTGTTGAGATGTCTGAAGTAATCTCTTCACCTCTTGCTAGTGTACGTAATAATCTACGCATGATTTTGCCTGAGCGGGTTTTAGGCAGGTTGTCGCCAAAGCGGATTTCATCTGGTTTGGCAATTGGGCCAATTTCTTTGCCTACCCATTCGCGGAGTTCGGCAACGATTTTTTTCGCTGCGTCACCATCTGGGCGTGGGCCTTTAAGTACCACGTATGCAACAACAGATTCGCCTTTAACATCATGCGGTTTGCCTACTACAGCTGCCTCAGCGACTAGTGGGTTAGCAACCAGAGCTGATTCAATTTCCATGGTGCCTAAGCGGTGGCCTGATACGTTTAATACGTCATCAATGCGGCCCATGATGGTGAAATTGCCTGTTTTGGCATCGCGGATTGCGCCGTCCCCAGCCAGATAAATCTTGCCGCCTAAATCTACTGGGTAGTAGCTGGCTTTATAGCGCTCTGGATCGTTGTAAATGGTGCGAATCATCGATGGCCATGGTTTTTTAATGACCAATAAGCCGCCTGTGCCCCAAGGTACGTCTTTGCCGGTTTCATCTACCACATCAATATCAATCCCAGGGAATGGCAGGGTACAGGAGCCTGGTACTAGTGGTGTGGCGCCTGGTAGTGGGGTGATGACGTGGCCGCCGGTTTCTGTTTGCCAGAAGGTATCGGCAATTGGGCAACGGCTGCCACCTACATTTTCAAAGTACCACATCCATGCTTCTGGGTTGATCGGCTCACCAACTGAACCTAGTAAGCGCAGGCTAGATAAGTTGTAATTTTTTGGGGCGAATTCTGGTGTGGTTTCTGATGCTTTAATCAGCGAGCGAATTGCGGTTGGCGCTGTGTAAAAGATAGAAACTTTATGTTTCTCTATCATCTGCCAGAAGCGGCCAGCGTTTGGGTAAGTTGGGATGCCTTCAAAAATAATTTGAGTGGCGCCCATCGCGAGTGGGCCATACGCCACGTAGGAGTGGCCGGTAATCCAGCCTACATCGGCCGTACACCAGAATACATCGTTTGCATGAATATCAAATGTCCAGCGCATGGTGTTCATGGCGTGTAGCAAATAGCCAGCTGAGCTATGTTGCACGCCTTTTGGTTTGCCAGTAGAGCCTGATGTATAGAGCAAGAATAGCGGATGCTCTGCATTGACCATCACTGGTTCGCATGTGTCAGCTACGTCTGCAATCAGGTCATGCCACCAAATGTTGTTGCTGCTCCATGCAATGTCTAACCCGGTTTTTTTCAGTACGATAACTTTTTCAATCACATCACAGCCACCCATTGCAATGCCTTCATCCACGGCTGATTTCAATGGTAGTGTTTTGCCGCCACGGAACTGACCGTCAGAGGTGATCACTGCCTTTGCGCCAGCATCAATAATGCGTTCGTTTAAGCTTTTAGCTGAAAAGCCACCAAATACCACAGAGTGAATCAGGCCGATACGCGCACAGGCTTGCATTGCCACTACGGCTTCAATGCCCATTGGTAAATAGATAATGACGCGGTCACCTACGCTTAAATTCAGCTTTTTTAGGCCGTTTGCAAACTGGCAAACGCGATGGTATAAGTCTTTATAAGTAACTTCTTGTGTAGTGCCGTCATCGCCCTCAAAAATAATGGCGACTTTGTTCGGAATTGTGTTTAAGTGCTTATCTAAACAGTTGGCAGAAACATTAAGCTCGCCATCTTCAAACCATTTGTAGAAGGGGGCGTTGTCTTGATTCAGGGTTTTGGTGAAGGGTTTGCTCCAGACCAGTAGTTCCCGTGCAAGTTTTGCCCAGAAACCTTCATAATCAGCGGCGGCTTCTGCGCAGAGCTGATTGTAAGCCACCATGCCTGAGACATTCGCATTTTTAACAAAGTCTGCGCTTGGCTCAAATACACGGTTTTCGTGAAGAACTGATTCGATTGACATGCTTAAAATCCCCTTAAATCTTTATGACCCGTTTATAATTTGGTGCAAGGACATCTAACTTATAAAAGATAGATAACCATTAAAAGTAAGTTAGTTACGTATGTGTAACTACGCCATATTACATGAAAAATCTTATGCTAACACTCGATAATTTATTATCTCTAAACCGCGCCCCTGCTAGTGATGAGGCTTATGTACTGCATGCGGTATCTTGCAGTCCATTTGTCGAAAGATTGTTTCGAAAAGATGCGCTTTTACTGCAAGATTCGTTACAAAATCATCAGAAACCCTACCTGTTGGGTGACATGCAAAATTTTTTAGCAACACAGCATATTGTTGATGAAATTGGCTTAAAAAAATCCCTACGTTTGCTGCGTAGTCGTGTCATGGCACGGATGATTGTGAGAGATCTGAACGGTTTAGCTGATTTACAAGAAGTGATGACCACGACCTCTGAGTTGGCCGAATGTGTTATCAATACTGCGATTAATTATCTGCATGATTGGCAGGCAGCCGTTTACGGTCAGCCTGTGGATTTGCAGGGTAAGCTACAGCAGCTGATTGTGATTGGTATGGGTAAGCTAGGCGGTGGTGAGCTCAATGTTTCATCTGATATTGATTTGATTTTTGCGTATGAGTCAGACGGCGCAACACAGGGAGATAAATCAATCAGCAATCAAGATTTCTTTGCGCGCTTAGCAAAAAAGCTGATTGCCGCGATTGATGAAATCACTGAGGATGGTTTTGTGTTTCGTGTCGATATGCGTTTGCGACCATTTGGCTCAGAAGGCGCCATTGTATGCAATCTCGACGCGCTTGAAGATTATTATCAGAACAATGGGCGAGAGTGGGAGCGTTACGCATGGATTAAAGGCCGCGAGGTGACTGGCGGAGATGAAGTTTCACGTTTATTAAAACCATTCGTGTTCCGCAAGTATTTGGATTTTGGTGCATTTGCCAGTATGCGTGATTTGAAAATTCAGATTCAGCGCGATGTAAACAGCAAAGGCATGCACGATAATATCAAGCTGGGGCGTGGCGGTATTCGTGAGATTGAGTTTATTGCGCAGGTGTTTCAATTGATACGTGGTGGGCAAGATGTGAGTTTGCAAATCAAGCCAACGTTGTCCGTACTTGGCTTACTAAGCAATAAAGGGCTGCTCCCTGCGCAAACTGTGGCGGAGCTGAGCGAGGCTTATGTGTTCTTAAGAAACCTAGAGCATCGTTTAATGTATGTGGATGATGTGCAAACACAAGAGCTCCCTAAGTCAGATGATGCTAAAGCGCGTATTGCCAAAGCCATGAGTTATGAAAATTGGTCAGCATTCTTACATCAATTAGACCAGTATCGCGCCCAAGTTCAGCAACATTTTGATGCTACGTTTAATGATGCAGAGGCGGCTGATGACGCACTAGAGGCAGAAAAATCTGTTTGGAACGCATCAGTGGGCGAGGCTGAAGCAGTTGAGAGCTTGCATCAAATAGGGTTTGCAGAGCCGCATGAAACATATCGCCGTTTAAATATTCTGCACCAAAGCAGCCGATACAAACAGCTGCCTGAGCTTAGCCGCCAGCGTTTTGATGCAGTGATGCCGCATGTTATCTCGCAGGCCGGAAAAGTGAATAATCCAGATGTTACCTTAACTCGGGTCACTGATTTGCTTGAAAGTATCTGCAGGCGGGCAAGCTATTTGGCACTGTTGGCTGAGCATCCGCAAGCCATGCAGCTGCTGGTTAAATTGTGCAGTAGTAGCCCGTGGCTTGCTAACTATTTAACCAGCCACCCTATACTGCTGGATGAGCTTTTAGATGACCGCACATTGCATGCCACGCCAGATTTTACAGCGATGCGTAGCGAGTTGTTGCAAAGATTAGCTGAAGTAACGGGCGATGTGGAGCGGCAAATGGATGTGATGCGCCATTTCAAGCATGCTTATATTTTTCGCTTTGCGGTACAGGACATTAACGGCGAGTTGCAGTTAGAAACCATATCAGACTACTTGAGTGCATTGGCTGATTTGATTTTGAGTGTGGCTTTAGAAATTATATGGCCCAATGTGCGTGGCAAACATTTAGACGTGCCTAAGTTTGCAGTGATTGGGTATGGAAAGCTGGGTGGTAAGGAGTTAGGTTACGCGTCAGATTTAGATATCATATTTTTATATGATGATGAAGCTCCAGAAGCCAGTGAGGCTTATGCACGGTTTGCACAGCGCATCAATAACTGGTTTAACAGCCTAACTTCAGCCGGTTTGCTGTATGAAACAGACTTGCAGCTGCGCCCCGATGGTAACAGCGGGTTGTTAGTGAGCAGGGTAGATGCCTTTAGGGATTATCAGCTGAATAAAGCCTGGATATGGGAACATCAGGCGCTGACACGCGCCCGTTTTGTTGCCGGCGATGCCGCAATTGGTCAAGCTTTTGATGCAATTCGTGCCGAGGTCATGACGCAGGCACGCGATGCATCGCTACTTAAAACCGAAGTGCTGTCTATGCGTGAGCGCATGCGCAAAGCTCAGCATGTGAGCGCAGGCATGTTTGATTTAAAGCAGGGTATTGGCGGGATTGTTGATGTGGAGTTTTTGGTGCAGTATTTAGTGTTATTGCATGCGCCTACTTATCCAGTGCTGACGGGTAACATTGGTAACATCGGTTTGCTTAAGCAGATGGCAACCCTGAAAATTATCGATGCAGAGTTAGCAGAAAGTGTGGCCACAGCTTATAGAGATTACCGTCACATGCAGCACAGGCTTAAATTGCAAGGTGCTACACAGTTGAACATTAAAGCAGAAGAGATTGCTGTTCAAATCGCTAAAGTCACGGAGTTATGGAATCGGGTTTTTGGCAATTAGCTTTTAGCGAGTTAAGTTTCGCTTAAATGGGGCGATAAGCAGTGTAATGTTAGGCTAAATGCGATCTGCATCGGCTTAGAATAGCTCGATTTCGCCTTCTTTTTTATTGTCTTGCAAACTGCCATTGGCGATTAGTAGCTCGTAAGAATCCACACGGTTGCGGCCATGATTCTTGGCGTAATATAGTGCGGTGTCTGCACGGTCTATAATCTGGCTAGAGGTATCAAAGGTTGATATCTCGGTGAAGCCAGCACTGACAGAAACTTTGCCAACCTGTGGAAACTCAAAATTGGCGACTTTTTGTTTAAAACGCTCAAAAATATTTTGAATATCAACCGTGCTGCTGCACTCAAAAAAGCCAACAAACTCTTCTCCGCCAAAGCGGAATAGCGGGTCAGCCTCCCTAAAGCTTTGACGCATAAGCTGAGAGAACATTAACAGCACTTCATCGCCAATTAAGTGGCCAAACTGGTCGTTAATTTTTTTAAAGTGATCAATATCAAAAATCGCTAAAAAGTACTTTTGGTTAGCTTTATCTTCCTTGCGATTGGTGCCGCTATGCATTTGGGCAAGAATCTTATTGATTTTAAAGTCAAAAGTTTTGCGATTGAGTAAACCAGTGAGTGTGTCGCACTCGTTTTCGTTGTTGAGCAAAATGAAGTTTTGATAAATATCCAATATCATACAAACGGAGTTGTATAAGTGCTCATTGGTATGGTCGGCATCAATGGCAATCACGCTGTCCACATGCCCCATGGTGCCAGTAATCGGGTGAAGTTTTATCGCGCGCTGTGCGTCAATTTTGTACGTATGCGGGGTGCCAGTTTGCAGGCAGTTGAGAATCGCCCGCTTAAAGTCAGCAGGCATATCTACGCTGCTTGTGTTGCTGTCATCAGTTAATGCGGTGATGGATTGTTTTTTTAAGTCACTCACATGATAGATAACGACGATTCTTTTCGATTCGTTATGGTTGAAGTTGATAAAGTCTGTGAGTGTCTTGATCAGCGCAACTTGCAGGGATAGGTCATCGCGCTCTTTTGTGAGTGTTACTAACTTACTCAATAACGAATTGATGCAGTATGTTTGCAAGATTTTTATTTGATATTGGTGATTAAATGCCTAAAAACTTAATCATAATCAAGTTAATTGATGACTGATTGGTGCTCATACTATCATAACTTTTTATGTTGCTGAGCTTAAGTAAATGACATCTTGGTGAGTATGATGAAATAAATTTTTTACCTAACCCTTTCGGGTGGTAACTTATTGTCGCAAATGATAGTTTTCTGTTTTTTTGCTGACCTTAACGCCCCCATCTTAACGCCGCAGTATGTACTGGGCTATCCCAATGTTGTTTGATTTCTTCATCTAATAGGCATAGCGTAATAGATGCGCCCGCCATATCAAGAGCGGTTGTGTAATTGCCAACTAAAGAGCGGGCAATTTTAATGCCGTGTTCGGTGAATAATCTAGAGGCCGTGTTGTAGATTAGGTATAGCTCCATTAATGGGGTGGCGCCAAAGCCGTTAATCAGGAGTAACGCTTCGCTGTCCGATGCCGGTTTTAACGCATCCAGAATGGCGCTCACTACATCTTGAACAATTGCATCAGCTTCACGCATAGGTTCGCGTTTGCGGCCTGGTTCCCCATGAATACCCACACCCATTTCAAGCTCGTTGTCGCTAATATCAAAAGTAGGGCGCCCCGCGGCTGGTACCGTACAGCTGGTGAGTGCAACGCCCATGCTAGCAGTGCGGCTGTTCACTTTATCTCCCAGTGCTTTGCATGTTTGTAAATCGGCGCCAGTTTCAGCTAGGCTACCTACACATTTTTCTACAATCACAGTGCCTGCTACACCACGCCGACCAGTTGTGTAGGTGCTATTAATCACAGCGCAGTCGTCGCTGGTAAGTACAGTGGCCGATTCAAATGGCAGCATTTCTGCTGCCATTTCAAAATTCATCACATCCCCTGCGTAATTCTTCACAATAAATAAAATCCCTTTGTCTGCATGCACCGCTTCGGCGGCGGCTAACATTTGATCCGGGGTGGGGGAGGTGAATACATGCCCAGGGCAGGCAGCATCCAACATGCCATAACCAATATAACCTGCGTGTAATGGTTCGTGCCCTGAACCGCCGCCGGAGATGATGGCTACTTTGTTGGGCGCTTTGTGCTGACGTGTTAAAAATAGAGGATCTGTATTGAGCTCAACCAAATCATGATGTGCTGAGGCAAAGCCACTGAGGCTTTCAATTAATACATCGTCAATTTTATTAATAAATTTTTTCATTACATGCCCTTTTTATCACGCACCTTTTTAAGCTTGGCTCGATAGTACTTGGTTACAAACTGCATTAATCATTAGCTGGCAGCTTTTTGCGCCTGGGTCTATATGTCCAATCGCACGCTCACCTAAGCCAGCGGCACGGCCCTTAGTGGCGATTAATGTTTTTGTTGCGAGCATACCTTCTTCGGCAGTTTGCATCAGCGCATGACAGATGACATTTATTTCGGTATTAGCTGAGGCTAGCGTAGAAAACTGCTGTGCCACAGGAATCAGCACATCTAACATGGTTTTCTCCCCCAAGCCGGCTTTGCCGCGTTGCTGAATCGCCTCTACACCTGCGGCAAAAGCTGCGGCATAGGTGGTAGTTGTGTCATCGTTTTTTTCTTTGAGTACTTTAGCCATGCTCATAAAAAAGCTCGCCAGTAAGGGGCCAGATGCGCCACCTATGGTGCTGAGTAATTTAAGGCCTATTTTATTGAGCGCTGCATCGGCTGTGAGCGCTGCAAGCTCTGCTTGTAGTTCAGTAATCGCTGCTGCACCGCGCTTCATATTGATATAGTGGTCACCATCCCCAATGGCGCGGTCTAGTGATTCTAGCTCTGATTCATGGTTAAGAATGGCGTCTCGTATGGACTCAGACGCTGATAAGATAAATGATGTTTTCATGAATAACACTATATAGCGAATTGATTAAAGTTGTTAAACTCTACACATGTCATAAAGTGATTTCAACTCATGAGCCTACGTTTCCGTTTAAATTTACTGATTACCTTATTGTCGTTGGCATTCATCTTGGTGGTAGGGTCTATCTTGGTAACAGATACCCGAATTTCAATCCGTGAGCGCGTTGAGGCTGCCAGCCGAGTGACGGTGCAGTTGCTGGATACAGTCATTATTAGCTCGACGTTAAATCCGGAAATGGGGCCTACACACGTTGTGCTGCAGGGTTTCTTGGCTTCTTTGGGTTATGTGCGCAGTAGTCACATCACGCTTTATGACTATCGTGGCTATGAGCTGTATCGCTCACCTGAGTCTACCTTTAAAAGTGATGTTGTCCCGCCACAATGGTTTGTGAAGTTAGTGCAGCCTAAGGTTGAAACGGTGGAGCGCAGGATTCGTTACGGTACTTTGGTTGTGCAGTCTAGCGCTGCAGGCTCTATACGTGAGGCGTGGGCTGGATTTAATCAGTTGATGTGGGTTGGCTTGGCGTTTTTTATCATACTGAACACGTTGGTTTACTTGCTGCTAAGTCATTCACTTAAGCCGATAGGCCGCATTTTAGGGGCAATTAATCGCATAGAGCAGGGCGATTTAACAACGCGTTTGCCCGCTTTCTCATTGCCTGAGTTCGACACCATAGGCCATAGCCTGAACCGCATGGCTGAGTCGTTAACTGCCGAGCGTTTGTTGGAAGAGAATAGGCAGCTTACCCATTTGATTCAAAAGCATATAGAAGAAGAGCGTCGTAGTTTGGCGCGTGAACTGCATGATGAGCTTGGTCAGTACGTCACTGCGATTAAAACCTTTGCCGTCGGTATTTCCAATAAAGCCAGAGCAAATAGCAGTGGTACTGGGATGACAGAGATTGCATCTAGTGCGCAGGTGATTGTTTCGGCAGCTAATCAAATTTATGATGGTATGCACAATATTGTGCGTCAATTGCGGCCTGGGGCACTTGATAACTTGGGCTTGGCAGAAACGCTGAAAGATTTGGTTAGTAGCCATCAGGTACAGCATCCTAAACTCCATATCCAGCTTTATTTGTCTGAAAACTTGCAATCAGGCAACTTGCAGAGCTTAGGTGAAACTATCAGTATTAATCTGTATCGAATAGTGCAGGAGTCGCTGAATAACGCTTTAAAATATGCCAAGGCCAGTACAATAGAAGTGCGGCTAAACAAAATGTCTGATGGTGAGTTGCAATTAACCATCAAAGATAACGGCATCGGTATGGATATTGATGCTGTTGACCAAACTAGCCATTTTGGTTTGCTTGGTATGCGCGAGCGCGTGCAGGCTTTGCATGGCTCTTTTGTAATAGCGTCTGCACCTAGTCAGGGCACCACAATTACAATTAAGGTGCCTGCAAGTACGGCAACTTAACAAGCACAGTGAGTTAATAAGTACAGCAAGTTAATGTAATTTATGTGCCCTAGGGCAGAAAGTCAGTCAATGAGTCAAATTAATGTGATGTTAGTCGATGATCACGCAGTTGTTCGTATGGGATTCAAAATGCTGCTTGAGTCTGATGTCGATATTAAGGTCGTGGCAGAGGCTGAAAGTGGTGAGCTAGCGATTCAGCGTTATGTTGAGCACAAGCCTAATGTGGTTGTGATGGATATTACAATGCCTGGTATTGGTGGCCTAGAGGCGATAGAGCGTATTTTGGCTAAAGATAGCACAGCCAAAATTTTAGTGCTGTCTGCACATGAGGACTCTGTACATCCTAAACGTGTGCTTAATGCAGGGGCGATGGGTTACCTCACTAAGCGCAGTGCGGCAGAAGAGCTAATCAAGGCAATCAGAACAGTCGCTGGCGGTAAGAAGTATCTAGAGGCTAGTGTTGCGCAGCAAATGGCGATTCAGCAACTCTCTGGCGATCAAAATCCAGTTGACGTACTCTCGCCTCGTGAGTTTGAAGTGTTTATGGCGCTGGCTAAGGGTAAAACCACCAACGAAATCGCCGAGACTTTGTTTTTAAGCCCACGTACTGTAGGTACGCATCTATACAATATCAAGCAAAAGTTAAATGCCAATAATTCGGCGGAAATCGCTTTAATCGCGATGCGTAGCGGCTTGCTCGACGCTTAATTAAATAAAAAATTGTGAAGGCGGCAGCCTGCCCTAGGCTCTGCAATTGGCTTTAAGCAGAATCAGTTTTAATCTTAGCGGGGCCGCTACGTATACTAATAATGCCGCTCAGTATAATCAGGCTGATGGCCAGCCATGCGTCTACACTCAGGTGCTCATGCCACCAAATAACACCAAATATACTTGCTAGTAAAATCGTCACATAGGCAAGGCTAGCCACCACCAATGTGTCTCCAGTGCGATAGGCTCGAGTGAGTGCAAGCTGCGCAATGGTGGCTGAAGCACCTAAGCCTGCCAAGGTGGCTACATCAGACCACGCTAAGGCGTGAAAGTGGTCAAACAGCATCCATGCGCCCGCACAAACTGTAGAAACTAAAGTGAAATAAAACACCGTGCGCCAATCAGGCTCATTTGCTTGGCCTAGTTGCTTAACGTGAATGTAAGCCAGTGCGGCTCCGGCTCCTGACAGTAAACCTAAAGAGCCAGCTAGCCACTGTGATTGGTTAATGGTGGGTTTTAATAACAACGCCACGCCAGTAAAGCCAATGGCAAGTGCGATGAATAGTATTTTTTTGGGTTTCTCATGAAGTAACATCGGCGTAAGTACCGCCAAAAACAAAGGGGAGGTGTAATTGAGAGTGATAGCGGTGGCTAATGGTAAATTTGCGATCGCATAAAAAAATAAAATCAGGGCGGTAAAGCCAACCGCTGAACGCGACATTTGTTTGCGCATTACGGGTGTGGCGAGCGGCAGTTTATTGTAAGCAATGAACAGGCCGATAAATAACAAACCAAATAAAGAACGATAGAACACGAGCTCGGCGCTGCTGAACTTTTGGGCGCCGAGCTTAACTAGCGCCCCCATGATAGCAAAGCCTAGTGCGGCAACGAGCATCCATAAGCTACCTAGATTAGGTAGGTTAAAGCTAAGCTTTTTCATGCGTATGCCCAGATAGCGTCATGCTTGAGCGGGCGTGAGGTGTTGCTGCATTTGTTTGCGATACCATTGATGAAAGTGCTCCATGCCTGTTTCCATTGGGTGCTGGTATGGTCCGCGTTCATCAATGCCTTGCGCAAACAGCGCATGGCGGCCATCATGCATGCGCTGGCAAATGTCATTGTCTTCCACTGCAGTTTCATCATAAGCGGCTTGTTGCGCGGCTACGTATTCGCGTTCGAATAAAGCAATGTCTTCCGGGTAGTAAAATTCAACCACGTTAGTACACGCGTTAACGCCACGCGGAATAATATGCGACACCACTAAAACGTTGGGATACCATTCAATCATCAAGAATGGGTAGTACACCATCCAGATAGCACCGTATTTAGGTGTTTTGTCGCCATGATATTGTGCCACTTGCTGCTGCCATGCCTGATAAGTTGGCGAGCCTGCTTTGTTCACGGAAGATTTGAAGCCTACGGTTTGTACACTGTAGTTAGCGCCAAACTCCCAGTTGAGCTGGTCACAGTTTACAAATTGATTAAGGCCTGGGTGAAACGGGCCAACATGGTAGTCTTCTAAGTACACCTCAATAAAGGTTTTCCAATTGAAGTTATATTCTTCAACCGCGACGCGATCCAACATATAGCCTGTAAAATCAAAATCTTGCTTGCTGCCTAAGTTTGCAAGATCTTTTACAATATCACGCTTGGTGTCAAACAATAAACCTTGCCAATTTTGTAAGGTTTTTTTATCAAGATTCAAGCAAGGGTTTTGCTCAAAGTGTGGCGCACCTAGTAACTTGCCTTCTAGGTCATAAGTCCAGCGGTGCAGAGGACACACAATGTTTTTCGTGTGCCCGCGGCCTTTAAGCATTAATGCTTGTCGATGCCTGCATACATTACTGAGTACGTTAATTCCATCTTGCTGGCGCACTAAGCTTTTCGCTTGCCCCATCCAGTCTAATACATGGTAATCACCAACGTTGGGCACCATCAGCTCATGGCCAAGATAATGAGGCGCATGGGCGAACAGTTGCCTTTGTTCAATGGCATAAGTGTTTTCATCAACATACCATGAGACTGGTAGTTGTGATGCTGTGTCTTGTTGGGAAACCAAAGTTAAAGATGCCATAAGAAAAAATGATTGGCAGTTAAAATTTTAGGGATGGCGATTTTTGCCTAAATTGCTATTTTTATCAAGTCATTATTATATAATTATCTATAAGTTTTGTGCTGTAAAACTTGCCAATAGTGAGGTTTTCG
>Ga0208269_100344_pt1 | contig 24703 bp, 26 predicted proteins | sample LakWasMe88_LOW11_2_FD_183912 | JGI IMG/M metagenome (GOLD analysis project Ga0208269, IMG submission 183912) | Freshwater sediment methanotrophic microbial communities from Lake Washington under simulated oxygen tension - Sediment Metagenome... | ecosystem: Environmental > Aquatic > Freshwater >...
CCCCCCCGAGAAGTTGATGCCCCCCACCAGCCCCGCGGGGTGGCGCGCCACCGTGGCCACAGCGGTCAGACCGCCCACGGACTGCCCCATGACCAGCCAGCGCGAGGTGTCGATGTCAGGTTGGCTCTGGGCATAGGCCAGGGTGGCCAGCACCTGGTCCGAAGCGGCCTTGGCCATGGGCTCGATGCGCATGGCATTGCAGGCGCCGCTGTCTTCGGGGTCGAAATCGCCGTAGGTTTCCCAGTAGCCCAGTCGCGTGGGCAGCATGACGGCAAAGCCTTTGGCGACCAGGTAGCGTGCCATGTGTTCATAACGCTGGCGCCCTTGCTGGGCACGCTTGTCCCGGGTGGGCCGGCCGTGGTTCAGGATGACCAGTGGGTGCGGACCGGCCCCTGCGGGACGGAACACCGTGATGGGGATCTGGCGGGTCTCCTGGCGTCCATACAGGTCACTCACCGTGACGGGGATGTGCTGAATCTCCTCGCGCAGATCGGCCGCGAGCACGGGCTCGGCCGGCACTGCGGCGGCGGGGGTCTGCGCCCCGGCCTGGCCCAGCGGGCCCAGCAGGCCCAGGGAGAGCATCAACAGGCCGGCTGGGCCCAGAAGACGCCAACGTGTCGTCAGGCACACCATGGCTCAACCCAGAAGCCAGTTCGGCTTGCGCTTTTGCAGAAAGGACTGGATGCCCTCACGCCCTTCGGGGCTGACGCGCACATCGGCGATGCGCTCGACGGTGGAGGCAATCAGGGCCGCATCGATGTCGTGCCCGGCCACGTCCTGCACCAGGCGCTTGCTCAGGCGCACGGCCTCGGGGCCAGCCGCCAGCAGGGCGGCCGCGACGGCGTCCACCCGGGCGTCCAGGGCCTCGGCGGTCACCACCTCGTGAATGAAGCCGATGCGCAGGGCTTCGGCGGCGTTGAAGCGCTCGGCGGTCAGAAAGTAACGATGCGCCGCACGCGCGCCCATGGCCCGGATCACATAGGGGCTGATGGTGGCAGGGATCAGGCCCAGCTTGACCTCGCTGAGGCAGTAATGGGCCGTGTCGACGCTGATGGCCACATCACAGGCGGCCACCAGGCCGGTGCCACCGGCATAGACATCGCCTTGCACGCGGGCCACGGTGGGTTTGGGGCAGGCGTAGACCACGCGCAGCATCTCGGCCAGTTGCCCGGCATCGGCCAGGTTCTGCTCACGGCTGTAGTCGGCCATGCTGCGCATCCAGTGGAGGTCAGCACCCGCACAGAAGGCCGGGCCCAGGCCGGCCAGCACAATGGCCCGCACCTCCGGGTGTTGCCCCAGATCACGGAAAGCCTGGGTGAGTTCGGCGATCACGGTTTCGTTGAAGGCGTTGCGCACTTCAGGGCGGTTCAGGGTGACACGGGCCACGGGGCCGGTGTCGACGGTGATGGTGCTCAGCGCGGCCATGTGGAGAGTCCTCTCAAGGTTTCGATCACGTCAAAGTCTGCATCGCGGTGCAGCAATTGGTGGCCATGGTGGATGCAGAAGCTGGCCAAGAGAATGTCGATGGGGCTGCGGATGGTGACGCCCTGGGCGCGCAAAGCGTTGTAGTGAGCCGCCGCCAACAGCGCGTTGTCCAGGCCACCGATCTCGACCACCTCCAGCGTGAGCAGCAGTTGCCTGGCCTTTCTCTGCTCCACCGGGTAGCGAAAACCCCGCATCACCTCAAACACCACCAGGTCGGCAACAGCGATATCGGTCACCGAGCTGTCCAGCAGATCAGCAAGCGCGTCGGTCTGCCGATGCCGGGTACCTCGGAAGAAATCAATCCAGACGCTGGAGTCGACGAGAATCACACGGCACCGCCCTTGGAAGACACGTCAGCGCGGGACGCCTGCCCGGGCTCTTGGACTGACAGGCCGGCGCCCAGGCCCTGTTCCCGCCGGTAGGCCGCCCAGCCTTCATCAGAGTCGTCCCATTGCAAAGTGCCGCGCGCCGCCAGGATGTCGGCATAGGCCTTGCGGCGGGCCAGCAGGCGCAAGCCCTCTTCCACAGCCTCTTTTTTGGTCTTGAAGCCCCCGGCCTCCATGGCTCGCGCCAGCAGCTCGTCGTTGATGTCGATGTTGGTTCGCACAGCAGGCCTCGAATGTGTATGAATTCAGAAAAATATACACATCACATGCGGAAGACGCCAAATCGAGTGTCTTCGATCGGCGCATTGCGCGCGGCGGACAGGCCCAGGGCCAGCACGCGTCGGGTGTCGGCGGGGTCGATCACGCCGTCGTCCCACAGGCGGGCGGTAGCGTAGTAGGGGTGGCCCTGGTCTTCGTACTGTTGGCGGATCGGGGCCTTGAAGGCTTCCTCTTCGTCGGCGCTCCATTGGCCACCCTTGGCCTCGATGCCGTCGCGCTTGACGGTGGCCAGCACGCTGGCCGCCTGCTCGCCGCCCATGACGCTGATGCGGGCGTTGGGCCACATCCACAAAAAGCGCGGGCTGTAGGCGCGGCCGCACATGCCGTAGTTGCCGGCGCCGAAGCTGCCGCCAATGATGATGGTGAACTTGGGCACGTTGGCCGTGGCCACCGCCGTGACCATCTTGGCGCCGTTGCGAGCAATGCCTTCGTTCTCGTACTTGCGGCCCACCATGAAGCCGGTGATGTTCTGCAAAAACACCAGCGGGATCTTGCGCTGGCAGCACAGCTCGATGAAGTGGGCCCCTTTGAGGGCCGATTCGGAAAACAGGATGCCGTTGTTGGCGATGATGCCCACGGGCATGCCTTCGATGCGGGCAAAGCCGGTGACCAGGGTGGTGCCGAAGCGGGCCTTGAACTCGTCGAACTCGCTGTCGTCCACGATGCGGGCAATGATTTCGCGCACATCAAAGGGCTTGCGGGTGTCGGTGGGGATCACGCCGTACAGCTCGCTGGCCTCGAAGCGCGGCGGCTTGGCCGCGTCGGTGGGCACCGGGTCGGCCTTGCGGGCGTTCAGGTTCTTCACGGCCTGGCGCGCCAGCGCCAGCGCGTGCAGGTCGTTTTGCGCCAGGTGATCGGCCACGCCCGAGAGGCGGGTGTGCACATCGCCACCGCCCAGGTCTTCGGCGGTGACCACCTCGCCGGTGGCGGCCTTCACCAAGGGGGGGCCGCCCAGGAAGATGGTGCCCTGGTTCTTGACGATGATGGTCTCGTCGCTCATGGCGGGCACGTAGGCACCGCCGGCGGTGCAACTGCCCATCACCACCGCGATCTGCGAGATGCCCTGGGCGCTCATGTTGGCCTGGTTGAAGAAGATGCGGCCGAAGTGGTCGCGATCGGGGAACACCTCGTCCTGGTTGGGCAGGTTGGCGCCGCCCGAATCGACCAGGTAAATGCAGGTGAGGTGGTTCTGCGCCGCGATCTCTTGGGCACGCAGGTGCTTTTTCACCGTCATGGGGTAGTAGGTGCCGCCCTTGACGGTGGCGTCGTTGCAGACGATCAGGCAGTCGACCCCGTTGACGCGGCCGATGCCGGTGATCACGCCGGCGCAAGGGGCCGCATCGCCATACATGGCGTGGGCCGCCAGCGGGCTGAGTTCGAGAAAAGGCGTGCCGGGGTCCAGCAACATCTGAACCCGCTCGCGCGGCAGCAGTTTGCCGCGGGCCGTGTGCTTGGCGCGGGCGGCCTCGCCGCCACCAGCAGCCGCCTTGGCGACCTGGACGGCCAGGTCGTCGACCACGGCGCGCATGGCGCTGGCATTGGCCTGGAACTCGGCCGAACGGGGGTTGAGTTTGCTTTCAAGAATCATGGGGGCCTCAGGCGGTCTTGGTTTCTTCAAGACCCAGTTGGGTCTTCATCTCATCGCGGATCTTGAACTTCTGGATCTTGCCGGTGACGGTCATGGGAAAGCCCGACACAAAGCGGATGTAGTGGGGCACCTTGTAGTGCGCGATCTGCCCCTTGCAGAAGGCGCGCAGCTCGTCTTCGGACAGGGTCTGGCCGGGCTTGACCACCACCCAGGCACACAGCTGCTCGCCATACTGCCGGTCGGGTACGCCGACCACCTGCACATCCTGCACCTTGGGGTGGCGGTACAGGAACTCTTCGATCTCACGCGGGTAGATGTTCTCGCCGCCGCGGATCACCATGTCCTTGATGCGGCCGACGATGTTGACGTAGCCCTCGGCATCCATGGTGGCGAGGTCGCCGGTGTGCATCCAGCCCTGGGGGTCGATGGCTTCGCGGGTCTTTTCTTCGTCGCCCCAGTAGCCGTGCATGACCGAGTAGCCGCGCGTGCAGAGCTCGCCCGAGCTGCCGCGTGGCACGGTCTCGCCGGTTTCGGGGTTGACGATTTTGACCTCCAGGTGGGGCTGCACCAGGCCCACGGTGCTGACGCGCTTTTCGAGCGGGGTGTCGGTGCTGCTCTGGCAGCTGACCGGGCTGGTCTCGGTCATGCCGTAGGCGATGGTGATCTGGCCCAGGTGCATGTCGGCCACCACGCGCTTCATCACCTCGATGGGGCAGGGTGAGCCGGCCATGATGCCGGTGCGCAGGGTGTGCAGATCGAACGCCTGGAAGCGCGGGTGGTCCAGCTCGGCAATGAACATGGTGGGCACGCCGTGCAGGCCGGTGCAGCGTTCGTCCTGCACGGCCTGCAGCACGGTCAGCGGGTCGAAGCCATCGTTGGGGTAGACGATGGTGGCGCCATGGGTGAGGCAGGCCAGGTTGCCCAGCACCATGCCAAAGCAGTGGTACAGCGGCACCGGGATGCACAGCCGGTCTTCGGGCGTGAGCTTCATGGCCTCGCCGATGAAGAAGCCGTTGTTCAGGATGTTGCGGTGGGTCAGCGTGGCCCCCTTGGGAAAGCCCGTGGTGCCGCTGGTGAACTGGATGTTGATGGCTTGCGTGGCCTTGAGCGTGGCGGCAAACGAGGGCAGACGCGGGTCGAAGCGATCGCCACGGGCCAGCAGGCTGGAGAAGCGCAGCATGCCGGGCTCGTCGGCGCCCTCGCCTTCGACATCGATCCAGACCACGCTGCGCAGCTCGGGCAGGCGCTGGGCCTGCAACTGGCCCGGGGCACTGCTGGCCAGCTCGGGCGCCAGCTCACGCAGCATGCCCAGGTAATCGCTGGTCTTGAAGCGGGCCATGCTGACCAGGGCCTTGCAGCCGACCTTGTTGAGCGCGTACTCGACCTCGGAGGTGCGGTAGGCCGGGTTGATGTTGACCAGCACCAGGCCCACCTTGGCGGTGGCCAGCTGCATCAACACCCATTCGGCGTTGTTGTGCGACCAGATGCCGATGCGGTCGCCCACGGTGAGGTTCAGCCCCAGCAGCGCACTGGCCAGTTGGTTCACCTCGCCCTGCAGCTGGCGGTAGGTGTAGCGGCGCCCCTGGTGCAGGCTGACCAGGGCCTCGCGCTCGGGGTGGCGCTCAACCATGGCGTCGAAGAAGTCACCGAGGGTGTCTTCGATGAGGGCGATGTCGGTGCGACCCTGGGCGTAGCTCAGGGCCACCGGGGCGGCGGATTCGGCTGGGGCCATGTGTTTGTCTCCTCTGACGGGGCGTCGCCCTCGGGGGGCGTTGCTCCGCAGGATACGTCGGCGGCCCGAAATTGCCGAGGCCAAGAAGGTTGCAAATCACGCCACAGGCCGGCACACTTGCCGCATGTCGCCCGAGCCCCGCCGCCCCCCTCTTCCAACGCCCCAGCAAGCCGCCACGCCGATGGCTTTTGTCAGCGCCATCCTGCGGGCCTATGAACAACGGGGACTGGCGCCGGACCAGGCCTTGAGGACGGCACAAATCACGCCAGAAGATACTTTGGATGAGGATAAAAAGGTCACTGCCCTGCAGTTCGAGCTGCTGTCGGGCGCGGCCATGCAGGAGCTGGACGACGAGGCCCTGGGCTGGTTCGGGCGGCGCCTGCCCTGGGGCAGCTACGGCATGCTGGCCCGCGCGTCGATCAGCGCCCCGTCGCTGGGCGTGGCCCTGAAGCGCTGGTGCCGGCACCATGGCCTGATTGCCGACGACATCACACTGAGCCTGAATGTGCAGGGCCGGCACAGCAGCATCACCATCACCGAGCACCGCGACCTGGGTGAGTTGCGCGAGTTCTGCCTGGTGTCGGTGCTGCGCAACATCCATGGCCTGGCCTGCTGGCTGATCGACTCGCGCCTGCCGCTGCAGCAGGCGGCCTTTCCCCTGGCCGCACCCGCCCACGCCGAGGTCTACCCGCTGCTGTTTCCGGGGCCGGTGGCGTTCGGCGCGGCCCAGGCCGGCATCCACTTTGACGCACGCTACCTCGAGATGCCGCTGCGGCGTGACGAGGCCGCGCTCCAGCAGATGCTGCAACGCGCCCTGCCCTTGACGGTGCTGCAGTACCGGCGCGACCGGCTGCTGGTGCAGCGGGTGCGCCAGCTGCTGGCCCGCCAGCCACAGGACACGCAAAGCGCCGAAGCCCTGGCGCACTGGCTGCACATCTCGCCACGCACCCTGCACCGGCAGCTCAAGGACGAAGGCGCCACCTTGCAGGCCCTGAAGGACGAGGTGCGCCGCGAGCGCGCCACCGAACTGCTGCTGCGCACGGGCCGGCCGATCAAGCAGGTGGCCGAGGCGGCAGGCTTTCGCAACGAGAAGAGCTTCATGCGGGCCTTTCGCGACTGGACGGGGCAGTCGCCTGCAGAGTTCCGGCGCCAGGCCGGCGCCGGCTGAAGCCTCAACGCCAGTCTGGCCGGATTTGCACCGGCGGTGGCACAGCCCGGCGGGCCGGTGGCGCTACGCTGTGGACAGCGACCGCATCACCCCTGGAGACAAGCCCCCATGATCACGCTGCATCACTGCGTCAGTGCCCGTTCATTCCGCCCCCTGTGGATGCTGGAGGAACTGGCCCTGCCCTACCGTTTGCGCATGCTGCCCTTTCCGCCCCGGGTGTGGCAGCGAGACTTTCTGGCCGACAACCCGCTGGGCACCGTGCCCTTGCTGGAGGACGGCGCCGTGCGCATGACCGAGTCGGCCGCCATCTGCCAGTACCTGAGCAGCCGTGTGCCCGGCACCCCGCTGGCCGTGGCCCCCGACGAGCCGGATTACGCCGCCTGGCTGAACTGGCTGCACCAGGGCGAGGCCACCCTGACCTTTCCACAGACGCTGGTGTTGCGCTATGGCCGGTTCGAGCCGCCCGAGCGGCGCCAGCCCCAGGTCGCCGAGGATTACAGCCGCTGGTTTCTGGCCCGGCTCAAAGCAGTGGACGCAGCACTGGTCACGGGCGCGCCCTGGCTGTGCGGGGGGCGTTTCACCGCGGCCGATGTGTCGGTGGGTTACGCCTTGATGGTGGCCGGCCACCTGGGCCTGCTGGAGCGCATGAGCCCGGCCATCCAGGCCTATTGGCAGCGGCTGCAACAGCGGCCGGCCTTCCTGCGCGCGCTGGCCGCACAGCACCAGGCCGCCCTGGACCAGGGCGTGCCGACCACCCCGGCGCCGGACACCGGGCCACCGGCCTGAAGCCAGGCCGCTTCGAGGCTCAGCCACGCGCCCCCGGTTCAGCAGCCCAGCAAGGCGGGCAGCTCCGTCATGCTGCGAAACACCTGCACGGCGCCCGCGGCCAGCAGAGCGTCACGGCTGTCGTGCAGGGTCTGGGCCGGCAGGTAGGCGAACACGGTGGCCCCGGCCGCCACGCCCGCCGTGACCCCGGTGACGGTGTCTTCGACCACGGCACAGCGGCGCGGGTCGGCTTGCAGAAATTCGGCTGCGGCCAGGTACACATCGGGGGCGGGTTTGCTGCGCGGCATTTCGTGCCCGCTGAAGATGCGGCCCTCGAAGTAGGGGCTCAGGCCCACCTTGTCGAGCTGCAGATTGACCTTGAACCGGTCGGCCCCCGAGGCGCAGGCAATGCGCCCCTGGTGGTGGGCATGCACCCGCTCGACCGCGCCGTGCACATGCTCGACGGCGGTGAGGCGCTCGTTCAGGGCGGCATTGCGACGGGCATAGAACTCGGCCATCCAGGCATCGGTGAGGGTTTTGCCGGTGCGGGCCTCGATGTTGGCCCGCTCGTCACGCACCGCCTTGCCCACAAAGACGCGAAAGCACTCTTCGGCACTCATCACCCAGCCCGACTCTTCGAGCATGTCGCGCAGCAGGCCGTTGGTGATGGGCTCGCTGTCCACCAGCACGCCATCACAGTCGAACAGCACCGCATCGAATCGCATCATGGTTGGACTCCAAAATTCAAGACTGACTTCAAGAAGGGCGGCCGGCAGGGAACTCGCCGTCCACGTAATACCAGCGCGGCAAGCCGGGGCCGTCGGCCACAGGCCGGGTTTCCCGCACAAAGCGACTGCGTTCATGCAAGCGCACCGCCCTGCCCTGCTCACGGTAGCGGGCCACGAACTCCACCTGGGCGCGATCGCCATCGGGCCAGTGGCCGCGCAGCGCCAGGCCCAGCCAGCGAGGCGCGGGCTCGAAGCTCAGCTCGGTGGGGCGGGTGTCGGGGTGCCAGGTGGCCAGCAGGTAGTCGCGCCGCTGCAGCACGAAAGCGCTGTAGCGCGATCGCATCAGGCTTTCGGCATCGGGCGCGGGCGTGTGATCAAAGTGGTCGACATAGCGGCCACAGCAATCCGCCCAGGCCAAGGGGCGGCGGCGAGCGTCCAGGCGGCCGCAGGGGCAGGGGTCAGAAGGGGCCATCACGCAGACAGGCCGTTGCCGGCCAGGGCAAAGGCCCGGATTCTACGAGACGGCAGCCGGAACGGCCGTCATCAGGCCAGGGCTCGCTGGATGATGATCTTCTGCACGTCGCTGGTGCCTTCGTAGATCTGGCACACGCGCACGTCGCGGTAGATGCGCTCCAGCGGAAAGTCTTTCACATAGCCATAGCCGCCCAGGGTCTGGATCGCGGCGCTGCAGACCTTCTCGGCCATCTCGCTGGCAAAGAGCTTGGCCATGGCGGCTTCCTTGAGGCAGGGGCGGCCGGCGTCGCGCAGGGCGGCGGCATGCCAGATCAGTTGGCGCGCCGCCTCCAGCTGGGTGGCACAGTCAGCCAGGCGAAAGCCCACCGCCTGGTGGTTGAAGATGGGCGAACCGAAGCTCTCACGCTGCTTGGCGTAGTCCACCGCCACTTCGAAGGCGCTGCGCGCCATGCCCAGGCTTTGCGCGGCAATGCCGATGCGGCCGCCTTCCAGGGCCGACAGGGCGATCTTGTAGCCCTCGCCCTCGGCGCCGATCAGGTTCTCGGCCGGGATGCGGCAGTGGTCGAAATTGATCTGGGCGGTGTCGCTGCTGTGCTGGCCCAGCTTGTCCTCCAGCCGGGCCACCACATAGCCCGGGTTGGCGGTGGGCACCAGAAAGGCACTCATGCCGCGCTTGCCGGCGGCCTTGTCGGTGACGGCGATCACGATGGCCACATCGCCGTTCTGACCGCTGGTGATGAACTGCTTGACGCCGTTGATGACGTACTCGTCGCCCTGTTTGACCGCCGTGGTGCGCAAGGCCGAGGCATCGCTACCCACGTGGGGCTCGGTCAGGCAGAAGGCACCCAACATGCGGCCCTGGGCCAGGGGCACCAGCCACTGCTGCTTCTGGGCCTCATTGCCATAGCGCATCAGGATGGCGTTGACCGGGCAGTTGGTGACGCTGATGGCCGTGCTGGTGCCGCCGTCGCCTGCGGCCACCTCTTCAAGCACCAGGGCCAGGCTCACGTAATCCAGCTCGGCGCCGCCATAGGCCTCGGGCACGCAGATGCCGTAGGCACCGAGCGCGGCCAGGCCCTGGTGGGCCTCTTTGGGAAAGTGGTGCTCGCGGTCCCAGCGGGCGGCGTGGGGCCAGAGTTGCTCGCGGGCGAAATCGCGCACGGCGTCGCGGATCATTTCCTGGTCTTGGGTCAACAGCATTCGGGTCTCCTGGATCGTTGTTCTGAGGGGGGCTTCGGCCCGCGCAGGCCATTTACCAATGGCTGGCGCGGCGGCCATCGTGGTGCAGCAGGCGCCCACGGTCGGCCGGGGTGAGACCGGCCAGGGTGCGGCGCAGGCCCTGCACGCTTTGCTCAACCGAGAGCGGTGCGGACTCGCCACCCATGTCGGTGCGCACCCAGCCCGGGTCGATGGTGACCAGGGTGGCGCGTGGGTAATCGTGCTGGGCCGCAGCCACCGCCATGTTGAGTGCGGCCTTGCTGACGCGGTACAGCCAGGCACTGCTGTTGGGCACGCTGCCGATCTGGCTCATGGAACTGGAGATGGCGGCGAACACACCGCCCGCCTCTTCGACCATGGGCATGATCTGGGGCAGCACCTGCATGGCGCCCAGCACATTGGGGTGCATGACGGCATCGAAGTGCTCCCGCGTGGGGGGTGAGAGGGCATTGCCGCGGTCCATAACGCCGGCCACATAGAGGGCCAGGTCGATCTTTTCGCCATCAAGCTGCCACGACAGGCCGCTGACGCTGGCGGGATCGGCCACGTCCAGCTTGAGCACCTGGGCGCCCAGCGCTTGCAATTGGCGGCGCGCGTCATCGCTGCGCACGGTGGCGATGACGCGCTCACCGGTGGCCAGCGCCTGACGCGCCAGTTCCAGGCCGAGGCCGCGCGAGGCGCCGATGATCAAGGTGGTGCTCATGGGGATGCTCCGTGAAACAAGCCTCGGGCTTCAGCCCAGGCCTTCTTGTTGCAGTTGGGCCTGGTAGCGCGCCACCATCTGGGCCTGTGACTCGGGCGCCGTGGCCAGCCCGATCTGGTCGTGCAGCATCTCGCCCAGGGTGGGCAGCACGCTGCGCGGTTGCTGGGCCTCGGGCCGCCACAGACGCGAACGCATGAAGGCCTTGGCACAGTGGAGGTAGGCCTCTTGCACCCGCACCTCGATGACCAGCTTCGGGGGCTGACGCCCTTCGGCAAAGCGCTGGGTGAACTCGGCCTCGTCGCGCAGCCGGGCCTGCCCGTTGACGCGCAGGGTTTCGTCCACACCCGGGATCATGAACAGCAGGCCGATGCGCGGGTCATCCAGCAGGTTCTGCAGGGTGTCGAGGCGGTTGTTGCCCGAGGAATCCGGCAGCAGCAGGGTGTGCTCGTCGGGGCAGTGCACAAAGCCAGGGGCGCCGCCACGCGGCGAGGCGTCCAGCCACTGCCCCGCAGCCCCGGCCGAGGCCAGCACGCAAAAGGGCGACAGGCTGATGAAGCGCCGCGCATGCCGGTCGAGTTGCGCCATCTGCTTGAGGCGCGGGCGCTCGGCCGGCGCTGGGTACAGGGCGCGCAGTTGCTCCAGGGTGCTGATCATGGGAGGCCTCGGGGGTTCTCAGGGGTTCATCACAGCAGTTCGAGCGCCAGCGCCGTGGCCTCGCCGCCGCCAATGCACAGGGTGGCCAGGCCGCGCTTCTTGCCACGCGCCTTCAGTGCGTGCAGCAGCGTGACGATGATGCGGGCGCCGCTGGCGCCGATGGGGTGGCCCAGGGCGCAGGCGCCGCCGTTGACGTTGACGATGTCGTGCGACAGCTTCAGCTCGGTCATCAGCGCCATGGGCACCACGGCAAAGGCCTCGTTGATTTCCCAAAGGTCGACGTCGGCGGCCGACCAGCCGGCCTTGGCCAGGGCCTTCTGGGTGGCGCCCAGCGGGGCGGTGGCAAACCACTCGGGCTCCTGGGCGTGGGTGGCGTGGCTGACGATGCGGGCCAGGGGCTGGCAGCCCAGCTTCTGGGCGGTCGACCCGCGCATCATCACCAGGGCGGCAGCACCATCGTTGATCGACGAGCTGGAGGCGGCGGTGATGGTGCCGTCTTTCTTGAACGCGGGCTTGAGGCCGGGGATCTTGTCGAGCTTGACCTTGCCAGGGCCCTCGTCCACCGAGATGACGGTCTCGCCTGCGCGCGATTTGACGGTGACCGGTGCGATCTCGGCCGCAAAGGCCCCCGACTCGGTGGCCGCCTTGGCGCGCTGCACGCTGGTGACGGCAAAGCTGTCCTGCTGCTCGCGGGTGAAGCTGTACTTGGCGGCGCAGTCTTCGCCGAAGGTGCCCATGGAGCGGCCGGGTTCGTAGGCGTCTTCCAGGCCGTCGAGCATCATGTGGTCGAAGATGCGGTCGTGGCCCATGCGGTAACCGCCACGGCCCTTTTGCAGCAGGTAGGGGGCGTTGGTCATGCTTTCCATGCCGCCGGCCACCATCACCTCGTGGGTGCCGGCCAGCAGCATGTCGTGCGCGAACATGGCCGCCTTCATGCCCGAGCCACACATCTTGGACAGGGTGACGGCCCCCGCCCCCTTGGGCAGACCACCCTTGAACGCGGCCTGGCGCGCCGGGGCCTGGCCCTGGCCGGCCATCAGGCAGTTGCCGAACAGCACCTCCCCCACCGCATCGGGCGAGACGCCTGCGCGCTCGATGGCGGCACGGATGGCCACGCCGCCCAGGTCGTGGGCCGCGAGGCTGCTGAAGTCGCCCTGGAAACTGCCCATGGGGGTGCGGGCGGCGCCGACGATGACGATGGATTCGGACATGCTGATCTCCTGATGTTGGTATGGCTGACTGGGAAGGGAGCGATTCCTCACGAGGCCTGGTTGGCCTGCGAGGGTGAGAAGCGCCTGCTGCGCTCGTACGGAAAGATGTCGTGCACGTGGCCGGCCTGGATGCGCTGCTGGTGCTGCTGCCAGAAGTCGACCTCCAGCAGGTCGGCGTGGTGCTGCATGAAGACCTCGCGCACCGCCGGGTGGCCCAACAGAAAGGGCGCAAAGGTTTGAGGGAACACGTCGCGCGGGCCGACGCTGTACCAGATCTCGCCCGAGAGTTCTTCCTCTTCGGTGCGGGGCTCTGGCACGCGACGGAAGTGGCAGTCGGTGATGTATTCGATCTCGTCGTAGTCGTAGAAGACGACCTTGCCGTGGCGCGTGATGCCGAAGTTCTTCCACAGCATGTCGCCCGGGAAGATGTTGGCCGCCACCAGGTCTTTGATGGCGTTGCCGTATTCGATCACGCTGCGCTCGATCTGGGCCCGCGCTGCCGGGTGCTCCAGGCCCTGGTCGAAGGCCTCTTGCAAATACAGGTTGAGCGGGATCATGCGGCGCTCGATGTAGAGGTGCTTGATGATGACCTCGGTGCGGCCGTCGCCATCGCGGTCGCTGATCTCGAGCTGGCTGGGGGCGAACTTCTGGATCTCGGCGATCAGCTCGTCGCTGAAGCGTTCACGCGGGAAGGCCACCTCGCTGTACTCCAGCGTGTCGGCCATGCGCCCCACCCGGTCGTGCTGCTTGACCAGCAGGTACTTGCCCTTGACCTGCTCGCGGGTGGTGTCCTTGGGCGGCGGGAAGTAGTCTTTGATGAGCTTGAAGACGAAGGGAAACGAGGGCAGGTCGAACACCAGCATGACCATGCCCTTGATGCCGGGCGCGATGCGGAAGCGGTCGGTGGAGTGGCGCAGGTGGGCCAGAAAATCGCGGTAAAACAGGGTCTTGCCCTGCTTGGCCAGGCCCAGGGCGTTGTAGATCTCGGCGCGCGGCTTGCGCGGCATCAGGGAGCGCAGAAACTGCACGTAGGCCGAGGGGATCTCCATGTCGACCATGAAGTAGGCGCGCGCAAAGCTGAACAGCATCTGCAGATCGTCTTCGCCGAACAGGGCGGCGTCGATGCGCAACTGGCCCCGGCTGTTGTGCAGGATGGGCAGAGCAAAGGGCAGCTCGTTGAAGCCGTTGATGAGCTTGCCCACCACATACGCGCCCTTGTTGCGGAAGAACAGGCTGGACAGCACCTGGATCTGGAAGTTGGTGCGCAGCTTCACATCGCCCAGGCGCTGGTGCAAGGCCTGCAGCACGCTGGCCACATCGCGGGGCAGGTCTTCGAATTCGCGCTGCAGCCGGAAATGCTCGATGAGCTGGGTCAACACCTCGGGCAAGGTGGCGCGCGAGGGGTAATAGGCCCGGAAGCTGGGCTGGGCGCCGGGCTCGTCGTTTTCGATGTATTCGGTGCTGACCGCGGGACGCACAAAGATGAAGTCGTTGTGGAAATGGGTGCGGTGCAGGATCTTGGTGGTGACCGAGTTGAAGAAGGTCTCGGCCAGTTCGGGCTGGTGGTGATCGACCAGCAGGCCGATGTAGTGCAGCTTGACCTGCTGCCACACGTCCATGGGTTGGGCCCCGGCCTTGAACTCTTTCTCAAGGCGCATCACGCATTCCTTGACGCGCAGGCCGTAAAACTCGATGCGCTCGCGCTGGGCACGCTGCTGGCCATGCCAGTCGCAGGTCTCGAAGCGGTGCTTGGCGCGGGCCGACTCGGTGCGAAAGAGACGGTAATGGCGGTTGAAACCGTCCATCATGGCCTTGGCGATGCCATGGGCCTGGGGGGCGTCAAGCCGGGATGGAAACATGGCTCGCGCCCCGCCGCTCAGACACTCAGATGGCCACGCCGCGCGGGTAGCGCTTGAGGCCGTTGCGGAACATGGGCATCACATCGTCCGGGCCTTGCATGCTGACGTGCAGGTCATTGACCAGCCCGTCCTTGAGGCCATAGCACCAGCCGTGCAGGGCCAGCTTCTGGCCCCGGTGCCAGGCGTCTTGCACGACATTGGTCAGGGCGACGTTGCCGACCTGCTCGATGACGTTCATCTCGCACAGCACATCTTCCTGCTCAGCCATGCTCAGGTGATCGAGACGGCGACGGTGGCGCACCTTCACATCGTGCACATGGCGCAGCCAGTTGTCGGCCAGACCGACACGCATGCCACGCAAGGTGGCAAGCACACCGCCGCAGCCATAGTGGCCCACCACCATGATGTGCTCGACCTTGAGGTAATCGACCGCGAACTGGATCACCGACAGGGCGTTCAGATCGGAGTGCACCACCACGTTGGCCACATTGCGGTGCACGAACACCTCGCCCGGATCCAGCCCAGTGATCTCATTGGCCGGCACACGGCTGTCGGAGCAGCCGATCCAGAGGTACTTGGGGTTTTGCTGCTGGGCCAGCTGGCTGAAAAAGCCGGGGCGGGCCTGCTCCATTCGGGCCGCCCAAACGCGGTTGTTGTCGATCAGATGCTGAAGGCTGGAGGGAGAAGTCATGCGGCGATGTTAGCGGCTGTGCATGTCAGTTGCTTGAGGCTCAGCAAGTCTCCGCAAACAGCTCGCGGCCAATCAGCATGCGACGGATTTCGCTGGTGCCGGCGCCGATCTCGTAGAGCTTGGCATCGCGCCACAGGCGGCCCAGCGGGTATTCATTGATGTAGCCATTGCCACCGAAGATCTGCACGCCCTCGCCCGCCATCCAGGTGGCCTTTTCGGCGCACCACAGGATGACGCTGGCGCAGTCCTTGCGCACCTGGCGCACGTGCTCGGTGCCCAGCAGGTCGAGGTTCTTGGCCACGGTGTAGGCAAACGAGCGGCCGGCCTGCAGCACGGTGTACATGTCGGCCACCTTGCCCTGGATGAGCTGGAACTCGCCGATGCTCTGACCGAACTGCTTGCGGTCGTGGATGTAGGGGATGACGTTGTCCATCACCGACTGCATGATGCCCAGCGGGCCACCGGTGAGCACAGCGCGCTCGTAGTCGAGGCCGCTCATGAGCACCTTGGCGCCCATGTTGAGGCCACCCAGGATGTTCTCGGCCGGCACTTCGACGTTGTTGAACACCAGCTCGCCCGTGTGGCTGCCGCGCATGCCGAGCTTGTCGAGCTTTTGCGCGATGCTGAAGCCCTTCATGCCCTTTTCGATCAGAAAGGCGGTGACGCCACGGGCGCCCAGCTCGGGCTCGCTCTTGGCGTAGACCACCAGGGTGTCGGCATCGGGGCCGTTGGTGATCCACATCTTGTTGCCATTGAGCAGGTAGTAGCCGCCCTTGTCTTCGGCCTTGAGCTTCATGCTGATGACGTCGGAGCCGGCGCCGGGCTCGCTCATGGCCAGTGCGCCCACGTGTTCACCCGAAATCAGCCGGGGCAGGTACTTGGCCTTCTGGGCCTCGGTGCCGTTGCGGTTGATCTGGTTCACGCACAGGTTGCTGTGCGCACCATACGACAGGCCGACCGAGGCGCTGGCGCGGGAGATTTCCTCCATGGCCACCATGTGGGCCAGGTAACCCATGTTGGCGCCGCCATAGGTTTCAGGCACGGTGATGCCCAGAACACCCAGCTCGCCCATCTTGCGCCACAGGTCCATGGGGAACTGGTCGTTGCGGTCGATCTCGGCCGCGCGCGGGGCGATCTCGGCCTGGGCAAAGTCGCGCACCGCGTCGCGCAGGGCATCGATGTCGTCACCGAGTTGGAAATTGAGGCCGGGCAGGTTCATGGGAGTCTCCTTGGGATTCAGTATTTTTGAGGGACCGGTGCCAGCGTCTGCTGCATCACCGCGCAGGATTGACGACGCCCGTCGGGCGCCACATGAAAGAGTTCGGCCGTGGTCACGATGACCCGCTTGCCGGGGCGGACCACCCGGCCCAGGGCGTGGAGTTCACCCTCGTTGAAGCTGGCCAGGAAGTTGATCTTGTATTCGACCGTGACCACTTCCAGCCCCTCGTCAAGCACCGACAGGCCGGCGTAGCCGCCCGCGATGTCGGCCAGCGCGCCCATGGCACCGCCATGAAAACCACCTTGCTGCTGGGTCACACGCTCGGAATAGGGCAAGGCGATTTCGCACAGGCCGGGCTCGACCCGCAGCAGGCGCGCGCCCAGGTGCTGCATCAAGCCCTGACGGGCCAGACTGGCCTCGATGCGGGCATGCAGGGCATCAGGCGCATTGGCAACGGCGGCCTGGTCGGAGGTGGATCGGTTCATGGGGCGGCAGCTTAATTGACGTTTACGTAAACGTCAATTGGTGAAAGACCACCTCAGCCCCCTGAAGGGCTCCGCTCGATCAGGCGGCGCGACGCTTGCGGGTCGGTGCCGCTTTGGGCTCGGGTTGAGGCCGGGCCAGCGGCAACGCCTCCTCATCGCCTGCCTGCACTTTGCTGGCCTTGGCGAGCAGGGCCCGGGCTTCCTTTTCATGCACCTTGACCTCCTCGAGGTTGGCCTGGAGATCGGCCATCTGCTCCTCCAACTGACGGCGGTGGCCGGCCAGCACATCGAGGAATTTGCGCAACTGCGGCCCTGTGTCGCGCGGGCTGTCGTACATGTCGATGATTTCACGCGCCTCCGACAGGGACAGGCCCAGGCGCTTGGCGCGCAAGGTGAGCTTGAGACGGGTGCGGTCGCGGGCGGTGTAGATGCGGGTGCGCCCGCCAGGCCCCTCGCGCAGCGGTTGCAGCAGCCCCATGTCCTCATAAAAGCGCATGGCGCGGGTGGTGAGGTCGAATTCGTGGGCGAGGTCGCTGATGGTGTAGGTGGTGGCCATGGAAAGAACGGGTGGAATCGGTAGCACGACGGCGACATCTGCCCTGCGCACGCCTGCCTAGAATGAGCCGATTACATCTGACGCTTACGTCAACGTCAATCCTGGCGAACGCAGCGGCAACATCCCTCACAAAGGCCAGGACGAAGGCCCGCACGAAGACCCCACACCATGAACGCACTCGAACTGGAACTGGACTACCCTTTTGGCGAGACCCTGCCGGAGCCCGGCCACACGCTGGAGGTGGCCCCCGGGGTGCGCTGGATCCGCATGGCGCTGCCCTTCGCGCTGAACCACATCAACCTGTGGCTGCTGGCCGACGAGCTCGATGGCGTGAAAGGCTGGACCGTGGTGGATTGCTGCATCGCCAATGACGACGCCAAGGCGCTCTGGGAGCAGATCTTTGCCACACAACTGCAGGGACTCCCCATCCTGCGGGTGCTGGTCACCCACATGCACCCTGACCACGTCGGGCTGGCCCATTGGCTGTGTGAACGCTGGAACGCGCCTCTGTGGATGAGTGCCACCGACTACTATGCGGCACGCCTGGGGTCGCAGAGCACGACCGGATTCGGCGGGCCGGACGCTGCCGGCTTTTTTGCCGCCCACGGGCTGAGCGACCCGGAAGTGGTGGACAAGATACGGGGCCGCACGCGTTACTACCCCAGCATGGTGCCGGCCATGCCAAGCCGATTTCACCGCCTCATGGACGGTGCCACCGTGCGCATCGGGGCCCACAACTGGCAATGCATCAGCGGGTATGGCCACGCACCAGAGCACATCGCCCTGCACTGCCCCACGCTGGGCCTGCTGCTGGGGGGCGACATGATGCTGCCGCGCATCTCAACCAATGTGAGCGTGTTCGACATCGAGCCCGAGTCGAACCCGCTGAAGCTGTTTCTGGATTCAGTCGATCGATTTGCCACGCTGCCGACGGACACCCTGACACTGCCGTCCCACGGCAAGCCGTTCCGCGGCCTGCGGCAACGCATCCGGCAATTGCATGAGCACCACCGCGATCGCCTGGCCGAGGTCTTGCAGGCCTGCCAAGAAAGGCCATGCTGTGGGGCGGACATCCTGCCCGTGATGTTCAAACGCCCGCTGGATCTGCACCAGACCTCGTTTGCCATGGGTGAGGCCGTGGCCCACCTGCACGCGCTGTGGTTTCAGGGGCTGCTGCAGCGCACGCTGGACGCGGATGGCATCTACCGCTTCAGCGCGGTACCCGTCTGAAGTGCGCGAGCGGATTCAGGCAAATACCTCAGCCTGAGCCAGGGGCACACCCAGCGCGTCCTTGGCCGACAGCCGCGGCGGCTCACCCACATCGGGCCATTGAACCGCCAGCGTGGGGTCGTTCCAGGCAATGCAGCGCTCGTATGGCGGCGCGTAGTAGTCGGTGGTCTTGTACAGAAAGTCGGCGCTGTCGCTGGTCACCACAAAGCCATGTGCAAAACCGGGCGGCACCCACAGTTGGCGATGGTTGTCCTCGCTCAGTTCCACCCCCACCCATTGCCCGAAGGTGGCTGAGCTTTTGCGGATGTCCACCGCCACATCGAACACCGAGCCGCGCACCACGCGCACCAGCTTGCCTTGGGCCTGCTGCAGTTGGTAATGAAGCCCGCGCAGCACGCCCTTGGTGGAGCGGCTGTGGTTGTCCTGCACGAATTCGACTTGCAGGCCGGTGGCCTCGTTGAAGACCTTCTGGTTGAAGCTTTCGAAGAAGAAGCCTCGGGCGTCGCCAAAGACTTTGGGCTCGAGGATCAGGACTTCAGGGATGGCGGTTGGAATGACGTTCATGATTGGGCTTCGTCCTTGAGCAGGCGCAGCAGGTATTGGCCGTAGCCGTTCTTGGCCAGGGGTTGGGCCAGGCGCTCGAGCTGTTCACTGTTGATGAACCCGTTGCGCCAGGCAATCTCTTCGGGGCAGGCCACCTTCAGACCCTGGCGGCGCTCCAGGGTGGCGATGAACTGGCCGGCCTCCAGCAGGCTGTCGTGGGTGCCGGTGTCGAGCCAGGCGTAGCCACGCTTCATGATCTGCACGTTGAGCTGGCCACGCTGCAGGTAGGTTTCGTTGACGGTGGTGATCTCCAGTTCACCGCGCGCGCTGGGGCGGATGCTCTTGGCGATGTCCACCACCTGCTGGTCGTAGAAATACAGGCCGGTGACGGCGTAGTTGCTCTTGGGGACCTGGGGCTTTTCTTCGATGCTGCTGGCCTTGCCGCTTTTGTCGAAGGCCACCACGCCGTAGCGTTCGGGGTCGGTGACGTGGTAGGCAAACACTGTGGCACCCGCCGTCTGGACATCGGCATTGGCCAGCAAGGGCACAAAATCGTGGCCGTAGAAGATGTTGTCACCCAGCACCAGGGCACTGGGGTTGTGGCCCACAAACTGCTCACCGATGATGAAGGCCTGGGCCAGGCCGTCGGGGCTGGCTTGAACGGCGTATTGCAGGTTCAGGCCCCACTGGCTGCCATCGCCCAGCAGCTGCTGGAAGCGAGGGGTGTCTTGCGGCGTGCTGATGAGCAGGATGTCGCGCATGCCCGCCAGCATCAGGGTGCTGAGCGGGTAGTACACCATGGGCTTGTCGTACACCGGCAGCAGTTGTTTGCTGATGGCCAGCGTGGCCGGGTGCAGCCGGGTGCCAGAGCCACCGGCCAAGATGATGCCTTTGCGTTGCGTGGTCATGATGTGAGGTTCTCCCTGATGTTCTTGGCAGGTTGCTCAGACCTTGCGGGCCTGTGCCGGCGGCAGGATTTCGTCGAGCATGCGGGCCACGCCCTGTTGCCAATCAGGCAAGACCAGTTCAAACGCGGCCTGCAGCTTGGCGGTGCTCAGGCGCGAGTTGTTCGGGCGCCGGGCCGGCGTCGGGAAGGCGCTGGTGGGCACGGGCGCAATGCCTTCAGCAGGCGTTTTGAGGGGCACCCCGGCACGGCGGGCATGTTCGATCACATAGCGGGCGTAGCCATGCCAGGTGGTCTCGCCCGCCGCCACGGCGTGGTACAGGCCCGACAACTCGGGGTGCTGCCGCACCGCGCGGATCGCGTGGGCACTGAGGTCGGCCAGCAAATCCGCCCCGGTGGGGGCGCCAAACTGGTCGTCGATCACGGTCAGGCGTTCGCGCTCCGCGGCCAGGCGCAGCATGGTCTTGGCAAAGTTGCCACCCCGCGCGGCATACACCCAGCTGGTGCGAAAGATCAGGTGCCGGGCACCGCTTTGCTGAATCAGTTGCTCGCCTTCGAGCTTGGTGCGGCCGTAAACGCTGAGCGGGCCTGTGGCGTCGCCCTCCTGCCATGGGGCATCGCCTGTGCCATCAAACACATAGTCGGTGCTGTAGTGGACCAGGGTGGCGCCCAGTTGAGCCGCCTCACGGGCCAGCATGCCGGGGGCCCCTGCGTTGAGGGTTTGGGCGAGTTCGGGCTCGCTTTCTGCGCGATCGACTGCGGTGTGGGCTGCGGCATTGACGATGACATCGGGGCGCAAGGCACGCACCGTGGCAGCCAGGTCGTCCAGCCGACTGAGGTCACCACTGTGTTCGGTGCTGTGGCGATCCAGTGCCGTGACTCGACCCAGCGGGCTCAAGGCCCGCTGCAGCTCCCAGCCCAGTTGGCCGTTTTTGCCAAGCAGCAGGATGTGCAGGCTCATGTGGCGCTTTCGCTGGCGTATTGCTTTTGCACCCAGTCGCGGTAGGCGCCACTTTGCACATGGCTCACCCAGTCTTCATGGCTGAGGTACCACTGCACGGTCTTGCGGATACCCGACTCGAAGGTTTCAGCCGGCTTCCAACCCAGTTCGCGCTCGAGCTTGCGGGCGTCGATAGCATAGCGGCGGTCGTGGCCGGGCCGGTCTTTGACGTAGGTGATCTGCTCGCTGTAGGGCTTGCCGTCGCTGCGTGGGCGCAGTTCATCGAGCAGCGCACACACGGTGTGCACGATCTCGAGGTTGGGCTTTTCGTTCCAGCCGCCCACGTTGTAGGTCTCGCCCACACGCCCACCTTCGAGCACACGGCGGATGGCACTGCAGTGGTCTTTCACGTAAAGCCAGTCACGCACCTGCTGCCCATCGCCGTAGATGGGCAAGGTCTTGCCGGCCAGGGCGTTGACGATCATCAGCGGGATGAGTTTCTCTGGAAAGTGGTACGGCCCGTAATTGTTGGAGCAATTGGTGGTCAACACCGGCAGCCCGTAGGTGTGGTGCCAGGCCCGCACCAGGTGATCGCTGGCGGCCTTGCTGGCCGAATAGGGGCTATTGGGCTCGAAGGGGTTGTCTTCGGTGAAAGCCGGGTCGGTGGGCGACAGGGATCCGTAGACTTCGTCGGTCGACACGTGCAGGAATCGAAAGCTAGCTTTTTGCTCTGTGGCCAGGCCGTTCCAGTGGCCGCGCACCGATTCGAGCAGGCGCAAAGTGCCGACCACATTGGTCTGGATGAAATCCTCGGGGCCGTGGATCGAGCGGTCCACATGCGATTCGGCCGCAAAATTGATCACGGCACGGGGCTGATGCACCCGCAACAGTTCATCCACCAAGGCACTGTCGCCGATGTCGCCGTGCACAAAGTGGTGACGGCCGTCGCCTTCAAGGGATGCGAGGTTCTCGCGGTTGCCCGCGTAGGTCAGCTTGTCGAGGTTGATCACGGGCTCATCGTTCTGAGCCAGCCAATCGAGCACGAAATTGGCGCCAATGAAGCCTGCGCCGCCGGTTACGAGAATCATCTGTCTGCCCTGGATGGAGTCGGCTCAACCGGAGCCAAAGCTATGGATTATCTCATTCGGCCACAGAGCTTCCTTCGCCCCCATCAATGCAGAACCTTCGATTTCCAGGCGGTGTTCACACTTGAACAGGCTAGCAAGATCCCTAGTAGCTGGGCTCGGGTCGCTAGGCTAGAGTGGATTCAGGTTCCAAAAAAATACTGGGAGACGACTTCATGGTGAAAAAGGCGCCTCGCAGAACTGCTGAGCGAATCCTCGAAGTCTCGCTCGATCTGTTCAACAGGTTCGGTGAACCCAATGTCTCGACGACGCTGATTTCCGGTGCTTTAGGCATCAGTCCCGGTAACTTGTACTACCACTATCCGGCCAAGGACGAATTGGTCAACGCCTTGTTTGACCGCTACGAGATCGACCTCCGACCGCTGCTACTGGATGCCGTCACGATCAACGACCTGGAAGGTTCGTGGCATCTGCTGCAAAGGCTTTTTGAATTGAACTGGTCGCATCGCTTTCTTTTCCGCGACCTCAACGATTTGCTGAGCAAGAACCGGCATCTGGAAACCCACTTCCAGCAGATCCAGATCGATGTCACTGACGCGCTGACGAATCTTCTGCAACGGCTCAGGGCCACCAATGTCCTCCACATGGACGCCAGCCAAGTTTCAACCACCGCTTCGAATTGGGTGGTGCTGCTCTGCTATTGGTTCAGCTATGTGTACGTGCAGGCGCCGCGCTTGGCGGCTAGCGCTGAGCAAGGCAAGCTCAATTCGGCACGAGGAACACACCAAGCACTGAGCTTGCTCTCGCCGTGGCTTGAGGCTGACGATCGTCGGCTCCTGCAAGAACTTTCATCGGGCGAGCACTTCAGCCCGCTTCAAGCAACGACCTCCTGAGGAGACACCGATGGCAACCTGGTCACCCTTTCCGCATCCGGGCCTCTTCAATTTCACTGTTGAGTCACTCAAGAAGTCCTGGGCGCGCCTGCATGCGGGCGATGCAGAGCCCTATCCCCAACACCCGCTACTAGAGCAGGCGTGGATTCACTTCCACAATGGGGACTTCTCGGAGGCCAGGACGCTAGGCCTCGAAGCGGCTGCGGCTGGCGAGACAAGTGGCATGACCGTCGCTAACAAAGCGACCTGTGTATATGCCTGCTACCTGGAAACCAGTGAACAGGCTCGGCTAGACCTGTTCATGGATGTCGCCCAACGTGCTGGCGCCCAAACTGTTCACTCACCTCAAAACCAAAATGGGTGGTTTCTACAGGCCTACGCGCTTGGCCGGTACAGCCAAGCCATCAGTGTGGCCAAAGCCTTGGCCCAAGGCTTAGGTAGCAAGGTCAAGGACTCTCTGGAGAGGACTTTGCAAATCTGCCCACAACATATAGAGGCGCGCATTGCACTTGGCGCCTTTCACGCCGAAGTCATTGACAAGGTTGGGGCATTGATCGGCGGCATGACCTACGGTGCTCGCAAAGATGTGGGCTTACAGTTGCTCTCGGAAGCGCTTCAACACAATCCAGACTCGGCAGCCGGCTTGGTTGAATACGCTAACGCCCTTGTCATGTTGAACGGCGATGCAAGCCATGATCAAGCAAATCAGCTCTACGAACGTGCTGCGAGCTGTGTGCCGGCTGACGCCACTGAGTTGCTCTATTGCGAATTGGCCAAAACCGAATTGACGGCGCACTGAATAGCGCACCTGCGCCTATCAAGCTGGTTCTGTTGGCGGAAAACGCCTTGCAGCAATTTCCAGCAGTCCGTCGAAGATGAGGTTGTCAACCAACTCACACTGAACGGACATGCTAGGTGCCATCTTCCAACCCGCCCCCCCCGTCATGACACACTGCGGCTCCTGTCCGCAGTGGGCTCTGAGGTGGTCGACCATGCGCGCTACCGCTCCTGCAATGGCATATGTCCCCCCACTGGTCAAGGCATCGCTGGTATTGGTAGGAAAGAGCTTGACCTCACCAGTTGGTACATGGAGGCCGGCAGTACCCGACTCAAGCGCTCTCAGCATGATCCCATGCCCTGGGAGAATCAGACCCCCCAAAAAAACACCATCTGGATCAATCGCCTCCACGGTCACCGCGGTTCCGACCATGACAACAATCAGAGGCGAACGCTCTCCGCGGCTCAACATCCGATGCCGAGCGCCAATCATGGCCACCCAGCGATCAGAGCCCAAGCGGGTCGGGTGGTCATAGCCGTTTTGCAGTCCTGCCTCTGCCTGGGTGGAAACCACCCACTTGGGGGCAACATCCCAGATCTCCATTTGCTCTTCAACCCGCCGTTTGACCGCCTCGCCAGCAACAATGCACCCCAGCATGCGATCCGGGGGCGTCAAAGACGCCCATGCATGGTCGGCCAACTTGTCGACGTTCTCCAAGAACTCAGCGCCTTGCGCCAACACGGTTGCCCCTCGATAAGGGGCCTCATACAGCGCCCATTTCAGGCGTGTGTTTCCGACATCTATAGCAAGGAAGCTCATAGGCCTAATTATGGCCACTTTCAGGAATTCACCTGTCGTGCAATTTACTTAAGGGAACGGGCCACATAGACGTATGCACACCCGATGGGCGAAATTAGGGATATAAATTTCCCATCGTGTATGTCCCTTGGAGCATCAGGTGAGGTTGACTGAGCGTGAATTGAGAGGGGCGTGATTTTTCTGCCCCCAAAGACAAAACCCCCGCCAGTTGCCTGGAGGGGGTTTTGAGGGCTGTAAGAGCCTGACGATGACCTACTTTCACACGGGAACCCGCACTATCATCGGCGCGGAGTTGTTTCACTGTCCTGTT
>Ga0208269_100346_pt1 | contig 24637 bp, 21 predicted proteins | sample LakWasMe88_LOW11_2_FD_183912 | JGI IMG/M metagenome (GOLD analysis project Ga0208269, IMG submission 183912) | Freshwater sediment methanotrophic microbial communities from Lake Washington under simulated oxygen tension - Sediment Metagenome... | ecosystem: Environmental > Aquatic > Freshwater >...
GCTGGCCGAGATCATCAGCCGCAGCGGCATTCCGGCAGGGGTGTTCAACCTGGTGATGGGGCGTGGCAGCGTGATCGGCGATGCGCTGGTCAAGCACCCCGGCATTGCCGCCGTCAGCTTCACCGGCTCGGTGGGCGTGGGCCGGCGCATTGCCGAGGCCTGCGTGCAAGGCCACAAGAAGGTGCAGTTGGAGATGGGTGGCAAGAACCCGCAGGTGATCCTGGACGACGCCAACCTGCAGCAAGCCGTTGAGCTGAGTGTGCAAAGCGCTTTCTTCTCGACCGGCCAGCGTTGCACCGCCAGCAGCCGCCTGATCGTGACCGAAGGCATCCACGACGCGTTTGTCGAAGGCGTGAAGGCCCGCCTGGCCGGCCTGAAGATCGGTGACGCCCTGACGGCCGGCACCGACATCGGCCCCGTGGTCTCGCAGGCCCAGCTGGAGCAGGACCTGAGCTATGTCGAGATCGCCCGCTCGCAAGGCGCCACCGTGCAGGCTGGCGGCCAGCGCGTGGCCTGCCACACCGGCAGCGGCGCCGAGGGCTTCTTCATGGCCCCGGCCCTGATCACCGACAGCAGGCCCGAGCAGCGCATCAACCGCGAAGAAGTGTTCGGCCCTGTGGCCAGCGTGATCCGCGTGAAGAACTACGAAGAAGCCCTGGCGGTGGCCAACGACACCGAGTTTGGTCTGTCGGCCGGCATTGCCACGCAAAGCCTGAAGCACGCCACCCACTTCAAGCGCCACGCCCAAGCCGGCATGGTGATGGTCAACCTGCCCACCGCAGGGGTCGACTACCACGTGCCCTTTGGCGGCCGCAAGGGCAGCAGCTATGGCCCGCGTGAGCAGGGCCGCTACGCGCAAGAGTTCTATACCACCGTCAAGACGGCCTACACCCTGGCCTGAGTCGGCAGCGCCGGGCCATGCAGCGGCATGGCCTGGCCACCCACGCGGGGCGATTAGGATGGGCGCCTGTCAACTTCGGAGAAGTTCATGCGCATGTTCTGTTGCCCCCGGTGGGCGGTTGGTGGCCTGTTCGCGGTCGGGTGGCTGGGCGCCACAGGCCTGGCCACGGCGGCCACCCCGCCCACACCTTCCAGCCGCCAGGCCGAGGTGGCCCTGCGCGGCCCGCAGGTGATGCCCTTCGATCTGGCCGCCACCCGCCACGTCTTCACGGCCACCCCCAGCGGCGGCGAGCAGCAGGTGCTGGTGCGCCAAAGTGGCGACCGGGTGCAGAGGGCCCTCATTCGCTTGCACCTGGCGGCCCTGCGCGAGCAGTTTCTGGCGGGCGATTTCTCCGGCCCGGCCCAGCTGCACGGGCCCGACATGCCCGGCCTGGCCAGCCTGCGCAACGCCCCCCGCGGGCGGCTGCAGATCGCTTACCACGATGTGCCCGATGGCGCAGCGTTGCGGTACAGCAGCCACGACCCGGCGCTGGTTGATGCGCTGCACCGGTGGTTCCGGGCCCAACTGGACGATCATGGCGACGATGCCATGGAGGGCACGGAAGGCCATGCCCTGCACCACGGCATGCACCACCACCCTGGCATGCCGGCCCACGATGCCGTCAAGAAAGCGCCCTGAGGCGATCCCGCGCTGACAGGCCCGCCAACTTTGAACCCCCACCCACCCGGAGACACCGATGAACCACCCCCTGCCAGCCACCGCCCTGCAACTGCGTTCGCTGATCCATGCCAGCGGCGAGCTTGAGATTTCGCTGGTGGATGAGCCCCTGCCCGTGCCCGGCGAGCACGAGGTGCTGATCCGCATCGAGGCCACCCCGCTCAACCCCTCGGACCAAGGCCTGCTGCTGGGCCCGGCCGACCTGAGCACGGTGCAGGCCGCCGGCAGCCCTGATCGCCCGGTGCTCAAGGCCCAGGTGCCTGCGGCGGCAATGCCGGCCATGGCGGCGCGGGTGGGGCAATCGCTGCCGGTGGGCAATGAGGGTGCGGGCACGGTGGTGGCCGCGGGCGCCTCTGCCGCCGCCCAGGCCCTGCTGGGCAAGAAGGTGGCGGCCATCGGCGGCGCCATGTACGCCCAGTACCGCTGCGTGCCCCTGAGCCAGTGCCTGCTGCTGCCCGACGATGCCACCGCGGCCGAAGGTGCGTCGTGCTTTGTCAACCCGCTCACCGCGCTGGGCATGGTCGAGACGATGCGGCGCGAGGGCCACACCGCCCTGGTGCACACCGCTGCGGCCTCCAACCTGGGTCAGATGCTGAACCGCATCTGCCTGCAAGACGGCATTGGCCTGGTCAACATCGTGCGCTCGCCGGCCCAGGCGGCGCTGCTGCGCGGGCAGGGGGCCCTGCATGTGTGCGACAGCAGCGCCGACAGCTTCACCCACGACCTGGCCGAGGCCCTGGTGCAGACCGGCGCCACCCTGGCCTTTGATGCCACCGGCGGCGGCACCCTGGCGGGCCAGATCCTCTCGGCCATGGAGGTCGCGCTGAGCCGCAACGCGAGCGAATACAGTCGCTATGGCTCGCCGGTGCACAAGCAGGTTTACCTGTATGGCGGGCTGGACACCTCGCCCACCACCTTCCGCCGCAATTTCGGCATGGCCTGGGGCATGGGGGGCTGGCTTCTGTTCCCCTTCCTGAACAAGATCGGTGCGGCTGGTGCCGAGGCCTTGAAGCAACGCGTGGCGCGTGAACTGCGCAGCACCTTCCGCAGCCACTATGCGGGCGAACTGAGCCTGACCCAGGCCCTGGCGCCTGAGCAGGTTCGTCGCTACGCCCAGCGTGCCACGGGCGAGAAGTTTCTGATCAAGCCGAATTGAGCGAGGCCTCAGTGCCGTGGCCTGGGGCGTGCGGCACGACCTGGCCCCGGCATTCGCCAAAGCCGATGTGGGCGGCCCCTTCACGCTGGCACCACGCCCGCAGCACCACGGTGTCGCCATCTTCCAGCCAGCGGCGCTGGGTGGGCCCCGGCAGCGTCAGGGCCTGGCGCCCGTCCTGTGTCAGCTCCAGCAGGCAGGCCGCCTGCTCAGGCTCCGGCCCCGACAAGGTGCCGGTGCCCAGCAGATCGCCGGCCTGCAGGCGGTAGCCATGGCTGCTGTGCTGGGTCAACATCTGGGCCGCTGACCAGTGGATCCTCCCCCACGGCCAGACGATCTTTTGCAAAGTTGGGTCGCCGCGGGTCCACGCGCTGGCCGCCCGGCGGGCGTCGAAAGTCCTCGCGGCTGATGTTCATGCTCGACACCCTTCGAGCCCCCCCGGTTTGTGAAACCCCTCCCTGGCATGCCCTTTGACGGGGACGACTGCCTGTGGCTTGCAGCTGCCCATGCCAAAGCTCGGAGCGTTTCTTCGGGTTAATTTGCATAAATCCACAAAGTCACACAAACGCAATGTTATGCACATAGCATTAACGGAGCGTTAACAAACGACTTGGCAGCTCGGAAGCTGCGCAAGCCCCGTTCAACCCACCTGTCTCCGGGAAATTCAAGATGTGCAACAACCATTTGCAGCGCAGCGCCGCTGTCCCCCAAAGCCCCGTGCGGCAACACCTGAACAAGCCTTCGAAACCGCTGTGGCGCGGTCTCGCCCTGGGCCTGACTCTGAGCCTGGGCCTCGTGCTGGTCGGCTGTGGCGGTGGCGGCAGCAACAACTGCGGCTCGGCCGGCAACACCCGCGTTCTGCATTGCGCGCCCTGAGCCGGCAGCGCCGCCCGGGCTTTTCAGCAACCCATCACCGAAACACCGACCTGTCATGACACTCAACCGTCGCAACTTTTTGCGCTCTGCTGGCACCGCCACCGGCTCCACCCTGGCTCTGAGCATGTTCCCGCCCGCCATCCAGAAGGCGCTGGCCATCCAGGCCAACAACAAGACCGGCACACTCAAGGACGTCGAGCACATCGTGCTGCTGATGCAGGAGAACCGCTCTTTCGATCACTACTTCGGCAGCCTCAACGGCGTGCGCGGCTTTGCCGATCCGTTTGCCGTGCCCGTGCCCACGGCCAATGGCGTGCAGGGCAAAACCGTGTGGTCGCAGCCCAATGCCACGGCCGGCGTCACACCTGCCGTGATTGCGCCGTTCCGTCTCAACACGGTGCAGAACTTCGAGGTCATGCGCGTTCAAGGCACGCCACATTCGTGGAGCGATGCCCAGGGCGCTTGGGATCAGGGCCGCATGAGCTATTGGACCAAGTACAAGGCCAACCACTCGATGGGCTATTTCACGCAGGAGGACATGCCCTTCCAGTACGCGCTGGCGAATGCCTTCACGATCTGCGATGCCTACCACTGCAGCTCGCAGACCGGCACCAACACCAACCGCCTGTTTGCCTGGACCGGCACCAACGACGGCCTGGCCAAGGGCAATGGCCCCGCCACCTACAACGATTACGACTGGTTTGACGCCAACCCCGGCAATGACGGCGGCTACACCTGGACCACCTACCCCGAGCGGCTGCAGGCCGCGGGCGTGAGCTGGCAGGTGTACGAGAACATGGAGGACAACTTCACCGACAACTGCCTGGCCGGTTTCCACAGCTTCCGCGATGCCTATTACCAGCGCCCTGGCTACTCCGAGGCGCTGCGCCAGCGCGGCGTGAGCACGCGCGACCTCGACAAGCTCAAGGAGGACGTGCTGGCCGGCAAGCTGCCCCAGGTCAGCTTCATCGTGGCCACCGCCGAGGGCTCCGAGCACCCGGGCCCGTCCAGCCCGGCGCAAGGCGCGGACTACACGGCCAAGGTGCTGGACGCCCTGACCGCCAACCCCGATGTCTGGAGCAAGACCGTGCTGTTCCTGAACTTCGATGAGAACGACGGCTTTTTCGACCACGTGCCGCCACCGGCCCCGCCGTCCTATGCCAGCTACAACGCCGATGCGTCGAAGGCCCAGTTCGCGGGCGCCAGCACGGTTGACGCCACGGCTGAGTACCACGAGCACCTGGTGAGCTACCACAACTCGGCCGCCGAGCAGGCCTTGCTCCACCGGCCCTATGGCCTGGGGCCGCGCGTGCCCATGTACGTGATCTCGCCCTGGAGCAAGGGCGGCTGGGTCAACTCGCAGGTGTTCGACCACACTTCGGTGTTGCAGTTCATCGAGCAGCGTTTCGGCGTCATCGAGAGCAACATCTCGCCCTGGCGTCGTGCCGTGTGCGGAGATTTGACCAGCGCCTTCAACTTTGCCGACCCGGACAACACCGCTTTCTACAAGAGCCTGCCTGCCACCCAGGCGCTGGCTGACCGGGCCCGGGCGCTGCCAGGCCGCACCACGCCGCTGCCACCGAACGCACCGGCCATGCCGGTGCAGGCCAAGGGCACCCGGCCCTCGCGCGCGCTGCCCTACGAGCTGCACGTGAGCGCGGTGTGCGCGCCCAGCAGCCAGCAGGTCAGCCTGATCCTGGCCAACACCGGCAAGGCGGCCGCGGTCTTCCATGTCTATGACCGCCTGCACCTGGATGCCCTGCCGCGCCGCTACACCGTCGAGGCTGGCAAGCAGCTGAGTGGCATTTGGTCGGTGGCGGCCGACAACGGTCTGTACGACCTGTGGGTGCTGGGGCCCGCAGGCTTTCACCGCCACTTCAGCGGCAACGCCAAGACCCTGAACGCCAGTGCCCAGCCCAATCCCGAGATCCAGGTCTGCTACGACGTGGCCAACGGGGACCTGCTGCTCAAGCTGCACAACACCGGCAGTGCCAGCTGCACCTTCAGCGTGAAGGCCAATGCCTATTTCGACGCCACGGCCCAGACCGCCAGTGTGAGCCCGGGCGGCGAGGCGGTGATGGCGTGGGCGCTCAAGGCCAGCGGCAACTGGTACGACTTCAGTGTCAGCGTGCCGGCCCTGGCCGGCTACACGCGCCGCTTTGCCGGCCGGCTTGAAACGGGTGAACACCTGATCAGCGACCCGGCCATGTATGGCACGGCGGTGTCTGATCAGCTTGCCATCAAGTTCTGATCGCCCAACGGTGTGCTTGCCGCAGCTGGCCCCATGGGGCCAGCTGCGGCATGATCGAGCCCATGCTTCAAGAAAAACGTCACCAGCGCATCCTCGCCCTGCTGGCCGGTAGCGGCCATGTGAGCACCGAGCGCATCGCCAAGGACCTGGGGGTGTCGCGCGAGACCGTGCGGCGTGATGTGCTGGTACTGCAGACCACGGGCCGGCTGCGGCGCGTGCACGGCGGCGTCAAGATCGGCGGCCCTGAATCCGAGGCGCCACTGCAGCAGCGCCTGCAGACCAACACCTTGCAAAAACGCGCTGTGGTGCAGGCCGCAGCCCGCCTGCTGCAGCCGGGCCAGTCGCTGTTCATCGATGCCGGCAGCACGGTGTCGATGCTGGCCGAGGAGTTGGCCTCGCTGCAGGGGCTGACCATCATCACCAATTCTTTCGATGTCGCCCTCAAGCTGGCGGGCCCTGGGCACGAGGGCGCCCCGCGCCACCAGGTGCATCTGCTGGGCGGGCGACCCCGGCCTGGTCTGGCCGCCACCTATGGCGACAGCACCGTGGCCGAATTGATGCGCTGGCGCCCCGACTGGGCCATGCTCTCGCCGGTCGGCATCGAAGCCACCCTGGGGGCCAGCAGCTTCGAGCCGGCCGAGGCCGAACTGGCCCGCGCCATGGTGCGCCAGGCGCACCGCAGCGTGCTGCTGGCCGACGACAGCAAGATCGGGGTGCAGTCGCGCCTGTCGTTTTGCACGCCCGAACAGATCCACACGCTGATCACCAACCGGCGCGCGGCGAGGCACCCGGCCTTGCTGGCCTTGCAGCAGGCGGGCTGTGCGGTCAGGTTGGCATGAGCCTGCAGAGGTTCGGAGGAGCGCCCGTTCTACAGTCTCCGCCCAGCATGGCACGGTGAAATCCCTTGCCAGGGAAAGGGATTTCACCCGTACACTGACAAAAGGCAGTGGTGTGCCCTGCCAGCGGTGCTCTTGGCAGCGCTTCAAACCTCACTGCGTGACCAAAAGCATGACGACTCTTGCGAGCATCGATCAGACCCGGGCCTGCCTTGCAGGCGCCCTGCAGGCAGGGGAGGTGTGGCCGGCCTTCCAACCTCTGGTGCACCTGCGCAGTCGGCGCATTGTCGGCTTCGAGGTGTTGGCACGCTGGACTTCGCCAGTGTTGGGTGCGGTGTCCCCGGGGGTGTTCATCCCCTTGGCCGATGGCCTGGGCCTGTTGCACGAACTCAGCCTGCACCTGATCCGCGAGGCCTGTACGCTGGCCCACGACTGGCCGGGTGATTTTTACCTGGCGTTCAATCTGGCGCCCAGCCAGTTTCTGCTGCCCGACCTGGCTGAGCAGATCCGGGCGGTGGTGACGGAGGCGGGCTTTCCCATCGAACGGGTGCAGGTCGAGATCACCGAAAACGCCTTGTTCCATGACAACCAGGTGGCCCGCTGCAGTGTGGATGCCATCAAGCGCATGGGGGCCACGCTGTCGCTGGACGACTTTGGCACGGGCCACTCCAGCCTGACGCGTCTGCAATCGCTGCCCTTTGACGAGATCAAGATCGACGCCAGCTTTGTCCGCGCGTTGGAGTCGGACTCGGGCAGCCTGAAGATCGTCACCGCCGTGCTGGGCCTGGGTCAGAGCCTGGGCGTGCATGTGATAGCCGAGGGCATCGAAACCGATCGCCAGGCCGAACTGCTGCAGCAGATGGGCTGTACCCTGGGCCAGGGCTACCTGTTGGGCCGGCCGGCGCCCCATGCCCAGGCGCTGGCGCAACTGGCGCGTGACGGCTGCCACGGCGGGCATGAATCGCCACTGGATGCGTCCCCATTTCAGCGCTTGCATCAGCTGGAAACCCTGTACAAGGACGCGCCTGTAGGCCTGTGTTTTCTGGACACCGAAATGCGCATCATCAGCGCCAACCCCAAGGTCATTCAATACCTGGGCCTGGAGAAGATGAAACTGCGTGGCCGATCGGTGAAGAAGGTGTTGAGCCAGCCAGGCTCAGGCAGCTTGCTCGACGCGCTGGAGCAGGTGCGCGCCGGGGCTGATCTGGCGCCTTCGGAATACCTCCACCGCGGAACTGGCTCGACCTTTCTGGTGGCGCACCAACGCGTGTGCAACGAATTGGGCGAGTGGCTGGGCATTTCGCTGGTGGTGATCGACATCACGGCCCGGGTCACGGCCGAACGGGTCTTGCAGCAAAGCGAGGAGCATTTCAGGCGCTCGATCGAGCTGGGCCCCAACATCGCCTGGGCTGCCGGGCCGGACGGTGCTGTCGACTACATGGGGCCTGCGTTCGAATGGACCCCGTTGCACTCGGCACAAGAGCGTTATGAACGTTGGCGCGATCGCATGGACCCGCAAGACCGCGACCGCGTGCACGCGGAATGGCTGGCCCATCTGCCCAGCCGGGCCCCTTTCAAGACCGAGTTCCGCATTCTGTGGCCCGACAACAGCTGGCGCTGGGTGCGCAGCCAAGCCTATCCGCACCTGAACGAGCAGGGCGAGGTGCTGCGTTGGTACGGCGTCATCATGGATATCTCCGGCGAGCGCCGACTGGAGCACCGCGTGGCCGAACTGGAGCAGAAAATGACCCAGTGGGGTGAGCGGCACGGTTTGTGAGCCTGGCCTCGGCCAGGCTGGTGTCCCTATGGCGTGCTGACCCTCAGGTCAGCTCGGTCAGGCGTAGGTGTTGACCGAATTGCCCATCGTGTCAGTGGGCTTGGGGGGTTGGGGCTGGGCGTTGCTGGCCGGGGCCGGGGCTGCGGCAGTACGGGTGCCGTCGTTGTCGCCATCCGCATCCACGCCACCGGTTTTGGCCACCGGCGTCTGGGCTTGGTAGGGGTTGTTGGAACCTACGGAAGAAATGCTGGACATGGGGATCCTTGGTCAGGGTTGAAAAAGCTCTTTGTCATTCATGTATCGACAGGCTGACAATTGGGCTGAAGCTTCTTTACTTTCCAGAAATCTTCCGCTCGCCTTGCGCTCAGGCCGCAGGGCTTGTGTTGGCGCTTTGCACCTGGATGCGGAAGTGCTCGATGGTGCCGTCGTCCATCGCGGCTTTGATCCAGTTGGGCTTGCGGCCCTTGCCGCTCAAGGTGCCATCCCAGGACAGCCCACGACTCGGGTCGTAGAAGGTGGCCGGGCGTTTGAGCTTGCTCGGCGCGTGGGTTCGGCTCAGCGAACTCAGCGCCACCTGGGCCGGGGTGAGTTGAAAGCGCTGCACCAGGTCGCGGGCCAGTTCGACGGCCTCTTTCCTTTTGGAGCGGAACAATGCATCGCGTTGGGCTTGAAGCTGCGCGATCTGCTGATCGAGGGATCGGATTTCGTTGAACATAAGCCCGCTATTTTAGGGACTTGTGAAGCAGGTACGCCGCCCGGGCTTTCACCCAGGTGGCGTTGCCCACCGGCATAGCGTCAATCCAGCGACGCGCCGGCCTTCTTGATCACGTCGGCAAAGCGGGTCGATTCACCGTCCATGAACTGCTTGAACTGGTCACGGGTGGTGGGGAAGGACTCGTAGCCGAAGGAGGTGAACTTCTCTTTCACGTCGGCTTCGGCCAGGGCCTTTTCCACATCGCGCTTGATCTTCTCGGCCACGGCGGGCGACACGCCCTTGGGCGCGGCGATGGCGTTCCATCCCGTCACCTCGTAACCGGCGGGGCCGCCGGATTCGGCCACCGTGGGCACATCCGGGAAGTTGGCCAGGCGCTTGGGCGCGGCCACGGCCAGGAAGCGCAGCTTGCCCGCGCGCTGCAGTGGGCCGGCGGTGGCGCTGGTGCCCAGCGCAAAGCTCAGCTCGCCATTGGCCACGCCGGTGTAGAGCTGGGTGGTTTCCTTGTAGATCACATGCGTCATGTCGGTCTTGGTCATGCTTTCGAGCAGGGCCGAGCCCAGGTGCACAGGGTTGCCCACCGACCACGAGCCGTAGTTGAGCTTGCCGGGGTTGGCGCGTGCATCGGCGATCAGGGCACCCATGTCTTTGTAGGGGCTGTTGGTGGCCACGTTCACAAAGAAGTAGGTCTTGAACAGCGGAAGGATGATGTCGAAATCCTTGGCCACGTCGTAGGGCAGCTTCTTGAACAGGTGCGGGTAGGCCGCGATGTGCACGGCGTCGAGCTGGATCAGGTCGTGCCCGTCATTGGCGCCACGCTTGAAGGCATCGATGGCAATGAAGCCGTTGCCGCCCGGGCGGTTTTCCACCACCACGGGTTGGCCCCACATGCGCGACAGCTTGTCCGCCACCAGGCGGGCCACGCCGTCCGGGCCGCCGCCCACCGGGAAGGGGGTGATGATGCGCACCGGCTTGGTCGGAAACTGCACGGCCGGTGCCGTGCTCTGGGCCTGGGCCGGCAGCAGGGCACCGGCGGCACCCAGGCCAAGGGCCAGGGCGGCCAGGCGACGGGTCAGCGGCTGGGAGGAGCGGAGGGCATGTTGCATGGATTGTCTCGGTTGTCGGAGGAAGATACAGGCGCTTAAACGGTCGGTTTGAGCGCTGTTCGCGCACTCTGGATTGTCGGCACTCGAGCCTGCCCAGGCCAGTGAGCCTGCGTGATATCAGCTAGAACGAAATGGCATGACGCATCAGTAGCTATGCCATGGCAAACAGGGCACTCCGCAGTCCGACCCGTAGCCCAGGTCAAGCAGACCGGCACGGCGTCTCCACAGTTCGCCAAGCCCCTGTTCGCGGCCCGCCGTTCAGCCCTGAAGCGAAGCCGGAAGGCCGTACCATTGCGCCCATGAGCGACACCTACCTCGTCACCACTTACGCCGACAAGGACCAAGTCAAGGCCTTGGGTGCCCGCTGGGATCCGGCCCGGCGGCAATGGCGGGTGCCGGCGGGGCTGGACCTGGGGCCTTTTGCCCGCTGGCTGCCCCAGGGCCTGGCGCTGGAGCCGGTGGCCAGTGCGGGCGCGGTGGCCCGTGCCGCCGGCACGGCACTGACAGAGCCCTTCAGCGGCAGTGCCGGTGCCCTGGCCCCGGCCGATGCCAAGGGCATTTCCCTGTCGCGTCTGCTGGGCGGCGTGGCCGTGGCGGTGTCCGATGCCTTTCGCGAAGGGGTGTGGACCACGGTCGAGGTGGTCGATGTGCGAGCGCGCAACCATGTCTACCTCGAGGTGTCGGAGCGCGACCTGAGCGGCAACACGGTGGCCAAGGCCCATGCCGTGATCTGGTCCAGCGTGGCCCAGCGCATCCTGCCGGCTTTTCAGCAGGCCACGGGGGTGGAACTGGCGGCAGGGCTCAAGCTGCTGGTGCGGGCCCGGCCCGTGTTCAAGGCGCAGTATGGGTTTTCGTTGGAGGTCGACGAGATCGACCCCAACTACACCCTGGGCGATCTGGAGGCCACCAAGCGCGAGATCCGCGAGCGCCTGCGCCGCGAGGGCCTGTTCGAGCTCAACCGCGAGCTGCCCCCGCCCTGGGATTTCAACCACGTGCTGGTGGTGGCGCCCGAGGGGGGCGCCGGGCTGGGCGACTTCCAGGCCGAGGCCAGCCGGCTGGAGCGCCATGGCCTGTGCAGTTTCATCTATGTGTACAGCCGCTTCCAGGGCGAGGGCGCGGCCGCCGAAATCCGTCAGGAGCTGCTGGCCGCGCTGGAGCAGATCCGCGTCAACCACCCCTGGCTGCCCGATGCCGTGGTGCTGATCCGGGGCGGTGGCGCCGTCAACGACATGGCCTGGCTGAACGACTATGCGTTGGCGCGCACCCTGTGCGAACTGCCGGTGCCGGTGTTCACCGGCATCGGGCACGAGCGCGACAACACCGTGCTTGACGAGGTGGCGCACCAGCGTTTCGACACGCCCTCCAAGGTGATTGCCGGCATTGAGCAGGTGATCCGTGATCGAGCGCAGCAGGCCCGCGCCATGTTCGACAGCATCGCCACCCAGGCCCGGCGCAGTGTCGAGCAGGCCCGGCTGCAGGCCACTCAGCTGCGGGCCCAGGTGCACACCGGGGCACTGGGCCAGATCGCGCTGGCCAAGGCCGGCGCCGGCCAGGCCCTGACCGATGTGCGCCTGCACGCGGTGGTCACCGTGCGGCAGGCGGCCGATGCCGCGCAAAGCCGTCTGGGCGAGGTGCAGCAACTGGCCCGGGCCCAGCTGCAGTCGGCCCAGCGCGAAACCCCCGCCTTGATTGGCGAGATCCGTGCCGAAGCCCGCCAGATGCTGCGCACGGCCCGCCTGCAGGCGGGCAGCGACCTGGAGGCCATCCGCAGCCAGGCCAGGGCCGACCTGCGCCAGCAGCAGGACCACCTGAGCCGCAGCCTGGGCGATGTCAGCTTGCTGGCACGCCAGGCCATTGCCCAGGCGCGCCAGGGCAGCGAAAGCCTGATGCGCGAGATTGCCGGCCAAGGCCCGGGCAAGACCCTGGGCCGAGGCTTTGCCCTGGTGCGTGCCGACTCGGGCGAACCCATCACCAGTGCCTCGACCCCGGCGGTTGAGGTGACGCTTCAATTTCACGACGGCCAACGCGCCGCAACCCTGCTCAAGCCATGAAACACAGCTTCAAGGAATCCTATGGCGTGCTGCAACGTCACGCCCAGACCCTGCGCGAACAGCGCGAACCCAACATCGACGACCTGCTGCAGATCGTCGAAGAGTCGGTGAGCGCCTTCAAGATCTGCCAGGCCCGCATCGATGCGGTGGAGAAAGCGCTGGAGAAGGAACTGGGCGAACCCCAGCGTGAGACGGCTGAGCGAAGCCCGGCGCCGGCTGCGCCCACAACCCCCAAGGCGGCCGCCAAGACGGCCTCCAAGGCAGCCGCTGAGGCCACCCCGGCCACCGACGACGACGTGCCGTTCTGAAGCGGTGGCTCATCCAGCCCATCCGTGTGGATGGGCCCCCAGGGTCACTGCAGCTGGAAGTTCTCCAACTCATGCAGCAGCGTGTCGGCCTGCTGCTTGAGTTGGCCGGCGGCGCTGGCGGTTTCTTCGACCATGGTCGCATTGCGCTGGGTGTCCTGGTCCAGCACCTGGATCGCGTGCCCCACCTGCTCCACGCCGCTGGCCTGCTCGCGTGCACCGGTGGCGATGGTGCTCAGCAGGCCGTCGATCTGCCGGGCATTGCCCAGGATTTCGTTCATGGTCTGGCCGGCTGACTGAACCACCGAGGCGCCCGATTCGGCTTTCTCGATGCTGCTGGTGATCAGGGTCTTGATCTCTTTGGCGGCGTTGGCGCTGCGCTGCGCCAGGGCCCGCACCTCGCTGGCCACCACGGCAAAGCCACGGCCCTGTTCACCGGCCCGGGCGGCTTCGACCGCGGCATTCAGGGCCAGTATGTTGGTCTGAAAGGCAATGCCATCGATCACACCGATGATGTCGCCGATCTTTTGGGACGAGCTGTTGATCTCGCCCATCACTGTCACGGCCTGCGCAATCACGTTGCCACCGCGGTCGGCCACCTGGGCGTTGGTCTGGGCCAGGGCCGCAGATTCCTGGGCGTGGGCCGAGGTGTTGGCCACGGTGGAGCCGATCTGCTCCATGGCGGCCGCCTGTTGTTCGAGGCTGGCCGCGGCTGACTCGGTGCGGGAGGAGAGCTCCTGGCTGATCTCCGAGATCTGCCCGGCGGCGCCATGCAGCTCGTGGGCCGAGAAACGCACCGCCTCGATCAGGTGGCGCAGCGCATCGTAGGCCAGCTTCAGGTCCACGATCACCATGGCGGGTTCGTCCTTGCCCCAGGGTTGGCTGGGGGCTCGGCGCAGATCGCCCGTGGCCATGTCTTTGAGGTGGCCGCTGATCAGTTTCAGGCCGCCCTGGGTGACCAGGAAGAAGGCATAGAACAGATAGATCGCCAGCAACAAGAAAATGACCAGTACCGTACCCACGAGTTGCATGTTGGCCTCAAACCCGTGGATGCGCTTTTGCAACAGCTGGTCAAGCGCGGCGAGACCGCCGTCATAGCTGCTCAGCACCTGGTTCAGCACCTGGGTACCGTCGGCATACAGGGTGCTCGGGCTGGGGGCATCCTTGATCTTGACCGGGTCACGCACGCGCTCCGCAAACTGCCGCGCGCTGTCCAGAAAGTCGAGCTTCAAGGTCTTGGTCAGCTCCGGGCTGGCCTTGATCGAGCGCTCAAAATGCCCGCGTGTGGCCTCGCTGCCATTGATGGCGCCGGCAATCCACACGGCATAACGCTGCATCTCATTGGGCTGCAGGCCGCCCTTGGCAACGCCGTAGGCCCCCCAGCTTCGCAGGTAGGCGATGTCGCTGGCCAGCTTGGGCAGGGTCAGCACATAGGCGTTGACCAGGTAGAAGCTGTCGATGTCCGGGTCCAGCACCAGATTGGAGTTGTCGCCGATGTCTTGCAGCAACTTCAGGCTGCTGGTGGTGACTGGCTGGTACACAGTGCGGCCCGTGGCCGGGTCGATGCCTGTGCTGGATTGCGCGGCGGTCGCCCAGGCGGCCTTCAGGCGGTTGAATTCGTCCTGCAATTGCAGGCTGTTGTTCGAGTCGCGGATGTACCGCTCAAAGGAGGCCAGTGCCTTGTCCACATCCTCCAGCCCCTGGCGCTTGGCCTGGCTGGCGTCTACGCCAGCTGATGCCAGGCGGTTGGCGTTCTGGGTGTCCATCAAGCCCTTGACCAGGGGGATGTAGCGACGCATGGCCTGCACGCCCTCGCGTTCGCTGGCGCTGAACTGGATCTGCTCCTGCTGCGCCTTCACGTACAGGAAGGTGGACAAGGCCAAGGGCAGCAGAAACATCAATGAAATGATCGCAGCCTTGGTCTTGAACGAGATCAGGCGCATCAGCTTGACGCCGGGGGCCAGAAAACCGTGCGGGTAAAAGAAACTGGCGGGAACGGCCGCAGCGGGCGGAGTGGGGATGTGCGCCAAGGATGAATTTCTCATGGAGATAGCGTGGGCTTATAAGAATTTCATTTTTGTCATTTGTGGGCTCCCATGGGCCAATTCTTACCGATGTCGATCATCGGAAAATCAAATCTGGCACTTGTTAGAGAAAAATGTTCGCCTTCGAACATTGACCTCCGCTGTGCGTGCAACGCAGTCTTTTTGCCACCCGTTTGTGGCGTGGTCAGACCTGTGTGGCAAATGAATTCGCCGGCACGGGCAGCCCCAGCGTGTCGCGCAACGTCTGGCCCGGGTAGGCGGAGCGAAAGGCGCCCCGGTCCTGCAGGCGGGGCACCACCTGCTCCAGAAAGTCGTCCGCGCCCAGGGGCATGATGGCGGGCAGCACCACAAAGCCGTCGCCGCCGCCTTCGTCGTGCCAGCGTTTGAGTTCGTCAGCCACCTCGCTGGCCGTGCCCACGGGCGAGAAAAAGCCCAGGCTCTGGGCGTACCAGGTGCCCAGCTGGGCCACGGTCCAGCCTTCGTCGCGCGCTTTTTGCAGCACGGCCTGAAAGCGCCCCCGGCTGCCGGTCAACTGGCTGGCGATGTCGGGCACCCGCTGGTGCAGCGGGTACTGCGCCAGGTCGTGGTTCATGCTGGCGGACATGAAGCTCAGCGCCGCCTCGGGCAGCACCAGCTCTTTGAGCTCACGCTCCAGATCCAGCGCCTCGCGTCGGGTCTGGCCGATGATGGGCACGATGCCGGGCAGCACCTTCAGGCTGTCTGGCGAGCGTCCCACCTCGGTCAGCTGTTGTTTGAAGCGGCGGTAGAAGGCCTGGGCCCGGGCCAGGTCGGGCTGCACGCCAAAGACCACCTCGGCCTGCTCCAGGGCGGTGCGCTCGAAGTTGCCCGACACGCCGGCCTGCACCTGCACCGGGTGCCCTTGTGGCGGGCGCGGCACGTTCAGCGGACCGCGCACCTTGAACCAGTCGCCGTCGTGGTCCACATAGTGCAGCTTGCTGGCGTCGCCATGTCGGCCCGTGGCCTGGTCGCGCACCAGCCAGTCGCTCTCCCAGCTGTCCCACAGCTTCTTCACCAGGCGGGTGAACTCGGCCGATTTGGCATAGCGCGCGTCGTGTCCCAGGTGCTGATCCAGCCCGTGGTTGCGGGCCTCGCCGTCGCTCACCGAGGTGACCACGTTCCAGGCCACGCGGCCACCGCTCAAGTGGTCGATGGTGGCCAGGGTTCGGGCGGCGGTGTAGGGCTGGGTGTAGGTGGCCGATACCGTGGCGGCCAGGCCGATGTGCGTGGTGGCCCCGACCAGCGAGGCGATCACGCTCAGCGGCTCGACGTGCTGGGGCAGGGCGCGCGACTCGACCGTGGCCCTGAAGTCGCCGCCATAGACATCGTCCACCGACAGCTTGTCGGCCAGAAACACCATGTCCAGGCAGGCCCGCTCGGCCTTCTGGGCCAGGTCACGGTAAAAGCGCCAGTCCAGCGGGCGGGTGTTGCCGGCTTTGGGGTGGCGCCAGGCGCCGTGCTGGCTGCCGATTTCGGCCAGGTACAGGGCAATGTGCATGCTCATGTCAGGGCTCTGAGCTCAGGGCTTGAAGCGCGTGTCGAGCAGGTCTTTGGCATCGAGGCGGCGCGGGATCAGCTTGGCCTCCACGTACAGGTCGATGGTGTTCTGCTGCAGGCGCACGATGCTGTCATCGATGGCCAGCGGGGCATGGCCCTCGCGGCGTTGTTTGGACAGGGCTACGTCCTCCGGGATGCCCACCAGCTTGGCGATGGTCTTGGAGTAGGGCTCGGTGTTCTTCTGCGCCCAGACGCGGGCCCGGGCGTTGCGGGCCACAAAATCCTTCAGTGCGGCAGCCTTGTCCTTGTCAGCCAGTGCGTGGTTGGAGGCCACCAGGTACGACAGCGCCGGGAAGTTCTTGCCATCCACCAGAATGCGCGCCCCCGACTTCAGGATGGCAAACGACACATAGGGCTCCCAGGTGACGGCCGCATCGACCGAGCCCTGCGTCAGCGCCAGCGTGAACTCCGAGGGCGCCAGGTAGGCCAGTTGCACCGCATCGGCGGCCAGGCCGGCCTTGCTCAGCACCTGCAGCAGCAGGTTGTGGCCCGACGAGCCCTTGACCACGGCAATGCGCTTGCCCTTCAGGTCTTCGATGCTTTTGTAGGGCGAGGCCTGCGTCACGATGATGGCGTTGCCTTCGTAGCGGGTGGCAAAAATGGCCTTGGCCTCCAGCCCGCCAGCGGCCACGGCAAAGGTCAATGGGGCGTCACCCACCGAGCCGGCGTCGATGGCGTCGGCGCGTAGCGCCTCCAGCAGCGGGGCCGCATTGGGGAACTCGCTCCAGACGATCTTGTAAGGCACTTGCTGCAATTCGCCCGAGGCCTCCAGAGCGGCGCGGGCATTGCCGCGCTGGTCACCCACGCGCAGGGTGACGCCCTCGGCCAGCGCCACTTGCGTCAGGCCCAGGCCCAGGCCCAGGCCCAGTGCCAGGGTCCAGGCCAGGCGTCGCAGCCATCGGGTGGGCTGCTGCCAGGCGGTGTGTTGAGAAGAGCAGACTGTGGCCTGAGTGGCCTGGAAGGTATTCATGGCAGGGATGGGCACGCAAAGAGGAAACGTTCGATTCCAGCACCCACAGCCCCCTGCGCGAAGGACGCATTCGTCACATCGACATGCGTGCTTCGTCTAAGGCTGTTTAGTTGGGTTTTGCATAAGGTTTGGCAGGAATGTCATTCGACACCGGGCGGGCTGCTGCCTACGCTGGCGCCTTTGCTGACCTCCAAAGACCATCACCGCCATGCCCCTCAAGTCACTGAACCGCCGACATTTCGCCGCCACCCTGGCGGCCACCGCCAGCCCCTGGCTGTGGGGCGCTGCCGCATCTGCCAAGGCACAGACGCCCAGCGCGGCCCTGCCGAAGGAGGTGCGCCTGGGCTGGCAGAAGGGCTCGGCGATCCAGGTGCTGGCGCGCAAGCAGGGCGTGATCGAACTGCGGCTCAAGGCCTTGGGGGTCGAATCGGTGAAGTGGGTCGAGTTTCAGTTCGGCCCGCCCATGCTGGAGGCGCTGGGGGCGGGGGCCATTGACGCCGGTTCGGTCGGGGACACCCCGCCCATCTTTGCCCAGGCGGGCGGCTCGAACCTGGTGTATGCCGCTGCCACGCCCTCGTCACCGCATGCCGTGCTGGTGCCGCGCAACTCGCCGATCAAGACCCTGGCCGAGCTCAAAGGCAAGAAGGTGGCCTTTGGCAAGGGGTCGAGCGCGCACAACGTGACCATCAAGGCCCTGGCCACCGCAGGCCTGACGCTGCGCGACATCGAGCCCGTGTTCCTGGCCCCGGCCGATGCCACCGCCGCTTTCAATGGCGGCAACATCGATGCCTGGACGGTGTGGGACCCCTATTACGCCATTGCCGAACAGCGCTATGGCGCCCGCGTGCTGGCCGACACCAGCGACAAACGCCTGACCAGTTCGTCTTACTACATGGCCAACCGCGACTTTGCCAACAAGTACCCGGCGGTGCTGGCTGCGGTGCTCGATGAGATCGGCAAGGTCACGGTCAAGGCGGGCCGCAACCCGGAAGAACTGGCTGCCGTGGCGGCCGAGGCCTCGGGCATCGACGCCAAGATCTGGGTATCGGTGTTCGGGCGCTCAGAGTTCTCGCTGGGGCCGGTGGGCGACACCCAGATCGCTCAGCAACAGCAGTTGGCTGACACCTTCCAGGCGCTGGGCATCATCCCGCGCAAGATCAATGTCACCGACATCGTCTGGCGCAACCCTGGCCTGAAATGACCGGTCGCCCACAGCGTTGTCCTTCTCCCGCCCACACCACTCCGCAAGGATCACCATGACCCAAGTCCAATCCGCCTGGGGCGCCGCCCCCAGCCCGCAGTACGAAGCCCTGGCCGCGCGTTTTCGCCCTGTCTTCGAACGCATCCGCGCGGGGGCCGTCGAGCGTGACTTGCAGCGCCGTCTGCCCCATGAAGAGCTGCATTGGCTGCGCGAGGCGGGCTTCACCAAGCTGCGCCTGCCGCAAGAGCTGGGCGGCCTGGGCGCCACGCTGCCCGAGCTGTTCGGCTTGCTGATTGAGCTGGGCGCGGCTGACTCGAACGTGGTGAACGCCGTGCGCGCCCACCAGGGCTTCACCGAAGACGTGCTCAATGCGGCCGACCCGGCCTGGCGCCAACGCTGGCTGGCCCGCGTGGCGGCGGGCGACTTTGTCGGCTCGGGCTTTTCCGAGGCGGGCGACGCCAAGGTGGGCAGCTTTTCGACCCGCTTGCGCCAGAACCCCGAGGGCCTGCGCCTGGACGGCGAGAAGTTCTACACCACCGGCTCGCTGTTCGGCGACTGGATCAACACCGCTGCGGCCAACGACCGCGACGAATCCATCCTGGTGCTGGTGCCACGCCGCGCGGCCGGTGTCGAGGTTCTGGACGACTGGGATGGCTTTGGCCAGGCCCTCACCGGCAGTGGCACGGCCCGATTCAGTGCGGTGGCCATCGAGCCCGAGTGGGTCAACCCCAGCCTGGAGCGCTTCTCGTACAGCACAGGCTACTACCAACTGGTGCACCTGGCCACGCTGGCTGGCATTGGCCGGGCCCTGGCCGACGATGTGGCCCAGCGTGTCAAAGAACGTCAACGCATCTACAGCCATGGCAACGCCAGCCGGGTATCGGACGACCCGCAGATCCTGCAGGTGGTGGGCCGCGTGCGCAGTGCGGCCTATGGGGCCGGCGCCATCGTGCTGCAGGCCGCTGCAGCCCTGCAGCGCGTCTACGACGCCACCGGTGCCGAAGCCAAGGCCCAGGCCACGGTGCTGGCCAATGTCGAGGTGGACCAATCGGTGTCGGTGGTGACCCAGCTGGTGCTGGACGCCAGCACCGAGCTGTTCGACGCCCTGGGCGCCTCGGCCGCCCGCCGCACCGAGGGCCTGGACCGCTACTGGCGCAATGCCCGCACCATCAGCTCGCACAACCCGCGCGTGTACCGTGAACGCGCCGTGGGCAGCTACGCCGTCAAGGGGGAGGCACCGCCTGCGTTCTATCGGATCGGGGCCGCCTGATCATGGCTTGGTCCGCCCGCGGGGCGTCTGCCCCAGTCCACCGAGGTGGGAGGCTGATCCTTCGGCGGTGAAAGGGTGGACGCCGTACCGACCAGCCCTCCAACGGGGTTGGCCCTGCCCGTTGCGTCTGTCACAGAAAATCCTGAATGAATGGGCCCTGGAGTGTGATCTGGCAAGACGCGTCGGTCTGGGTGTAGCCCCGAGCCTCCAAATCCTTCATCACACGGCTGACCATCTCACGAGAGGCGCCCACCATCTTGGCGATGTCCTGGCGAGAGATTTTTTCGCGGATCACCATCGTTCCATCTGGGCCCTGTTCTGCGTGCTCCAGCAATGACCGTATCACGCGGCCATGGACGTCCAGGAGTGCAAAGGATTCGATCTTGCGATCTGCCTGGCGCAGGCGCTGCACCAGTCGGATCATGACCGCGTGGGCCACGTGGGTGTTTTCCTGCAGGCAGCGCAGGAAATCGGTCCGCCCCAGCGTCAGGACATCGGTGTGGGTTTCCGCCTGCATGGTGGCGGTATGAGGTTCGTTGTCGATCAAACTCATCTCATCCAGCAGGTCTCCACCGCGCAGCTTGCACAGGACGAGCTGGCGTCCGCATTTGTCAGTGGACGTGACCCGCACGCGACCCGTGAGCAAGATGAAGAGCAGGTCCGAATGGGCATGTTGTTGCACCAGAACCTCACCCCGTCTGAATCTGCGCTTCTCCAGGGCCTGGGCGATTGACTCGGCCTGTGATGGCGTCAGGCGACTGAACACCGGTATGCGCCGCAGCAACTCCAGGTTGGAGACCATCGTGGTCATAAGCTGTGTGTCCTGATTGTTTTGATGAACCGCTCTGTCGAATCTCGACATCCATCTCGGTCGAAAAGTGACTTCATGTCACGCCAGGCACCTGAAAAGGCGAGGTGCCATGTGGCCGCAATATCAAAGGGAACATGGCGAATGCCGACATCGAGAACGCGCACTGTGTTGTCCGCTCGGCTCAGCCCATGGGGGTAGGCACACGAGCTGGCCCGCAGCCGTCTGACCGCTGCGCTTCAGCGGCCCACCCTTTGCCACAGCCCTTGCGCGCGATGAGGTCACGGCACAAAGACCAGACCCCGGCCAAAGATGGCACGCACGGGCAAAGGGAGGCCTGTTTCGGTCAAGGTCTTGCGACGCAGGCGATTGAGCTGTGACTCGACGCGGTGAAACGCCTCGTCCGCATCCCCTCCGCCGATCGATTCGATCAGGGCCGCCTTGCTGACCACTGCGCCTGGGGTGCGGGCCAGACAGCCGAGCAATTGAAGCTCACGGGTGGTCAGCGCAATTTGCTTGTTGTTGGGGGACACCAACACGGCTTCTGCAATCTGCAGGCGCCAGGAGGCCTGCACGACTTCAGCGCCAGGGGAGCGGCCAACGCGCCGCAGCAAAGAGCGGATTCCCGCCACCAGCTCGTTCAGGTCGGTCGGCTTGACAAAGTACTGCAATGCGCCCGACTCCAGGCCGGTGATGCGGCTCGAAAGATCCCCCCGTGCAGTCAAGACCACCACAGCAATACCTTTCTCCGCCAAGCGTTTGACGAGCGACAAGCCATCTTCTCCTGGCAAGCCGAGATCGACGAGCACAAGGTCGGCATGGTCGCGCAGCAGTGCCACGTAAAAGTCTTCGGCCGATGCGGCGCCCCAGGCCCGGAAACCTGACTTGTTCAGGAAACGGCAAACATTGTTTCGAATGTCTTCGTCATCCTCCACGACGGCGATGGAGGTGACGGCTGGAGTGGTGGGTGTCTGAGGCATCATGAAAGCTTATGGTCCTGGATTTTCCAGGACTTGCACTGGGCGCGCCATGCACAAGTACTCACAAAAACTCACATTCAAGGGCTTGCTATTTCTGTTGGCTTTTATGACTAGCGCGTGCTTGCAGGCCGGTGAATGGCGTGAGACGCTGGAAGCGGGCAATCCCATCGACCTGGGCAGCCAGTGGCCCTGGCAACAATGGATGGATGTCTCCGGCCAGGCCACGGTCGAAGAGGTTGCGGCGAAGCCCGAGAGGGATTTCCAGTGGCGCCATGGGCCGGTGAGCGAAGGATATACCCGGAAGGTCGCCTGGATACGCCTGGTGCTGCCTCCGGAGCTGCAGGACAGGCCCGAACTGCTGCTGCAGGTCGGGCCACCTTACCTGGATTGGATCACGCTGTACCAGGAGCACCAGGGGCGTTGGGTTGCGCAAAGCGCGGGCGATCTGCGCCCGGCCATCCAGCGCTTGCCAACCCGCCTGTTCCTGTTTCGCCTGCGCCCACACGAGCCCATTCTGATCCGGGTCGAAAGCAGCAGTGTGATGCGGGTGCAGGCAAGGTTATGGCTTGCCGATGGCCTTCTGGGCCAGCTGGAGCGCGAAGCATGGGGGCTTGGGCTGTATTTCGGTTTGGGCATCTCCTTGCTGTTGGTGGTCGGCGGGAGTGCTTTGATCTTCAAAGAGCGTCGACTTGGAGCCATCGGCGTGCTGGGGGCACTGACCCTGATCCACGCCTTCAATCTTCGCGGCTATCACAACATCTGGTTGTTTGAGCGCGACCCTGTGTGGGCCAGCCATTTCGTGGGCCTGGGTGTTTTCTTGGTGGCGGCGGCGCTGGCCTGGCTGACGATGGAGTTGCTGACCCGAGGGCAGCGTGCATGGCGGGGCGTGCATGAATTTCTGCGGATTTTGTGTCTGCTGAACCTGGTCGCCATGCTCAGCATTCCGTGGGGCTGTTACCGCGAGGTGGCCTTGCTGGGCATCATCAGCCCGGTATTGAGCGTTTTTGCGGGCACCTGGATTTGCGTCGTGGGCATACGCCGCAACGGCCTGAATGCCGAGCGCGGCCTGCTGCTGCTGACCTACGCATTTCATTCGATCAACATGGCGCTGACGCTGGCCGAATTCACCGGTTCACGCGCGTCCAATTTCGACACCTCGGCCGTCTGGCAATTTCAGTTGCTGGCCTTGTTTGCCCTCGCCGCCGCAGGCATCGGGGCAGGCCTGCTCCAGAAGTTCCGGCAGGCCCATGAAGCGCGCATTCAGGCGCACCAGGCGCTGGCTGCCTCAGAGCGGATGTTGGAGACCCGCGTCGAAGAGCGCACCGCAGAGTTGGCGCGGGCACAGCAGTCTCTTCAACTGGCCTTGGATCAGGAGCGCCGAATGTTGCTTGAGCAGCGTCAGTTCTTCAGCATGATCAGCCATGAGTTCCGCACCCCTTTGACGGTCATTGACAGTGCGGCCACCGAGCAGATGAGTTTCCCGGAGCAAGACATTGGGCGCCAGATTGAACATGCCGCTCAGATTCGACGGGCATGTCGGCGTCTGAGCGCGCTGGTCGACAACAGCTTGTGCAGTGAACGGTTTCGTTCTGGTGGATTGCAGCTTGTACCCGTGGAATTCAGCCTCGCAGACTTGGTGAATGAGGCATCCCAGTTGGTTCACTGGTCGCCCAGGCATTGGCTTGTGCTGTCCCAGAGCCCCGAGCTGACGGTCTGGACGGCCGATCCTACTTTGCTCAGGATGGCTCTTTCCAACCTCATCGACAACGCCGTCAAATACGCGCGCCAGGGGCAGGTCAGCGTCCGTACCGAATTGAACGACAGGGGCTGGCTTCGCATATCGGTCATTGACCAGGGGCCTGGTCTGACTCCTGAGGCTCAATCCCGGCTCTTCGACAAGTTCGAACGTGGCCAATATGGCGACAAGGCACAAGGTTTCGGCTTGGGCCTTTGGATCACCCGTCATGTGGCCCGGCTTCATGGCGGTGAGGTCTTGCTGTACTCAAAGCCCGGTCAGGGCTGTCGCTTCGTCATCGAATTGCCACCGGATCCTGCTCGAGGAGGCGATGAGGCTCCACAGGCCCCGGCCTCTGTCACCGTGCCGCCGTTCCAGACACCTCCGACGTTTATGGCGATGCGCCCTGTTGCACAGGACTGACGCAGCTGGCCCGAGCCAGCCAGCTTCTGGGGTCGGGGGCCGCTGTGGCCTGTCGCCCTCGCTGGGGGCGCTCTTCAGTGCGCTCAAGCGCTGTCAAATGCCTTCGACCATTCTTCGAGATCATGGCAAAATTCGATCAATTCGATATCAATCCAGAGCCGTACCGTGTCCAACCTCAAAGAGCACCGCGGGCTAGACAAGCCCTTTCTGACCCCCAACGAGGTGGCCCAATGGATGATGGTCTCTCCGATCACGGTGAGAGGGTGGGCACAGCGGGGGCTGTTGCAGGCAGAGGTCACGCCCGGTGGACACAGACGTTACCGGCGTGAGGAGGTCGAGCGATTTGCCCGTCAGTGGAACCCCGCAGGCAACAAGGGCCCCAAGCGAATCCTCATCGTGGACGATGACCCCAGCATCCTGGGTTTTTTGCGTGACCTGCTCACCGAAGGTGAAGAGGGCTATGTGGTGGAAACCGCGTCGGATGGGTTCGAGGCCGGCAGCAAGGTGCACGCATTTCGTCCGGATCTGGTTCTCCTGGATCTGATGATGCCGGGTATCAAGGGCACGGAAGTCTGTCGGCAGATCAAGCAGATGCCAGGTCACGCAGAGTTGCGCGTGATTGCCATGAGCGGGTATTTCAGTCCGGAGGCGGAGGCCGAGCTGCTCGCCTCGGGCGCCGAATGTTGCATGGCCAAGCCGTTGGACATCGATCGACTCCTGGCCCAGATTGCCCATGGCTCCTCGGTTCAAGCGGACTCTTGATCGGACCACTCGGCCTGTGTCCACCTCGTCCGTCCTGTCGAGCGCACACAACGCGACGCCCTACCAGCGCCGGGCTAAAGGTCTCGTGCTGTTGATGGCGGTGCTCTATCTGCTGGCACAGTTTGCCCCCTTGTCGGCCTGGGTGTTGCCACGAGAGCATTACCTGTCACTTCACACCTTGAT
>Ga0208269_100347_pt1 | contig 24573 bp, 25 predicted proteins | sample LakWasMe88_LOW11_2_FD_183912 | JGI IMG/M metagenome (GOLD analysis project Ga0208269, IMG submission 183912) | Freshwater sediment methanotrophic microbial communities from Lake Washington under simulated oxygen tension - Sediment Metagenome... | ecosystem: Environmental > Aquatic > Freshwater >...
GCCTGCGGCAAGGAACAGCAGCGCCTTGAAGAAGGCGTGCGTCATCAGGTGGAACACCGCCACGGAGTAGGCCGAAGCACCCAGGGCCACCGTCATGTAACCGAGCTGCGACAGGGTCGAGTAGGCCACCACGCGTTTGATGTCGTTCTGGATGATGCCCAGGAAACCCATGAACAGCGCCGTGATCGCACCGATCACCATGATGAAGTTCAGAGCCGTGTCGCTGAGCTCGAACAGCGGCGACATGCGAGCCACCATGAAGATACCGGCGGTCACCATGGTGGCCGCGTGGATCAGGGCAGAAATCGGGGTCGGGCCTTCCATCGAGTCCGGCAGCCAGACGTGCAGCGGGAACTGAGCGCTCTTGCCCATGGCCCCGATGAACAGGCAGATGCACGCCACGGTGATCAGCATCCAGTCGGTGCCCGGGAAGGTCAGCTTGGCGAGCTCGTCGGCCTTGGCGAAGGTCTCGGCGTAGTTCAAGGTGCCACCGTAGGCAGCCAGCAGGCCAATGCCCAGGATGAAGCCGAAGTCACCCACCCGGTTGACCAGGAAGGCCTTCATGTTGGCGAAGATGGCGGTCGGCTTGTTGAACCAGAAGCCGATCAGCAGGTAGGACACCAGGCCCACAGCCTCCCAGCCGAAGAACAACTGCAGCATGTTGTTGCTCATCACGAGCATCAGCATGGAGAAGGTGAACAGCGAGATGTAGGCAAAGAAGCGGTTGTAGCCCTCGTCTTCTTCCATGTAGCCGATGGTGTAGATGTGCACCATCAGCGACACGAAGGTCACGACGCACATCATCATGGCCGTCAGGCTGTCGATGAGGAAACCGACCTCCATCTTCAGGCCACCGACCACCATCCAGGTGTACAGGGTTTCGCTGAAACGGGCCCCCTCAAAAGCCACGCTCTTGAAGGTGAGGGCCGACAGCACGAAGGCGACGAACACGCCCAGGATGGTCAGCGAGTGGCTCAGGCGGCGACCAATCCAGTTGCCGCCGAACGCCGTGCCAAAAATCCCGGCCAGGATCGACCCGGCCAGCGGTGCCAGCGGCACCGCCAGCAGTGTGGATGCAGAAAGCGTTGCGCTCATTGTTGGATTCTCTGGTTAGCCTTTGAGCGTGTTGAGTTCATCGACATTGATGCTGTTCTTGTTACGGAACAGGAGCACCAGGATCGCCAGACCGATGGCGGACTCAGCGGCCGCAACGGTCAGGATGAAGAACACGAACACCTGACCGTGCACATCACCCAGGAAATGGGAGAAGGCGACGAAGTTCATGTTGACGGCCAGCAGCATCAACTCGATGGCCATGAGCAGAACGATCAAGTTCTTGCGATTCAGAAAAATCCCGATCACCGACAGCGCAAACAGCACGGCACCGATCGAAAGAAAATGTCCAAGGGTCAGTGTCATTTAGCTTGCTCCGGTTCAGCGGCGGGGGTCGCTTCAGCCTTGCGGGTGGCGGCCACCTTCACCAGCTGCATGCGATCACGGGCCTTGACGCGCACCTGCTCGGAGGCATCGACGAACTTGCTGTCCTTGCGTTGGCGCAGGGTCAGGGCAATCGCCGTGATCATGGCCACCAGCAGGATCACGGCGGCAATTTCAATCGGGTAGACATACTGCGTGTAGAGCAGCTTGCCGACTTCCTGGGCGTTGGAGTACTGGATGCCCTTGGCAGCCGCTTCGGCCATGGCGGCCGTGGCGGGCTCTTCCGTCAGACGGAAACCACCCAGCAGCACACCCGCCATTTCCAGAGCGACCACGGCACCCATCAAGGCCGCCAGCGGGAAGTGTTTCCAGAATCCCTTGCGCATGCTGTCGACATCGATATCGAGCATCATCACGACGAACAGGAACAGCACCATCACCGCACCCAGGTAGACAAGCACCAGGGCAATGGCCAGGAACTCGGCCTTGAGCAGCAGCCAGATGGCCGAGGCCTGCGAGAAGGCCAGCATGAGGTAGAGGACAGCGTGCACAGGGTTGCGCGCTGTGATCACTCGGAAGGCCGCAAAAAGCAGCACCACCGAGAAGAGATAGAAGAAACCAGTCTTGGCGTCCATGAATCAGATCTTTTCAGGGTTCAGGCGAGGAAGCTGATCAACGGTATTTCGCGTCTGCCGCCTTGGCAGCCGCAATATCGCTCTCGTAACGGTCGCCCACCGCCAACAGCATGTCTTTGGTGAAGTACAGGTCGCCCCGCTTTTCACCGTGGTACTCAAAAATATGGGTTTCCACGATCGAATCCACCGGGCAGCTTTCTTCGCAAAAACCGCAGAAGATGCATTTGGTCAGATCGATGTCGTAACGCGTGGTGCGGCGCGAACCATCAGCACGCACATCGGATTCGATGGTAATGGCCATGGCCGGGCAAACCGCTTCGCACAGCTTGCAGGCAATGCAGCGCTCTTCACCGTTGTCATAACGGCGCAAGGCGTGCAGGCCACGGAAGCGCGGCGAAAGAGGCGTTTTTTCCTCGGGGAACTGGACCGTCACCTTGCGTTTGAAGGCGTAACGACCCGTCATGGCCATGCCCTTGAACAACTCGAAAAGCATGAAGCTCTTCAGGAAGTCCGTGAGCGAAAAAGGGGAAGCTGCAGCGACTGTCATGTTCTTGCCCACTCAGTTCCAGATGTTCCAGGGGCTCTGCATCCAGAAACCCACCACGAGCAGCCACACCAGGGTGACCGGGATGAAGATCTTCCAGCCCAGACGCATGATCTGGTCATAGCGGAAGCGCGGGAAAGTGGCGCGGATCCAGATGAACATGGACACCACGATGAAGGTCTTGGCACCCAGCCAGATCCAGCCCGGCACGGCATTGAAGATGGCATGGTCGATCGGCGACAGCCAACCGCCCAGGAACATCAGCACGGCCAGGATGGAGACCAGCCACATGCTGGCGTATTCGGCCAGGAAGAAGATCGCAAAGCCCATGCCCGAGTACTCGACCATGTGACCCGCCACGATTTCGGCTTCGCCTTCCACCACGTCAAACGGGTGGCGGTTGGTCTCTGCCACGCCCGAGATCAGGTAGACCATGAAAATGGGCAGCAACGGCAGCCAGTTCCACGACAGGAAGTTCAGCCCCAGGCCGGCCGCAATACCCTTGGCCTGGCCTGCCACGATGACCGACAGATTCATGCTGCCGCTCACCATCAGAACCACCAGGAAGCAGAAGCCCATGGCAATTTCGTAGCTCACCATCTGAGCCGAGGCGCGCAGCGCGCCCAGGAAGGCGTACTTCGAGTTCGAGGCCCACCCAGCGATGATCACGCCGTAGACTTCGATCGAGGTGATCGCCATCACCAGCAACAAGCCGGCGTTCAGGTTGGTCAGGGCCACTTCGGGGCCGAAGGGGATGGCCACCCAAGCGGCCAAAGCCGGCATGATGGCCATGATCGGGCCCAGACGGAACAGACCGTTGCTGGCGGCGTCAGGACGGATCAATTCCTTGGTCAGCAGCTTGAGCGCGTCGGCGATCGGCTGCAGCAGACCGGCCGGGCCCACGCGGTTGGGGCCATAGCGGACCTGGATGAAGCCCAGCAGCTTGCGCTCCCACAGCGTGAGGTAGGCCACAGCGCCCATCAGGGGAGCCAGCACGGCCACGATCTTGAGCAGAATCCAGATCACAGGCCAGGCGGCCGCAGTCCACCAGCTGGCGGGCAGCAAACCCAGTCCGGCGTTGTACAGCGCGTCGATCATGCGGTCACCTCGTTCGTGGTCGACCGTGCATCGGCCGTCAATTGCAGAGACGGCGAGCGGCGCACCAAACCGTCAAGCTGGTAGATGGAAGCCGTCACCGGAGCCGATTCGCCGGCCACCGAGGCGCGGATGGCAGCACCCGTGTCGTTGCTCAGCTGAGCGCTGGCCACCTGCTGGCTGCCGGCCGGAACCAGAGCGGCACGTGCCAAAACATCTTGCGAAGACTCATCGGCAAAACCGTTCAGACCCAGCATATTGCCCAGCACGCGCAGCACCTTCCAGGCCGGACGGGTTTCGCCCAGCGGCTTGACCACGGCGTGGAAACTTTGCAGACGCCCTTCGGCATTGACAAAGCTGCCCGAGGTTTCGGTGAACGGAGCAATCGGCAACAGCACGTCGCTGATGTCGAGATTGGTCTTGAAAGGGCTCAGCGTCACCACCATCTCGGCCTTGTTCAGACCCGAAACAGCGGCTTGACCGGCGGCCAGATCGGCATCCGGCTCGACGTTCAGCAGCAGAGCAGCCTTCAGGGCACCTTGCGCCATCTGAGCTGCATTGAAGCCGGCAGCCAAGGGTTGGGCCTTGACGAGTTGAGCACCCACGGTGTTGGCAGCCTCGGTGAGGTAACCGACCGAGGCGCCGGTCTCACGGGCAATCCAGTTGGCCAGGGCCAGCAGGCTCGAAGCGTTGGCATGGTGCGCTGCGGCATTGCCCAACAACACGGCCTTGCGATCCCCTCCCAGCAGCGACTTCGCCACGGCAGCGGCGGCCGTGGTCACCTCAGCCGACCACGGAGCCACCAGGCCCTTTTCAGCGGCCACGGCCGCCGCGATGCTGGCCAGCACGTTCAGCCATTCGGCAGCGGGAGCCACCTGGAACTGCGCTACAGGCAGTGCCCAGTCGTTCTCGGCCGAGTACACCGCGTGAACCTGGGCACCCTTGCGGGCCGCCTGGCGGATGCGTTGGGCAAACAGCGGGTGATCCTTGCGCAGGTTCGACCCCACCACCAGCACACGTTGCAACTCGGACAGCGAGGCAATCGACGAGCCCAGCCAACGAGCGCCTTCGGGCGCGGTGAATTCAGCGTTGCGCAGGCGGTAGTCGATGTTGTCACTGCCCAGGCCGCGCACGAGCTGAGCGGCCAGGAAGAGTTCTTCCACCGTGTTGTGCGGGCTGACCAGGGCGCCAATGCTGGCCGCACCGTGGTTGGCGCCGATCTGCTTCAGACCGTTGGCAACATACTCCAGAGCCGTCTGCCAATCCACGGTCTTCCACTCGCCACCCTGCTTCAGCATGGGCTGGGTCAGACGATCCGGGCCATTGAGCGATTCGTAGGAGAAGCGGTCGCGGTCAGCAATCCAGCATTCGTTGACGGCATCGTTCTCCAGAGGAACAACGCGCAACACCTGGTGGTTCTTGACCTGGACGATCAGGTTGGCACCGGTGGAATCATGCGGGCTCACGCTCTTGCGACGCGACAGTTCCCAGGTACGGGCACTGTAACGGAAGGGCTTGCTGGTCAAGGCACCCACCGGGCAGATGTCGATCATGTTGCCAGACAGCTCGGAATCCACCGTGTCGCCTGCAATGGTGGTGATCTCGGAGTGCTCACCGCGGTTGATCATGCCCAGTTCCATCACGCCGGCCACTTCCTGGCCAAAGCGCACGCAACGGGTGCAGTGGATGCAACGGCTCATCTCTTCCATCGAGATCAGCGGGCCGACATCCTTGTGGAAGACCACGCGCTTTTCTTCCTCGTAACGGGAAGAGGAACCGCCGTAGCCCACGGCCAGATCCTGCAGCTGGCATTCGCCGCCCTGATCGCAGATCGGGCAGTCCAGCGGGTGGTTGATCAGCAGGAACTCCATCACCGATTGCTGGGCCTTGATGGCCTTGTCGCTCTTGGTGCGGACGATCATGCCCTGCGTCACCGGGGTGGCGCAGGCCGGCATGGGCTTGGGGGCTTTTTCAACATCCACCAGGCACATGCGGCAGTTGGCCGCAATGCTCAGCTTCTTGTGGTAGCAAAAGTGCGGAATGTAGGTGCCGGCCTTTTCGGCTGCATGCATGACCATGCTGCCTTCATTGACCTCTACCTTTTGACCGTCGAGTTCGATTTCAACCATATGTTCTCTCGCGATCAAGCGTGCGCAGTCTTTTGCGACTTGGCTTGCTCAATCAATGCCTGGAATTCGGGCTTGAAGTGCTTCAGCATGGCCCGCACGGGCATGGCGGCGGCGTCACCCAAGGCGCAGATGGTGCGGCCCTGGATGTTGTCGGCCACCGAGTTCAGCAATTCGAGATCGCCATCGCGACCCTGGCCGTGCCAGATGCGGTCGATCACGCGCCACATCCAACCGGTGCCTTCGCGGCAAGGCGTGCACTGGCCACAGGATTCGTGCGAATAGAAGTAGGACAGTCGCAGCAGGCTCTCGACCATGTTGCGCGAGTCGTCCATCACGATCACAGCACCAGAACCCAGCATCGAGCCGGCCTTGGCGATCGAGTCGTAATCCATGGTGCATTCCATGATGACGGACGCAGGCAACACAGGCGAGGACGACCCGCCAGGGATCACGGCCTTCAGCTGACGGCCCTTGCGCACACCACCGGCCAGTTCCAGCAACTTGGCAAACGGCGTTCCCATCGGAATCTCGTAGTTGCCAGGGCGCTCAACGTCACCGCTGACCGAGAAGATCTTGGTACCACCGTTGTTGGGCTTGCCGCACTCCAGATAGGCCGCACCGCCGTTGCGGATGATCCAGGGGACCGCTGCAAAGGTTTCGGTGTTGTTGATCGTGGTGGGCTTGCCGTACAGGCCAAAGCTGGCCGGGAACGGCGGCTTGAAGCGGGGCTGGCCCTTCTTGCCTTCGAGCGACTCGAGCAAGGCGGTTTCTTCACCGCAGATGTAAGCGCCAAAGCCATGGGCCGCATGCAGCTGGAAGCTGAAGGCGCTGCCCAGGATGTTGTTGCCCAGGTAACCTGCGGCGCGGGCTTCTTCGAGGGCTTCCTCGAAGCGGTCGTAGGTCTGGAAGATTTCGCCGTGGATGTAGTTGTAACCCACCGAGATGCCCATGGCATAGGCGGCAATGATCATGCCCTCAATCACGATGTGCGGATTGAATTGCAGGATGTCACGGTCTTTGCAAGTACCCGGTTCGCCTTCGTCCGAATTACAGACGAGGTACTTCTGGCCCGGGAACTGACGCGGCATGAAGCTCCACTTCAGGCCGGTCGGGAAACCGGCACCGCCGCGACCGCGCAGGCCGGATTCCTTGACCGTGGCGATCACCTGGTCCTGGGTCAGGCCTTCGCCGCCATCTTGCGCCAGGATCTTGCGCAGAGCCTGGTAGCCACCACGGGCTTCGTAGTCCTTGATGCCCCAGTTGCTGCCATTCAGGCCGGCATAGATCTGCGGGCCGATGTGGCGGTCGTGGAAGCAGGTCTCGACACCGGTCGACTGGAACTGGGAAAGAATGCTTTGAGCGGAGGCCATCACTTCACCTCGGCAGCGCGCAGGCCGTCCACCAGTTGATCGAGCTTGTCGTTGCTCATGAAACTGCACATGGTGCGGTCATTCACCAGCATCACCGGCGAATCGGCGCAAGCGCCCAGGCACTCGCATTGCTGCAGCGTGAACAGGCCGTCCGGGGTGGTCTCACCCATGGCGATGCCCAGCTTTTTCTCCAGGTGGTGCAGCGCCTTGTAACCGTCGCGCAGCTGGCACGGCAGGTTGGTACAGACGTTGAGCTTGTACTTGCCCACCGGCTGCTGGTTGTACATGTTGTAGAAGGTGGTGACTTCGTGCACCGCGATCACGGGCATCTCCAGCACCTCAGCGATGACTTTCTCGCTGTCTTCACTCACGTAGCCCTGTTCTTGCTGAACGATAGCCAGGCAAGCCATGACGGCCGACTGCTTTTGATCAGCGGGATACTTGGCAACTTCACGGGCAAAACGAGCCCTGGTCGAATCAGAGATCATCGATCAATCTCTCCAAACACAATGTCCATGGTGCCAATGATGGCCACCGCATCCGCCAGCATGTGGCCGCGGGCCATTTCGTCCAGGGTTGCCAAATGGGCAAAACCCGGGGCGCGGATCTTGAGGCGATAAGGCTTGTTGGCACCATCGCTCACCAGATAAATACCGAACTCACCCTTGGGGTGTTCCACGGCAGCATAGGCTTCGCCTTCGGGCACATGGAAGCCTTCGGTGAAGAGCTTGAAATGGTGAATCAGCTCTTCCATGCTCGACTTCATGGCCTCACGGGCCGGCGGAGCCACCTTGTGGTTGTCCGTGATCACCGGGCCCGGGTTGGCACGCAGCCAGTCCACGCACTGCTTGATGATCTTGTTGGACTCGCGCATTTCAGCAACACGCACAAGATACCGGTCGTAGCTGTCGCCGGTCTTACCCACCGGGATGTCAAAGTCGACACGGTCATAGACGTCGTAGGGCTGCGTCTTGCGCAGGTCCCAGGCAAAGCCCGAGCCACGCAGCATCGGGCCGGTCATGCCGAGGTTCAGAGCGCGCTCGGGTTCGACCACGCCGATGCCCACGGTGCGCTGTTTCCAGATGCGGTTTTCGGTCAGCAGGTTTTCGTATTCGTCCACGCACTTCGGGAAGCGACGCGTGAAGTCCTCGATGAAATCGAGCATCGAACCCTGGCGGTTCTGATTGAGCTCGGCCAGGGCCTTGGCGTTCTTGATCTTGCTGACCTTGTACTGCGGCATGGTGTCCGGCAGGTCGCGGTAGACGCCGCCCGGACGGAAATAAGCCGCATGCATGCGCGCGCCAGACACGGCTTCGTACATGTCGAACAGATCTTCACGCTCGCGGAAGGTGTAGATCAGGATGGTCGAGCTGCCGATGTCGTTGCCGTGCGAACCCAGCCACATCAGGTGGTTCAGCAGGCGGGTGATCTCGGAGAACATCACACGGATGTACTGTGCGCGAACTGGCACTTCCAGCCCCAGCAGCTTTTCAATGGCCAGGCAGTAGGCGTGCTCGTTGCTCATCATCGACACGTAATCCAGTCGGTCCATGTAGGGCAGCGACTGGATGAAGGTCTTGTGCTCGGCCAGCTTTTCAGTGGCGCGGTGCAGCAGACCGATGTGAGGATCAGCGCGTTGGACGACTTCGCCGTCCAACTCCAGCACCAGGCGCAAAACGCCGTGGGCTGCCGGGTGTTGAGGCCCGAAGTTCAGAGTGTAATTTTTGATTTCAGCCATGATGCATCACACAAGGCAGAGCGCCTCAGTGCAGGCCTCCATACTTGTCTTCACGAATGATGCGGGGCGTGATTTCCCGCGGCTCGATGGTGACGGGCTCGTACACCACACGGCGGCGTTCTGCGTCGTAACGCATCTCGACGTGACCCGAAATCGGGAAATCCTTGCGGAAGGGGTGACCGATGAAGCCATAGTCCGTCAGGATGCGGCGCAGGTCGTTGTGGCCTTCGAAAACGATGCCGTACAGGTCGAAAGCTTCGCGCTCGTACCAGTTGGCAGAATTCCAGATGTCGGCCACCGAAGCCACCAGCGGGGCATCGTCGTCGGGGCAGAAAACCCGCACGCGCACACGCTGGTTCAAGCTGACCGACAGCAGGTGGCTGACGACGCCGTAACGCAAGCCATCCCAGGTGCCATCACCGTAGGTGGAGTAATCGACACCGCACAGGTCGACCAACTGTTCGAAACGGCAGGCCGGGGCATCACGCAGGATCTGCATGGCAGCCAGGTAGTCGGCAGCAGCCACCTCGATGGTGACCTCATCCAACGCAATGACCGCGGTTTTGATCTTGTCGCCCAAGGCGGCAACAATCGCGTCCTTCAAGGCTTCCGCCTGGATTGCAATCTGTGTCATGGCGCTATCTCAGACCCGGGCGATCGTGTTGGTACGGCGGATTTTCTGCTGCAGCTGCATGATCCCGTAGATCAGGGCCTCAGCCGTCGGCGGGCAGCCGGGCACATAGACGTCCACCGGCACAATGCGGTCGCAGCCGCGCACCACGGAGTAGCTGTAGTGGTAGTAGCCGCCGCCATTGGCGCAGGAGCCCATGGAGAGCACCCAGCGCGGCTCGCTCATCTGGTCATACACCTTGCGCAGAGCCGGAGCCATCTTGTTGCAAAGCGTACCGGCCACGATCATCAAATCGCTTTGACGCGGACTGGCGCGGAACACCTCAGCACCAAAACGGCCGATGTCGTAACGCGCCGCGGCTGCGTGCATCATTTCGACCGCGCAGCAGGCCAACCCGAAGGTCATGGGCCACAACGACCCCGTCTTTGCCCAGTTCACCACCGCGTCGTAGCTGGTGGTGACAAAGCCCTCTTTCATGACACCTTCAATCATTGCATGCGTCCTTGTTGATGCTTTCGCTCATTCCCAATCCAGCGCGCCTTTTTTCCACGCGTAGATGAAGCCCACGAGCAGATCGATGAGGAACACCACCCCGGTCCAGAAGCCACCCGAGCCGGTGTCGGTCAAAGACACAGCCCAAGGGACGAGGAAGGCAATTTCGAGGTCAAAGAGAATGAAGAGGATGGCCACGAGGTAGTAGCGCACGTCAAACTTCATGCGCGCGTCTTCAAACGCTTCGAAACCACACTCGTAAGGGGAATTTTTGGCCGGATCAGGCCGATTCGGGCCAAGCAGGTAGCCCAGCGCCTGAGGGATGACCCCAACGCCCAGACCAACCAGAATGAACAAGAGAACGGGGAGGTATTGATCGAGGTTCATCTGGAGGATTTCATCACCGCGACCCTTCCAGCGAGTGCCGGAAAGGTCTTTATTTTGGTGCCGTCGGCGAGACTCGAACTCGCACAGCTTTCGCCACTACCCCCTCAAGATAGCGTGTCTACCAATTTCACCACGACGGCGGGATGTTGCTGCTCGGATGGCATGAGGACCTTGCGGTTTTGGCTTTCCGAACAGAAGTCAATTCTACCCGGAAAAACCCACCCCTCTGGGGTTGCCGGGCAGAAAATCAAGAGCTCATTTGGTCGGAATTGCGGCCGCACCCTTGGCCGGTTCAGCAGGCGCCACAGGCACAGCGGCAGGGGCGGCCGGCGTCACGACGGCTGCACCTTCCAGCACGCTGCCCGAGCTGGCTGCCGGACGCAGGTTGCCGAAATAGGCCAGCGCCAGCGTGCAGACAAAGAAGACCGCTGCCAGCACAGCTGTGGTGCGCGACAGGAAGTTGGCACTGCCACTGGCACCAAACAAGCTACCCGAGCCGCCGCTGCCAAACGCTGCACCCATGTCAGCGCCCTTGCCGTGCTGAATCAGAATCAGACCGATCATGCCCAGGGCCGCCAGCATCTGTACCGCCAGGATGATGGTGGTGATGATGTTCATAAAAACTCCAGATAAAAAATCAAACAGCCAACGCAGATGCGGCAGCCACAATGGTCAGGAAGTCAGACGCCTTCAATGAGGCACCACCGATCAGGCCGCCGTCGATGTCCGGCTGAGCCAGCAGTTCAGCCGCATTGGCTGCATTCATGCTGCCGCCGTACAGCAGCTTGACGCGGTCAGCACTTGGCGTGGCCGCCTGCAGCTGAGCACGCAACACCGCATGCACAGCCTGCGCCTGCTCGGGTGATGCGGTGCGGCCCGTGCCAATGGCCCACACTGGCTCATAAGCCACCACGATCTCACTGATGCAATGGCCGTTGAGGTGAATCACGGCCGCCAACTGGCGCTTGACCACCAACTCAGTCTCACCCGCCTCACGCTGCGCCAGCGTCTCGCCGACACAGACAATCGGCACCAGGCCCGCGGCCAGCGCGCGTTGCGCCTTGCGCGCGACCAACTCGTCGGTCTCACCGTGGTATTGACGACGTTCGGAATGGCCCACGATCACGTAGTGCACACCCAGATCGCGCAACATGCCCGCAGACACCTCACCGGTGTAGGCACCCGACTCGTGTGCCGACAGATCTTGCGCACCCAGGGCCACAGCGCCGCGCAAAGCAGCCACCTGCGCCAGGTAGGGCGCCGGCACACACACAGCCACGTCAGCGGCCGCATCAGCCACACCGGCCGCCACAGCACGCACCAGGGCATCGTTGGCAGCCAGGCTGCCATTCATTTTCCAGTTGCCGGCAATCAGCTTCTTTTTCATGAATTCACCAGGTCAAAACAATTTTTCCGACATGCTGGCCAGACTCCATCAGCGCATGCGCCTGGGCAGCCTGCTCAGCAGGGAAGGTAGCAAAAATGATGGGGGCGATCTCACGGCGCTCCAGAGCAGGCCAGACCTGCTCACGCAAAGAGCGCGCAATGGCCGCCTTGAACGCCACCGGACGCGGGCGCAGGGTTGAGCCCGTGATGGTCAGGCGCTTGCGCAGCACCATGCCGGCATTGAACTCGGCCTTCACACCCCCTTGCACGGCAATGATCACGATCCGACCATCCTCCGCCAGGCACTCGACCTCGCGGGCCACATAAGCCCCGGCCACCATGTCCAGCACCACATCCACACCGCGGCCGTTCGTGAGCTCTTTGCAGACCTGCACGAAGTCCTGGGTCTTGTAGTTGATCGCATGGTCGGCACCCAGCTTCAGGCAGGCCGCACATTTGTCATCACTGCCAGCCGTCACGATGACGCGGGCCCCACGGGCCTTGGCCAACTGGATGGCCGTGACGCCAATGCCACTGGTACCCCCCTGGATCAACAAGGTTTCACCCGCCTGCAAGCGGCCACGGTCAAAGACATTGCTCCAGACGGTGAAGAAGGTCTCAGGCAAAGAGGCGGCCTCGACAGCCGTCCAGCCCTGCGGCACCGGCAGGCACTGACCCACAGGCGCCACGCACAACTCGGCGTAACCGCCACCAGCCACCAGCGCGCACACGGCATCCCCGACCCGAAAGCCAGCCTCAGCCATGGCCACCGGATCACCGGAAACCACCACCCCCGCCACCTCCAACCCCGGGATATCCGAGGCACCCGGCGGCACCGGGTAGTTGCCAGTGCGCTGCAGCACATCAGGACGGTTGACCCCACTGGCCGCAACGCGGATCAGCAGCTCACCCGCGCCCGCAACAGGCTCGGGACGCTCTGCAGGCTGCAACACCTCGGGCGCGCCGTAGGTCGTGATTTCAATGGCTTTCATGAGACCTCTCACCGAAGACCACCCGCCGGCCCAGCCAGCGGACAGCCCTCGCAACCAGGATTACTGTTGCTGTTGTTGCTGCTGGGGAGCAGCTTCACCATGCGCAGGGCGATCGGCCAATGCCTTCATCGACAGCTTGACGCGGCCCTTGTCGTCGGTTTCGAGCACCTTGACGCGCACGATCTGGCCTTCGGACAGGAAGTCGGTGACCTTTTCAACGCGCTGGTGAGCGATCTGGCTGATGTGCAGCAGACCGTCCTTGCCAGGCAGCAGGTTGATCAGGGCGCCGAAGTCCAGGATCTTGGTGACCGGGCCTTCGTAGATCTTGCCGATCTCGACTTCAGCCGTGATCTGCTCGATGCGACGCTTGGCTTCGTCAGCCTTGGCGCCGTCGGTGGCGGCGATGGTGATGGTGCCGTCTTCCTCGATGTTGATCTGGGTGCCGGTCTCTTCGGTCAGCGCACGGATGGTGGCGCCGCCCTTGCCGATCACGTCACGGATCTTCTCGGGGTTGATCTTCATGGTGAAGAGCTTGGGAGCGAAGTTCGACACTTCGGTCTTGGCCTCACCCATCGCTTCTTGCATCTTGCCCAGAATGTGCAGGCGGGCTTCCTTGGCTTGCGCCAGGGCCACTTGCATGATTTCCTTGGTGATGCCCTGGATCTTGATGTCCATCTGCAAGGCGGTGATGCCGTTGGTGGTACCGGCCACCTTGAAGTCCATGTCACCCAGGTGATCTTCATCGCCCAGGATGTCGGTCAGCACGGCGAAACGGTTGGCGTCCTTGATCAGGCCCATGGCAATGCCGGCCACGTGGGCCTTCATCGGCACGCCAGCGTCCATCAGCGACAGGCAGCCACCGCAGACCGAAGCCATCGACGACGAGCCGTTCGACTCGGTGATTTCAGACACGACACGCATGGTGTACGGGAACTCTTCCTTGGTCGGCAGAACCGCCATCAGAGCACGCTTGGCCAGACGGCCGTGGCCGATTTCGCGGCGCTTGGTGCTGCCCATGCGGCCCACTTCGCCGGTGGCAAAGGGAGGCATGTTGTAGTGCAGCATGAAGCGGTCTTCGTATTCGCCAGCCAGGGCGTCGATGCGCTGGGCATCGCGCTCGGTGCCCAGCGTGGCCACGACCAGCGCCTGGGTTTCGCCACGCGTGAACAGAGCCGAGCCGTGGGTGCGGGGCAGCACCGAGTTGCGGATCTCGATCGGGCGCACCGTGCGGGTGTCGCGACCGTCGATGCGGGGCTCACCCGCCAGGATCTGGCCACGCACGATGCGGGCTTCGATCTCGAACAACAGGCCTTCGACCTTGACGCTGTCGAACTCCACGCCTTCGGCCTTCAGGCCGGCCATCACGGCAGCGTAGGCTTCGCGGCAGGCCTGAGTGCGGGCTTGCTTGTTGCGAATCTGGTAAGCGGCGCGCAGGGCTTCTTCAGCCAGGGCGTTGACCTTGGCGATCAGCGGCTCGTCCTTGGCCGGGGCTTCCCATTGCCAGACCGGCTTGCCGGCTTCGCGCACCAGTTCATGGATGGCGTTGATGGCGATGTTGCCCTGTTCATGACCGAACACCACGGCGCCCAGCATGATGTCTTCGGACAGTTGTTGCGCTTCGGATTCGACCATCAACACAGCCGATTCGGTACCGGCCACCACCAGATCCAGCTGGCTGTTCTTGCGTTGGGTCTGACCCGGGTTCAGCACGTATTCGCCGTTGATGTAACCCACGCGGGCGGCACCGATCGGGCCATTGAACGGGATGCCGGACACGGCCAGAGCGGCCGAGGTGCCGATCATGGCGGCGATGTCAGCGTCCACTTCGGGGTTCAGCGACACGGTGTGGATCACCACGTGCACTTCATTGAAGAAACCTTCGGGGAACAGCGGGCGGATCGGGCGATCGATCAGGCGGCTGGTCAGGGTTTCGAGTTCGCTGGGCTTGGCTTCGCGCTTGAAGAAGCTGCCCGGGATCTTGCCGGCGGCGTAGGCCTTCTCGATGTAATCCACGGTCAGGGGGAAGAAGTCCTGACCCGGCTTGGCGCCCTTGGAAGCCACCACGGTGGCCAGCACCACGGTGTCATCGATGTTCACCAGCACGGCGCCGGTGGCCTGACGGGCGATTTCACCGGTTTCCAGGGTGACGGTGTGCTGACCCCACTGGAAGGTCTTGGTGACTTTGTTGAAAATGCTCATGTTCAGCTCCTGCTGCTTGACCGGCCGCGAGGCCAGCCTCATATCCACCCAGCCCGGGTGGCAAGGGACAGTTGAAAACCCGGAACACGATGCCATTCCAGAAGACCCGGCGAGCCCGAGGGCCGACCCTTTTGGAATGACACAGCGCGCATCCCTGCTTTCAGCTGTGGAAAAACAAAAAACAAACGCCTGAGCTAGTGAACTAACTCAGGCGTCCAGCATTCGTTGCTCGAATTACTTGCGCAGACCCAGCTTGGCGATCAGTGCGGTGTAACGGTCAGCGTCCTTGCCCTTCAGGTAGTCGAGCAGCTTGCGACGGCGGCTCACCATGCGCAGCAGACCACGGCGACCGTGGTGATCCTTGGCATGGGTCTTGAAGTGAGGGGTCAGTTCGTTGATGCGGGCGGTCAGGATGGCGACCTGAACTTCCGGGCTACCCGTGTCGTTGGCGCTGCGTGCATTGGCCTTGACAACTTCGGCCTTGATTTCGGATGCGATCATTTTTGTTCCTTTGAATATTTGACTTGCGCTGACTGCCGGAAATGCGGCCAGCGTGCTGCCTTGCAAAACGCAAAGCCTCGAAATTATAGCCCGAGCCAACGCTTGAGGCGCAGCACCCCTTCGTCCAGGCGATTCAGATCGCGTGAGGCGAAGCACCAGCGCAGCCAGCCATCGGCCTCCGGGGCAAAGGCGCTGCCCGGCGCCAGCCCCAGCCCGGCCTCTGCCACCAGGCGCTTGGCCACCGCCAGCGAATCCTCATGCCCCTGCAGGCGGAAAAAGGCATACATGCCGCCAGAGGCCGAGGCCACCTGCACCCCAGGCAGCGCCTGCAACTGCGGCACCAGGCGATCCCGGCAGGCTTTCAGGTGTGCCACCACCCGCGGGGTGATGCTGCCGCCCTCACGCAAGGCGGCCAAGCCCGCGCGCTGGGTGAAGACCGAGGCGCACGAGGTGTTGAACTCGATCAGTTTGCCCATGGAGGCCAGCATCGACGGCGGCATGACCAGCCAACCCAGGCGCCAACCCGTCATCAGAAAGCTCTTGGAGAAGCTGTGCGCCACCACCAGACGGTCCTCGGGCTCTGCCAGATCGAGGAAGCTGGGCGCGCAGCCCTTGGCCGAGGGCTCGTAATACAGGCGCTCATACACCTCGTCGGCCAGGATCCAGGTGCCGGTGCGGCGGCAATGCGCCAGGATCTGCGCCTGCTCGTCGGCACTCAGCGTCCAGCCTGTGGGGTTGTTGGGCGCGTTCACGATCAGCAGCCGGGTGGCCGGCGTGATGGCGGCCAGCAACGCCGGCAGATCCAGGCGCCAGGCCCCCTGATCGGCCCCTTGCGCCACCGGCTTGAGCGACACCGTCTTCACCACACCCCCCATGATGGCGGGCTGGGCCAGCAGATTGGGCCAGACCGGGGTCACGGCCAGCACCTCGTCGCCGGGCTCCACTAGGGCCTGGATGGCCAGCATCAAGGCATTCACCCCGCCCGAGGTGACCGCGATGCGCTCCGGCCCCACCGGCCGGTGCAGGCTGCTGGTGTAGTCGGCCAGGGCCTGGCGCAGTTCGGGCAGGCCCAGGTTGTGGGCGTAAAAGGTCTCCCCCTGGGCAATCGAATCGATGGCCGCCTGGCGCACCGCTTCAGGCGTGACTTCGTCACTCTCGCCAAACCAGAAGGCCAACACATCGGCCCGGCCCATGCCGGCATTGGCCACTTCGCGGATTTTCGATTCTTCAAGCTGGAGGATGGCGGGTCGCATTCGGGGGTCCTGTAGTTGCACGGCGCAACGCGATTGAACAAGAGTCGCATGGTAGCGGAGCCACCCGGCCCCGCGCACACTCAACCGGAGCCTCTCATGCCCACCGCCCTCACCCGCCGCCAAGCCCTGTTCGGGATGAGCGCCCTGCTCAGCGCCACGGCGCCGTTGGCCTTCGCCGCATCAGGCGCCAAATCCAAAAGCAAAAAAAGCCAGGGGCGCAGCAAACCAGCCGCGCCCACCGGCTCCGAAGAAAGCCGCGCCGACCGGGACCGCCGCCTCAGCCGCGAATGCCAAGGCCGGGCCAATGCCGGCGCCTGCCTGGGCTACGCCCAGTGAATCCCCCTCAGGAGCGTTGCATGCGGCAGGTGGTCGCCATCTCGGCCTTGCTGGCCGGGATCTGGCGGATCACCTTGAAGCCATAGCCTGAGCCTTCGACGTCAAATCGAACCCCCGGCTGGCCCTGCTTTTCCATCACCCCGACCACCAGGCCCTGCTGGAACTGGTGATCGCTGGCCCGCACCGTGCCCGACTGGCCGTGCAAGGACACACTGCTGCCCTCCAGCTTCGCCGCCACGGCGGCCGCCTCGGTCGAGCCGGCCTTTTCGATGGCCTGTGCCAAAGCCTCGATCATCAGCTGCATGCGCATGTGCACATAGTCATCGGCAGGCTTGGGAAAGCGCTGGCGGAAGGCCTGGTAGAAGGCCTCGCTCTGGGCGCCCGGCACATTGGGCAGCCAGTCGGCCACCGCCACCACCCGGCCCAGACCGGCGTCGCCAATGGCCGCCGGCGCGCCCAGCGCATTGCCGTAGTAGGTGAAAAAGCGCCCTTCGTAACCCACCTCGCGCGCGGCCTTGATCAACAGCGTCAGGTCATTGCCCCAATTGCCGGTGATCACGGCTTGGGCGCCGCTGGCCTTGATCTTGACCGCATAAGGGGCAAAGTCCTTCACCCGGCCCAGGGGGTGCAGCTCCTCGCCCGCCACCTGCACATCCGGGCGTTGCTCACCCAGTTGGCGACGCGCCTCCTTGAGCACCGCCTGACCAAAACTGTAGTCCTGCCCGATCAGGTAGACGCTCTTGACCGCGCGATCCTCCCGGATCACCTCCATCAAGGCAGCCATGCGCATGTCGGCGTGGGCATCGAAGCGGAAGTGCCAATAGCTGCAGCGCTCATTGGTCAGCGCAGGGTCGACCGCCGAGTAGTTCAGAAACAGCACCCGGCGGGCTGGATCGCGCTCGTTGTGCTTGTTGATCGCGTCCAGCAGCACCGCCGCCGTGGCCGAGGAATTGCCCTGCAACACCACCCGGGCCCCGTCATCGATGGCCGAGCGCAGGGCCGACAAGGCCTCTTCGTTCTGGCCCTTGCTGTCGTAACGATCCAGCTGCAGCGGGCGGGCCCCGCCAGCCGCGGCCGGCAGGCGCACCCCACCCCGGGCATTGACACGCTCCACCGCCCACAGCACGTTGCGATAAACCGCTTCGCCGGCATTGGCAAACGGGCCGCTCAGCCCTTCGATCAGCGCCACCCGGATCGGGCCGGGCGCGCCAGTTGCCTGCGCCGACGCCCACGGCAAAGCCGCAGCAGATAACGCCGACAAAGCCCTTTTCAAGAGGGACCTGCGCAGATATTCCATGAAGAAAAATCCTTGAAAAAAAGCCGCCGGATCGCACCTGTGATCCATGCGGCGCTCAGTTCGAGAGCCGCGCAGTGTAAAGGACTTGCACCATGATCTTCGCCCCCGTGATTCGCTCCTCCGCCCACCTCAACGGCCTGCGCGCCATGGACCGCGGCCTCGAAAGATTCCTGGCCCAGACCCTGCACCAACAAGCCCAGCGCCAGCAGGCCAGCACCCAGTCGCTCGAAGAAACCGAGCAGGGCTATCAGCTCCAGCTCGACGTGCCCGGCCTGAGCCGCGAGCAACTGCAGGTGGACATCGAAGGCCGGGTGGTGCGCATCGAAAGCACAGCCGAAGCCGCTCGCCGCTACCGTAGGGCCTTCGAGTTGCCGCAGGAGCTCGATGCCGCCACCAGCGCAGCCCAACTGGTCAACGGCGTGCTCACCCTGCAGCTCGGCAAAAAGGCGCCGCCGCAGCCACAAGGCACCCGCATCAACATCAGCTGACCGCGGTCAGCACCCCAGTACACACAAGGCCCGTCAAGGGCCTTTTTTCTGCCGCTTGCCCCCGTACACGGCAGGCCACAGCCAGCGTTGAGGACTGTCAATTTAATCGCTTGCAGCAGTACACACATGCGGCTCAATCACCCTTGGTATTTCAAGCACTTCGGTAGCAGGAATCACCGCTGGCACGAGGGAAACGACCGAACACCCCGCTGAAAATGAAAAACCCCGCAGACCGCGAGGTGCTGCGGGGCAAAGGCCAGCCAAAGCCGGCCAGGGAGGAAAAAATCAGCCTACGGTGGCAGACCGGGCTTCTGGCGCCGCCGACGGGCTGGCATCCACCTCATGCAACAACTCACCCAGAAGCTTGGGCAGGTCCGTGACCAGGTTGGGCTTGTAGACCAGCGGAATGTCACGCAGCGCGAAGGCATAGGGGCGCCGCTGCTCTTCATCGAGCGAAGTCACCACCACCAACTGGCTTCGATTCAACTCCGGGTGAGCGCGCAAGCTGGTCAGCAAGGTCGCCCCATCAATGCCTGGCAGCAGCAGATCCAGCAAGAGCACGTCGGGCTGCAACTGCCCGTACATAGCCAAGCCTACGATGCCATCGTCTGCCAAATGAAGCGATACCTCAGGAAAGTGCTGCTGCATCATCAGCGACACCAGGTTCTGGTAGTGGGCCGAATCCTCGATGAACAGCACCCGACGCGGGTTGGCAGGACTGCCCCGTTGGCTGCCACGACGACCGGCGCGGCGGTTGGCCAGCCAGCGGTCCACTGAGACACGGGAAATCCGTCGATGTCCACCCGGGGTTTTCCAGGCTTCGAGTTCGCCCCGGTCCACCATCATCTGGACAGAGCGGACTGCCATGCCCAATTCACGAGCCACCTCGATCGTCGTGCAGTGCTCACCAGACGGAGGAACGGAGGAAAAGTTGTTTTCGGAGCTCATGAATCAATTCTACCGAATTTGCCGAATAAATTGTCAAGTTCAACAAAGTGATAGTTGAAAAAATTAGTTTTTCAAGACCCACTAGCACACTGGGCCCCTGCCGGCTCAGGCGTCGATGGCATCCAGCGGCCAGCGGGGGCGCACATCAAAGCTGTAGTCGCGCCCGGCCTGCGCACGGCCGGACTGCAGGCGCATGGCGGCCGCCATGGCGATCATGGCACCGTTGTCGGTGCACAGGTGCAGCTCGGGGTAGTGCACGCGCACCCGGGCCGTCTGACAGGCGGCATTCAGCCGCTGGCGCAGCTCGCGGTTGGCCCCCACACCGCCCGCCACCACCAGACGGCGCAAGCCGGTCTGGCGCAAGGCCGCCATCGACTTCTTCAACAGCACTTCGACAATCGCGGCCTGGGTGCTGGCCGCCAGATCGGGCTTGCGCGACTCCAGCGCATCGCCCAGCTTGCGGGCCTGGGTCAGCACCGCGGTCTTCAGCCCGGCAAACGAGAAGTCCAGATCGCCGCTGTGCAGCAAAGGCCTGGGCAGTTTGAAGGCGGCAGGGTCACCCGCCTCGGCCAGGCGCGACAAGGCCGGCCCACCCGGGTAGCCCAGGCCCATGAGCTTGGCCGATTTGTCAAAGGCCTCGCCGGCAGCGTCGTCGATGGTCTCGCCCAGAATCTGGTAGTCGCCCACCGCGTCCACCCGCATCAACTGGGTGTGCCCGCCCGACACCAGCAAGGCCACAAAAGGGAACTCTGGCGGATCGGCACTGAGAAACGGCGACAGCAGGTGGCCCTCCAGGTGATGCACGCCCAGCACCGGTCGGCCCAGGGCCGCCCCGAGCGCGCAAGCCACGCCCGAGCCCACCAGCAAGGCCCCGGCCAGGCCAGGCCCGCGCGTGTAGGCCACCACATCCACCTCGGCCAGGCTGCGCCCTGCGGCCGCCAGCACCTGCGTTGCCAGTGGCAATACGCGTCGGATGTGGTCGCGGCTGGCCAGTTCTGGTACCACCCCGCCATAGGCCTGGTGCATCTCGATCTGGCTGTGCAGGGCATGCGCTTCCAGGCGCGGCACCCCTTGCCCACTGGCATGCACCAGGGCCACCCCCGTCTCATCACAGGAAGACTCGATGCCCAGCACCAAGCCGGGTGCAGGGCCTGGAGCGTCATCAGCAAAAGAGGCGGGGGAAGCGGTCACGGACATGGGCAGACGGTTCATCATCGGTGCCGAAGTGTAGGTCCTGGCGGCCTCGCCTGATGAACGAGCCACCCAAACCCCCAAGCCTCCCCAGCCCCGCAGCGCCATGACCGATTGGTGCATCGCACAAAAGCAGTGCAGCGCACTACCCCAACGCCCGCCCCGCGCACCAAGCCCGAACCGTGCGCACCGGCATGCATCACCGCCAGTCCCGGCAAGCCCGGTCCGGCCCGCCATCCTGGCCATTTACACCTGGCACGCCCTTTGCTTGACAGGTGCATGACCCCACCGGGTCACACAACATGTCAGACCCAAAGGCGGGCTTGGCAGGTTGCCAGGACAAAGGCGTCCCCACCACGGCAGGCCCATCGGGCCCAGTCGTTGCGTGAGGACGCCTTTTTTGCTTTGTACGTTCCGAATGACTTCAGCTTCAAGGAGTAGCCCATGACCGACCTGTTGAACACCCGCCTGAGCCGGCGCACCGTGCTGCAAACCGCCGCCGTGGCTGCGACGGGCCTGTCCCCGGCCCTGCGCTCGGTCGTCTACGCCGGCGGCTCCGACAAGCCCGAGAAGGAAGAGGTGAAGATCGGCTTCATCCCCCTCACCGACTGCGCCAGCGTGGTCATGGCCTCGGTGCTGGGCTTCGACAAGAAGTACGGGGTGAAGATCATCCCCAGCAAGGAAGCCAGCTGGGCCGGCGTGCGCGACAAGCTGGTCAACGGCGAACTGGACTTTGCCCATGTGCTCTATGGCCTGGTCTACGGCGTGCACCTGGGCCTGGGCGGCCCCAAGAAGGACATGGCCGTCCTGATGACCCTGAACAACAACGGCCAGGCGATCACGCTGTCCAAGAAGCTGGCCGACAAGGGCGCCGTCGACGCTGCCAGCCTGGCCAAGCTGATGGCCAGCGACAAGCGCGAATACACCTTCGCCCAGACCTTCCCCACCGGCACCCATGCCATGTGGCTGTACTACTGGCTGGCCTCGGCCGGCATCAACCCGCTGCAGGATGCCAAGGTCATCACCGTGCCCCCGCCCCAGATGGTGGCCAACATGCGCGTGGGCAACATGGACGGCTTCTGCGTGGGTGAGCCCTGGGGCCACCGCGCCATCATGGACGGCATCGGCATCACCGGCGTCACCACCCAGGACATCTGGAAAGACCACCCCGAGAAGGTGCTGGGCACCACCGCCGAATTCACCAAGAAGTACCCCAACACCTCGCGCGCCGTGATGATGGCCATCCTCGAGGCCAGCCAGTGGATCGATGCCAGCCTGCAAAACAAGCTGAAGATGGCCGAGACCATCGCCGACAAGTCCTACGTCAACACCGGCGTGGACGCCATCAACCAGCGCATCCTGGGCCGCTACCAGAATGGCCTGGGCAAGACCTGGGACGACCCCAACCACATGAAGTTCTTCAACGACGGCGCCGTCAACTTCCCCTACCTGTCCGACGGCATGTGGTTCCTGACCCAGCACAAGCGCTGGGGCCTGCTCAAGGAGCACCCGGATTACCTGGCCGTGGCCAAGCAGATCAACCAGATCGACCTCTACAAGCAGGCCGCCGGGGCCCTGAAGATCAACGTGCCCAAAGACCCCATGCGCACCAGCAAGCTGATCGATGGCGTGGTCTGGGACGGCAAGGACCCCAAGAAATACGCCGAATCCTTCAAGGTTCACGCCTGAGTCTCTACTGAATCCCCTCCACCCACCAGGAGCCCGCCATGGTCAGCGCCGTCTTCCACAACCCCGCCGAAGTACCTGCCCCCCAGGTGCTCGCCCCCAAGCCTTCCGCCTCGCACGCCCCTGCAGTCACCATGACAAAACCCGTCCCCGCCGCCCCGCGCCCTGCCCGCCTGCCGTTTGACTGGCGTGCCTTCTGGCTGCGCGTGCTGCCCCCGGTTTTCGGGCTGGGCCTGATGCTGGGCCTGTGGGCCATCGTGTCGATCACCACCGCCAGCGCCATCCCGTCGCCGGCCGACACCTTCAAGCAGGCCCTGGAGGTGTTCAGCGATCCCTTCTACAGCAAGGGCCCCAACGACCAGGGCGTGGGCTGGAACGTGCTGTTCTCGCTCAAGCGCGTGGCCATGGGCTTCGGCCTGGCGGCCCTGGTGGGCATCCCGGCAGGCTTTCTGATCGGGCGCTTTGAATTCCTCTCGCGCATGTTCAACCCCTTGATCAGCCTGCTGCGCCCGGTGTCGCCACTGGCCTGGCTGCCCATCGGGCTGCTGGTCTTCAAGGGCGCCAACCCGGCCGCCATCTGGACCATCTTCATCTGCTCGATCTGGCCCATGATCATCAACACCGCCGTGGGCGTGCAGCGCGTGCCCCAGGACTACATGAACGTGGCCCGCGTGCTCAAGCTGTCCGAGTGGAAGATCTTCACCAAGATCCTGTTCCCCTCGGTGCTGCCCTACATGCTCACCGGCGTGCGCCTGGCCGTGGGCACCGCCTGGCTGGTGATCGTGGCGGCCGAGATGCTGACCGGCGGCGTGGGCATCGGCTTCTGGGTTTGGGACGAGTGGAACAACCTCAACGTCAAGAACATCATCATCGCCATCTTCGTGATCGGCGGCGTGGGCCTGCTGCTGGAGTACGCCCTGATCCGCATCGCCACGGCCTTCACCTTCGAAGAAGTCAAGAGCTGAACCACCCCACCCCCTCATCAAGGACCCCGCCATGAACAGCGCCAAGTACATCGAGATCCAGGGTGTCGAACAGACCTTCCGCACCGCCAAGGGGGCCTTCCCCGCCTTGCGGGACATCCACCTCACCATCGCCAAAGGCGAGTTCGTGGCCCTCATCGGCCACAGCGGCTGCGGCAAATCAACCCTGTTGAACCTGATCGCCGGGCTGACCTCACCCACCCAGGGCGCCATGCTGTGCGCCAACCGCGAGATCAAGGGCCCTGGCCCCGAGCGGGCGGTGGTGTTCCAGAACCACTCCCTGCTGCCCTGGCTCACCTGCCACGAGAACATCCACCTGGCGGTGGAGCGCGTGTTCGGCCAGCGCGAAAGCAAGGCCCAGCTCAAGGCCCGCACCGAGGCGGCCCTGGCCCTGGTCGGGCTGACCGCCGCCGCACAAAAGCGCCCAGGCGAAATCTCGGGCGGCATGAAGCAGCGCGTGGGCATTGCCCGGGCCCTGTCGATGGAGCCTCAGGTGCTGCTGATGGACGAACCCTTTGGCGCGCTCGACGCCCTCACCCGCGCCAAGCTGCAGGATGAGCTGCTGGAGATCGTGGCCCAGACCCAGGCCACGGTGGTCATGGTGACCCACGATGTGGACGAGGCCGTGCTGCTGTCCGACAAGATCGTGATGATGACCAATGGCCCGGCCGCCACCATCGGCGAGGTGCTGAGCGTCGACCTGCCGCGCCCCCGCTCGCGCGTCGCCCTGGCTGAAAGCACCCAGTACCTGGGCTACCGCAAGGCCGTGATCGACTTCCTGTACACCCGCCAGGCCCACGTCGAGAAAACCGCCGCCTGAGCCCCCCTACTCCCCCCCCCCCCCCCCACCCCCCC
>Ga0208269_100356_pt1 | contig 24250 bp, 24 predicted proteins | sample LakWasMe88_LOW11_2_FD_183912 | JGI IMG/M metagenome (GOLD analysis project Ga0208269, IMG submission 183912) | Freshwater sediment methanotrophic microbial communities from Lake Washington under simulated oxygen tension - Sediment Metagenome... | ecosystem: Environmental > Aquatic > Freshwater >...
GCGGCACCTGGGCCAGCTCGGCCGCGCTGGGCTTGGCCGTGCCGATGTCCATGCCGCGGTACACCAGGGCCGAATCCACACTGATGATCTCCATGCGGTGCTGGGGGGCCAGGTGCGTGGCCAGGGCCAGGGCGGCGGCAGTCTTGCCGGAGGCGGTCGGGCCCGCCAGGGCCAGGCAGGGAAGGGTCGAAGTCGTCATGCAGGGGGTCTCAGGTGGCGGCCGGTTCGCCATATTTGGGCACCAGGGTCCAGGCGGTCAGGGCAATGCAGGCGCTCCAGAACCAGATGCCCATCGTCAGGGGGTAGATCGTGCCGTCCATGTGCTGCCCCAGCCAGGCGCCGATGCCAAAGGCCACCACCATCATGCCAAAGCCGTTGAGCGCCGAGGCGGCCCCGGCGGCCTGGGGGAAGGGGCCCACGGCACCGCTTTGCCCGCAAGGCTGGTGCACCCCGTGGGCCAGCATGAAGATGTAGTAGGGCAACATGATGGCCCAGCCCTGGTGCACACCGGCCAGTGCCAGCGTGCCCATCAGCGTGCCGCCCAGCAGGGTCATGCCGCCGGCCACCGCCACGCTGCGCCGCAGACCCAGGCGAGGCAACATCCAGCGGCACATGAAGGTGCCCAGAAAATAGGCAAACGACATCGAGCACATCAGCAGGCCATAGGCCGTCTTGCTCAGCCCCAGCACCTTGATGAAGACAAAGGACGACGAGGCCAGAAAGGTGAACAGCCCACCATACGAGGCGGCGGTCAGCACCGAGAAGGTGATGAAGGTCGGGTGGCGCAGGATCTGTCCCCAGGTGCGCAGCACCACGCCGGGTTGGGTGGCCCGCGGGTTGCGTTGGGCCAGGCTTTCGCTGAAACGCCAGCCCAGCAGGCCCAGGGTGGCGGCGCCAAACACGGCCAGGGCCAGCATGGCCGCCCGCCAGCCCATCCAGTCTGACAGCAGCCCCCCCAGAGGGGCGCTGAGACAGGCAATCACCCCCAGCCCCGACAAACCCTTGGACATGACCCGCGCGCCCTCCAGCGGCTTGTACAGGTCGCGCACGATGGCCCGGGCGCACATCACGCTGGCGCCCATGGCCGCACCTTGCACCATGCGGCCCAGGATCAGCGCCTCCATCGAGGTGGCCAGGGCGCAGCCCAGGGCCGACACGGTGTAGGCCACCATGCCGATCAGCAACACCGGGCGGCGACCGATCCGGTCCGACAGCGGACCCCAGGCCAGTTGCGAGCAGCCAACGGCCAGCAGCAGGGCCGACAGCGTCAGCTGGGCTTGGGTCATGGTGGCGCCAAAGCCCTCCTTCATCGCCGGCAGGGCGGGCAGATAGAGGTCGGTGGTCACCGGTTGCAGGCCCAGCAACAGCGACAGGATCAGCACCACCAGCCCAGGGCTCATGGGGCTGGTCTGGGACAGGGCCGCAGAGGCAGCAGGAGGTGAGGCAGACATCCGGTGAGCGTATCAGAAAGCACCCTGGGCCTTGCCAGCACAAAGGCGCTCAGGTCAGTCGCTTGGGTGACGGAATCGGGCAGGTGTATCCCTGACAGGATATACCCGCGGCACCACGTTGGGGCACCGGGAGGATTTGCTAACGTCGTTCGTTGACCCTGTTAATTCTGCGATTCCTGGATCGGTACGTCTGGAGGCTTTTCATGACCGAATGTCATTTTATTCATTGGATGCGCACAGCCCGAATGGGTGTGATGGCGGCGTTTTGTGCCCCTCTGCTGGCGGTCGCCCAGGCGCCGCAACTACCGCCGCCCGACAGCGTGAACCTGGACCGGCTCGGCTTCATGAGCACCTTCCCGCCCGAGCCCGCCCAACGCGTCACGCTGGCCAACAGCTTCCAGTACCCGCAGCTGCGCTGGGTAGTGCAGCATCTGCGCGAGCTGCAACCCACGCACAACATCCGGCGTGGCGCCGGCCCGATTTCCAGCCTGCCGGCCGACCCCAAGCCCCTGGGGCAACTGAGCTTCGAAGATGCCAAGGGCCAGTCGCTCACCATCGATGAATGGGCTCGCAGCACCTACACCGATGCCTTGGTGGTGCTGCACAAGGGGCGGGTGGTGTACGAGCGCTACGACAACCAGATGACGCCACACTCGCCGCACCTGTTGTTCTCGGTCACCAAGTCGTTCACCGGGCTGTTGGCTGCTCAACTGGCCCAGGAAGGCAAGATCGACCCGGCAGCCTTGGTGACCACCTATGTGCCCGAACTGGCGGGCTCGGCCTGGGGCGACATGACGGTTCGTCAGGTCATGGACATGACCGGCGCGGTGCGTTTCCGCGAGGTCTACACCGATCCCAGCACCGAAATTTTCGGTTTTAGCTATGCCAGCGGTTTGCTTCCCCGTCCGGCAGCCTACCAGGGCCCCACCTCGGTGTACGACTTCCTGACCACGCTCAAGAAAGAGGGCGAGCATGGCGAAGGCTTTGTGTACCGTTCCGTTCATTCCGAAGTGCTGGGCTGGATCGTGTCGCGCGTCTCGGGCCAGCACTGGGCCGAGTTGATGAGCCAGCGCATCTGGCAAAAATTGGGCATGGAAGAAGACGCCTATGTGATGGTCGACAGCGTGGGCACCCCTTTGCAGAGTGCCGGGTTGAACGCCACCGCCCGCGACCTGGCCCGCGTGGGCGAGATGCTGCGCCTGGGCGGTACCTTCAACGGGCAGAAGATCCTCGACAAGGCCGTGATCGAAGACACGGCCCGCGGCGGCGACCGCGAGAAGTTCAAGTTCCAGGGCCTGCAGGCGGCCCGCCCGGGCTACAGCTACCGCAACCAGTGGTGGGTGCTGCACAACGCCGATGGCGCCTACGAGGCCGCGGGCGTGCACGGGCAGTTCATCCACATCAACCCGGCCGCCGAGATGGTGGTGGTCAAGCTCTCGTCCCACCCGGTGGCGGGCGCGGCCTTCACCCACTCGACCACGCTCAAGGCCTGGGCGGCGTTGGCCAAAGCCGTGCGTTGAGCCCGGTCATGGGGCGACCTGGCGCGGCACAGGCCCGCTTTCGCTGACAATCGGCGCGCCGTGGCCGTTGGTGTCGCGGCGACTCATGACTCGTGAAAGGCCGCGCCGTGGCGCCCCGATTTTCTGTTGGCCCTGCACCTGGGTGCGGGGCCCTTGTTTTGTCTGACGCTTATTTTTCCAAGGTGCCGTGCGCCTGTGATGCGGAGGCCCCATGCCGTTCGTAGTCACCGAACCCTGCATCCAGTGCCGTTACACCGACTGCGTCGAGGTGTGTCCGATGGACTGCTTTGTGGCCGGCCCCAACTTTCTGGTGATCGACCCGGACGGCTGCATCGACTGCTCGGTGTGTGTGCCCCAGTGCCCGGTGCAGGCCATCGTGAATGCTGCCGAGGTCTCGCCCGAGCAGGCCCCCTACGTGGCCCTCAATGCCCGCCTGGCCAAGGCCGAGGGCTGGGCGCCGATCCGCCAGCGCGACACCCCGTTGCCCGAGCACGCGCACTGGGCCCAGGTGGCCGACAAGCGCCACCTGCTGCCGGCCTGATGCTGCGGTGGCCGGGGTTCAGACCACGCCCTGGGCCAGCATCGCATCGGCCACCTTCACAAAGCCCGCCACATTGGCCCCGGTCAGGTAGCTGACGCGGCCGGTGGCATCGCGCCCGTGGTCCACGCAGGCGCGGTGGATGCCGCTCATGATCTGGCGCAGGCGCAGGTCCACCTCCTCGCGCGGCCAGCTCAGGCGGGCCGCGTTCTGGCTCATCTCCAGGCCCGAGGTGGCCACGCCGCCCGCGTTGCTGGCCTTGCCCGGGGCGTACAGCACCCCGGCGGCCTCGAAGGCCTTGGCTGCTTCGATGGTGCTGGGCATGTTGGCGCCTTCAGCCACGCACAGCACCCCGTTGGCGATCAGTGCGGCGGCGTCCAGAGCGTCCAGCTCGTTTTGCGTGGCGCAGGGCAGGGCCACCTCCACCGGCACCTTCCAGGGCCTGGCGTCGGGCTCGAAGGGGGCCCCGATGCGCTCGGCGTAGTCGCTCACGCGGCCGCGGTGGTGGTTCTTGATCTCCATGAGCAGCGCCAGCTTCTCGGGGGTGAAGCCCTGCTCGTCGATCACCGTGCCGCCCGAGTCCGAGGCGGTCAGCACCGTGGCGCCCAGCGCCATGGCCTTCTCGATCGCGTACTGCGCCACATTGCCCGAGCCCGACACGCTGACCCGCAGGCCCTCGAAGGAGCGCCCCCGGGTGTTGAGCATCTCTTCGGCGAAATACACCGTGCCATAGCCGGTGGCCTCGGGGCGCATCAGCGAGCCGCCAAAGCTCAGGCCCTTGCCGGTGAACACGCAGTCGGCGCGGTTGCTCAGCTTTTTCATCATGCCGGCCATGAAGCCCACCTCGCGCCCGCCCACGCCGATATCGCCGGCGGGCACATCGGTATCGGCGCCGATGTGGCGGTACAGCTCGCTGATGAAGGCCTGGCAAAAGCGCATCACCTCGCCCGGGCTGCGCCCCTTGGGGTCGAAGTCGGAGCCGCCCTTGCCGCCCCCCATGGGCAGGGTGGTGAGGGCGTTCTTGAAGGTCTGCTCAAAAGCCAGGAACTTCAGCACCGACAGGTTCACCGAGGGGTGAAAGCGCAGCCCCCCCTTGTACGGCCCCAGGGCCATGCTGTGCTGGATGCGGTAGCCGCGGTTGACCTGCACCTGGCCTTGGTCGTCCACCCAGCAGACTCTGAACATCAGCACCCGCTCGGGCTCGACCAGGCGCTCCAGCAGGGCCTGCTCCGCATAGCGCGGGTGCTGCAGCAAAAAGGGCCACAGGCACTCCATCACCTCGGTGACGGCCTGCAGGTACTCGGGTTGGTGGGGATTTTGGCGGCTCAGCCGTTGCAGAAAGCTGGCGGCATCGTGGTGCTTCATTCAAGGGTCCCTTCGCCTGCCACACAAACCGGCAGGGGGGATGATCTTGCGGGCAGGTCGCCCGGTGTTCGTCACCAAATGTAGACCACGTGGGGGCCACCTTGCTGCGGCCGGGCGCAGCGGGCTGCACTCAGCGGCCGCGCAGGAACAGCGCGTCCAGCTCGCGCATGGGCAGTTGCCGCCAGGTGGGGCGCCCGTGGTTGCACTGGTCGGATCGTTCGGTCTCTTCCATCTGGCGCAACAGCCCGTTCATCTCGTCCAAGGTCAGGCGGCGGTTGGCGCGCACCGCGCCATGGCAGGCCATGGTGGCCAGCAGTTCATTGCGGGCCCTCTGCACCACGGTGCTGGCGTCGTGCTGGCTCAGTTCGGCCAGCACGCTGCGTGCCAGCTCCACCGCATCGCCCTGGGCCAGTGTGCTGGGCACGGCCCGCACGGCCAGCGTCTTGGGCGAGAAGGGCACGATCTCCAGGCCCAGCGTGGCCAGGGTCTCGGCGCATTCCTCGGCCGTGGCCACCTCTTGCGGCGTGGCGGCAAAGGTGGCTGGGATCAGCAAGGGCTGGCTGGCCAGCGGGGCCACGTCGATTTGGGTCTTGAGGCGCTCGTACACGATGCGCTCGTGGGCCGCATGCATGTCGACAATCACCAGGCCGTGGGCGTTCTCCGCCAGGATGTACACCCCTTGCAGTTGCGCGATCGCGCGCCCCAGCGGCCAGTCGTCGGCCGTGTTGGGCAAGGCGGTGGGTACAGGCTGCGCCGCCAGGCTGGCCTGGTTGAAGGGCGAGGGGGTGCTGAGCGCCGGCGCAAAGCTGTCGCCAGTCCCTGGGCCTTGAGTGGGGGCCTGCTGCCCCGCTGTCTCGGCCCACAGGGGCGGCGTGGTCCCGTTGACGGGGGCAGACCCGGGTTGCCACAGGGCGCCCAGGTCGGTCACGCGGTGGCCCACCGGGTCGGGGCGAAAGCCCATGCCAGCCTGGGTCCAGTGGGCATTGAAGGGGGCGGGGGCGCTGGCCCCTCCCGGCGCTTGTTCCGGGGCCGTTTGCAGACCTGGCAGCTCGGCGGGCTGAGCGGCGGCTGCGGCTGCCATGGCGGCGCGCGGGGCCGCCAGGGCGTTTTCGACCGCATGGCGCACCGCCTGGTGCACCTCACGGCTTTCGCGAAAGCGCACCTCGATCTTGGTCGGGTGCACGTTCACGTCGACCCGGGTGGGGTCGATCTCGAGCGACAGCGCATACACCGGCTGGCGCTGGCCGTGCAGCACATCTTCGTAGGCGCTGCGGGCCGCGTGGGTCAGAACTTTGTCGCGGACGTAACGTCCGTTAACGTAGCAGAACTGGTGATCGGCGCGGGAGCGCGAGGCGTCCGGCACCCCAGCCCGGCCCGTCACCCGGATCGGGCCGACATTGAAATACACCGCCACCGATTGGGTCAGGAACTCTTCGCCCAGCACATCGGCCAGGCGCCGGTCGTGCGCCTCGGGGCCCTGGCAGGCGCGCCACTGCTCCACCAGCTTGCCTTCGTGCCAGATGGCAAAGCCCACCTCGGGGCGGGCCAACGCGTGGCGGCGCACCGATTCCACACAGTGGGCCAGTTCGGTGGCGTCGGTCTTCAGGAACTTGCGCCGTGCCGGGGTCGAGAAAAACAGCTCTTTCACCTCCACCGTGGTGCCGGTGGCGCGGGCCGCCGGCTTCAGCTCGCCGGTGCGCGCGTCCAGCATGAAGGCATTGGGCTGGCCTTCGGTGCGCGACAGCACGGCCATCTCGGACACCGAGGCAATGGCGGCCAGGGCCTCGCCGCGAAAGCCCATGGTGCCCACCGATTCCAGGTCGTGCAGGTTGCTGATCTTGCTGGTGGCGTGGCGCTTCAGGGCCACCGGCAGCTCCTCGGGCGGGATGCCGATGCCGTTGTCTTCGACCGAGATCAACCGCACGCCGCCGGCCAGCAGGCGCACCGTGATCTGGCTGGCGCCCGCGTCCAGCGCGTTGTCCACCAATTCGCGCACCACCGAGGCGGGGCGTTCGACCACTTCACCCGCAGCGATCTGGCTGATCAGTTCATCGGGCAGCTCGCGGATGGGGCGGCGCAGGGAGGGGGGGAGGTGCTCGGTGTTCACCCTGGGATTCTAGAGGCCCGGCGGGCCATGGGTGCTCAGCGGCGCCTGTCACGGAGTTGGTGGTCTGCGCCTTCATAATCTGACGCCAAAGGATGCCCATGGAAATCATTGCTTCATTGATCGACTTCATCGTTCACGTCGACAAACACCTCGAATTCTTCGTGCAGAACTACGGCCTGTGGGTGTATGCGCTGCTGTTTGCCATCGTGTTTGTCGAAACCGGCCTGGTGGTCATGCCCTTTCTGCCGGGCGACTCACTGCTTTTCATCGTCGGCGCCATGGGCGGGGCGGGTTTGCTGAACCTGCCGCTGGCCGGTGCGGTGCTGGTGGTGGCCGCCATCCTGGGCGACCAATGCAATTACCAGATCGGGCGCTACTTCGGCCCACGGGTGTTCCAGTGGGAGAACTCACGCTTCTTCAACCGCGAAGCCTTCAACCAGGCCCACGCCTTTTATGAACGTTTCGGGGGCATCACCGTGATCCTGGCGCGCTTCATGCCCTTCATCCGCACCTTTGCTCCCTTTGTGGCGGGTGTGGCGGCCATGACGCGGCGCCGCTTCACGGCCTACAACGTGGCGGGCGCGGTGATCTGGGTGGTGGGGGTGTGTGCCCTGGGCTACCTGTTTGGCAACCTGCCCTGGGTGAAGCAGCATTTCGAGAAGATCATCTGGGCCATGATCCTGCTGCCGGGCCTGCTGGCCCTGTGGGGCGCCTGGAAGGGCCGCCGCTCTGGTGGGGCGGCCCAGGCCTGAGGATGCTTTGCCAGACGCGGCCCGGTGGCAGGCCGAGTCTGCCAGCGTCAGCGACGGCCCTTGCTGAGTTCGTTGCCGGCCAGGGCGCCCGCTGCGGCGCCGGCCACCACGCCCAGGGTGCTGCCGAACAGCACACTGCCGGTGGCGCCACCCACCACGGCGCCAGCCACCGTGCCCACTTGCTGGTGGGTGGGGCGGGAGGCACAGGCGCCCAGTGACAGGCTCAGGGCCAGGATGGTGAGCAGGGTCAGTTGGGTGGGGGTGCGGCGGGGCGGCTGGGTGGCGGCCGCTTGAGATGGCTGGGTCATGGGATTCCTTTGAACAGGTCGGCAGGGCGGTGGATCCGCCAAGACTCTGTTCAGGACTTTACAAACCTGGGCCTGCGCAATCTGTTTGAAATTCGGCAGGGGTGTGTGGCCAGAGTTTCAAGTACATCCAAATGTTTCAAAAACTATGCTTTACGGTCGCATAAGTCGCATCAGCGGCATTCTGTTGACCGACCGCGCCCCGTTTACGTGGGCCTCAAGCGCTGCGGTTGCGCGCCAGCGGCGGGTTGCGCGAGAAATAACGCTCAATGCCGCGCATCACCGCGTCGGCCAGCTGGTTCTGGTACTCAGGGCTGCGCAGGCGGGCTTCTTCCTCGGGGTTGCTGATGAAGGCGGTCTCGACCAGCACGCTGGGGATGTCGGGGGCCTTGAGCACGGCAAAGCCGGCCTGCTCGACCTTGGGCTTGTGCAGGCGTCCCACGGCGCTGATCTCACCGAGCAAGGCCGTGCCCAGCTTCAGGCTGTCGTTGATCTGGGCCGTGGTGCTCATGTCGAGCAGGGCGCGTTGCACGGTGGCGTCTTGCACCTTCACGTTCAGGCCGCCCACCTGATCGGCCCGGTTTTCCTTGTCGGCCATCCAGCGCGCGGCCGCGCTGGAGGCGCCGCTCTGGCTCAGCGCGAACACGCTGGCGCCGCGGGCCGCCGGGGTGATGAAGGCGTCGGCATGGATGCTCACGAACAGATCGGCCTGCACGCGCCGGGCCTTGTCCACCCGCACATGCAGGGGCACAAAGAAGTCGGCATCGCGGGTCATGAAGGCCCGCATCGGGTTGCCCTTGACCGTGGTGGCGTTGATGCGTTCGCGCAGCAGGTGGGCAATGCTCAGCACCACGTCTTTTTCGCGGGTGCCCGAAGGGCCGGTGGCCCCCGGGTCTTCGCCGCCGTGGCCCGGGTCCAGCGCGATGATGATCAGCCGGTCGGTGGCCTGGGCCTCGGCGCTTTCGGTCGCTGCAGGCTTGTTGGGGCGCACCGGGGGGGGCGGCGGGGGCACGTTGAGGGGCGCCTGCGCCGGGGGATGGGCCGTGCCCGCGCCGCTCAGGCTGGGGCTGGGCTTGAGTTCTGGTCGGCCCGGGGTGGGCGCGGGGGCCGGCGTTGGGGCTGCGGGGTTGCGCTGGGCAATCAACTCACCCAAGGGGTCGGGCAGGGCGGCGGGCTTGCCAGCCGTGCTGGGGCCGCCGGGGTGGACCGGCGCAGGGGGCTGGGGTGGTTGTCGGCTGTCCTGCAGGCGCTCGGCGATCAGGGCCTCCAGGGGGTCGGCCGCCACGGTGGGGTACAGGTCAAAGACCAGTCGGTGCTGGTAGGCCGCCACCGGGGGCAGGGTGAAGACCTGGGGCAGTGCGGGTTGCTTGAGGTCGATCACCAGCCGCACCACGCCTGGGGCGTACTGCCCCACCCGGATGCCGCTGATGAAGGGGTCGTCGGCCTTGACCTTGGCCACCAGCTCTCGCAGGGCCGGGTTCATCTCGATGCCGTCGATGTCCACCGCCAGGCGCGGCGGGTTGGCCACAAAGGTCTGGCGCGCGACCAGGGCGCCGTCTGACTCGATGGTCACCCGGGTGTAGTCGGGCGCGGGCCACACCCGCACGGCCACGATGCTGGCGCCCCAGGCCAGCTCGGTCAGCCCCATCAGCAGCACCACGCCACCGGCCTGCAAGGCCTGGCGGCGGCGCAGCAGGGCGGGTACCCGTGGGGGTTCGGCGGGCGCGTTCAGGTCGGGGTGGAGGCTCATGCGCGCAAGGCCTCCAGCAAGCTCTGGCCCAGTGGGGTGGCGGCCGTCAGCACCACCTGGCGGGGGGCTGCGGGGGCTTCGGCAGCGTCGTCGTTCTCGTCGTCCAAGGGGGGGACACCCTCTGCGTCTTGGCCCTGCACCTGCAACTGCAGCACCAGGTCGGGCGTGGGCAGCATGCCCTGGGCCTTGTCGGGCCATTCGGCCAGCTTCAGGCCCGGGCTGGCGAACAGGTCGCGAAAGCCGGCTTCCTCCCACTCGCGCGGGTCGTTGAAACGGTAGAAATCAAAGTGCCAGATGCGCAGCACCGGTTCTCCGTCCCCCTGGCGGGCCTCATGGGGCTCGACCACGGCGTAAGTGGGGCTTTTGATGCGGCCTTGCACCCCCAGCTCGCGCAGCAGGTGGCGCACAAAGGTGGTCTTGCCAGCCCCCAGATCGCCTTGCAGTTCAATGAAGGCCTGGCGCACGCCGGGCAGTGCAGCCAGGCGGCGGGCAAAGGCCTGGGTATCGGCTTCGTGGCTCCAGATCAGCGTGACAGAAGACGGGTGGGGCGACATGGGCAACGGGGTTCCTACAATTCCGGGGTGCAAATCAACGGCCATCAACTTGTTTCCCACATCCAGGGCTGGGCCCGGGAGCTGGGATTTTCTCAAATCGGCGTGGCCGGCATCGACCTGGCGAGTGCCGAGCCAGGCTTGGAGGCCTGGCTGGCCGCCGGGTTCCACGGCAGCATGAATTACATGGCGGCACATGGGCTCAAGCGGGCTAGGCCGGCCGAACTGGTGCCGGGCACGGTCAGCGTGCTGACCGCGCGCATGGATTATCTGCCCGCCAGCACCCCGCCTGACTGGACCGAGCGCGAACTGGCCCGATTGCAGCGCCCTGGCGAGGCCGTGGTGTCGCTGTACGCCCGGGGGCGCGACTACCACAAGGTGCTGCGCAGCCGCCTGCAAAAGCTGGCCGATCGCCTGGCGGCCGAGATCGGGCCCCTGGGCCACCGGGTGTTCACCGATTCGGCCCCGGTGCTGGAGGCCGAGCTGGCGGCCCGCAGTGGCCAGGGCTGGCGCGGCAAGCACAGCCTGGTGCTGAACCGCGAGGGCGGCTCGATGTTCTTCCTGGGCGAGATCTACCTGGACATCGCCTTGCCACCAACCGATCCGGTCACCGCGCACTGCGGTCAGTGCAGTGCCTGCGTGCAGGCCTGCCCCACCCAGGCCATCGTGGCGGCGCAGCGGGTGGATGCCCGACGCTGCGTCTCCTACCTCACCATCGAGCACGACGGCGCGATCGAGCCAGCCCTGCGCCCCTTGATCGGCAACCGCATCTATGGCTGCGACGACTGCCAGCTGGTGTGCCCCTGGAACAAGTTTGCCCAACGCTCGCCGCTGGCGGATTTCGACGAGCGCGCCGGCTTGTCAGGGCAGACGCTGGCGCACTTGCTGGGCTGGTCGGAGAGCGAATTTTTGCGCCGCACCGAGGGCAGTCCGATCCGGCGCATCGGCCATTGGCGCTGGGTGCGCAACCTGGCGGTCGCGGCTGGCAATGCCTTGCAGGGCGGCTTGGGGGCGGCGGATGCCACGGTGCTGCAGCAAGCCCTGGCGGCCCACCTGGAGGGGGCCGATGAGGTGCTCGCAGAGCACCTGCACTGGGCGCTCAGCGCAACACCCCCAGGGCAAAGGGCAGGCTGACGATGCCCAGCAGGGTCGAGAGCGTGACCAGACCGGCCACATAGGGGCCGTTGTAACCCATGCGCGCGGCCAGCACATAGCAGGTCGAAGCCGTGGGCAGGGCAGAGAATGCCAGCAGCACGGTGGTCTGCACCGTGTCCAGCCCGAAGGCACGGGCCAGGGCCCAGGCCACCAACGGCGAGATCAGGTGGCGGATGGCCAGCACGGCCACCGCCAGGGTGCGCGCCTTGGCCAGTTGGCCAATTTCCATGCCGGCGCCCGCCGACATCAGCCCCAGTGCCAGAGAAGCGGCCCCGATGCGGCTGACGGTGGGGTCCAGCCAGACGGGCACGGTGAAGCCGGCCAGGTTGGCGATGAGCCCGCTGGCCGTGGCCAGCACCAGGGGGTTGCGCAGCACCTCACCCAGAAAACCACGCTTGGCGTGGCGTGCCATGGGCCAGACCGCTGCCACGTTGAAGATCGGCACGCACACCCCGATCAGCACGGCGATCAGCAACATGCCCTGGGGGCCGGCCAGCCGGTCCGCCATGGCCAGCGCCACAAAAGAGTTGAAGCGGAACGCCACCTGCACGCTGGCCGGGTGTTCCCGCCCGCGCATGTGGCGCCCGATGATCGGGAGGTGGGGCAGGGCGTAGGACAGTGCAATGCCGAACAGGCCCGTCAGCACGCCGGCCATGAGCAGCGAGGACGCCTCGCCCAGGTTCAAAGGGCTTTTCACGATCGAGTGAAACAGCAGCACCGGAAAAAGAAAGAAATACACCAGGCTCTCGACCTGCTGCCACACGGTGCGGTTCAGTGCGGTGTATCGGCACAACAGAAAGCCGCAAAGAATCAACGAAAAATCGGGGAAGAGCAGTTGGGCGTAGTTCACCGGTCGAGAATACCAGCCGGGCCTGCGCTCAGGGTTTGTCATTAGCTGCTTTCCACAGAGGCAGGGGTCGTGCTAGCCGTTACGATCTCGGATCCGTTTAAGGTTGACTAGGAGAATTCAAATGCACCGCCGTACCTGGATTGCTGCGCTGGCTCTGAGCACATTGACTGGTGCCGTGTGGGCGCAGTCTTACCCGACCAAGGCCATTCAGCTGGTTGTTCCCTTTGCGCCGGGGGGCACGACCGACATCATTGCCCGTACCATCGCCGACCCGCTGGGCAAGGTGCTGGGGCAACCTGTGGTGGTGATCAACAAGGCGGGCGGCGGTGGCGTCGTGGGCGCCACCGAAACGGCGCGTGCCGTGCCCGATGGCTACAGCCTGGGCGTGGCCACGGTGTCGACCACCGCGGCCAACCCGGCGATCAACCCCAAGATCCCCTACAACCCGCTGACCGATTTCACGCCCATCGTCAACGTGGCTGCCACGCCCAACGTGATCGCGGTGCACCCGAGCTTCCCGGGCAAGGACTACAAGAGCTTTCTGGCCGAGGTGAAGAAGTCGCCCGGCAAGTACTCTTACTCGTCTTCGGGCACCGGCGGCATCGGCCACCTGCAGATGGAGCTCTACAAGAACCTGGCGGGTGTGTTCGTCACCCACATTCCCTACCGCGGCGCAGGCCCGGCCCTGAACGACACGGTGGCGGGTCAGGTGCCGATGATTTTCGACAACATGCCCTCGGCCATGCCCTTTGTGCGTGAAAACCGGCTGATCCCCATCGTGGTGGCCGCCCCCACGCGCCTGGCCGCCCTGCCCAATGTGCCCACCTTCAAGGAAGTGGGGCTGGAGCCGGTGAACCGCATGGCCTACTACGGCATCTATGGCCCCAAGGGCCTGCCCAAAGAGGTGGTGGACAAGATCAACGCCGGCGTGCGCAAGGCCCTGGAAGACCCGGCCGTGCGCAAGCGCATCGAAGACACCGGCTCGATCATCGTGGGCAACACGCCCGAGCAGTTTGCCGATCAGATCAAGTCGGAGTACGAGGTCTACAAGCGCGTGGTGCAGCAGCAGAAGCTGACCCTCGATTGAGGCCATGGGGCCTCCGGGCCCCATACAACCCACAAAGCCCATACAGCCGCTACAGGCCGGTCGCTCACCGCAGCGCCCGGCCTTTTTGGCGTCTGGGGCGTGGCATAGTTCAAGCTCTGCCTGTCCTCACCCATGCCCACGCCGCCTCAGCCCACGCCCGCCCCCACACCGGTCAGCCAGGGCCTGATCGACAGCTTCATCGATGCCCTGTGGCTGGAAGATGGCCTGTCGCAGAACACGCTGGCGGCCTACCGGCGTGATCTCACCCTGTTTGCGGGCGCGCTGGCCCAGCAGGGGCTGTCGCTCGATGGGGCTGGCGAGGCGCACATCCAGCAGTACTTTGCCCAGCGCCACGATCAGAGCCGCATCACCACCTCCAACCGGCGGCTGACCGTGCTGCGACGGTATTTTCATTGGGCCCTGCGTGAGCGCCACATCACCGCCGATCCCACGCTGCGCCTGCAGGCCGCGCGCCAGCCCCTGCGCGTGCCCAAGACGCTCAGCGAGGCCCAGGTCGAGGCCTTGCTGGCGGCGCCCGACACCAGCACCCCTTTGGGCCTGCGCGACCGGGCCATGCTGGAACTCATCTACGCCAGCGGCCTGCGGGTGTCCGAACTGGTGGGCCTGCGCCTGCATGAGGTGGGCCTGGCCGAGGGCGTGCTCAAGGCCCAGGGCAAGGGCGGCAAGGAGCGCTTGGTGCCTTTTGGCGAAGTGGCCCGCGACTGGCTGCAGGCCTATCTGGCGCAGGCCCGCCCGGCCATCCTGGGCGGGCAGCTCAGTGACGACCTGTTTGTCACCCAGCGCGGGCAGGGCATGACCCGGGCCATGTTCTGGGTCATCGTGCGCAAGAACGCCGAGCGGGCGGGCATCCGATCGCCCTTGTCGCCGCACACGCTGCGCCATGCCTTTGCCACCCACTTGCTCAACCACGGGGCCGATCTGCGGGCCGTGCAGATGTTGCTGGGGCATGCCGACATTTCGACCACCACCATCTACACCCATGTGGCCCGTGAGCGCCTGCGCCAGTTGCACGCCCAACACCACCCACGGGGCTGACGGACGTCCGGCCCTGACCCCATCCCCTTTTCTGGCTCTGGAGTATCCATGTCCCTGACCTCACGCCGTCGATTTCTGGCCTTGTCCCCCGCGCTGGGGCTGTTGCCTGTCACCCGCTGGGCCCAGGCGCAGACCCCCCCGGCCTGGCCCACCCGCCCGGTGCGCCTGCTGGTGGCCTACCCGCCCGGGGGGGTGAGTGATGTGGTGGCCCGCCTGCTGGCCGAACGCCTGCAAGGGCCGCTGGGCCAGCCGGTGGTGATCGAGAACAAGGCCGGCGCGAGCGGGGCGATCGCCATGGATGCGGTGGCCAAATCGGCCCCCGATGGCTACACCCTGGGCTTCAGTGCCATCAGCCCGCTGACCTTGAGCCCCCATCTGGGCAAGCTGCCTTATGACCCGGCCCATGACCTGGTGCCGGTGGTGAATGTGATGGCCTCGCCCGTGCTGCTGCTGGCCACGCCCGGGTCAGGGCTGGCTGATTTTGCCGGGTTGCTGGCGCAGGCCCGCAAGCAGCCCGGGCAGGTGCGCTGGGCCACGGCCGGTCAAGCCTCGCTGGGGCACATCATGCTGGAGCAGTTGCGGGCCGCGGCCCAGGTTGACATCACCCACGTGCCCTACAAGGGCGGCGGGCAGCAGATGACGGACGCCTTGAGCGGCCAGTTTGAGGTCTTGTCGACCAATGCCAGTGCCGCCGTGCTGCAGCATGTGAAGAGCGGGCGCCTGCAGCCCTTGGCGGTGGGCGCGGCCAGCCGTCTCGAGGCCTTGCCCAAGGTGCCCACACTGGCCGAATTGGCCTACCCCGCCGCCAACCTGGCGTCACAGTTCGGGCTGCTGGCACCGGCCCGCACGCCGGCGGCCGTGGTGGAGCGCATCAACGCCGAGGTGAACCGGGTGCTGGCCCAGCCCGAGGTGCGCAGCCGGCTGCTGGCCAGCGAGAACCTGCCCGTGGGGGGCAAGGCCAGTGATTTCGCGCGCCTGATCGCGCAGGAGTCGGAGGCCAATGCCCGCATCATCCGGCAGGCCGGGATCAAGGCGGAGTGAGGGCCCCGCCCCGTCAGGGCGGGGTGGGGGCGGGCCGAGCGCCTCAGTCGTTGAGCGACTCGGCCCAGTCCAGGGCCTGCAGGTGGGCCCAGTTGACCTGGCGGTTGGACAGGTGAAGTTCGGTGGCCACGCGGGCAAACACCGCGTCGTCTCCCGATTCACAGGCAATGGTCAGCTCCAGGAAGGGCCAGAACACGCCGGTCTTGTTCAGCAGGGCATCGATCACGTTCTGCGGCAGCGAGACCGTGTTCAGCGCCTTGTCCAGCGAGATGCCCAGCATGGTGTCGAGCAGCGAGAACACGCCCACGATGAAAGCGTTGTCGCATTCCTCGGCCGGCAGCAGTTCGGCCGCCAGCAACTCCATCAAGCGACCGCGCACCACGGCCGTGGTGCCCACGGCAGGGGGGGCGCCATCTTTCGAGGTGGTGAGCAGCAGGGCCGCCCAGCGGAACAGCTTCTTCATGCCCAGCATCATCACCGCATGGCGGAACGAGGTCACCTCGACCTGCAGCCCGAAGCCGGCCGAGTTGATGAAGCGCAGCAGGTTGAAAGACAGCGTCGGGTCTTTCTTGAGCAGGTCTTCGATTTCGCCCGCATCGGCCTGTTTGCGCACCAGGTTGATCAACTGGATGATGGTGGCTTGCGAGGGGCGGATGGTCTTGGCCTGCACCAGCGAGGGCTTGGCGAACCAGAATCCCTGGAACAGCTTCACGCCCAGCTTGGCCATGCGCTCGAACTGTTCGGCCGTTTCCACCTTCTCGGCGATCATCTCGGCCTTGGTGTTGGCCCGGGCGAACTTGATCAGGGGTTCGGCCAATTCCGGCTTCAGGATGTTCATCTCGATCTTGATGAACGAAGCCAATGGCAGCCATGAGACGTAGGCCCGCCGCAGCATCATGTGCGGGAAGGCCAGCCGGAAACCGCGTTCGCGCAGGTCTTTCAGAATCAAGGCCCGTTGCTCGATCAGCTCCACATCGTCGGTGGGCATGGGCGGCACTTCAAGCACCACTTTTTCGGGGCTGATCAGCTCCAGGTGACCACCGGCCAGGCTGTCATGGGTGCAGTTGATGAACACCGTCTTCTTGCCCACCAGGGCTTCGGTGCCGGCGTAGGACAAGGCGTTGAACAGCAAGGCCGCATCGCTGGCTGCGGTGTGGCCGGCGCCCCGGGTGGACCGGTCAAAAAGTTCGTAGCCATACACGGCACGGTGTTCATCGACGATGGCCTGACGCGCGATCACCGAGGCGTTTTCCTCCTCGGCGGGGTTGCCTGCGTCGTTGTCAGCGATTTTGTCCAGCGGAGACAGGTCGCTGTCTCCCAGCGGGGCCTCATTGGGACTCATGGGGTTTCCTTCCTGCGTGTGTGTGGGGTGGGGCACCGGGGCGGGTGTGCGCTCAGGCCTCGTTGACCATCTGATCGGCCCAGGCCAGTGCCTGCAAATGGGCCCAGTTGGCTTGCTGGCCGCTGAGCCGCAGGGCCTGACAGGCCTGGTTGAAGCGCACCTCGTCACCCAGTTCGCAGGCTTCTGCCAACTCCAGCAAAGGAGCGTAGGGGCCAGCCCTGTGCAACAGGACCTCCGTCACGGTGTGGGGCAGGGTCAGGGTTTCCAGCGCCTGATCCAGAGGCACGCCCAACATCACATCGAGCAGCGAGAAGATGCCGACCACGAAGGCATTGTCGGCATCCTCGGGGCTCATGACCTGTTCGGCCAGCAATTCCATCAGACGCCCGCGCACCACCGCCATGTTGCCGATGGTGGCCGGCGAGCTGTCGGCCCGGGTGGCCGTGAGCAGCAAGGCGGCCCAGCGGAACAGCTTCTTGAGGCCCAGCAGCATCACGGCCTGGCGGAACGAGGTGACTTCGCGCGCATAGCCGAAACCGGCCGAGTTGATCAGCCGCAGCAGGTTGAAGGCCAGACCCGCGTCTTTCTTCAGCACTTCCTCGATCTCGTCGGTGCTGGCCTGGTTGCGCACCAACTTGAGCAACTGCAGGATGTGGGCCTGCGAGGGCGAGACCATGCGGGTCTTGACCAGGGTGGGGCGGGCAAACCAATAGCCTTGAAACAACTGCACACCCAGGCTGGAGACGCGGTCGTACTGCTCGGCCGTTTCGACCTTTTCGGCAATCAGGGCCGCATCGGTGCTGCGGCGGGCATTCTTGACCACCTCTTTCAAGTCATTGTTGGCAATCAGCGCCAGATCCAGCTTGACGAACGTGGCCAGCGGGCGCCAGAGCGCGTAGGTCGGCTCCAGCACAAACTGCCCGAAGGCGAGCCGGAAGCCCCTCTGACGCAACTGCGCCAGAATGGGCAGTCGGTGCTCCACGTTCTGGGGGCTTGGGTCGTCCAGGGCCGGGATCTCCAGCACCAGCCGCTCGGGGTTGACCAGGTCGAGGTGACCACCGGCCAGGCTGTCATGGGTGCAGTTGACAAACAGGAACAACTTGCCGAACAGATCCTCTTCGCCCACATGCGAGAGCGCATTGAACACCAAGGAAACGTCAGAGGCCGCAGTGTGGTCGCCCGTGGCCTGGCTGCGGTCAAACAATTCGTAGCCCACGATGTTGTGGGAGGCATCGACGATGGCTTGGCGGGCAATCATGGGCGCCTGGGCTTGTCCGTGGGCCGAGGAGGGAGCCCCGCCAACAGCAGGGGCATTGTTCGGACGTACAGCAGTCATGTGGGGGGGCCTTTCACGGCCGCTATTTTAGGGATGAACGGAGCTTCAGACTCTCTTGGTGGCCTCCCAAGCCGGGCTTTATCCGTTTTGCAACCATTCCATCTCGATTTCCGTGAACCCTGCCGCACGCCGGGCCTGGTCATTGAAGGGCGGGCGCATGCGCGGGGCCTCGTGGCGGCGTGTCAGTTCGGGGTAGAGGGCGACCGGGTCCAGGCCTTGGCGTTCACACAGCCAGCGGTACCAATGGTTGCCGATGGCCACGTGGCCGACTTCGTCGCGCAAGATGATGTCCAGCACGGCCACGGCCCCCAGGGCGTCGGGGGTGCCGATGCGCCGCAGCTTGGCCTGGATCAGCGGCGTGGCGTCCAGGCCGCGGGCTTCCATGGTGCGGGGCACCAGGGCCATGCGCGCCACGATGTCGTCCGCGGTGCGCTCACACATGGACCACAGGCCCTGGTGGGCCGGAAAGTCGCCGTAGTCCCAGGCTTGCCCGTTGTGGGGCATGCCTTGCAATTGCGCGCGCAGCAGTTCGAAGTGGTAAGCCTCCTCGCGCGCCACCCGCAGCCAGTCGGTGTAGAAGGCGTGCGGCATGCCGGCAAAGCGCCAGACCGCATCGAGCGCCAGGTTGATGGCATTGAATTCGATGTGCGCAATCGAGTGCAACAGAGCGGCCCGCCCCTCCACCGTGCTGGGCGAGCGCTTGACGACTTCGGTGTGCTTGACCAGGGGCGGGCGGTCGGGGTGGCCGGGCAGCGAGGCGCCTGCGGGCGGCTGCAGACGTGCCTCCACGTCCAGCACCAGCGCTGGGGCCTGCTCGTGCAAGGCCACGGTGGCGGCCACTTTTTGGGCCGGATCGGTGAGGCACAAGACCTCCAATGCACGTTGACGTAGCTCCATCTCTACAATTCTAGGCTGCGCGGCTGGGCATGCCCGGCACTTGATGGCCGACAAAGCGGCCCCAAATGGACCCACTGGAGACAAAAAATGGCAGTGTATGAACTCGACGGGGTGGCCCCGGAAGTGGCCGAATCGGCCTGGATTGCAGACAGCGCCCAGGTCATGGGCCGGGTCAGCATCGGGCCGGACGCCAGCGTCTGGTTTGGCACGGTGGTGCGTGGCGATACCGAATCCATCACCATCGGCGAAGGCTCGAACATCCAGGACGCTAGCGTGCTGCATGCCGACCTCGGCAAGCCGCTGGTGGTGGGGCGCAACGTGACGGTGGGCCATCAGGTCATGCTGCATGGCTGCACCATCGGCGATGAGTCGCTGATCGGCATCGGGGCGGTGGTGCTCAATGGAGCGCGCATCGGCAAGAACTGCCTGGTGGGGGCCGGCTCGCTGGTCACCGAGGGCAAGGAGTTTCCGGACGGCTCAATGATCATCGGCAGCCCGGCCAAGGCGATTCGCCAGCTCAGCCCCGAGCAGATTGAAGGGCTTCGCCAGAGTGCGAAGCATTACATCGACAACGCCCGCCGTTTCAAGGCGGGTCTGCGTCGCATCGACTGAGCCCCCGGGCTTGTTCGAGGTGGCGATTTTCAGGATTTTTTTGCGTGTCTGAACTTCATAAATTTCTCTTTGATGGCCTGCCGGTGCGCGGCATGATCGTGCGCCTGACGGATGCCTGGACCGAGGTCCTGGCCCGGCGCGCCGCCAATTCGGCCACCGGGGCCTACCCGGTGCCAGTGCGCGAGCTGCTGGGTGAGATGGCCGCGGCCAGCGTGCTGATGCAGTCCAACATCAAGTTCAATGGTGCGCTGGTGCTGCAGGTGTTTGGCGACGGCCCCGTGCGTGTGGCCGTGGCCGAAGCCCAGCCCGACCTCAGTCTGCGCGTGACGGCCACCCTGGTCGGCGAGGTGCCCGAAGACGCGCGTCTGAGCGAGATGGTCAATGTCCACAACAAGGGGCGTTGCGCCATCACCCTCGACCCCAAGGACAAGTTCCCCGGCCAGCAGCCTTACCAGGGCGTGGTGCCCTTGTTCGACGACCACGGCCACAAGCTCGAAAAGCTCAGCTCGGTGCTGGAGCACTACATGCTGCAAAGCGAGCAGCTCGACACCTGCCTGGTGCTGGCAGCCGACGACAAGGTGGCCGCTGGCCTGCTGATCCAGCGCCTGCCGCTGGAAGGCGAGGGCAATCTGGCGGGCAGCCTGCGCTCGGCCGCCAACGAAGACGAGATCGGCCTGAACGAGCACTACAACCGCATCGCCCTGCTGGCGGGCAGCCTCAAGCGCGAGGAACTGCTGACGCTGGATGTGGACACCATCCTGCGCCGCCTGTTCTGGGAAGAAAAAGTGGTGCGCTTCGAGCCCCTGCAGGGTGCCACCGCGCCGCGCTTCGCCTGCAGCTGCAGCCGAGAACGCGTGGGCCAGATGATCCGTGGCCTGGGCACCGAAGAGGTTGAAAGCATCCTGGCTGAGCAGGGACAGATCGAAGTGGGCTGTGAGTTCTGCGGCCAGCAATACCATTTCGACGCGGTGGACGCGGCCACGCTGTTCACACGCGATGAGCATCACCTGGCGCCTGGCACCAAGACGGTGCAATAAAAGCAATGCACTCGATGGGTGCCTGCCGTGAACAAAACGCCCCTTGATGGGGCGTTTTTGTTTCAGGGCCCGCGTGGCAGCAGCCCCGAGAAGAGCTTGTGCTCGCAGGCACCGTCACTGCAATGCTCGCAGCGCCAGGGTCGGTTCAGCACCTGTTCGTCACGCAGGCTGGCGATGCGTTCGAGCAGGCGCTCGCGCCCCGGCAGTCTGGGCAGTCGGGTCAGGGGCAGCAAGGCGTTTTGCAGGCGGCGCTCGCCCGTGCCGTACACCACCTGGTAGGGCAGTTGGTGCTCGGTCAGTGCCTGTCGCAGCCGGGCGTCCACCGGTTCACGCACCTGGGTGCCATCGCGCTGCAGGCCGTCGGCCACCCAGGGCAGGTCCAGGCCGGTCAGCAGGGTCAGGGCATAGCCTTGCTGGTGGCGCGCCGCGTCGGCGTACAGGCGGGTGTCCTGGAACAGCAGGTCGCTGTACACCGCCGTCATCAGCGGGGTGGTGTCGGCCAGCACCAGGGCTGCGTCACGGGCGGCGGCGATCACGCGCCGGGCCTGCTCCTGGGCGATGGCCGATTGTTCCTCGGGCAGGGGGGTGCGGGCTTCGCGTTCGCACCATTCGCGCAGGTACTCGGGCACCACGGTGCAGGCGATGCCGCAGTCGTTCAAGGCCTGGCCCAACGCCAGGCTGAGGGCGGTCTTGCCGGTGCTTTCTGCGCCCAGCAGGGCCACGCGCAGCGCGGTTTCAGCCATGGGCCTGGCCCGCTGTCTGGAGCGCTGTCTGGGCTTGGCGTTGCTGCCCTTGCTGCAGTCTCCAGGCCCGCCAGCCCACCACGCTCAAGGCGCTGAACAGGGCGTACAGCACGGTGGTCAGCCACAGGCCCTTGTAGGCAAACAGGCCGATGCAGACCAGGTTGACGATCAGCCACACCAGCCAGTTCTCGGTCAGCTTGCGCCCCAGCAGCACCTGGCCGACCAGGCTGGCGGCGGTCGGGAAGGCGTCCCACCAGGGCACGTCGGAATCGGTGTAGCGCTGCAGAAACCAGCCGGTCAGCGGCCACAGGGCGGCACAGGCCAGCACCACGCCCAGGCGCCCGCGTGCACCCAGCGAACTGATGCGCAGGGCCTGGCGGGGGGCGCCGCCGTCTGAGGTCTTGCCGCCTTGCAGCCATTGCGACCAGCCCCACAGGGCCAACACGGCAAAAAAAGCCTGCAGCAGGGCATCGCCATACAGGCGGCTGCGCCAGAACAGCAGCAGGTAGAGGGCCGAGCTCAGCATGGCGAGCGGCCAGCCCCAGTGGATTTCGCGGATATTGCAGGCCACCATGGCGAGTGCCAGGCCGAAAGCGACGACCTCAAGCCAACTGGTGGAGGCGCCCCAGAGTTCAAACGCGGTGGTGAACAGGGCATCCATGGAGAAAAGGCGCCGCAGCCATCAGGCTGGGCGCTTATTTGGTGATCTGGACGAAGATCTCGTTGGGCTTGACCATGCCCAGCTCGATGCGGGCACGTTCTTCAACCATGGCCAGCCCCTCCTTGAGGTCGTTGACCTCGGAGGCGAGCTGGTCGTTGATGCGCTGGGCCGCCGCGTTGCGGGCCTGCTGCTCGTCGATCTTCTGCTGCAGGCTGGCGACGTTGGGAATGCTGCCGCGGCCTAGCCAGAGCTGGGCGTGCAGCAGGCCCAACATGGCCAGCAGGATCAGCGGAAGCAGGCGAAGGCCCATGGCGGTATCAGCACATCATGCGCAGTGGTGGTCAGCGCAGATTGTAGAAGGCAGCACGGCCCGGGTAGACGGCGATGTCGCCCAGATCTTCTTCGATGCGCAGCAGTTGGTTGTACTTGGCGATGCGGTCGCTGCGGCTCATCGAACCGGTCTTGATCTGACCGGCGTTGGTGCCCACGGCGATGTCGGCAATGGTGGAGTCTTCGGTTTCGCCCGAGCGGTGCGAGATCACGGCGGTGTAGCCGGCGACCTTGGCCATCTCGATGGCCTGGAAGGTTTCGGTCAGGGTGCCGATCTGGTTGATCTTGATCAGGATCGAGTTGGCGATGCCCTTGTCGATGCCTTCCTTCAGGATCTTGGTGTTGGTCACGAACAGGTCGTCACCCACGATCTGGACCTTCTTGCCCAGGCGTTCGGTCAGGTGCTTCCAGCCGTCCCAGTCGCCTTCGGCCATGCCGTCTTCGATGCTGATGATGGGGTACTTGTCGCACCAGGTGGCCAGGATGTTGGTCCACTCTTCGGCCGACAGCACCAGGCCTTCGCCTTCGAGGTGGTACTTGCCGTCCTTGTAGAACTCGCTGGCAGCGCAGTCCAGGCCCAGGGCGATCTGTTCGCCGGCCACGAACCCGGCCTTGTCGATGGCTTCGAGGATCAGCTGGATGGCGGCCTCATGGCTGGCCACGCTGGGGGCAAAGCCGCCTTCGTCGCCCACGGCGGTGCTCATGCCCTTGTCGTTGATGATCTTCTTGAGGGCGTGGAACACCTCGGCACCGTAGCGCACGGCTTCGCGGAAGGTGGGGGCGCCCACCGGGATGATCATCAGCTCTTGCAGGTCGAGGTTGTTGTTGGCGTGCGCGCCGCCGTTGATGACGTTCATCATCGGCACTGGCAGCTGCATGCCGCCCATGCCGCCGAAGTAACGGTACAGCGGCAGGCCCGATTCCTCGGCGGCAGCGCGGGCCACGGCCATGGACACGGCCAGCATGGCGTTGGCGCCCAGGCGGCTCTTGTTGTCGGTGCCGTCCAGGTCGATCAGGGTCTTGTCCAGGAAGGCCTGCTCGGAGGCGTCCAGGCCCAGCACGGCCTCGGAGATCTCGGTGTTGATGTGCTCAACGGCCTTGAGCACGCCCTTGCCCAGGTAGCGCGACTTGTCGCCGTCGCGCAGTTCGATGGCTTCACGGCTGCCGGTGGAGGCACCCGAGGGCACGGCGGCGCGGCCCATCACGCCCGATTCGAGCAGGACGTCGCATTCGACGGTGGGGTTGCCGCGGCTGTCCAGGACTTCACGGCCGACGATGTCTACGATTGCACTCATGTTGTCTTCTTTCAATACAAAACAAAAACGGTCTGCAGTCAGGGGGCTCAGACCCCTTCAACCACGATCATGCGCATGATGGCCGCGCCCTCGCGGGCCGCACGGGCCTTCCCATATTCGGGCGAATCATAAAAGGCCCGGGCAGCGGCCACGTTTGCGAACTTCAGGATGACCAGGCGCTCAGGCGCCCAGTCACCTTCCAGCACCTCGACCTGACCACCGCGCACGCACACTTCGGCCTGGTGGGCCTGCATGGCGGCGGTGGACCATTGGCGGTACTCGTCGTACTGCGCGGGGTTGGTGACCGTGACGTTCGCAATGATGTACGCACTCATGTGAAATCGGTCTCCAGGAAGGGCGTCTTTTTGGTGACCAAATCCAACGCGAGCAAGGTCTCGAGCAAGGCCTTCATGCGCTTGAGCGGCACGGCGTTGGGGCCGTCGCTCAGCGCCTTGGCCGGGTCGGGGTG
>Ga0208269_100360_pt1 | contig 23858 bp, 17 predicted proteins | sample LakWasMe88_LOW11_2_FD_183912 | JGI IMG/M metagenome (GOLD analysis project Ga0208269, IMG submission 183912) | Freshwater sediment methanotrophic microbial communities from Lake Washington under simulated oxygen tension - Sediment Metagenome... | ecosystem: Environmental > Aquatic > Freshwater >...
GGGCCTGGTGTGGATGGCCGCCGCAGTGTTCTTCGCGCTGCGCACGGCCAATCGCTTCTGGATGTGGGTGGGCGGCGTGGGCACGGGCCTGGCGGTCGCTGCCGCCTGGTGGTTCAGCGCACTGGTGGCGCATACCTCGTTCAATGTCGTACCCATTCAGGGGCTGACTTTCAGTGGCCCCTCGGCCGAATGGCTGATGCGGGTGCTCAGCGCACCAGGCGCGGCGGTGGGTTTCGATTTCGGCATGCTGCCCGGCGTCTTCCTCGGCTCGCTCATCGGAGCCATCGTCGGGCGCGACCTCAAGATCGAGGGATTCAAGGACGGCTACAGCATGGCGCGCTACATCGTCGGCGCGGTGGCCATGGGTTTTGGCGCCATCATGGCCGGTGGTTGCGCCGTGGGGGCGGGCATGTCAGGCGGCGCCATTTTCGCCCTCACCGCCTGGCTGACCCTGATCGGCATGTGGGCCGGCGCCGGCCTGATGGACCGGTTGCTCGACCACCAGCCCGAGGCACAACCCGGCCCGGCACTGCGCGAGCGGGCATTGCCCATTTTGCCTTGATGCACCAGAAAAAATCAATCAAAATAGGCTCTGTCGCTTATATTTATTGATTTTTTAGCTATATATATTATAGCAACTTTGACTACAACAGGCCCTGCTCAACCGAGTGAATCTGCCCAGATGGCCCGCGCCCAGGCCAGCGCATGGTGGCCTTCGAGGTCGCTTGCCTCGACCGAGACACCCCCCGCGCAGGCCGCCGGCAGCATCGTCTTTCGGGTAGCGTCGTAGTGGTGCATGCTGACCACGTGGACCGCGTCTGTGTCGCTCACGAAGCTGCAGCAGGTGTTTTTGTAGAGCGGCTCGGAGCTGGGCAAGTCCCTCAGAACGTGTTCACTCCCATCGCAGCGCCGCCACGTCGTGCGCAAAAATTGGGTAATTCATCCACAGCCCTTTGAGACCCTTGCGCGCGACGGTGCTGAGTTGGGGGGCAAAAATCCAGGCATTGACCGCATCATTGGCAAGCTTGCGCTGCAGTTGCGCAAACAGCACCTGGTGCTCACGGGCGCTGCTGCTGGCCGCGTGGCGCTCAACCAATTGGCGAAACTCAGCACTGTCGTAGCCGAAATAGTAGTTGGGGTCGGTGTAGATGGGGTAGTCAAGCGGTTCGACGTGGTTGATCAGCGTGAGGTCGAAATCCCCTTTGAAGGCGCCCGACAGCCAGTGTGCCCAGTCCACAGGCTCGGTGGTCACGTGGATGCCAATCGCTTCCAGCGCCGCCACGATCAACGGCGCACCATCGCGTGCATAGGGCGTGGGCGGCAGCGTCAGAGTCAGCGAGAGCGGCAACTTGACCCCGGCTTCGCGCATCAAGGCTCTGGCGCGCTTGGGGTCGTAGGGGTAGAGGCCGGCCAGGTGCACATAGCCCGCATCGGTTGGCGAAAAATGGCTGCCAATGGCTTTGCCCCGGCCGTCGAGCACCTGCTGGATGAAGCGCTCCCGGTCGATGGCATGGGTGATGGCACGGCGCACGCGCACGTCGTCCAGCGGCTTGCGACGGTTGTTCAGCGCCAGCATGCCTTTGCCGCTGGAGGCCCCGATCAGCACCTGGTAAGCCCTGTCGGCCTGAAAGCGCTCGACGGTCTGCGTGGCGATGTTGAAAAACACGTCGACTTCACGTGCCGCCATGGCCGTCGCCTGGGCAGCGGGCTGATTGATGAAGCGAAACTTCACCGTATCCATGAACACTTGGCTCGCGTTTCGGTAGTCTGCATATTTCACGAGGGAGATGCTGCTGCCTCGGTCCCAGCGCTCGAAGCGGTAGGGGCCTGTGCCCACGGGGTGGCTGGCGGCCTGCTCCGCCGTGGCGGGGTGGAGTACCACGGCAGTGCTCTCGCCCAGACGGAACAAGGTATTGGCGTCAGCATGGTGCAGTCGCAGCACCACGGTGTAGGCGTCGGGCGTTTCTATGGCGGCGATATTGTCAAACAAGGCCTTCTTTGCCTTGTTGGTCGACGCAGGTGCCATGGCGCGCTCGAAGGAAAAGCGCACCGTCGACGCGTCAAACGGCGCACCGTCATGAAAACGCACGCCCTTGCGCAGCGCGAAACGGTAGGTCTTGCCCTCGTTTTCCAGGCGCCAGCCGCTTGCGAGCAAAGGCGAAGTGGAGCCGCTCTCCTCGATCTTCACCAGCCCTTCCAGCACGTTGTAGTGCACTACCTCACCAATGGATGCTGCCGCCGCCACGGTAGGGTCAAGGCCGTCTGGCTCAAGAGAAATACTGAATACCACTTGGGAGCCGCCCGGTTCAGCGCGCGCAGGCGCACACAGTGCGGCCAGGGCCAGGATCGCGGCAAGCAGTAGTTGCAGGGTTCGGCGAAGCACAAATGGTCCTTTAAATCATGCACTCCCCATTCGACGCTTGCCGGGAGCGCTCGATGCATTTACAAAATCTGACATAGTGTGCCATCACTGTATTGCGCACACTGTTAGAAGCCTCTCCACGCCATGTCTGTCCGTCACGCATTGCTTCACTCTCCCTACCGCGCCCTGCTTGCGCGACTGGCGATCGGCATCGCAGTACTGGCCAGTCTGGGGCTGCTGTGGGCAGTGACCATGGTGTACCAGGACCGCACAGCGCTGTATCGCCATCAGGCTGAACGCGAACTGCAGACCATCAGTCGCCTGCAGGCCAGCGCGGTATCCGACTGGCGCGAGAGGCGCTTGGCCGACGCCAGCGCCTTGACCGACGATGGCCTGTTTGCCCAGGCCGTGGCACGCTGGCGCGACACTCCATCTTCCGAGGCAGAAACGCCGGTGCACGACCGGCTGCGCATTCTTCAGGAGCGCGCGCGCTACACAGCGGTGTCTTTCGTCAGCCCCGAAGGGGCGCTGCTGCTGCCCGCAGGCTCTTCAAGTGCTGTCTTGCCCGCCCTGGAGCAGGAGGCATTGAAGCGGGCGCTTGAGAGCGCAACGCCGAGCGTGGTGGAACCCAGGAGCGACCCGTTTTTTGCCTTTCCGTTCTTCAGCCTGATGGCTCCCATCTACGACGGCATGCGGCCTCTGGGAGCCGTGTGGTTGGTGATCGACGTGCGCACCAGCCTCTATTCCTTGCTCACGCCCTGGCCCACCGCCAGCAAGAGTGCCGAATCTGCCCTCGTCAGTGCGGAGGGGGCCAATGCTGTGTTGCTCAGCCCTCTGCGTCAGCAAAGCACTCCGACACCCGTTCCACTGGTTCCTGGGTCCGACCAAGGCAATCTGATGATCCAGGCCGTGGCCGGAGCGCGCGGGCTGATTCGCGCCCGCGATGTCGGAGGCAAGGACGTTCTGGCCGTGGTCAACGCCATTGCGGAATCGCCCTGGTTTCTGGTCTCCAAGGTGGATGTGGCCGAAGCATTTGGCGACGCCTCCAGGCGCGAATTGATTGCACTGAGCCTGCCCCTCAGCCTTGCGCTCCTGCTGGCGGGCCTGCTTCTGGTCGCCTGGCAACGGCAGGCCTGGCTGCGCGAGCGCACCCTCAAAGAAAGCCTGGCGCGCAACATGCAGTGGCTTGAGAGTGCGCAGAAGTCGGCGTTGGTGGGCTACTACGCGTACCAAGTCGAAACCGGGGAATTCACCCTCTCGCCCATGGCGGCCGAACTGTTTGGCCTGCCGGGCGACGCGCCGGTGGCGCGCATGCAATGGCTGGCCCAGGTTCATCCAGACGATCGCCCGCATGTGCTTTCAAGCCTTGAAGCCTCGCTGGGTGACGACACTCCGTTGCGAATGCAATACCGCATTGCCGACACACGCAACGAACGTTGGGTGGACATGTGGGGCGAACGCACCATGCCAGGCACCCAAGCCCGCATGACCGGCACCGTCCAGGACATCACCGAGCGCCAGCGGGCCGAGACCAAGCTCGACCAGTACCGCATTGCGCTGGAGGCCCTGGTGCGCCAGGACCCGCTCACCAGCGTGGCCAACCGCCGCGCGCTCACCGAAGCCGTGGCTGTGGAATGGCAGCGTGCGGCGCGCTCGGGTTCCAGCCTGTCTTTGCTGATGATTGATGTGGACCACTTCAAGGCCTTCAATGACCGCTATGGTCACCTGGCCGGCGACGAATGCCTGCGCAAGGTGGCCACGGCCATGGCGCGGTCGGCATCGCGTGCGAGTGATCTGGTGGCTCGCTACGGCGGCGAAGAGTTTGCGGTCCTCCTGCCCGACACGGACGCACGCGATGCGATGGTCATCGCCGAACAGTTGCGGCTCGCGGTTCGCAAGCTGTCCATCGTGCATGCCGCCTCAGGCGTTGCCGCTGTGGTCACGGTGAGCGTGGGAGTGGCTACGGTGACACCCCAACCCTTGCTTTTCACAAGCCAGGGCGTCGAGCCCAGTCGAGCCAGTGCCAAGGCCAGCGCTGAGCGCGACTCACAGCAACTCTTCCGCCAGGCAGACGATGCGCTCTACGCAGCCAAAGCAGCCGGGCGCGACACCGTTATGGCCTGTGCCGCTGCGGTGTCCGAGCAGGCGCCGCCAGACCTCAAGCCTTCGCCGCCCACACAGCGCAACGCTTGAATTCGGGAAAGTTTCCAAACGGGTCGAGGGCGGGGCTCGTCAATCATTGGAAGGCGCATCTCCGTCGCAAACGCCACCCAATGTCTCTCGCGCAGGCAGCAGAGAGCGTCGTTCAGCACCGGCAGTTGCTCGATCAAAAAGTCGTTGCCTGTGGGGCAGCTACGGGCCCGCGCAGGGCGCTTCAGAGCGGGCAGCGGCCGGTATGGGCCCGGAAAGGGCCAGGGTCAGCGCAAAGATCCTGCGCTTCATGAAAACTTCCGCGAATCAACAAGATGCACTCGGCGAGCGACAGACAGTCCGATTGGCAGGCGTCTCAGGTGTCCTTGGACACCGAAATCGTCGGAATCCTGGCGGAAAAATCTTTGCTCTGTTGGGCTATTTTTACCGCTACGCTGCGCGCCATGCGCTTGTAGATTTGCGCCACCTCGCCTTCGGGGTCAGCCACCACGGTCGGCTTTCCGCTGTCGGCCTGCAGGCGAATCTGCATGTCGAGCGGCAGCGCGCCAAGGTACTCCATGCCGTATTCCGCCGCCATTTTTTTGCCGCCGTCAGCACCGAAGATGTGCTCCACGTGGCCACAGTTGCTGCACACGTGCACTGCCATGTTTTCGACGATTCCCAAAATCGGCACACCCACTTTCTCAAACATCTTGATGCCGCGCTTGGCGTCCAGCAGAGCGATGTCCTGCGGCGTGGTGACGATGACGCCACCGGTAATCGGCACGCGCTGGCACAGCGTGAGCTGGATGTCGCCGGTGCCGGGCGGCAGGTCGATGACGAGGTAGTCCAGATCGCGCCAATTGGTCTGCCGCAACAGTTGCTCCAACGCCTGCGTGGCCATGGGGCCGCGCCAGATCATGGCTTCGTCCTGGTCGACCAGGAAACCAATCGACATCACCTGAATGCCGTAGTTCTCCAGCGGCTCCATGTTCTTGCCGTCCACGCTCTCGGGACGGCGGTTGATACCCAGCATCATGGGTTGGCTGGGGCCGTAGATGTCGGCGTCCAGCACGCCCACACTGGCGCCCTCGGCCGCCAGCGCCAGGGCGAGGTTGGCGGCGGTGGTGCTCTTGCCCACGCCGCCCTTGCCCGACGCCACGGCAATGATGTTTTTCACCTGCGGCAAGAGCTGCACGCCGCGCTGCACCGAATGCGCGGAAATCTTGCTCGTGATGTTGACCGACACATTGCCCACGCCAGCCACGCCCCGCGCAGCGGCCACCAACTGGGTGCGCAGCACCGGTACCAGGCTCTTGGCGGGGTAACCCAGCTCCACTTCGAAGGCCACGTCGCCCCCGCTTATCGTGAGCTTGTGCAGGGCCTTGGTGCTGACAAAGTCCTTGCCGGTATGGGGGTCCTGCACGGTGGCCAGAGCGGCCAGCAGGTCGTGTTCGGAAACAGCCATTCAATCTCTCCAGGTAATGCCCAAGTCTATTGCCTTGCTACGACAATGTGGGCAGTGGGGGCACGCGCCGCCCCAGCGTCTACAAGGAGCCCCGTGAAACTGAAAATGGCCGACAACTCGCTGTTTGCGATCCTGCTGCGCTCACCCTGGTGGGTGAGCTTTTTGGTGGCTGGTGCCATCACGGCGGTGGTAGCCGCATTGGCGCCCGATCGCTTCAAGGCCTTTGGTGCGGTGGCCTCGCTGCCGCTCTTTGGCGTGGGCTGTGTGGCGGCCTGGCGACAGTGGCGGGCGCCTGCTGCAGCCCAGGTGGCGGCCCAAGCGGCAGCGCTGCGCGCCATGAATTGGCGCGAATTCTCTGCGGCCCTGGAGAGCGCCTGGCGCGCCCAGGGCGCCAACGTGCAGGCGGTGACCGGGCTGGAAGCCGATTTTTGCGTGGAACAAGGGGGCCGCACGGTGCTGGTCAGCGCACGCCGCTGGAAGGCGGCCAGCCACGGCGCCGAGCCCATGGCCCAACTGGTGGCCGCCATGCGCAAGCGCGAGCTGTCTGCGGGGCAGTATCTGGTGGCGCAAGGCACGGTCAGCGACTCCGCCCGCGCGCTGGCCCGCAGCGAAGGTGTGGCCTTGATTGAAGGCGACGCACTGGCACGCATGCTGCTGGAACAAGGGCGATAGCCTGGGTTTTCCCGTGGCGCAGGGGCGGCGCGGCTGCCGCACACTGCAAGATCGTCTGCGTACTCGGTGCAAGCATTTCTGATTCGCAGCAAGACCACAATGGAAAAAACCCTCAACTCTTTGCCGCCCGGAGACGTGCCTGCTCCTGCGGCAGCCGATGCGGCGAGCACGGTGGGCCGCACGGGCTTGTTGCTCACCGGCGGGGGGGCTCGGGCCGCCTACCAGGTGGGCGTGCTCGAAGCCATTGCCGATCTGCGTCTGGCCTGCGGCGCGGGCAAGCAGCCCAACCCTTTTCGCATCATCACGGGCACCTCGGCCGGCGCCATCAACGCCGCCGCCTTGGCCTGCGGCGCCGATCAGTTCGATCGGGCGGTGCGGCGCATTGCCCGCGCCTGGAGCCACATGCAAGCCCGGCAGGTCTATCGCGCCGACTCGTTCAGCGTGGCGCAAAGCGGTGCGCGCTGGCTGACGCTGCTCTCGCTGGGCTGGGTGCTGGCGCGCTGGCGGCGGCTTCGGCCCAAGTCCTTGCTGGACAACGCGCCGCTGGCCCATCTGCTGCGTCAAATGGTGCCTCTGGTGCGGTTACCAATGGTCATTCGCAAGGGCCATCTCGACGCTCTGGCGGTGACGGCATCGAGCTACACCTCGGGCGACCACGTCACCTTTTTTGAGGCCGGCGAGCGCCACGACCCCTGGATTCGCTCGCAGCGCCGCGCCGTGCGCGACCGCATCACGCACGAGCATTTGCTGGCCTCGTCTGCCATTCCCTTCGTATTTCCGGCCACGGCCATCGATGTCGAAGAGCGCACCGAATACTTTGGTGACGGCTCCATGCGCCAGTCGGCACCGATCGCCGCCGCCATCCACCTGGGGGCCGAGCGCATTCTGGTGGTGGGCGCCGGGCGCATGCACGAGCCCAAAGATCCCACCCCGCAGACCGAAATGCCGGCCTACCCCTCGCTGGCGCAGATTGCAGGCCACGCGCTATCGAACATCTTTCTGGATGCACTCGCGGTGGACATCGAACGCATGGAGCGCATTAACAAGACGATCTCGCTCATTCCCCAGGCCTCCCGCAGCGGCAGCCTTCTGCGGCCCATCGAACTGCTGGTGATTGCCCCCTCGCAGCGGCTCGACGCCATGGCTGCGCGCCACGTGGGCGACCTGCCGCCGTCGGTACGCACCATGCTCGGCGCGCTGGGCGTCACCTCCAACATGCAGGACGTGCGCGGCGCGGCGCTGGCCAGCTACCTGCTGTTTGAAGCCGCCTACACGCGCGATCTAATGGCGCTTGGACGGGCCGACACCCTGGCCAAGCGCGACGAGGTCTGCCGGTTTTTTGGCTGGCAGGACACGGGGGTTCCGGTTTCGGCAGAGGCGCAAAGAGTGGAGTCGGCTCTCCCACCGAAAGCTGCGTAGATCGATCTTGGGGCACCCTCGCCCTTCCAGCAGCGGGCGGCACAGAGGCAGGTCCTAAAATTGCCGCTTGCGCCGCGCACCGATTGGAGCGGCGTCCCTGAAAAAGCCCCCGCCCATGCCCCGCAAACTCTTTGTCACCACCGCCCTGCCCTACGCCAACGGCAAGTTCCACATCGGCCACATCATGGAATACATCCAGGCCGACATCTGGGTGCGCACGCAGCGCATGTTGGGCAACGAAGTCAACTTCGTTGGCGCCGACGACACGCATGGCGCGCCCATCATGATTGCTGCCGAAAAGGCGGGCCTGACGCCGCAGGAGTTCGTGGCGAACATTGCCGCCGGCCGCAAGCAGTACCTCGACGGTTTTCACATCGCTTTCGACAACTGGCACAGCACCGACGCACCCGAGAACCACCGGCTGGCCCAGGACATCTACCGCGATCTCAAGGCCAACGACCTGATCGAGACGCGCACCATCGACCAGTTCTTCGATCCCGAGAAATCGATGTTTCTGCCGGACCGTTACATCAAGGGCGAGTGCCCGCGCTGCCACGCCAAGGACCAGTACGGCGACAACTGTGAGGTGTGCGGTTCGGTGTATGCGCCAACCGACCTCATTGAGCCCTATTCCACGCTGTCCGGCGCCAAGCCCGTTTTGAAGTCGTCGGAGCATTTCTTCTTCAAACTCTCTGACCCACGCTGCGTCGCCTTTCTGGAAGACTGGACCCAGGACGGCCGCCTGCAGCCCGAGGTAGCCAACAAGGTGCGCGAGTGGTTCAGCGTGCGCACCAACCCCGACGGCAGCACCAGCGAGGGCCTGGGCGACTGGGACATCTCGCGCGACGCGCCGTACTTCGGTATTGAGATTCCCGACGCACCGGGCAAATATTTCTATGTGTGGCTCGACGCCCCCATCGGCTATCTGGCCTCGCTACAGAACCTGCTGGCCAAGCGCGGCGAAGACTACGGCGCCTACATGGCCGACCCGGCGCTGGAGCAGGTGCACTTCATCGGCAAGGACATCGTCACCTTCCACACCCTGTTCTGGCCGGCCACGCTCAAATTCAGCGGCCGCAAGGTGCCCGACCGGGTCTTCGTGCACGGTTTTCTCACCGTCAACAACGGCGAGAAGATGAGCAAGAGCCGGGGCACGGGCCTGGACCCGCTCAAATACCTGGAACTCGGCATGAACCCCGAGTGGCTGCGCTACTACCTGGCCGCCAAGCTCAGCAGCCGCAACGAGGACATCGACTTCAACGCGGCCGACTTCCTGGCGCGCGTGAACAGCGATCTGGTTGGCAAATACATCAACATTGCGTCCCGCGCCGCAGGGTTCCTCACCAAGCGCTTTGGCGGCCAGCTGGCCGCTGTTTCCGCTGACGGCGATGCGCTGCTGGAACATTTGAAAGGTGTGGCGCCCAGCATCATCGAATTGCTGGCCGAGCGCGAATACGGCAAGGCGCTGCGCGAAACCATGCTGCTGGCCGACCGCGTGAATGCCTACGTGGACCAGAACAAGCCCTGGGAACTGGCCAAACAGGAAGGCATGGACAGCCGCCTGCAAGACGTGTGCAGCACATGCATTGAGGCGTTCCGCCTGCTGACCATCGTGATGAAGCCCGTCCTTCCGGGCCTCGCCGCGCAGGTGGAGGCTTTCCTGAACGTGGCGCCCTTCAGCTTCCAGAGCGCGCAATCGCTGCTCGGCGCCGGCCACCGGATCGGCGAATACAAGCACCTTCTGCAGCGCGTGGACCTTAAGCAACTTGAAGCACTTTTTGAGCCTCCAGCGCAGGATCAGAAAGCGCTTGAAGCTATGAAAAATGTAGCAAATGACGCTGCAACTCTGCCAGGCGGCGAAGCCATCGCGCCCACCATCAGCATCGACGATTTCGCCAAAATCGATTTGCGCATTGCCCGAATCGAGCAGTGCGAGCGCGTCGAAGGCTCAACCAAGCTGCTGCGCCTGACGCTGGACGCGGGCGAGGGTAAGACCCGCAACGTCTTTTCCGGCATTGCCAGCGCCTACGCACCCGAGCAACTCACCGGCAAGCTCACCGTGCTGGTGGCCAACCTGGCGCCGCGCAAGATGAAGTTTGGCCTCTCCGAAGGCATGGTGCTGGCCGCCAGCCACGGCGACGAAAAAGCCCAGCCGGGCATCTACGTGCTCGAACCCGGCCCCGGTGCCCAGCCTGGCATGCGCGTGCGCTAAGCCCAATCCGCCGCCATGCCACTGCACACCTTCCGCCCCCGCGCGATCGATGCGCTGCGGGGCTACAGCAAAAGCCGGCTGCTTTCCGACCTGGGCGCGGGCGTCACTGTGGGCGTGGTGGCCTTGCCGCTGGCCATGGCCTTTGCCATTGCCAGTGGGCTGCCACCGCAAGCGGGGTTGTGGACCGCCATCATCGGTGGCTTCCTGGTGGCGCTGCTGGGCGGTACCAGCGTGCAGATTGGCGGGCCGGCGGGCGCTTTCATCGTCATCGTCTACGGCATCGTCGAGCGCTATGGCGTGGCCAACCTGCTGATCTCTACCGCCTGTGCAGGCGTGCTGCTGTTTGCTTTGGGGTTGCTGCGCCTGGGCAGCCTGGTGCGCTTTGTGCCGGTAAGCATCGTCATCGGTTTTACCAATGGCATTGCAGTGCTGATTGCTGTCTCGCAGCTCAAGGATTTTCTGGGCCTCGCCATCGACAAGATGCCGGGCAATTTCTTCTCGCAAGTGCACGTGATGGCGCTGCATGCGGGCACCGTGAATCCCTACGCCCTGGGCCTGGGCGCCGCCTGCCTGGGCGGCCTGTTCCTCTGGCCACGCCTTTTCATGCACGATTCACCCGTGCTGCGCCTGCCCGAGGGGCACACGGTCCGCTCTTTTGCGCGCATTCCGGCACCGGTAGTGGCGCTCATCACCCTCACCGCCCTTTCGCACGGCATGGGCTACCCGGTGGAAACATTGGGCACGCGCTTTGGAGGGATTCCCCAAAGCCTGCCGGCGTTCGCCTTGCCCGAGTTCTCGTGGGATACGGTGCGCCTGCTGGTGGCGCCCACCATCACTATCGCGCTGTTGGGCGCCATCGAGTCGCTGCTGTGCGCGCGCGTCGCCGATCAGCTGAACATCGACCCTCACATTCGCAAGCACGACCCGAATCAAGAACTGATGGCGCAGGGTCTGGCCAACTTTGTCGTCCCGTTCTTTGGCGGCATGCCGGTGACGGGAACGATTGCCCGCACCGTAACCAACCTGCGCGCGGGCGCCACGTCGCCGGTGGCGGGCATCGTGCATGCGGCAACCCTTGCCGTCATCGTGCTGGCAGCCGCCCCGCTGGCGCTGCACATTCCGCTGGCGGTGCTGGCGGGCATCCTGCTGCACGTGGCCTGGAACATGGGCGAGTGGCACGAATTTGCACGTCTGCGCCATTTTTCAAACCACTACCGCCTGCTGTTGCTGGGCACCTTCTTTCTCACCGTGGTGTTCGACCTGACGGTGGCCGTGCAAGTGGGACTGGTGTTGGCCTGCGCGCTGTTTGTGCGGCGCATGAGCGAGCTGTTTCGCGCCGAGCCCGAAGCTCCGCCAAAGAACGCTGCGCCCACCTTGGCCTGGCGCCTGCACGGCGTGCTGTTCTTTGGCGCAGCGAGCAAGATAGACCCACTGGCGCAAGCCATCGAGGCCGCGCCGCAAGGCGTGCAGGTGCACCTGGATATCCACGACCTGTTTGCCCTTGATACCACGGGCCTCGAAGGTCTGGAGCAAATCCTCAAAGCGGTAGCAGAGCGCGGCGGACGGCTGACCCTCTCGGGCGCACAGGCCCAACCCGCATCGCTCATGGAGCGCTCGGGCTTCAACGTCCGGCTTGCGGCGCAGTCTGCGGCGCCGCAAGGCCCTGCTGCTGCCAGTGCCCCGGGGCACGGCCCGTCCAGCGGCGAAACGCCCGGTTGAAGGCACTGGCCTCCGAAAACCCCAGCCGCCGCGCAATACGCACAAACGGCTCGGCTCCACCGGCCACGGCCTGACAGGCCAGTGCATGGCGCACGCCATCGACCAGGTCGGCGTAGCACACGCCCTCGGCCTGCAAGCGGCGCGCGAATGCCCGTTCCCCCAGCCCAAACTGGCGCGCCGCCTGCGCGCGGCCCGGCACGCTGCCGTCGAGTGCGCCGGTCAGCCATTGCTCGACCCGGGTGCTCAGCAGCACAGGCGCCGACAAGGCAGCCAACTGCACCGCAGCATGGGCGCGGTGCAGTTGCGCCAGTTCGGCATCGGCCTGGGGCAAGGGGGCATCCAGCACGGCGTTCTCCAGCAGCAGTCCATTGAAGGCCTGCTCGAACTGCACCTCGGCCCCCAGGGCCTGCGCATAGGCCGACAAAGGCCCGATCTGCCCGTGGCTGAACTGCACGCGCACGGGCTTTAGCGGCTGGCCGGTCACCCAGCGGCTAAAGCAGACGGCCGCAGCCAGCACGGATTCCACCTGGTGCGGGCTGAACGCAAGGCTGCCCTGCTGCGGGTGATAAATGAGCCAGCTGCGCTGCACCCCAGCCACGGTCTGGAAGCGCCCCCCATCGCTGATGAGGCGCTGGTACTCCTGCAACTGGCCAATGGCGCTGCGCAGCGTGGCCGACGACAGCAGAATGAAACTGACCACATTGAAGCTCCCCGGCCCGACCTGGCGCCCGGTGTTCAGGCCAAAGGCGGCGTCCCCCGTCAGCGCGGCGGCGGTCCGCCAGAGGCGGGTGATGTCGTCCACCGGCCAGCGCGGGGCCCCCAGGCACTCGCTCGCTATCCCAGCGCGGGCCAGCAGGTCGGCGCTGGGCACCCCCTGGCGCTCGGCGGCGGCAATGACGGTGTTGACCCAGCTCAGGGAGACGGTGGGTGCTGAAGTCAACATGCAGTGGCTCCAAGGTCAAGATAGATTCCATGATAAAGCGCTATGGTTCAGCCACAAAAATGGAGACAAACAATGCAATCACAGCCGCACGATGTGGTGGTGGTCGGCGGGGGCCTGGCCGGTATCGTCACCGCGCTGGAATGCCTGCGCGCGGGCCGATCCGTCGCTCTGGTGGACCGCGACACGCCCGAGCGCTTCGGCGGCTTGGCCCTGTGGGCCTTTGGTGGCATGGCACTGGTGGGCACGCCGCTCCAGGCGCGCATGAAGATCCCCGACACGCCCGAGCGGGCGCTGGCCGACTGGCTGCGCTTTGCCGAACTGGGCGAGGGCGACGTGTTGCCGCGCCAATGGGCCGAGCACTATGTGCAGCATTCGCGCAGCGAGGTGCACGACTGGTTGCTGTCTGCAGGTGTCAAGTTCATGCCCGCCGTGAATTGGGTGGAACGCGGCATGAACGGCGACGGCAACAGCGTTCCGCGCTACCACATCGTCTGGGGAACCTCGCGCGAACTGACGCGGCGCATGATTGCCGCGCTGCGCGAAGCCGCGAAAATCGGCCGCCTCACCCTGCTGCATCGCCACCGCGTCTTCGCACTGGAGCACAGCACCGGCCAGGTGTCCGGCGCAGTTGCAGTGCATGAGGGCACGGGTGCCGAAGTGCGCCTCACGGCCCCCGTGGTGGTGCTGGCCATGGGCGGCCTCAACGGTAGCCACGAAGAAGCGCGCGCCAACTGGCCTAACGACCGCCCCCGCCCCACCGCCATGCTCAACGGAGCGCACCCCTACGCCGACGGCAAGATGCACCACTGGGTAGAAGGTGCCCTGGGCGCTCGCATCACCCACCCGGGCGAGATGTGGAACTACGCCGCAGGCTTCCCGCACCCGCAACCGCATTTCGAGGGACACGGCCTCTCCGCCATTCCCTGCAAATCCGCGCTGTGGCTCAACCACCGAGGCGAGCGCATCGGCCCCGAGCCGTTGGTGACGGGTTTCGACACCCACTGGCTGTGCCAGCGCGTGGCAGCCCAGGAGAAGTTCTGGACCTGGCATTTGCTCAACTGGCGGATAGCGGTCAAGGAATTCGCCATTTCAGGCGCCGAGCACAACCAGCGCATCCGGGACAAGCAGTTCCCGGCATTCCTGAAGGAAACGCTGCTCGGCAACCACCGCCTGGTGAAACAAATGGCTGCCGAAAGCCCGCATTTCCTCGTGGACGACACACTCACCGGCCTCGCAGCGAAGATGAACACGCTCACTGGCGCCCACGATGTGCGGCCCCAAGTGCTGCAGGCCACGGCCGACCGCTTCGACGCCAATTTTGCGGATGGCAGCAAGCTGCACAACGACGACCAGATCCGCCGCATCCTGCACGCCCGCCAATGGGGGCCAGACAAGCTGCGCACCTGCGCGCCAGCACCCTTGCAAAAGCCCGGCGCGGGCCCGTTCATTGCCATCCAGATGCAGCTCATCACGCGCAAAAGCCTGGGCGGCCTGCAGACCGATTTGCAAAGCCGCGTGCTGGACGCTGCGGGCCAGCCGATTGGCGGCCTGTACGCTGTGGGCGAAGCAGCGGGCTTTGGCGGCGGCGGCGCCAGTGGCAAGCGCTCGCTGGAAGGCACGTTTTTGCCCGGCTGCATCCTCACCGCGCGCGCTGCGGCCGGCTCCATCACCTCGGGCCGCGCGCTCTGACCCCAACAAGGAATTCACCCCATGTCCAACGGCGCCCAAGCCCTGCTCAAAACACTGGTCGATGCCGGCATCACCACCTGCTTTACCAACCCCGGCACCTCTGAGATGCACTTCGTCGCCGCGCTCGACACCGTGCCCGAGATGCGCGCTGTGCTGGCGCTGTTCGAAGGCGTTGCAACCGGTGCGGCCGACGGCTACGCCCGCATGGCGGACAAGCCCGCCGCCACCCTCCTGCACCTGGGCTGCGGACTGGGCAATGGCCTGGCCAACCTGCACAACGCACGCAAGGGCCGGGTGCCGGTGCTCAACATCGTGGGCGACCACGCAACGCAGCACGTGAAGTACGACGCGCAGTTGCAGTCCGACATAGAAACCGTGGCGCGCAACGTATCGCCCTGGGTGCGCACGTCCCAAAGCACGGCCGCGCTGGGGCGCGACGCGGCCGAGGCCATCACCCAGTGCATGGGCCCGCCGGGCAACGTCGCCACGCTCATCCTGCCGGCCGATGTCTCCTGGGGAGAAGGCGGCGTGCCGCAGGCCGTGCCGCCCAGGCCAGCGCCTCCTGCGGCCGATGACGCCGTGGTGGCCGCCGTGGCCCAGGCGCTACAAGGCCCCGGCAAAAAGGCCTTTCTGCTGGGAGGCCGCGCCCTGCGCGCCGAGGCGCTGATGGTGCTGGGCCGCATCGCCGCAAAGACCGGTGCCAAGCTATTTGCCGAAGTGTTCCCCACCCGCATCGAGCGCGGCGCGGGTCTGCCGCACGTCGAACGCATCGCCTACCTGGCCGAACTGGCTTCGGTGCAACTCACCGGTATCGACCAGCTGATTCTGGTGGACGCCAAGGCGCCCGTCTCGTTCTTTGCCTACCCCGGCAAGAAAAGCTACCTGGTGCCGGAAGACTGCCAACTGCACGAACTCGCCGCGCCCACGCAGGACGTTGCGGCCAGCCTGGACAAGCTCTGCACCGCTGTTGAGGCAGGCCAGACGGCGCCGGTGCTGCAGGCCGCCAGGCGCCCGGCGCGCCCGCGCGGCAAATTCACGGCCGACAAGGTCTGCAAGGCGCTGGGCCATTTGCTGCCGGAGAACGCCATCCTCGTCGACGAAGCGCAGACCTCCGGCATCATGCTGCCGATGTTCACGGCCGGCGCCCCGCGCCACGACGTGCTCACCCTCACCGGCGGCGCCATTGGCCAGGGCCTGCCCAACGCCGTGGGCGCGGCCATTGCCTGCCCGGACCGCAAGGTGATTGCGCTGGCGGGCGACGGCTCGGCCATGTACACGATTCAAGCGCTGTGGACCATGGCGCGCGAGAAGCTCGACGTGGTGTCCATCATTTTCAACAACCGCTCGTACGCCATCCTCAACGTCGAGCTGCGGCGCGTGGGCGCAGCCGGCGCGGGCGACAAGGCGCGCGCGCAGTTGGATCTGAAGAACCCGCCATTGGATTTTGTGCGCCTAGGCGAGAGCATGGGCGTCGCGTCGCGCCGCGCCACCACCACCGAGGAGTTCCTGGCGGCGTTCGAGCACGCCCTGCGCACGCCTGGCCCGCACCTGATCGAAGCCATCGTGCCGCCGACGCTGGCGGGGTTCAAGCTGCGCATCCTGCCGCGCTTGCTCGAATCGCTGGCCAACCTGCCGCAGCCGGTGGCGCGGGCGTTGAAGCGAAAGATTGCGCCATAGGCGCGCGCTCATCTCCCAGAGGCGCTTCGCGCGCAGGGAGCCCTGCGCAGACGTGCTTGGCTTACCGCAAACCACGCTGCTGAAAGTCGCGTTGGGCGGGGCTCGCCCAGGAAGCACACTGCGACGGAAATCGTGAGGACTTTCACTTGGGTTGATGATGGATCAAAGTGGCGGTACTGGCTTCCAAGCGGTTGACATGCCCGAGCTGCCCACCATTTCGGCACCTGACGTCCGTGGCGGGGGTTTCTCCGGGGGGTGCCGTTCTCACTATTGGGAGCATATTCTCAGCATCTCGTCTCGAAGGCAGCGATTTCAAAATCCAGCCCATGTCTGTGGGGACAGGGTACTGGTCGGCAGATCCGTCATAAGGGGAAACCATGCAGATATCTCAGTGCATTTTTACTGCCGGCAATCGCCCACATTTTGACGCGCTACCCGTCCATCGCCAGAACCAGCTCATCCTGGTCTTTGGCAGCACGGCATTGCTCAGCGACAGCAACCATTTCCACGCGATTCGCAGCGCCTTTCCAGGCGGATTGATCGTTGGATGCTCCACCGCAGGGGAGATTCATGGCACCGAGGTAAGCGATGACACCTTGGTAGTGACTGCGGTGAATTTCGAGCACACTCGGCTGCATTTTTCCCAAGAGCGCATTGTCGACTCCTCGGAGAGTTTCGCGGTTGGGCTTGCTCTGGCCGAGTCTTTGCCCGCTGACGAACTCGTGCATGTGCTGGTTTTCTCGGATGGACTCAATGTCAATGGCACGGCCCTGGTGCGGGGCATGCGGGAAGGACTTTCTCCACACGTCGAGATCACGGGAGGTTTGTCCGCGGACGGCGCGAGCTTCCAAAAAACCCTGGTGTGCGCCAATGACGTACCCGCACCAAACCAGGTGGCCGTGGTGGGCTTGTATGGCCACCGTATCAAGGTCGGCTATGGGTCGTTGGGCGGCTGGGATCCGTTTGGTCCCGAACGGGAAATCACCCGCGCCCAGGGAAACGTGTTGTTCGACCTGGACCGCAAGCCCGCGCTGGAGCTGTACAAACGTTATTTGGGGGAGCATGCCGCTGGTTTGCCGGCAACCGGGCTGCTGTTTCCGCTGGCCCTGCGCTATCCCGAAATGGTTGGCGGTACGCACGGGGGCAGCAGCAGCGTTGTGCGCACCATTCTCGGCATCGACGAGGAGCATGGCAGTATGACCTTTGCCGGCGACATGCCTGAAGGTGGATACGTCCGCCTCATGAAAGCCAACTTCGAACGCTTGATCGACGGCGCATCCGGTGCGGCAAGAATCAGCATGAAACCTTTGCAGGACCAGTCTGCTCAGTTGGCTTTGCTCATCAGTTGCGTGGGCCGCAAGCTGGTACTCCAACAGCGGGTGGAGGAAGAGGTCGAGGGGGTGCGCGATGTCCTGGGCGATCAGGCCGTGTTCACCGGGTTCTATTCCTACGGAGAAATATCGCCGCATATGGCGGGCGATGCATGTGAACTGCACAACCAGACGATGACCATTACCACGTTTTTTGAAGACTGATGGATGCACAGCCTGCTTCTGCGCCAGATCCGACGGCTTTTCGGGGAAGTCCAGGAGCTTCCCGCCAGGATGTTGCCGCTTTTCGAGGCTATCGACGCTTACTACCACCAAGCCGACAACGACCGCGAGATGATCGAGCGCTCGCTGGACATTGCCTCACAGGAAATGCTGGAGCAAAACCGTGTGCTGACCAGCGAACTTGAGGCGCGCAGGGCCGCAGAGTCCCGTGTGGTGACCTTGTCCAACTTCGATACGCTGACTGGGCTTGCCAATCGCAGTCTGTTCGTGGACCGGCTCAACCAAGCGATTGCCACTGCCCTGCGTCAAAGCCATAAAGTCGTGGTCGTGGTACTGGGGCTGGACTATTTCAAGCTGGTCAACGAGAGCCTGGGCTACAGCACCGGCAACGAGTTGCTGAAGATCGTTGGTGACCGCTTGCGCGGCTGCGTCCGCGGCAGTGACATCGTGGCTCGTTTGGGCGGCGACGAATTCGCGCTGATCTTTACGGAGTCGGTGCCGGGTCAGCGCGACGTCCATCCCCCCCACCACCGCAGAAACGCGAACGATGAGGTCGAGCCGGGTACCGCCGAACTTCTGCAACGGATCATGAAGACCGTTTCAAGCTCACTCATGCTGGCTGACCGGGAACTTGAGGTCACCTGCAGCATGGGCGTCAGCCTGTATCCACGGGACGGCACGAACAGTGAGGCCCTGCTCAAGGCGGCCAGCGTGGCGTTGAGCAACGCCAAGCGCATCGGGAGCAATAATTTTCAGTTCTTCACAGTGGATCTCAGTGCCAAAATCCAGGCACGATTGGTCTTGCAGGGGCAGCTTCGATTGGCGGTCGAGCGTGAGGAATTTGTCTTGCATTACCAGCCCCAGGTGGATCTGTGCAGCGGCCGCATTGTGGGCGTGGAAGCGCTGATCCGCTGGAACCACCCCGAGCTTGGCTTGGTGCCACCGGGGCAATTCATCGGCTTGGCGGAAGAAACCGGTCTGATCGTGCCGATCGGCGCCTGGGTCATCCGTACCGCATGCGCGCAAAGCAAAGCCTGGGAGCGGCAGGGTCTTGGCAGTTTCCGCATGGCGGTGAATGTGTCCGTGCGCCAGTTCGCACAGCCCGACCTGGCTGAATACATCGCAGCGGTGCTGGCGGAAACTGGCTTGGAGCCGCACTCGCTGGAAATCGAATTGACCGAGAGTTTGCTCATGCAGGATGTGGATCGGTCTATTGACATACTGCAGCAGCTCAAGGCCATCGGTTTGCAAATGTCGATTGACGATTTCGGGACCGGTTATTCCAGCCTTGCGTATTTGAAACGGTTCCCCATCGACCTGCTCAAGATCGATCAGGCGTTCGTGCGCGACATCGAAACCTCTTTGGACGATACCGCGATCGTCAAGGCCATCATTTCCATGGCGCACAGCCTGGGACTTCGCGTCATTGCCGAGGGCGTGGAAACCGAGGCACAGTGCAATTTCCTGCGGCTCAACATGTGCGACGAAATACAAGGCTATTTCTTCAGCAGACCCGTTGACGCGGCGCGCATCGGGGATTTGTTGGCAAAGGATCAACGGCTTGCGGCCCATTTGCTGCGTTTCAAGCGAACCAAGCGCTCTCTGTTATTGGTCGATGATGACCCCGGCGTCGCACACGCACTCCAGCGCCTTCTCCGGCGTGAGAATTTAGAGATTCTGATCGCTGATGGTGGGCAAGCAGGCCTGGAGATTTTGGCGCAACAGCCGGTTGACGTGATCATTTCTGACCAGCGTATGCCCGGCATGACCGGCGTTGAGTTTCTGAAAATTGCCAAAGACCGCTACCCAGAAACCATACGCATCGTGCTTTCGGGGGACTCGGAAATGCGCTCGGTGACCGAAGCGGTGAATGATGGAGCCATCTACAAGTTTCTGAGCAAGCCTTGGAGTGACCCGCAGCTTTGTGACTGCATTGAGGAGGCGTTTCTGCACAAGGAAATGGCCGACGACAACCGGCAACTGCAAATGGAAATATTGGCGACAAATCAAAAACTGGCGGCAGCGAACCGAAAGCTGGAGAAGCGGCACGCAAGATGAACCGCCCCGGTGGACTGACGGAGCCAGATCCACGGTGCCACTGGTTTGGGGGGGCACGCCCATTTCAAACGGCGTGGGTGGTTCTCGGCACTATCGCCCGCCGCCCTGGTTCTGCGGCGCGTTCAGGTCGGGGCCGTTCTGCGTGCGCAGCACGCGGCCATCATTGCCGGTGACCACGGTGAACAGCATGCGCGTGTCGGGCTGCACCAGGTAGTGCCAGTCCACATGCGTCTCACCGCTCAGGTCGAAGCGCGTGGTTTTCGCGGGTTTGCCCAGCAAGCGGCGCACTTCGTCCATGCCCATGCCGGGCTGCACGCGGGCGAAATTGTCTTGCGTGAGCACTTGGCGCACGGCGACCAGCTTGCCGTCGGCACCGATGGTGATCATGAAGTTTTCGGTGCCCGCAGGCTGGCGGTTGTATTCCAGTGTGTGGCCACCGCCGGGCTCAGGCCAGGTGTTCTCGGGCACGCCAAAGCGGTCGCGCACGTCGGCCTCGGTGGACTGGCCACTTTGCAGTTCGCTGATGCGCTGGGCGTCGCAGCCGGTCAGCAGGGCGAGCCCCAAAAGCGTGGCGCCAAGCAGTTTGGCAATGGTCATGGTGGTCCCCGGTAAAATCATGCGAACTAGCGTAACCCAAAGCCATGTCCATCTTCGCCCGCCCCCACTACACCTCCGACGCCACCCAGTTCATAGAGAAGCTCAAGCAGGAACGCCCCGAGCTCGATGCCCAGCAGCGCGCCGGCCGCGCCTTGCTGTGGGACAAGCCGGTGGACCGCGGCTTGTGGAAGGAATACCGCGCCGCCCGCGTGCCACAAAAGTCTTACGTCTACCAGACGGACACCGATAAGAATTTATAGTCAAATCTGCCTCTAGCGCTTACTAAATAAGCCTTAGCAGCTATTTTTTCAATAGCAATTCATGGGTCAGACAATTGCCCCGGCGCCCACGGCCCTACCGGGCGACGCCGCCCCGGGCGCCATGCCCGAGGTAGTGGACCAGGTAGCGCTGGCACGCCTGTATGGCGAGCCGCTGTTTGCGCTGCCCACCGACCTGTACATCCCGCCCGACGCGCTGGAAGTCTTCCTGGAGGCCTTTGAAGGCCCGCTGGACCTGCTGCTGTACCTGATCCGCAAGCAGAACTTCAATATCCTGGACATCCCCATGGCCGGGCTGACGCGCCAGTATCTGGTGTATGTCGAAGAAATCCGCAGCCGCAACCTTGAATTGGCCGCCGAATACCTGCTGATGGCCGCCATGCTCATCGAGATCAAGTCGCGCATGCTGCTGCCACAGCGCAAGCAAGAAGGTGCCGACGAGGCCGAAGACCCGCGCGCCGCGCTGGTGCGGCGCCTGCTCGAATACGAACAAATGAAGATGGCCGCCGCGCGGCTTTCGGCCCTTCCGCAGCAGGGACGCGATTTTCTGTGTGCCCAGGTGTTTATCGAACAAAGCCTGCAACCACGCTTTCCCGACGTGCACCTGGCGGACCTGCAGGAGGCCTGGCAGGACATCATGAAGCGCGCCCGGCTGGTGCAGCACCACAAGATCACGCGCGAAGAGCTGAGCGTGCGCGAACACATGGGCCAGGTGCTCAAGGCGCTGCAGGGCCGGCGTTTCGTCGAGTTCGAAGCCCTGTTTGACCCTTCGCGCGGCAGCACGGTGCTGGTGGTCACCTTCATCGCGCTGCTCGAACTGGCCAAGGAAACCCTGATCGAGATCACCCAGGCCGAAGCCTTTTCCCCGATTTATGTCAGGCTGGCCTATACGCCTGCTTGACATGGCCCGCCCCGCGCCCGCAGCACCTGCGGGCCACCGCACCGGCCGGATGCCGTGCATTGCACCGAGTGAACAGACCCCATGGCTTCACACGATTTCGACGTTCTCATTGTGGGCAGCGGCCTGGCTGGCCTGTCTGCGGCGCTGCACCTGGCGCCCACACACCGCGTGGCCGTCATCACCAAGCGCCAGATGCAGGATGGCTCCAGCGCCTGGGCACAGGGCGGCATCGCGGCCGTGCTGGCCAATGACGACAGCTTCGAGGCGCATATCCAGGACACCCTGGTGGCCGGGGCCGGCCTGTGCGACCTGGCCACCACCCGCTTTGTGGTGGAAAACGCGCCCGCTGCCATCGCCTGGCTGCGCGAGCTGGGCGTGCCCTTTACGCAGGAGGGAGAGGAACTGCACCTCACACGCGAGGGCGGCCACAGCGCTCGGCGCATTGCCCACGTGACGGACGCCACCGGCGCCGCGGTGCAACGCACCCTGATCGACGTGGTGCGCGGCACGCCCGGCATCACCGTGTTCGAGCAGCACACGCTGGTGGACGTGATCACCAGCGCCAAGCTGGGCCTTGCGGGCCAGCAGTGCCTGGGGCTCTACGCACTCGACGAGGCCACCGACGAAGTCGTTACCTTCCGCGCGCCCAACACCATTCTGGCCACCGGCGGCGCCGGCAAGGTGTACCTCTACACCACCATTGCCGCAGCCTGGCGCGCCGGTTGCCGCGTGGGCAACATGGAATTCATCCAGTTCCACCCCACGGGCCTGTACCACGCCCGCGCCAAGTCCTTTCTGATCAGCGAAGCCGTGCGCGGCGAAGGCGGGCGCTTGCTGCTGCCCGATGGCACGCGCTTCATGCCCGACCACGACCCGCGCGCCGAACTGGCACCGCGCGACGTGGTGGCCCGCGCCATCGACTTCGAGATGAAAAAGCACGGCCTGGACTGCGTGCTGCTCGACATTTCGCACCAGAGCCCCGAGTTTCTGCACGAGCATTTCCCCAACATCCTGGCCTACTGCGCCGAGCTGGGTATCGATATCACCAAGGAACCTATCCCGGTGGTGCCCACGGCGCACTTCACCTGCGGCGGCGTGCTCACCGACCTCTCGGGCCGCACCGACCTGCCGGGCCTCTATGCCGTGGGCGAAGTCGCCTGCACCGGCCTGCACGGCGCCAACCGGCTGGCCAGCAACTCGCTGCTCGAATGCATGGTGTTTGCGCGTGCAGCCGCGCAGCACATTGCCAGCGCGCCGCGCGTGCAGATTCCGGCCCTGCCGCGCTGGGACGACAGCCGCGTGACCGATGCCGACGAATGCGTGGTCATCTCGCACAACTGGGACGAGCTGCGCCGCTTCATGTGGGACTACGTGGGCATCGTGCGCACCAACAAGCGCCTGGAGCGCGCCACGCACCGCATCACGCTGCTCTTGGCCGAGATCGACGAGTTCTACGCCAACTTTCACGTCACGCGCGACCTGCTGGAGCTGCGCAACCTGGTCCAGGTGGCCGCGCTGATCGTGCGTTCGGCGCAACTGCGCCGCGAAAGCCGGGGCTTGCACTACAGCCGCGACTACCCGAACCTCGCCGCGCCCGCGGCCTCCACCATTCTCGTGCCACCGGTCAGCCAGTGATTCACAGCCCAAAAACACCATGCTCCGCACCCTGCTTCGATCCAAAATTCACCGCGTCCGCGCCACCCACTGTGAACTGCATTACGAAGGGTCTTGTGCCATCGACGAAGACCTGCTCGACGCCGCCGGCATCGTGGAGAACGAACAGGTGCACATCTGGAACATCGACAACGGCGAGCGCTTCGTCACCTACGCCATCAAGGGCCAGCGCGGCAGCGGCATGGTCTCCGTGAATGGCTCAGCTGCGCGCCGCGCCAGCGTGGGCGACCTGCTCATCATTGCGGCCTTTGCGCAGGTCAGCGAAGCCGAGCTGGCGACGCACCGCCCGCAACTGGTCTTCGTCGACGCGCAGAACCGCCCGTGCGCGCTGCGCGACCATGTGCCTACCCAGGCGCTCTAAAACCTGTTCCTAAGGACCGTTGCCATGCCGCACCTTACTGTCGAATACTCTGCCAACCTGGCGCCCTTCCCCGAACGCAAAACCCTGGTGGAACTCAACGAAGCCGTTTGCGCCAGCCCCGAAGTACAGGTCGAAGCTGACCTCA
>Ga0208269_100361_pt1 | contig 23748 bp, 17 predicted proteins | sample LakWasMe88_LOW11_2_FD_183912 | JGI IMG/M metagenome (GOLD analysis project Ga0208269, IMG submission 183912) | Freshwater sediment methanotrophic microbial communities from Lake Washington under simulated oxygen tension - Sediment Metagenome... | ecosystem: Environmental > Aquatic > Freshwater >...
TGTGCCGGATGACTGGTGGCTGCAGTTCGACGACCCCGTGCTGACGGGCCTGCAGACCCGGGTGCTGGTGAATAACCAGAACCTGCAGACCGTGCTGGCTCAGCTGCGCACCGCCGACGCCAGCCTGGCCTCGAGCCGCGCGGCGCGCTACCCCACGGTCACGGGCAGCCTGGGCGAGACGCGCAGCCGCAGCGGCACCACCAGCAGCACGGGCAGCAGCGCCTCGCCCAGCCCGATCAACATCGTGTCGGCCTCGGCCAACGCCAGCTGGGACGCCGACCTGTGGGGCCGCCTGGCCGGTGCCGTCGATGTGGCGGGCGCCCAGTTGCAGGCCAGCCGCGACGACCTGCTGGCCGCGCGCCTGTCGGTGCAGATCTCGCTGGCGCAAAGCTATTTCTCGTTGCGCAGCACAGAGGCCCAGGCCGAGTCGGTGGCGCGGGCCGTGGCCGCCTACGAAAAATCGCTGCAGCTCACGCGCAACCGCTACGGTGCGGGTGTGGCCTCGTCGGCCGATGTGGCCCAGGCCCAGACCCAGCTCAAATCGGCCCAGGCCCAGTTGATCGAGCTGCGGCTGCAGCGCAGCCAGCTGGAGCACGCCATCGCCGTGCTGCTGGGCGAGGTGCCGGCCAACTTCAGCCTGCCAGTGACGGCCCGCCTGCCCCGGCTGCCCGAGGCCCCGCAACTGCTGCCAGCCGGCCTGCTGCAACGCCGCCCCGACATCGCGGCGGCCGAGCGTCGTGTGGCGGCGGCCAACGCCCAGGTGGGCGTGACCAAGGCCGCCTTCTTCCCGGCGCTGACCTTGTCGGCCAGCGCCGGCTACCGGGCCAACCAATGGGCCGATCTGACCAGCCTGCCGCACCGCTTCTGGTCGCTGGGCCCCAGCCTGGCCCTGGCCTTGTTCGATGCCGGCGGGCGCGATGCCGTCACCAACCAGGCCCTGGCCGCGGTGGACCAGGCTGCGGCCAATTACCGCCAGGTGGTGCTGACCGCCTTCCAGGAGGTGGAAGACAACCTGGTGGCCGTGGCCTCCCTGCGTGACGAGGCCGCCGTGCAGGCCGAGGCCCTGGAGGCCGCCCAGCGGGCGCTCAGCATCACCGAGAACCAGTACAAGGCCGGCACGGTGAGCTACCTCAACGTGATCACGGCCCAATCCACCGCCTTGAGCGCCGAAAACACGCTGACCAGCGTGAAGAACCGCCAGTTGCTGGCGGTGGCCCAGTTGCTCAAGAATGCGGCTGGGCGCTGGGATGCGCCGCTGGCCTCACCGGCCACGGCACAGCGCTGAGGCGCCCGATTTTCTTTACACAGGCCGGTGGAACCCTGAGCGCGATTTGCTTTCAAAATCAGGGTATCAAGGCATTCTTGCCGGAGGCACATCACCATGAAACCCGTCTTCTTCATCAGCTCGGCCCTGTTGCTGGCCGGCACGGCCGCCCAGGCCCAGGAGCAAGGGCGCGTCATCTCGTCCACCCCGGTTTACCAGCAGGTGGCTGTGCAGCGCCCCAGTTGCACGGTGCAGCAGGTGGCCGTGCAGCCCCCCAAATCGGGCGCGGGCGCCCTGATGGGCGCGGTGGCCGGCGGGGCGCTGGGCAATGCCGTGGGCGGCGGCGCCGGGCGTGCCGTGGCCACCATGGCGGGGGTCATGGGGGGCGCCATCCTGGGCGACAGCATCGAGGGCTCGGCCCCGGCCCAGGTCAGCAACGTGCAGCAGTGCAGCAGCCAGACCGTGTATGAAAACCGCGCCGTGGGCTACAACGTGGTCTACGAGTACGGTGGTCGCCAGTACAGTGCCCAGATGCCCAACGATCCGGGCCCCACGGTGCAGTTGCAGGTCAGCCCGGTGGCGCAGCAGGCCGCTGCCCCGGTCACTGCTCCGACGTACGCCCCGGTGTACGCCCCGCCCGTGGCGCAGACGGTCTACACCGAGACCTACCCCACCACCACCTACGTGAGCTCGCCGCCGGTGGTCTATGCAGCACCCACCTACTATGCGCCGTCCTATTACCCGGCGGTCACGTTTGGTTTGGGCCTGGGCTTGGGTTACTGGGGCGGCTGGCGCGGCGGCTACCACGGCGGCGGGCGCCACTGGCGTTGAACCCCTGGGGCGCGACAGGGCCTGTCAGGGCCTGTTACAGACCCAGTGATTGCGCCACGGCGTGCACGCGGGCAGCGTGCACCGCATCGCCCACCGCCTTGCCCTGGGCCCCTCGAGCCGCCGCTTCGGCCGCCACATCGGCGGTGATCACCGAGCGCGCGGCAGCCAGCACCTGGCGCAGGTGCGCGGCCTGCGGGTAAGGCTTTTCTTCCAACCCCAGGCGCCCGCGCGCATCGCATTCGCAGGCCAGCAGGATCTCTTCAAACCGTTCGGGCTTGCGCAGCGCGTCGCAGCGCTCCAGCAGGCGCACCAGGGCGGCGGCCCCGAAGTCGCTGCTGCGGTGCAGGTTGCCGTGCTCGCGCGCCACCACATCGGCCAGTTCGCGGCAGTCCACCGGCACGCGCAGGCGCGTGGCCACGTCTTTCAGCAGGCGGGCGCTGCGTTCTTCGTGGCCGATGTGGCGCGGCAGCACGTCGGCCGGGGTGGTGCCCTTGCCCAGGTCGTGGCCCAGGCAGGCGTAGCGCACGGCCAGCGGGGCCTTCAGGCGGGCGGCCATGTCCAGCACCATCATGGCGTGCACGCCGGTGTCCACCTCGGGGTGGTAGTCGGCGCGCTGGGGCACGCCCCACAGGCGGTCCAGCTCGGGCAGCAGGCGCTTCAGGGCGCCGCAGGCGCGCAGCACCTCGAACTGGCGCGAGGGGCGCTCGCTCATCAGGCCACGGGCCAGCTCCTGCCAGACGCGCTCGGGCACCAGGTGGTCCACCTCGCCGTCTTGCACCATCTCCTGCATCAGGGCCAGGGTTTCGGGGGCCAGGGTGAAATCGGGGAAGCGCGCGGCAAAGCGGGCCACGCGCAGGATGCGCACCGGGTCTTCGCGGAAGGCCGGGGTCACGTGGCGCAGCACGCGCTTTTGCAGGTCTTGCTGGCCCCCCCAGGGGTCGATCAGGGTGCCGGGGCCGGGGTGGGCCGGGTCGATGCGGCCGGTGGCCGGGTCGGGGTGCAGGGCCTGGGCGATGGCATTGATGGTCAGGTCGCGCCGCGCCAGGTCGTCTTCCAGGCTGACATCGGGAGAGGCCTGCACCACAAAGCCTTTGTAGCCGCGCCCGCTCTTGCGTTCGGTGCGGGCCAGGGCGTATTCCTCATGGGTTTTCGGGTGCAGGAACACCGGAAAATCCTTGCCCACCGGGGCAAAGCCCAGGCCCACCATGGCCTCGGGCGTGCCGCCCACCACCACCCAGTCGCGGTCTTGCACGGGCATGTCCAGCAGTGCGTCGCGCACCGCTCCCCCCACCAGGTAGATCTGCATCGTCAGCTTGTCCAGGGTTCAGCGCTTGAGGCGGTAGGGCTCTTCAAAGTCGAGGAAGTCCTGCTCGGCCAGGGCCTCGGTGATCCAGTCCTGCACACCCGGCAGGGCCCGCACGCGTTGCACGTAGGCGGCCACCGTGTCGGAGACGGGCAGGCCATAGGTGTGCAATCGGGTGCAGATGGGCGCGAAGAAGGCGTCGGCGACACTGAAGTCGCCAAACAGCATCGGGCCGCCGTGATCGGCCAGGGCGTCGCCCCACAGGGTTTCCAGGCGTTCCACGTCGGCGCGCACGCCGGGCTGGTCGCGCCAGACCAGAGCCCCCACCTCGGGCAGGCTGGCCTCGATGTTCATGGGGCAGTGGCTGCGCAGTGCGGTGAAGCCCGAGTGCAGCTCGGCGCACAGGCTGCGGGCCCGGGCGCGGGCCTTGCGGTCGGTGGGCCACAGGTGTTTGTCGGGGAAGGACTCGGCCAGGTACTCGGCGATCGACAGCGTGTCCCAGATGGCCAGGTCGCCGTCCAGCAGCACGGGCACCTTGCCGGCCACCTTGAGGCGGGCCAGGGCGCGCTTGAAGGCCGAATCGGGGGCAAAGGAGTCGAAGCGCACCTTGACCTCTTCGAATTCGATGCCGGCCTGGCGCAGCAGCACCCAGGGCCGCATGGACCACGACGAGTAATTCTTGTTGCCGATCACCAGCTTGAGCATGTGCTTTCCTTCCGCAGGGCCCGGGCCCCGATCGATGCCGCAGGCGGGGCCTCCGGCGGTTTCGAGAGGCCAGCATCATGCCATGCAGGCCCCGGGTCTGCAGCGGCCTCCTCTACACTTGTTGCATGTTGTTGCGGGATTGGCTGTCGTCCGTGTGGGAGCCGCGGCGCCTGAGCGTGGCGCAGTGGTGGGCCGGCGGGGCCGTGCTTTTGTTCATGCTCGCCTTGCTGGCGCTGGTGCTGTTTCAGGCCGGTGGGCGGCAGGCTGTCCGTTCGCATGGTGGGGCGACTGAGCTCACACTGCGGGCGGGCGCCGAGGGCTTGCCCTTGGCCGGGGTGATGGGGGTTTGGATTGACACCACCGGACATCTGAGCGTGGACGATGTGCGTGCCCCGGCCAACCAGGCGCGCTTCGAGGTGCCGGTCAGTCCGGTGGCCACCAACATGAACACCCAGCCCTACTGGTTCCGCATCCCGGTGCGCCAGGTCGGCCATGAGGGCGACTGGCTGATTTCAGTGCCTTCGGTGGCTGCCAGCGAGTTGGCTTTTTACGGCCCCTACGACGACTCTGGCCAGGCGTTGTCTCCCCCCGTGGTCATGGGCATCACCCACCCCTACAGTGCCCGCCCGTTGGGCGCCGAGCGCATGGTGTACCGTTTTCACCTGGCGCAGCCCGGCGACTATGTGATCTACCTGCGTGCCGTGTCGCGTCTGGGCCAGGTCTATGCGTTGACGGCCTGGGACACCGGCGAATACATGGCCGGGGTGCAGACCAAGCGCCTGTTCGATGGCCTGAGCTACGGCATCTTGCTGGGCATGCTGGCCTACAACCTGGTCCTGCTGGTGTTGTTCCGTGACCGGGTGTATGCGTACTACCTGCTGAACTGCGCCAGTGCGTTGCTGACCATTGCCAGCTTCAACGGTCATGTGGCCCGCTATCTGTGGCCAGACCAGCCTTCGTGGGCCGAGTGGGCTTATGTGCTCGCGCCGGCGGCGTGGATCGTGGGGGCCATCCTGTTCGCGCGCCGTTTTCTGGACCTGTCCCGTTATGCCCCCTTGGTCGATCGTCTTTCGCAGGGCTTGATGGGGCTGATGCTGCTGTCGGTGGTGCTGGGCCTGATGGGGCACTGGCGCTGGCTGGTGTCGGCGACCGAGATTGGTTCCATGGTTGGGGCTGTCACGGGCCTGACCGGGGCGTTGCTGGGCCTGCGCCACGGTTATCGGCCTGCCGGCCTGTACATCCTGGGGTTGATCGTGGTCTTTGTGGCCGCCTTTTTGCTGGTGCTGTCGAACTGGGGCGTGCTGCATTGGACGGCGATGCACCTTAACGTGCTGCAGTTGGGCGTGGCGGCCGAGTTGCTGGTGTTCTCCGTGGCCCTGGGCACCCGCATCCGCGTGCTGCGCAGGGCGCAGTCCGAATTGCACGCCCGCGCCGAACACCTGGCCATCGTGGCCGAAACCGACACCCTGACGGGCGCGGCCAACCGGGCCGGGCTGGCCCAGGTGGCGCAGCGCCTGCTGCAGCCCGGCCAGCGGCATGCGCTGCTGTTGCTGGACCTGGACAATTTCAAACCCATCAACGACCGCTTCGGCCACGAAGCCGGCGACCAGATGCTGCAGGAGGTGGCGCGGCGCCTGCGCGAGCAGGTGCGGCCCGCCGATGTGGTGGCCCGCCTGGGGGGCGACGAGTTCGTGATCCTGCTCACCGGTCTGCACGACCGCCAGCGCCTGGGGCAGGTGGCCCACCGGGTGCTGCAGTCCGTGCGAGCGCCGATGTCATGGAAGGGCCACCCTTTGAGTGTGGGGGCCAGCCTCGGGCTGGCCCGCTTCCCGGACGACGGGGCCAACCTGCCGAGCCTGCTGCGGGCGGCGGATCGGGCGATGTACCACGTCAAGCAGGATGGGCAGACGGGGTTTGCCTTTCATGAGGATTTGCCGGATGCGTTTGCCAGTGTGCCCAGGGGGTTGTGAGGGGGGCTGTGCCGCCGGCTGGGGGCGCATATGGAGTGGGTGCCTTGTCCACTTGTCGTGGGTTCTTTGTTGCCGCTGCGCTCTGAGCGCTTCTGTTATTTGTTTGAGGGCGCAATCCCGGCCTCCGCCCTGAAACGAAGGGCAGAAGGAACAGAGCGCAGCGGCACCACCGACACGCCCCAGCCCTGAGCCAGAGGCAAACCCAACCCCTCACCCCACCGGCCAAACCACCCCGTTGTCATTCAGGATCGCATCCAGCGGCTGGTCATGCGCCTCGGGTTCGAAGTCGGGCAGAAAGCCCTGGGTGTAGCCCAGGCCTACCGTCACCGGGCGCGGCTCCAGGGCGGCCAGGGTGCGGTCGTAGAAGCCGCCGCCGTAGCCCAGGCGGTAACCGCCGGGGCCGTAGCCCACGCAGGGCACGAACAGCAGGGTGGGCACGATCAGCTCGGTGTCCTTGGGCTTGGGGATGCCGTAGGCGTCTTCTTCCATGGGGCATCCCGGGTACCAGGCGTGGAAGGTCAGCGTCTTGTGCACCTTGTCCACCACCGGCAGGCCGATGCGGCGCAGCTGGGGCTCGCCTTGCAGCTCGCCGTCTTCCTTCCAGCGGTGCAAGGCGGGCAGGGGGTCGAATTCGCCCTTGATGGGCCAGTAGGCCCCGATGACCTGATCGGTGCGACCGACCAGCCAGATGCGCATCACGCGCTGCAGCAACTCGGCGCGCTGGAGCCTGTCTGGCAGGTTCAGTCGTTGCTCAATGAGTGCCTTGCGAACCGCTAACTTGTCCATAATTCCCTCATGTATCTAAAGAAGATTTTGACACCGCTTCTGGTGTCTCTGGTTTTGAGCACCTCAGCCGGCCTTGCGAAGGCTCAAACCGGGGGCCTGGCAGGGGCTTCCATGGCGGGGCAGAACCGGGCCGACGACGTGCTGGTCGACATGAGCCAGGCCTTCCGCAAAGGCGATCGCAAGAAGCTGGCCCAGTTGCTGCCGCTGGCGCGCGGCCACGTGCTGGAGCCCTGGGCCGCCTACTGGGAGCTGCGCGCCCGGCTGAACGAGGCCAGCCCCGACGAGGTCGATGCTTTCATGGCCCGTTATGTGGGCACCTACCAGGAAGACCGCATGCGGGCCGATTGGCTGCAACTGCTGGGCCAGCGGCGTGACTGGGAGGGCTTCGCGGCGCAATACCCGCTGTACCGCATGGGCGATGACCGCGAGCTGCGTTGCTACGCCCTGGCGGTGGATTACCTCAAGGGCGTGGCGGCTCCCGGCGCGGCCGAAGAGGTGCGGCGCCTGTGGCACGGCCTGCGCGAGGCCGAAGATGGCTGCACCCTGGCGGCCGACCGTTTCTATGCCGGCAAGCGCTTGACCGCCCTTGACATCTGGCGCAAAGCGCGCATCGCCACCGAGGCCAACCGGCCGCGCGCCGCCCGCAACGCCGTGGGCGTGGTGGCGCCCGAGGTCTTGCCCGAACTGGCCCTGATCAACGACAGCCCGGTGAAGTTTCTGGCCAAGCGCGCCGCAGCACCGAGCCGGGTGCGCCAGGAGCTGGTGGTGCTGGCCCTGATCAAGATCGCGCTCAGCGACCCCGACACCGCCGCCACCCTGCTGGAAACCCGTTGGGCGGTGCAGCTGCTGCCCGAAGAAGAGCATTGGGTGCTGGGCGTGATCGGCAAGCAGGCTGCGCTCAAGCTCGACCCGCAGGCTGCGCGCTACTTCGGCAAGGTGAACCGGGACACCGACCTCAACGACGACCTGTTGGGCTGGAAGGTGCGCGCCGCGCTGCGCGCCGGCCAGTGGCGCCAGGCCCTGGGCGCCTTGCGCGCCATGAGCGATGAGGCACGGCAGGAGAGCATCTGGGTCTACTGGCGGGCGCGGGCTCAGTTGGCGCAGGCGCGCAACGAGGCCGAGCGCCGCGAGGCCTTGCAGCCCCTGCAAGCGATCGCCGGCCCGCGCGGCTTCTATGAACAGCTGGCGCTCGACGAACTGGGCCAGAAGCTGGTGCTGCCACCGGCGCCTGTGCCCCTGTCGCCTGAAGAAAAAGAGACGGTGCGCAACAACGCCGGCCTGAACCGGGCGCTGTATGCCATTGCCATCGGCCTGCGCTCCGAGGGCAACCGCGAATGGAACTACAGCACCAACCTGCACAGCCCGGGCGGCCTGGGTGAACGCGATCTGCTGGCCGCTGCCGACCTGGCCTGCCAGCGCGAGGTGTGGGACCGCTGCATCAACACCAGCGAGCGCACGCGCAGCGTGTTCGATGCCAATCAACGCTACCCCATGCCCTTCCGGGACCAGGTGCTGCGGCGCGGGCGCGAGATCAACCTCGACCCGGCCTACGTGTACGGCCTGATCCGCCAGGAAAGCCGCTTCATCATGGACGCCCGTTCGGGCGTGGGCGCCTCGGGCCTGATGCAGGTCATGCCCGCCACCGCTCGCTGGACGGCGAAGAAGATTGGCCTGACCGGCTTCACCCCCGATCAGATCTCCGACCGCGACACCAACATCGCCATCGGCACGGCCTACCTGAAGCTGGCACTCGACGACTTCGGTGGCTCGATGCCCATGGCGGCTGCGGCCTACAACGCCGGCCCGGGACGTCCGCGCAACTGGCGCAACGGCCCCATGCTGGAAGCCGCGATCTGGGCCGAGAACATCCCCTTCACCGAAACCCGCGACTACGTGAAGAAGGTGCTGGCCAACACCACGGTGTATGCCGCCCTGATCACCGGGCAGCCCCAGTCGCTGAAAAGCCGGCTGGGCATGGTGGGCCCGCGCGACCAAAGCGTGCCCGACCCGAGCACCGATCTGCCCTGAGCGCACCCCTGCGCGCCCAGGTCTGGGATGGGCAAGCCGGTGTGGCTGCCCATCGGTCTGGTTTCACGCACCTGTCATCGCAGGCGTCCATGCTGCAGGCTCAATTCATCTTCACGAGCTCTTCACATGGATCGCCGTCAATTCCTGTCCCGTTCTGCCTTTTTCACCGTGGCTACCGCCTCCCTGACCGCCTGCGGTGGTGGTGGGGGCGGTGAGGGGGTTGGCACTTACCAGTTTCCGCAAGGTGTGGCCAGTGGCGATCCGCGTGAAAGCAGCCTGGTGTTCTGGAGCCGCTGCGTGCGCGCCACCGGGTCGAGCGGCGACATCAACGTGCGCCTGCAGGTGTCCACCACGGCCCAGTTCTTCAACCTGCTGGCCGATCTGTCCCTGGTGGCCAGTGCCGCCTACGACAACACGGTGCGTGCCAAGGTCACCGGCCTGCCGGCGGCCACACCGCTGTACTACCGCTTTCTGGCCGGCAATGACGTCAGCGCCGTGGGCGTGGGCAAGACGGCACCGGCCAGCACCGCCACGCTGGCGCAACTGCGCTTTGCCTGGTTCACCTGCCAGGACTGGAGCGTGAACCACTGGGCCGCCATGAACCTGCTGGCGGCCGAAGACCTGGATTTTGTGGTGCACCTGGGCGACTACATCTACGAGACCGTGGGCGCCGCTTTCCAGACTGGCGCGGCCGAGCCGGCCCATGCCCGCATCAGCCTGCCCGATGGCACCCAGCTGGGCGACGGCACGGTGTATGCCACCACGCTGGCCGACTACCGCACGCTGTACAAGACCTACCGTGGCGACGCTCGCCTGCAGGCCATCCACGCCAAGTTCCCGATGATCGCCACCTGGGACGACCACGAGTTCAGCGACGATTGCTGGCAGGACCACCAGACCTACACCAACGCCAACCTGCAGCAGACGGCGCGTCGCCGCGCCGCCAACCAGGCCTGGGTGGAGTACATGCCGGTGGACTTCGGCGATGTGTCTTTCGACAGCGCCAACGCGGCCTTCAACAACCTGCGCATCTACCGCGACTTCCGCTTTGGCACGCTGATGCACCTGGTGATGACCGACGAGCGCTTGTACCGCGACGACCATGTGGTCAACGAAGCCACCATTGCCAGCGCCCAAGGGCATGACCCCATCAATGGCAGCGATTCGATCGGTGCCCGCTACTTTGTGCAGGTGCCGGTGCTGCAGCAGTTCGAGGCCCTCAAGACCCAGGCCTTGGGGCGCGTACCGTCCATCCTCGGCACCACCCAGACCGCGTGGTGGAAGCAGACCCTGTCGAACTCCACCGCCACCTGGAAGGTGTGGGGCAACGAGGTGATGCTGAGCCGCCTGTGGCTGGACCTGCGCGCCAGCGCACCGGCCCCGTACAACGCCCAGTACGTGGTCAACTGTGATGGCTGGGACGGCTACCCCAGCCACAAGGCCGATCTGCTGGGCCACATCACCAGCAACAACATCCAGAACGTGGTGGCCATCACGGGCGACCTGCACGCCTTCCAGTGCGGTGTGGTGCGCGACAAGCCCGACACCAGCACCGGCACGCCGGCGGTGGTCGATTTTGTGAGCGCCGGCATCAGCAGCTCGAGCTTCTACAGCTATGTGAAGGCCGGCGCCGGCAGCACGCCGCTGGCGGCCCTGGTCACCTCGCCGGCCACGTTTGACGCCGTGCTCAAGGGCAACAACCCCGACTTTGCCTATGTGGACCACGACGCCCAGGGCTATGCCTCGGCCACCCTCACGGCCAGCAGCCTGCAGGTGATCTACACCAAGATGAAGCCGCTCACCAGCAGCGGCACCGTGCCCGACAGCCCGGTGCTCAAGCGCACCCGCATCACGCTGGCCGCCGGCAGCAAGACGCCGGTGGTGACGGACAACGTCTGAGCCCCACCCGGCTCATGCATTGAGCAGTTGCTGCCCTTGCAGCCGGGCAGCGCCCGAGGCCACCAGCTGGGCGACCAGCCCGGACAGCCAGGACTCGTCGGAGGCGCCGCCCATGCGCCTGGCGGCCTCACGCATGTGGGGGGTCTGTTGCATCCAGTGCTTCAGATCGTCAAGACCGATCTGCTGCCACTCGAGCAGCTTGAACTTCAGCAGCACCTTGGTGGCGTACTGCTGGTGGCGTTCAGGCGAGCGCACAAAGCCGTCCAGGCGTCGGCGCGCCGTGGCCAGGGCCGCACCCACATCGTGGAACACCGCGCCGTGGCCGGGCACCACGGTGCGCGGTGCCAGGCGCTCGATCAGGTCCAGGGTGGCGGCCACCTCGTCAAAGGCGGCGATGCCGTCGAGTTCGGGGAAAACCACGCCAAAACCGTTTTCCCACAGCGCATCGGCTGAGATCAGGGTGGCGCTGGCGGGCTCGAACAGGATCACCGAATGCGGGTCATGGCCCGGTGCAGCATGCACCTGCCAGGTCTGCTGGCCCAGCCGCCGTTCGGTGCCAGGCTGCAACAGGCCGTCAAAGCCGAAGCGGGGGCAAAGCTGGCCGGTGTGCTGGTAGCTCAGGCGGTTTTCGTCCCAGGCGCGCACGGCCTCGGCCTCGCCGGGCGGAATCCAGGTCTGCAGGCCCGGGTAGCGGGCCTGCAGCGCGGCATTGCCGCCGCAGTGGTCGCTGTGCAGGTGGGTGTTGAGCAACTGCACCAGGGGGCGTGGGCCCAGTGCGGAGTCGACCAGGGCCACGGTCTGCTCGCTGTGGCTGGCGTAGCCGCTGTCGACCAGGGTGGCGCCCTCGGGGCCGTCGAGCAGGATGTTGTTGGCCGACAGCCAGCCGCGCTCGAACACGCTGACGCCCGGGGGCAGGGCGGGGTGAACCATGGCGTTCAGGTGTTCAACGGGTTCAGTGGGCCGCGGCGCTGTTGCGCAACTCGCGCCGCAGGATCTTGCCCACATTGGTCTTGGGCAGTTCGGTGCGGAACTCGATGTGCTTGGGGTGCTTGTAGCCGGTCAGGTTCTCGCGGCAGTAGCGGGCCACATCGTCTTCGGTGAGCGCCGGGTCGCTGCGCACCACGAAGACCTTGATCGCCTCGCCCTGCTTGGGGTCGGGCACACCGATGGCGGCGCACTCGAGCACGCCGGGGCACAGCGAGATCACTTGCTCCAGCTCGTTGGGGAACACGTTGAAGCCGCTGACCAGGATCATGTCCTTCTTGCGGTCGATGATGCGGGTGTAGCCTTTTTCGTCCATCACACCCACATCGCCGGTGCGCATGAAGCCGTCGCTGGTGAAGGCCTTGGCGTTCTCGGCCGGCTGCTGGTAGTAGCCGGTCATGACGTTGGGGCCCTTGATGCAGATCTCGCCCGATTCGCCTTGCGGCACGGTGTTGCCAGCGTCGTCCTTGATGGCGATGTCGATGCTGGGCAGGGGCAGGCCGATCGAGCCCGAGAACTGCGTGCTGGTGACCGGGTTGTTGGTGCCGATGGCACAGGTCTCGCTCATGCCCCAGCCTTCGACCATGGCCGAGCCGGTGAGCTGCTGCCAGGCCTTGGCCGTGCCCTCGGCCGCCGCCATGCCGCCAGCCTGCGAGATGCACAGGTGCGAGAAGTCGAGGGTCTTGAACTCGGGGTGCTGCAGCAGGGCGTTGAACAGGGTGTTCACCGCCGGCAGCATGTGGAAGGGGCGCTTCTTCAGCTCCTTGATGAACTTGCCGATGTCGCGCGGGTTGGGGATCAGCGTCAGGTGCGAGCCCTGGCGGATGGCCAGCAGGCACAGCGTGAGCGCGAAGATGTGGTACAGCGGCAGGGCGGCAATGCCGTTGATCTTGGTCGGGTCGCCGATGCGGGCCAGGGCCGGTTTGAACCAGGCGTCGGCCTGCAGGGTGGCGGCCACGATGTTGCGGTGGGTCAGGGTGGCGCCCTTGGACAGGCCGGTGGTGCCGCCGGTGTACTGCAGGAAGGCGATCGAGTCGAGGTTGCTGCTGGCCGGCTGCAGCTTCAGCCCGCGCCCTTCGGCCAGGGCCTGGCTGAAGGGTACCACGCTGCGCCCAGGCGTCAGGGCGATCTGGTAGGGCGGCACCATCTTGGCCAGGTGGCGCACGGCAAAGGTGATCCAGGCGCCTTTGAGGCCACCCAGCAGGTCGCCCATCGAGGTCATCACCACCTGCTTGATCGGGGTCTTGTCGATCACCGCCTGCAGGGTATGGGCGAAGTTCTCCAGGATGATGATGGCGGTCGAGCCCGAGTCCTTGAGCTGGTGCTCCAGCTCGCGCGCGGTGTAGAGCGGGTTGACGTTGACGCAGGTGTAGCCGGCGCGCAGCACCGCAGCCATGGTGACGGCGAACTGCGGGATGTTGGGCAGCATGATGGCCACTCGGGCCCCGGGCTCAAGCCCGCGCGACTGCAACCAGGCGCCCAGCGCGGCCGACAGGGTGTCGAGCTCGCCGTAGCTCATCCACACGTCCATGCACACCGAAAACGGCTTGTCGGCAAATTTGCGGAACGACTCCTCCAGCAGGTGGGGGACCGAGCGGTATTGCTCGGGGTCAATCGTTTGGGGCACGCCGGCCGGGTAGTGCTGCAACCAGATTCTGTCCATCATGTCTCTCCTTGGCGCCCGATTCTGGCTGCGCTGCAGCAAATGTGGCTACGGGGCTTGTCCTAGGGTGGGGCGGCAATCCGTCGCTGAGGCGACAGCCACAGACAGTTTCGATTCCAAGCGGCGCTGCGTGCCATCATCGGCCCATGACATCAGATCCCCTTGGAGTGAGCCGCCGATGATTGCCCGCCTGCAAAGAATGATGCTGCTCTGGGGGGCGCTGCTGCTGATGGGCGCCTGGGCCTGGTGGTGGCCGCAATCGCCCTGGGTGCTGGCTGCCGCGCTGCTGGGCTTGGTGACGCTGAACCCGCTGGCCCTGGGTCTGGAGTTGCTGATCATGGCGCGGGTCAACCGGGGTGACCCCGCGCCACCCGCCCCCGGGCTGCAGCTGCTGCGGGCCTGGGTGACGGAGGTGCGGGCCTCCAGCCGGGTGTTTGGATTTTGGCAGCCGTTTCAGGCCGATGCCCTGGGCGATCAGTTGTCGCCAGGTGCTGGTCAGCGGGGTGTGCTGTTGATCCATGGCTACTTCTGCAACCGCGGCGTCTGGACCCCGTGGATGCAGCATTTCACCGAGGCGGGGCGGCCTTTCATGGCGCTGAGCCTGGAGCCTGCGTTTGGCTCGATCGATGCCTGTGCGGCGCAGGTGGACCGTGCGGTGACGGCTCTCACCGAGGCCACCGGCCGGGCCCCGATCGTCGTGGCCCACAGCATGGGGGGGCTGGTGGCCCGCGCCTGGTGGCGCGCCAGCGCCGCCCGCGGCGAGCCGCGCCGTGTGCACCATGTGATCACCCTCGGCACCCCGCATCAGGGCACCTGGCTCGCCCGCTGGGCCCACACCCCCAACGGCCGCCAGATGCGCCTGGCCAGCCCCTGGCTGCAAGCCCTGGCGGCTGAAGAGCCGCCCGAACGCGCCACCGCCTTCAGTTGCTTCTACTCGAACTGCGACAACATCGTCTTCCCGGCCCACACCGCCACCCTGCCCGGCGCCAAGGCCCACTTCGTGCCCGGCACCCCCCACGTCGCCCTCGCCACCGACCCCGGCGTGCGCAGCCAGGTGATGGCGTTGATCAAAGCGATGGACTGAGGCGCGACCGCATTCCTCAGGGGCCGCCAGGCCCCTCCTGAATTCAGCCAAACTTGAACGAAGCGATCAGGCGTGCACGAAGAGCGTCCGCAAGTGCGAGCGACACGCAGTGAGGGGCCGTCAGGCTCCCTTCTGAATTCAGCGAGCTTTAAACGAAGCGGTCAGGCCGGCGCCGGGCCTGCCTGCGCAGGGCTGGACAGGGCGAAGAGCGTCCGCGTCTCGCGGCCGCACGTGGGAGTGACACGAACTGAGGGGGCCGTCAGGCCCCCTTCTGAATTCAGCCGGCTCCAAACGAAGAGGTCAGGCCGGCGCCGGGCCGCCCCAAGGCGGCCTGCGGCCCCCTTGGGGGGCAGCGACCACACGAAGTGAGGGAGCGTGGGGGCCGTCAGATCACCCCGCGCCGCATCTGATCGAGCTCGATGGACTCGAACAAGGCCTTGAAATTGCCGTTGCCGAAGCCGTCGTCGCCCTTGCGCTGGATGAACTCGAAGAAGATCGGGCCCAGTTGGTTCTCGCTGAAGATCTGCAGCAGCAGCGCGTCCTTCTTGCCATCGATCAGGATCTTGCGCTTGTGCAGTTCCGCCAGATTCTCGCCGTGGCCCGGGATGCGCTTGTCCACCAGTTCGTAGTAGGTGTCGATGGTGTCGAGCAGGCGCACCTGGTTGGCCTGCAAGCCGTCCACCGTGGCGTACAGGTTGTCCGAGCCCATGGCGATGTGCTGGATGCCTTCGCCGCGGTACATGTCCAGGTACTCCTGGATCTGGCCTGGTTTGTCCTTGCCCTCTTCGTTGATCGGGATGCGGATCTTGCCGCAGGGGCTGGTCATGGCCTTGCTCTTGACGCCGGTCACCTGGCCTTCGATGTCGAAGTACTTGACCTCGCGGAAGTTGAACAGGCGCTCGTAGAAGTCGGCCCATTCGTGCATGCGGCCCCGGTGCACGTTGTGTGTCAGGTGGTCGATGTAGGTCAGGCCCACGCCATGGGGGGCCAGGGCTTGTTCGGTGCTCAGGCCGGGCAGGGGCTCGAAATCGACATCAAAGAAGCCGATGTTGCCGATGGCGCCGGGCTGGGCGCCGTTCTTGCCGCGCCAACGGTCCACCAGGTAGATCAGGCTGTCGCCGATGCCCTTGATGGCGGGGATGTTCAGCTCGCCCGGGCCGGCCACGCCGGCATAGCCCCAGGCGCCCAGGCCGACGGCGCGCTCGTAGGCGGCCTTGGCGTCCTGCACCCGGAAGGCAATCGCGCACACGCTGGGGCCGTGCAGGCGGGCAAAGCGCTGGGCAAACGAATCGGGCTCGGCGTTGATGATGAAGTTGATCTCACCCTGGCGGTACAGGGTCACGTTCTTGTGGCGGTGGCGTGCCACCGGGCGAAAGCCCATGCGCTCGAACACCAGGCCCATGGCCACCGGATCGGGGGCCGCGTACTCGATGAATTCAAAGCCGTCGGTGCCCATGGGGTTGTCCCAGGGGGTGAAGGGGGCCACAGGGGTGGTGGCGTTGGCGGGCAGGGGGGCGTTCATCTGTCTGTCTCCATCCATGAGTGAGGTCTTGAAGCGATTGACTGTAGAGGGCAGGTTCAGCAGTTTTTCTGCGTTCTGGGGCCATGACCTCGGTCAATTTGCATGAATCCTGCAAAATAACGTCCATGGAAGCATTGGATAAGCTGGATCGACAGATTTTGCGCAGTCTGCAGGCGGATGGTCGCGCCACCTACGACCAGATCGCCGAGGCCGTGGGCCTGTCGGCCAGCGCGGTGTTGCGCCGGGTCAGGCGCCTGGAAGACAGCGGCGTGATCGATCGTTACGTGGCCCTGGTGCAGCCCGAGGCCGTGGGCCTGGGCCTGACGGCCTACCTCAATGTGCGGCTCGAAAAGCACACCGAGAGCCACAAGCGCAACCCCATGGACCTGTTCCGCGCCAGTGTGCAGACCTGGCCCGAGGTGGTCGAGTGCGCGGCCCTCACGGGTGAGATGGACTTCCTGCTGCGGGTGGTGGTGGCCGACATGGCGCACTACCGGCGCTTCGTGATGGAAAGCCTGCTCAAACACCCCAGCGTGCAGGATTGCAAGACCAGCTTCGTGCTGGACCGCGTCAAGGCCACGACGGCCTTGCCCGTCTGACGAGCGGTGCTTGAGGGGGGATAACCTTCATCTCCGCAGGGCTTGAAGGGGCAGGATTTTGGGTTATAGGGGAAAACCCTTATAGTTCAGCCCATGTTAGCCCCTTCCAACTGGATCCGGTCCTCGCTGCAGGCGGGGCGTGATCTTTTTCATTTCACCCTGGCCCAGCCCGCGGGCCCCGAAGCCTCGGGCCACTCGCCCGTGCTGGTGCCCATTCGCTCGCTCGGCCCCAGCTACCGCTCCCGCATCGCCGCCCATTTGCTGGCCCTGGAGCCGCAAGACCGCTACCTGCGCTTTGGCTACGCCGCCAGCGACGAGCAGGTGCAGCGCTACGTGGACCAGCTCGACTTCGAGCGCGACGAGATCTTTGGCATCTACAACCGCCGTCTGGAGCTGATCGCCATGGCCCACCTGGCGTTCTCGACCGATCCGAAGTCGGCCAGTTGCGCCGAGTTCGGGGTGTCGGTGCTCAAGCATGCCCGTGGCCGCGGCTACGGTGCCCGCTTGTTCGACCGCGCCGTGATGCATGCCCGCAATGAAGGCGTGAGCCTGATGTTCATCCACGCCCTGAGCGAGAACACCGCCATGCTGAAGATTGCCCGCAATGCCGGTGCGACGGTGGAGCGCGATGGCTCGGAATCCGAGGCCCACCTCAAGCTGCCGCCCGCCAGCCTGGATTCGCGCGTGGCCGAGATCGTCGAGCAGCAGTTCGCCGAACTCGACTACCGACTCAAGGTTCAGGCCAAGCAGTTCCGCGACACGCTGGCCAGCGTGCAGGAAATTCGCAGTGGCGTGCGCCAGGGGCGGCACCAGTCGGCCCAGTGAGCGGACAGTGGCTTGACCGGCCCTGTTGGCCGGCTGTCACATCAATCCGCTATCCTTGAGGCTTACCCACTACCGCACGTTTTGCGCACCAGGCTGTGTCCGACCCTCACCCCGCGCGTGCTTCCGAGAAGGAAGACAAGCGCTCTTTTCTGCAAAAAGTTGCCGAATTCATCCGTCCCGGGCCCGACTCGCGTGACGAATTGCTGGAAGCCCTCACCGATGCCGAGGACAACCAGGTCATAGGCGCCGAGTCGCGCGTGATGCTCGAAGGCGTCATCCGCATGGCCGATCTGACGGCCGGCGACGTCATGCTCGCCACGCCGCGCATGGACCGGCTCAACATCGACTCTCCCTACGACGAACTGCTGCACCAGGTGATCGAAACGGCGCATTCCCGTTTCCCGGTGTACAGCGATGAGCCCGACAACATCATCGGCATCCTGATGGCCAAGGACCTGCTCAAGCTGCAGCGGGCCCCTGAACTCAACATCCGGGCCCTGCTCAGACCCGCCGTTTTTGTGCCAGAAAGCAAAGGCCTCAACGACTTGTTGCGCGAGTTCCGCGGCAACCGCAACCACCTGGCCATCGTCATCGACGAGTTCGGTCGTGTGGCGGGCTTGATCACCATCGAAGACGTGTTGGAGCAGATCGTCGGCGAGATCGAGGACGAGTTCGATATCGCTGAAGACGAAGGCGACATCTTCGGTCTGGCCGACCGCAGCTACCGCGTGAGCGGCGACACGCCGATCGAGCGCGTGGCCGAGGCCTTTGGCGTGCTCATCGAAAGCCGCGATGCGGATGAGAACTTTGACACCATCGGCGGCCTGATCGCCCATGAGCTGGGCCATGTGCCCCGGCGCGGCGAGCACTTTGAGCTGGCCGGGCTGAAGTTCGTGGTGCAACACACCAAGGGCGGCGCCGTGCGCTGGTTCAAGGTCACGCCCCAGGCCGACGGCGCCACCCCCGCATGAAGGGCCTGAGCGGCTTGCGTGGCCTGGGGCTGCCGGCCTGGGCCGCCTTGGCCCACTGGGCGTTTGCGGCCCTGGCCGGCTTGATGCAGGCCTTGTCACTGGCCTGGCCCTGGGGTGGGCAGGCCTCGGGAACGCTGCAGGCCCTGTCGCTGGCCGCCCTGGTCGGCTTGCTCAACCGGGCGCCCAGCGCCCGGCGCGGCGCCTGGCTGGGCGGCGTGTTCGCCCTGTGCTGGCTGGCCGGCACTTTCTGGTGGCTGTACATCTCGATGGCCGTCTATGGCGGGCTGGAAGCGCCGCTGGCCGTGCTGGCCGTGCTGGGGCTGGCCGCCTTTCTTGGCAGTTACTACACCCTGGCGGCGGGGCTGTATGTGCGTTGGCACCATCGGCTTGCGCTGAGCCCGCTGGCTTCAGCCGGGCTGTTTGCGGCCTTGTGGACCCTGGCCGAGCTTGTGCGCGGGCATTGGTTCACCGGCTTTCCCTGGGGCGCGGGGGGCTATGCCCAGGTGGATGGCGCGGCACGCTGGCTGGCTCCCTGGGTGGGTGTTTACGGCACGGGCGCCCTGGTGGCGGCCTGGGCTGCCGGTCTGGTCAGCCTGCCCCGACGGAAATGGCCAGTGCAGGCCTTGCTGCTGACGCTCTGGGCGCTGCTGTGCTGGATGCCGGCACCCGAGCAGCCGGCCTCGTCGGCCCCATTGGAGGTCAGCCTGTTGCAGGGCAACATCCCGCAGGACGAGAAGTTCCAGGCCGGCTCGGGCGTGCCCATGGCCCTGGCCTGGTACCGTGCGCAGCTGATGGCCAACCAGGCTTCGCTGGTGGTGGCCCCGGAGACGGCTTTGCCTTTGTTGCCTGAACAACTGCCGGCGGGCTATTGGGATGGTCTTCTGCAGCGCTATGGCGTGGGGGTGGGGCCGCAGGCGCCTGCCGAGGGCCGGCCGCCCCAGGCCGCCCTGATCGGTGTGCCCCTGGGCAACCAGCGCGAGGGCTACACCAACTCGGTGCTGGGCCTGATGCCCGGCGAGACGCGCCTGTACGCCTACGACAAGCACCACCTGGTGCCTTTTGGCGAATTCATCCCGCCGATGTTCCACTGGTTTGTGGCCTTGATGGACATGCCGCTGGGCGACTTCAATGCCGGGGCGGTGGGCCAGGCCTCCATGCCCTGGCAGGGGCAGCGACTGGCTCCCAACATCTGCTACGAGGACTTGTTTGGCGAGGAGCTGGGCCTGCGTTTTCGCGACCCGGCCCAAGCCCCCACGCTGTTCGTCAACGTGAGCAACATCGGCTGGTTTGGCGACAGCGTGGCCATTGACCAGCACCTGAACATCTCCCGCTTGCGCGCGCTCGAGTTCGCCCGCCCTATGGTGCGGGCCACCAACACGGGTGCCACCGCCATCATCGACCACCGTGGCCGGGTGACAGCCCAACTGCCGCCGGTGAGCCGCGGCGTGTTGCAAGGTGTGGTGCAGGGCCGAGGTCTGAGCGCCGACCAAGGCGGCTGGGGCATCACGCCTTACGCCTGGTGGGTGTCGCGCCTGGGGCTGGCGCCGTTGTGGCTGCTTTGTCTGGCCTTGGTGCTGTGGGCCAGACGGTGTGAACGTGCTTCACGCCGTCGGGCTGCCTGAAAGAAACCGGGCCCCGTAGCTGGAGCCCTGTTCTCATTGGCTGGTCCAGCTGTAGAAGGCCACGCCCTCATCGCGATAGGTGGGTAGGTTCGCGTTGATGAAAGCGCGGTCACTGGCACTGATGGTGTAGAAGTGCGCGTTGGTGGCCGTGTTGTAGAAGCGGTACACCGGTGCGCTCACGCCATCGCTCGCGGTTTGCGAATACCAGCCAATGCCCTCAGCGACAAACGGGGGCGTCATGTTGGCCGCGATGTAGATCACGTCTGAGGCGCTGGCGGTGTAAAAGTGGCCATTGCTGGTCGGGTTGTAGTAGCGGTAGACCGGGCTCAGGCCGGTGGCCGAGGCCGCGTACGAGTAGAAGGCAATCCCTTCGTAAGCGTATTGGGGGATGTTGTTGATCACGTAGTCACGGTCTGAAGTGCTGGCCGTGAAGAAGTGAACGCGGCTGGTCGCGTTGTAGAAACGGTAGACCGGAACCCGGGTGGCCGCGGCATTGTCCAGCCATTTGTAGATCCCTGCGGTGTAGGCCAGATCGAAGCGGCCATACACGTCATTGGCCGTGGGGTTGGAGCAGGTGGAGCCGCCACCTGACAACTGGCCCACCAGGTATTTCGAGCCGCTGCTGGTGATGAACAGGCCCGAACCACTGCTGCCGCCTTCAGTCACGCCGCTGTTCCAGCCGACACGGACGTGGGTGGTGCTGCTGCTGGAGCCCGTGGTGAAGCTGCAGGAGAACGTTTCGGAGCCTGCGGCCCGGCTGCAGGTGGCATAGCCGGTGGTGCTGCCCAAGCTGACTTTTTGCATGTCGCCAGCGGGGTGGTGCACACCGCCGACGCTGGTGCCTGCTGCGGGCAGGCTGGGCGACCAGCCCGAATAGGTCACGCCCGCGGGCGGGCTGCTGTTCAGTCGCAGAAAGGTGGCGTCGCTGCTGTTGTCGGTGTAGAGCAGGGCGGCGCCGCCCGTCACGGTCTTGCTGCCGCTGTAAAGGTTGCCGCTGCCACAGGCCGAGGCGCGGTAGAACCAGAAGGTCTGCAGGGTGCTGGCCACGGTCTGGGTCGAGATGCAGTGGTTGGCCGTGAGCAGGTAGGGGGTGGCGCTGCTGGCGCGGTCGTTCAGCAGGGTGCCCGAACACAGGTAGCTGCTGCCCGTGCTGGCGTCGGAGAACAGCAGCCGTGCCACGCTGTTGCCGGTGCTGCTCCAGTCGCTGTTGCAGGCCACGTCGACTTCGCAACTGCCCGAGTTGTTGATCTTCAGCGTGAGCTTGGCGGCCGTGGGCGACTGGAACAGGTGCGACAGCTGCGGCACGTTGATCTGCAGCGTGGAGGTGGCCACGCCCGCAGGCAACTCGATTTGCATCGTCAGGTCTTCGCCTTCCACATAGGGGGCAAAGTAGAGGTGGTTGCCGCTGGCGCCTGCCTTGCTGAGTTCATTGGTGGCCAGAGCGTCAATCACCTGGGTGCCCGTGACCTCGGTGGCTGTGGCGGCACCTTGGGCGTAGAAGCGCAGCTTGGTGCGGGCGTCGATGTGGTTCACATCCAGCACCAGCCGGGTGCCGGCTGCACCGCTGGAGACAAAGCGGATGGCGGCGCGTTGGCTGCCGTCGCTGCCGGTGGTCCACTGCAGGCGGCTGGCAAAAGTGGCGGCTGAGTCCAGTTCGGCAATCTTGCGGCCCAGGCCGATCTGCGGCGCCTGACCGATGCTTCGGATGTCGACCGCGCTTTGCAGCTTGGCCACCTCGGTGCCGGCACTGCCCAGTGTCACCTTGTAGCTCGGGGCCGGGTCGCTGGCGCCCAGGGTGTAATCACTGTTCACCTCGGCAGACTTGGCCGTGGCGGGGGTGAAACTGTCCACCGGGGTGCCCAGGGCCGAGGTGGGCAACTGGCGTTCAGCCACGGTGCTGCTGCCATTGCCGCCACCGCAGGCGCCCAGCAAGGCCGTCAGGCCCAGGGCCAGGCCCCATCGAACGAGGTTTGCTTTCATCTTGTCGGAATCCGTTGGTTGGTGAGGTGTCCGAGTGGCCCCATGGCGCGCATGTGTCGGCTCTGCTGTCTTCTGGGCAGGTATTTTGCATGGGCTTTGCGTCAATTCGTGTCCCATTTACAAAGGAGAGTGGGTCCTGTGGCGGGGCTCAATGTCCTGCCTCACGGGCGTCCCAGGCATCCAGGCCCGACGGGCCGTAAAATCACGGGTTTGCTGCGCAAGAGCCTGCTTCTCAAAGCAGCCACGCCGGCCCCATCCACCTCTTTTGCCCAGACCCCGGCCCACCGGGGCCCAACGTCATGTTGACCTTTCAGCAAATCATTCTGAAGCTGCAGTCCTACTGGGACGCCCAGGGCTGCGCGCTGTTGCAGCCCTACGACATGGAAGTGGGCGCAGGCACCTCGCACACCGCCACCTTCCTGCGCGCCCTGGGCCCCGAGCCCTGGAAGGCCGCCTATGTGCAGCCCAGCCGCCGCCCCAAGGATGGCCGCTATGGCGAGAACCCCAACCGCCTGCAGCATTACTACCAGTACCAGGTGGTGCTCAAGCCCGCCCCCAGCAACATCCTCGAGTTGTACCTGGGCAGCCTGGAGGCGCTGGGCTTCGATCTCAAGAAGAACGACATCCGTTTCGTCGAAGACGATTGGGAAAACCCCACGCTGGGCGCCTGGGGCCTGGGCTGGGAGGTCTGGCTCAATGGCATGGAGGTGACCCAGTTCACCTACTTCCAGCAGGTGGGTGGCATTGATTGCAAGCCCATCACCGGCGAGATCACCTACGGCCTGGAGCGCCTGGCCATGTACCTGCAGGGCGTGGACAACGTCTACAACCTCAAGTGGACCGACACCCTGAGCTACGGCGATGTGTACCACCAGAACGAGGTGGAGCAATCCACCTACAACTTCGAGCACAGCGATGCCGAGTTTTTGTTCACCGCCTTCGGTGCCCACGAAAAGCAGGCCAAGTACCTGATGGAGCAGCAGCTGGCCCTGCCGGCCTACGAGCAGGTGCTCAAAGCCGCCCACACCTTCAACCTGCTGGATGCCCGGGGCGCGATCTCGGTCACCGAGCGCGCCGCCTACATCGGCCGCATCCGCAACCTGGCCCGCGCCGTGGCCCAGGCTTATTACGAGAGCCGCGAGCGCCTGGGTTTCCCCATGGCCCCGCGCGAGTGGGTTGAACAGATGACCAAGAAGGCCGCCTGAGCGGGAGAACAAGACATCATGAGCCAACAAAATCTTCTGGTTGAACTGTTTGTCGAAGAGCTGCCCCCGAAGGCACTCAAGAAGCTGGGCGAGGCCTTTGCCGGCGTGCTGGCCGAACAACTCAAGGCCCAGGGCCTGGCCGCTGCCGACAGCGTGACCACCGCCTTTGCCTCGCCGCGTCGCCTGGCGGCACACATCACCCACGTGGCGGCCAAGGCGGCCGACCGCGCCGTGCAGCAAAAGCTGATGCCGGTCAGCGTGGGCCTGGATGCCGCTGGCAACGCCACGCCCGCCCTGCTCAAGAAGCTGGCGGCCCTGGGCGCCGATGCGTCTGCCGTGGGCGGCCTCAAGCGCGCCCCCGATGGCAAAGCCGAAGCCCTGTTCTATGACAGCGTGGTCAACGGTGCCACCCTCGATGTCGGTTTGCAAAAAGCCCTGGAAGAGTCGCTGGCCAAGCTGCCGATCCCCAAGGTCATGACCTACCAGCTCGAGACCGATTGCGAGCTG